>Ga0208242_100180_pt1 | contig 76955 bp, 76 predicted proteins | sample SubbioAug_CSW13A_FD_184825 | JGI IMG/M metagenome (GOLD analysis project Ga0208242, IMG submission 184825) | Serpentinite rock and fluid subsurface biosphere microbial communities from McLaughlin Reserve, California, USA - CR12Aug_CSW13A (SPAdes) | ecosystem: Environmental > Terrestrial > Deep... | reverse complement strand
TCTTTTCCTCCAGATAAAATATTGTGAATCCAAATCTCCACACTATTTTACCCAAAAAATAAAAAAGAAATAAAATAAAGTGACTAAAAACAGATAATTTAGGTCTATTTAATTTGCGTTATAACACTATTGATAGAAAGAATTTTATCAGTGCGTTTTCTCTCAACTGACGCGTCTTGCAGGGCGGGTTTCAAACCCGCCCGAAAAGGAGTCGTCCTGCGACACCCCCCCATTACGTCGGAAACAATATAACTTCCTGATAACTTCCTGCTACAAAAATTCCCCTCCCCTGGAGGGGTGCCCGCAAGGGCGGGGTGGTCGCGTGGACGAGGGGGACAAATCACCTGTCCCCCTAAGGGTGGTCTCAAAACACAAGCCTCTAGAAGGCAGAAACTCCATCGTAGGTAACCACCCCGGCGCTTTGCGCCACCCCTCCACAGGAGGGGAATAGCTTTCTTTCAGTGAATTGCAGACTTTCACAGAATGCTGAAGCGAGCGTTAAGTGAAAGCAGCGATCAGCGAACCGCGATTCGCAGCGTTAAAACATCCAAAGGTTCACTTGCACTCTGCCCGAGCGAAGCAGTTGGGTGAGTATGCAATACCTAATAAAGACGCTCCGTGTTTTGATATAATTTCCCAATAAAAAAGACGCTCTCGCGGTTTCGCAGAACGGCTTTTTTTGTTTTATGTCGGTTTTGTTCTGCTATTTTTGGAGGCAAAGGGATTTGAACCTATGGCCATTTGCCTGCCTGAGACCGATCAGCCGTTAGTAGATAGAAGGGGTGTGCAAAGAGGGGTGCAAAAATCCGGATGTAATGATGGTGCCATTGTTTTAAAGCTGGCTTCGCTATGAGTACCTAAAATTTGGTAAAAGTAAACAGACATAGTCATTGGTAAAAAATGGGGGGGGTTTCATATTCGTGCCGTTGTTGATACGATCCGGAATGATGCTTTCCGGAAAGTCATGTTAGAATTATTTAGACTTGAACTAAACATGCATGATAAACTCCTAAAATGGGGGAGGCTTAAGGGCTGGGTCGTAAAGGTGCCAATCTTTTCAGTACCAACAAACTAGTCGTTCTTACGACAGAGTTAGCATGAATCATTATGTGCCACTGATGTCAGCCATCAATCTCCAAGAGCGTGAGCGGCAACCAGCGTATTAATTGTTCTTCAGAAATACTGCTGTCTGCAAAGCTAAGCATTAAATCAACAACTTCAGGTTCTGTTGCCTCTATTTCATAACCATTAAGGCCCAGGAACGTATACATAGACATAAATGCGACTCTTTTATTGCCATCAATGAAACAATGATTCTTGGCAAGTCCAAATCCATATGCAGCGGCTAGTACTACACAGTCTGACTCTTGCTCATAAGCCCAGCGATTCATTGGTCGTACAATGGCTGATTCCAAAAGATTAATATCTCTGATACCAAACTGTCCCCCATGTTCCCTAATTTGACTGATGTGAATAGCTTCAACGATTGACCTAGTCAACCAAATCGGTTCTTTCATACCGGCACCTACTCAGAGAGTTCGCGGAGAGCGTTTCTGTATTTTTTGGCGCCCTTTTCATAAACAGCCATAGCTTTATCAAAGTTAGGGTTGTAAGGTGTTATCAAGATACCCTTGTCCGTTTCAGAAATAAACACTTCATCCCCCTTATTAAGGTGAAATCGTTCAGCAATCTCTTTAGGTATTGTGGCACCAATCGAACCACCCATCTGTCGTAAAGTAATTTTCTTTACAAGCCATTTGCGTTGTAAGCTTTTTTTAAATGTTCACGAATACTCACGCAGTTATTGAGGTAGCACAGGCATTTTTTCAGCGAGTTTTCTACCTTTTATGATGATCGAATACAGCTACTTTGCAAAGTGAACCCGTTTTTGGGCACACTTCTTCCGTGGTTGTTTTAAAGCCTGAACACTGTTTACGGTTAAGCAGATTTGACTAAACTTCGCAGTTTATCAAACTGTTTTGTTTTTGCGCGGCCAAGGGCCATTGTCAGCATTACACATAGTGCCAAACCGCAGCGGACATTCATTTTTCTCATGCCCTTAATGAAATGGTTCTCAAAACCAAATGATACATCCAAACGACTGTTTACACGCTCTACCGCTGTACGCTTTTTGTATTCTGTTTTCCAACTGTAACTGGAACGAGCCAATGGTGTAAACACCCGGCGATCCTCAGCCAAGGGGATGCGGATACCCTGACTACAGTTACAGAGATCCTGCCCCTTGCAGGTGATGCCATAGTGTTTAGCGGGACAACGATATTTCAAGGTTTCTCGGTTCTTTTCAAAGCCACCATAGGCCATCTCCCTTTGTTTGCCGGATGCAGGACAATAGCAATATACAGTTCCCCGGTAATCATGAACTATGTTTGTGTGTTTACCGAGCAGGCGAGTTTTTTCGCCATCCTTCCAACGGTTACAGATATCTATAACCGGCTTGACTTTATATTCGTCCCAGAGGCGCGATACCAACTTGCCGTCATCGTAGCCCCTGTCTCCCAGAAACAGCCGGCAATCCTTAATGATTTCAGGATGTACTTTTGCGATTTTGCTCAGAAGCTGATGGGCCTGCGGGGCTTCGGCACAAGAAGCTTTTGTCAGGCTAAAAGCAACCGGCAACTCATAGGTAGCGTCAATAACCAAGTGCAACTTATAGCCAAACCAGCTTTTTGCTTTTTCCCATAGTGTCCCGTTTTCCAGCTTTCCACGATATGTTTTAACTCCGAAGTTGGCATCAGTATCGCGACGCCCGTCAGCTGGCAGTTGATCTTCTTTTTTTCTGGATTTAGCATTTGTATCGATGGCTTTGCCGTCTATAGCCAATACTTCCCCAAATCCGGGAAAAAGTTTTTTTAATTCGGAAACCAGAGTATTAAAGATGTCATTTACATATTTAGGTCTTTCCAAAAGCTTTTTTAGAAACCGACTGTAAACACAAGCAGGTGGGACATCATTGTCAAATCCGCACATAAAGCGCAGCTGGCCGTTACGGGAAAGCTCTCTACGCAAACTTTCAATGGAGTCATGCTGATAAACAATACCGGCAAGCATAGAGTTCCAGACAGCTCTAACAGGATAGTCGTTGCGACCGCGTCCACGCTCACATTCCAGCATTTTCATCATGCCTTCATCAGGCATGTGTTCTAAAACAAGCTGAAGTCGCTCCAAATCCCCTAATTTTTCAATTTCATCCCACCCAAAAAGTCTTTGTTGTGGTATAATAGCCATAAGGGAAAACCTCCTCTGGTTTCTTTTTTGTGGTTAAAAAAGTATTCGCCAGAAACAGGGGGTTTTCCTTTTTATTTCTTGATATTACTCTGTTTTCCTTCTGTTTTCAGTCCTTGGGGTCAATTTTGCCAAAATCAGCGGTGCCTAAACTCAAAACCAGCATAAACATTGAATTGTGTTGGGGTAAAATTATTTTACTACAGTCTTAAAACAGCCTGTTTATCGTCATTTCCGGACATCGCAATTAGCTCTTTACCAAGTTAAATCACTCCTTGGTTGAATAGTATGCCTATATTGTAGCATAATAATGCTACCAATGAAAGAATTTAACAAGACCATGACAATAGCTTAAGGCCGCAACCATTCTTTTTGCATGGTTGCGGCCTGTTTTCACGCTCTTTTATTGTACAAATTTAAGAATACATCCGCCAATACTTAATCCAAGTTAGCTGCGCAAGAGTGCCAACAGTTCATCAACATCGGCAATCATGCTGTTTAGAATCCTCCGCCTAGCCTCCTGTACAGCAAAAATATTGTCTGAATTTCCGCGTAGCCCGGGGGCATTGTTCTTGCGCCTATTTTCTTTCAACAACTCACGCTCTTCACGGATTTCACCTAAGGTATCCGCAAATTTCGCTCTGTTTTCCCTTATCAGGCGCAATTGTTCTTTAATGGCAGCTTCTTTTCCTTCAGGGAGCAACTCAGGATTTTTACGTACTTCCTTAAGCAATTCGCGAACTTGTGCCATTTTCTCTTTTAACGTCCTGTTCAATTCTTTAATTGCCTGCCTATTTTGCTTGATTTGCGCCACTCTTGTAGCAGCGATGGCTCTTCTGCTGTACACTTGCCCAGCTACGCTTTCTTTGCCTATCCTCTGCCTATACACCTGCTCAGTCACACGCTCCCTGACCCTCTCCTGCGTCTTTCGCCCCTGACCTCTGGCCTCCGCATACTCTGCGACAGAAATATTAGCGATAAGCAGCAGCGTGACAATTAAAACTACTTGAAACTTTTTCTTGAACATAATATCAGCCTCCTTAGCTAAAAATCGAAATCTTCGTCTTGGATGTCGTCCATATTCTCCAGCAAAACCAGCAGTGCTTCCATTTCTTTGTCCAATGCCTGCAATAACTGTCCGCGATCGGTAAGGACAATGTTATCTGAGACAATCACCAAAGGTTTCTCCTTTTTGACCGGAGACCGTTCTGCCGATGTACTGCCAGATTGCTCCGGAATCATAGTCGACTGTTCAGATATAGCTTCCTTCTCACTTATAGCTTCCTTCTCACTTGGCTCACTTTCAGGCAGTTCCAAAGGCGCTTGCTCTGACGTAGTTTCCTCTTCAATTGATGTGTTGACCGGCGTCACGGAGGGTGGCTGCCGCGTTTCGCAACCGACAATCAGAGCTGTAGCAAGCAATAATAGCACCAGAACCATCTTCCTAGGGCTCTTCAACAGTACCATCACCTCACAGGTAGATTTTTCTTGCTACCCTGATTCGATTATATTAACCATATGTAACCGGGGAATAAACCAATTGTAACTATTTTGTAAACATTAGGCTCCTGAGAACACAATACGAGCCACAGTGCCTTTACAGCTACTCTCTAAGGCAATTTGCCCGCCATGCAGTTCTACGATGCTTTTAACAATGGCAAGACCAAGCCCTGTGCCGCCGGTCGCCGAATCCCTAAATTTTTCTACACGATAAAACTTCTCAAAAACAAACGGAAGGTCCTGGGCGGAAATTCCCAAACCTGTGTCCCATACTTCAATCATAACAGTATCTTGTCCTCCGGAGACGTTAATTCCCACGCTGCCGCCGGCAGGAGTAAATTCAACCGCATTGGATAACAGGTTGCCAATAACCTGTCTGACTCTGCTGCTATCGGCAGTTAGCAACAACTCCTTATCGCAGCCGCGCAGGTTTATTTCAAGGTTTTTAGCATGTGCCTGCGCTGAGAAGAGCTCGGCTGTTTCCTTAACTACGATGCATAAATCAAATTTCTCCTTTCTTAAAACGATACCACCCGATTCAAGCCTTGCCATTTCAAGCAAGTCGTTTGTCATCGCGGTGAGACGGTTTGTTTCCTGCAGCACTAAATTCAAATACCTCGGCCGCTCTCGGGGAGGGATAACATCATCCAGCATCCCTTGAACGAAACCCCTGATCGCTGCCAGAGGTGATCTTAGCTCATGAGAAACACCTGCGATCAATTCTCTGCGCATTGTTTCCGCCTTTTTTAGTTTGTTTTTTAACTGGTTAAAGGATTCTACCAGCATCCCTAATTCATCTTTGCCGCCCTCTTCCAAATCGGGTATATCTTTCCCGCCGGCAAGAGCCTCCGCAGCTCTGCTCACTTTGACCACAGGCCGGGTTAGGCGGTGAGAAACAAAGTAAACGACAACAAAGGCGAGCAAAAGCAGCAGAGAACCGCTTAACCAAACAACATTACGAGCCTGCGCCAAAACTCCCTCTAGTTCATTTAGCGGTGAAAACAGAATAACAGCACCCGTGACTCTCCCTCCTATACGAGAGGGCATCCCTACCGCCACAACTTCCGTATCAAGAGCGGCAGCAAATTGACGCCTGATAATCACGGTTTCGCCTTGCCAAATCCTTGTCAGAAGATCGGCCAGCCATTCGTTGCCCATTTCACTAAGCAATGGATGTGCCGGCAATTCCTCCACCGGCTTCTCTAACAATACAACTCTGGCGTTGGCTGTTTCCCCCGCAACATTAACCGCTAAGGCCAATTCCTTTTCAGTTAAAGTTCCCCGCTGCACTCTGCCAAGCAATGTATTCAGATAGTAACCGGTTTCAAGCAGCGAATCCTGTTTTACTAAAAACAGATGTTCTCTCAGAACAACTGAGAGTAAACCCGAAAACAATGCAATGGCAACGGCAATAATCAGCACATAGGTGAGAAATAAACGGCTGAAAATACTCTTCATAGACTTGCCTCAAATTTATAGCCAACGCCGCGGACAGTTTTGAATCTGTATCCGCAGCCTTCATATTCCAGTTTTTCGCGTAGTCTCTGGATATGCACATCAACCGTACGTGTTTCCCCGGCATAGTCATACCCCCAAACCTTTTCCAGTAGCTGCTCCCGATCGAAAACTTTGTTCTGGTTTCGCCAGAAAAAAAACAAAAGCTGCATCTCTCTGGGTTTCAGCTCAACCGCCTTCCCATCGAGACGCACCTCATATCTTTCCATGCAGACTTCAAGTGCCCCGGTTCTGTCAGTCGTTAATTCCTGTCCCTGTTTCTCGGCAGTTCTGCGCAGCAATGCCCTGACTCTGGCTACCACCTCCAACGGATCAAACGGCTTCACCACATAATCGTCAGCGCCAACCCTAAAACCTGCCAGTTTGTCCTCCATAGCATCTTTAGCTGTCAGCATCAGCACCGGCACATTACTCTCCTTGCGCAGAGCTTGACAAACCTCAAGCCCGTTTTTTCCGATTAACATCAGGTCAAGAATAATTACATCGGGCTTGTCCCGGTGAAAAATTGACAACACACTGTCTCCGTCACCGGTCAAAATAACTTCAAACCCCTCAAAAGCCAGGTACAGCTTTAATACCTCGCCGATATTTGCATCATCCTCAACAATCAGAACTTTTTTCCCCACTGCGCTTCCCCCTGTTTACACCGGCAGTTACCTTTACAACTTCAACCTCGCTTCAATTTTCTTTTCCCGGTTGAATATTTGCAATTCCAGCTCTAGGCGCATGGCTCCATAGACGCTCGAGATTATAAAAATCCCGCTCAGCAGGTTGGAAAATGTGCATGACAACCGAACCATAATCCAAGAGAACCCAAAGCGCTTCAGCGTAACCCTCACGATGCAACAACGTATAGCCCGCTTCTTTAGCTCCAGCCATGACATGATCGGCAATCGCGTGCACCTGCGCTTTGTTTGCACCGGTGGCAATCACAAAGTAATCAGCAATAAGTGATACTTTGCCTACTTCCAGGACAACCAAGGCGCCCGCCTTCTTATCTTGAGCAAGGCTTTCGATTAAATGTGCCAATTTCTGAGTTTCTTCCGCCAACAATACTCCCCCTTCATTATCACTCGGCAAGATAGTTTTTCCCAACGATAACAGTCACATGAACACCCTTTTCCGGGTTCTCCTCTTTTAAAAGGTGGGCGCCCGGCAGCATAATGGCAACAGCCTTAGCCGCATCCATATTTTCAATTCTGCTGATTACCTGGGAAGTTTCAAAGTCAGACGTATCCGCATTTCCTACTCGCAACACATTGAACCCCTCAGCCTTCAGCTTGTCGGCAACGGCGGTTGCAACTCCGGGCTGACCGCTGCCGTTTAGAATTTCCACAGTTATCTGCCTGTGCGGGATTGAGGCTTGCTGATCAGTCAGCCAATTTGCCAAATGCGGTACCGCTTCTGTATCAACCAACCAAAAGCTGCCGTCGGCCTGCACCTGTTCCTCGCCGGGCAACTCGGTCATACTCACAGCCTCCGCAAAGGGAGTGTCTTTATATTTGCCCATAGCTGTCAGCAATTCTCGCCAAGACATATTTGTTCGAAATAGCGGCGAGACCTCCTGTAAGTTTCTGACCCTGCCCAAAGCACCGGCATTCATTACTTCGGCAGAAATCGCTGCAAGTACATTTCGCCGCCGTTCAAGCTTTTCGGCGTCTGTTAATCCTTCAGCATGAATCACCGTAAGAATATCCCCGCCGTTAGTGATTTGCAGCTTTTCCCAAACTGAATCTGCTTGAAGCAGATCGAGCGCTTTTGGCAGAAAGGTTTCATCTATTTCAAGGTAAGTATGTATCGGCACGGCAAAAAATTCTGAAACAGAAGAGATTAACAGTTCCCTGCCGCCTAAACCAAATATTTCCGCAACGCGCATAAAACCGTGTTCTTGTACACCAAGCAAAGTATGCGGCGGCACGACTATAGCGCGAAATTTTTCTTCGGCAGGGTGATAGGCCAACAGAACAAGCGCGGTTACAGATCCCCTGTTTATGCTGTCAGAAACGGAATAGAGCAGCAAATGCTCCGGCCCATCGGCGGGCGGTGCAGGAAGAGACTCTATCCAGGCAGACCGGTCTTGAATAGCGTTTAACGAACTTAACAATCTGACGCTAAGCAAAATGGACAAGAGCAAAGCGCAAAGCGCAAGCAAAAACAACAAGCGTCCCGTTTTTATTTTATTTCGCTTTGTTCTCACCGTATAATAACGAGCCTTTGCCATGGCCTTCACCTCTCTTAAGGCATTTCGACCAGCCAGTTCCAAAAGCTGACTGTCAACGGGTGCAACGGCTGATTTTTATGTAAAATGTGGGCAATACTCTGTGCTGCCGCCTGCTTTAACCCCAGCTTAAAATCTTTAGCCACCAGCTGGCGCAGCTCTTCCACTCCGGGGAATCTGCGGCCGGGCTCAATTTTGTCCGCGACATACACAATTTGTTGCAGCAAAGACATCTCAGGGCAACCCAAAGTATGGCTCCGGATAGCCGCAAGGATTTCACCGTCTCTTATCCCCCAGACACACGCCAGCGCCGCCCCTACAGGAGCGTGCAAGAGGACAGGATAACGCAGAGCTAACATATCTGTTTCAATCCCGTTTTCCCAGGCAAAATCAAGCAGTTTGCCGTGAGGCCACTCTCGCGCGCAGTCATGCAACAAACCTGCCAGCCTTGCTTTGCTTTCACTGTATCCCAATGAAAGAGCTAGCCTGCCGGCAGTCTCCTCTACCCCTTGGCAATGGCCGAGCAATTCAGCTGACAGGTTCTTTTGCAGTTGCTCGAAAATGCTTTTATCCGGCATGATCTTCACCAAAAGTATCCTTCGACAAAGAGGCATGATTTTCCTGCCGCAGCAACCACAAGAATAATTGAGAGCATACCGTCTGCCTGATAAACAGCAAAGAGCAGGCAAAGAGCAATAAAAAAGGCAACGTTAGTTGCCTCGTCCGTTGCCTCATCCAAGCCTGGGTTTTGCTTCATTTACAACAAGCTTTCTGCCGTCCATTTCTGTTCCGTTTAAATCGATAATTTTTTCGGCAGACTCTGCCGAAACCTCAATAAATCCATATCCTTTAGAACGGCCTGTGGCGCGTTCCGTAATGATTCTCGCGCTAAGTACTTGTCCATGTTGACTGAAATATTCTTTTAGCTGATCTTCGCTTAATGACCATGGAATATTTCCGATGTAAATAGTTTTTGACACGTCCCGATCACCTCACTTTAAGATTCTATTTTTAGTATCCGAAGAAAGAGGTGTTTTATACTGGGGCTTTGCGTCAGAGTATAAACCGTTTTTTAAGATATACTGCGTTACCGCTTCCGGCGTCAAATATTTAATTGATTTCCCTTCGGAAACACGATTTCGAATAAATGTAGATGAAATCGCCATGGCGGGTATTTCCACAACATAGATGTTGCACAACGCTTCAGGACAGACCTCGCCTATTGTTTCTTCGAGTTTGCTTAGACTATATCCAGGTCTGGTGGCAGCAATAAATGAACAGATGGACAACAGCTCCTGATAGTCTTTCCAGCTAAGAATTTCCAGAATGGCATCGGCCCCTGTGATAAAGAACAGATTTGCCTTGCCTTCATAATATTGGTGGAAGAAACGGATTGTCTCAATAGTGTATGTCCGTTCAGCCTGCATCCTGTCAACTTCCACACGTGAAACATTAAAATATGGGTTTGTGATCGTGGCCAAAACAGTCATTAGGTAGCGATGCTCCGGAGCGCTTACATCCTTAGCTTCTTTATGCGGAGGATGCCCGCTTGGAACGAAAATCACTTTATCTAGACCAAACTTAATCCGCACTTCTTCTGCCGTAACCAAGTGACCTAAGTGTATTGGATCAAATGTGCCGCCCATTAGGCCAATTGACTGTTTCTCTTCGCTATTTGCATGTAGCAATTTCATCATTCCACCCCGTTTGCTAGTCCTCTCCCTGGCAAAAAGTAAACTCTAAATTGCATATTCTGACTGTATCGCCATTTTTCACTCCGGCGGCGCGCAAAGAATCCTCATGTCCCCGCAAACGAAAAATACGCTGGAAGCGCTTGACACCATCTTCATTGTTAAAATCAGTCATCGCCACCAGCTTTTCGAGTTTTGGTCCATGCAAAACAAATACTTCATTTTCACGGGTAATTGTGATGATTTCCTCATCATCGGGAGAAGGGGAAAGCACAGGAGGCTCCTCTTCCAGCAGGATGTTTTCCGGCAGTTCCGCCAACAAGTTTGCGACGCGGCGGAGCAACTCACGCACACCTTGACCGGTTGCCGCCGAGATTGGCATTACATGCTCAGCCCCCAACTCCTGCTGCAGCAGCGCCAACCCTTCGGCTGCCTGGGGTAAATCCATCTTATTTGCCGCAACCACCTGAACTATTTTTGCCAGTTTCTGATCATACAAACGTAATTCCTCGTTAATTTGACAATAATCTGCAAGCGGATCCCTGCCATCTACGCCGGCTGCATCAACCAGATGAATAAGCAGGCGCGTACGCTCGATGTGCCGCAAAAATTCATGGCCAAGCCCTACCCCTTCGTGGGCACCGCTGATCAATCCCGGAATATCGGCAATAACAAACGGCTCAATTCCAGCAACCTCTACAACTCCCAGATTAGGTGATAGGGTGGTAAAAGGATAGTCGGCAATTTTAGGACGAGCTGCGGTTACACTGCTCAGAAATGTCGACTTGCCCGCATTGGGAAAACCTACCAAGCCTACATCTGCAATCATTTTCAGCTCAAGCAAAACCCAAAGTTCCGCCCCCGGCTCTCCTTTTTCCGCGTACTTAGGCGCTTTATCAGCCGGACTTGAAAATCGGGCATTTCCTCGACCGCCGCGGCCGCCTTTTGCCGCAATAAATGTCTGTCCTTCCACTGTTAAATCAGCAAGCAATCTGCCGGACTCAAAATCCCTGACCTGTGTGCCAAGGGGAAGCTTGACCACTAAGTCTTTGGCGCTGCGCCCGTTTTTATTGCCACCCAAACCATGTTCGCCGCGCTCCGCCCGCAAGTGCTGTTGATAACGAAAGTCAAGCAGCGTTCGCAGGTTGGAGTCGGCTTGCAAAATCACATCCCCGCCGCGTCCACCGTCTCCGCCATCCGGACCGCCTAGGGGCACATATTTCTCGCGGCGAAAAGCAACCATGCCGTTGCCTCCATCTCCGCCCTTAATAAAAATTTTTGCACGATCTACAAACATAAAACCACTCCAGCCTTAAGGTCAGTCTTATTGTTCGCCCAAGGCAAAGCTGTTATCCAAATTAAACAAGAGATCTACGCCATTGCGGACAGACGCAATCATCCCATTTTCTGAGGAAGCAGCAATTACAACCCCCCAAAATAAATCTTGTTCCTTTTCTAAAGAAACACTAATAGTTAACTTTGGGTAATCCTTGCCGTCAATGCTCACAGCAACCTGCCCTTGATCAGTCTCTTGCAACTGCCGGCGAAGAGTTAAGAGCGTTTTTTCAAGACCTTCCAGTGTTTCAACAGGCAGAAGCGGCATAGTTTCTTTAACATCCAAAAGGTAGTTTCCGCCCAAAAACTGCAGCAACTCTTTATAGATCAGCAAGGCCAGTCTTGGATCACCGCAGTTGATTAACTTGCCAAACTGCTGAACTTCCTCGCTCACACTGCGAATATATGCCATCAACTTATCTGTTCTGTTGAGCTGAGCCAAACCACTTATCACTTGCAAGGTATTCAGAAAATCATGGCGATATATATCTACCAATTCAGCCATGGCGTTTTTAAGATCATACATTTACCCAATTCTCCCCGCCTAAAAATATATGGACATTTATTCGCTGCGGCAATCGCAAACCCTTTTCATTTCAAGTCAAAAAAACAAACCGGAGGTTGCTCCGGTTTATCTCAATAATTAGGTCGTCACTCTAAACGGCTTCGGTAGTCAGATAAACACTAACCTGCTTCTTATCGCGCCCTTTGCGCTCAAAAGATACTACGCCGTCAACCAAAGCAAAGAGGGTATCATCTTTGCCGCGGCCGACATTATTGCCGGGGTGAATTTTTGTGCCCCGCTGACGCACAAGAATACTGCCTGCGGAGACATTTTGCCCGTCAGCTCTTTTCACACCCAAATATTGAGGGTTGCTGTCACGACCATTGCGGGAGCTTCCCACACCTTTTTTGTGAGCAAACAACTGAAGATTCATCAGCATCATGAGAGTTCACCTCCTATTCTTCCTCTGTCACTTTCAGAAAACCGGGGTACCCCCGGTTAATTTCATCCAGACCCACCAACATGCTCTCGGCAAGCAATGCCGCCTTCTCATGCAACTCTGGCTGAAGTCCGGCAGGAACACGCAGGAAAAAATAACCGTCACGCATTTCTGCCGCTACATTTAATTGCAACAGGCGCCGCAAACTGAAAAAGTATGTCTGCACCAGCACCGAAACGGCCGAACAGATCAGGTCTTCTCCCTTAGGCGCGCTGCCGGCATGGCCGCTGACAGTAATTTCTGAGACGCAGCCCGCCTCGCGTATAACGCGGACGCGAATCACTTGAGTTACACCTCAATCTTTTCAATCAGAACACGGGTAAAAGGCTGGCGGTGACCCTGCTTGCGGCGATAATTCTTCTTTGCCTTATACTTAAAAACAATAATTTTCTTTGCTTTGCCGTGGTCTAAGACCTTCCCCCGAACGAGAACACCGTTTAAATAAGGTTGCCCCACTTCGAGGCGGCTTTCTTTTTTGACAGCCAAAACACGATCAAACCCGACTTCCGCGCCAACCTCGGCAGCCAACATCTCAACATCGAGGACAGAACCCTCCTCGACGCGGTATTGCTTACCGCCGGTTTCAATAATTGCGTACATGAAAACTTTTCACCTTCCTGTCAAGACTCGCCGGCAAGAGGTACCTTATGGTTTAAAACCTGCTGCCGAGCGGTTACAATCAGTCACTACAGTATTCTAGCACAACGATAAAAGCTTTGTCAATCAAACAATCTTTTGGCCTGTGAACGGACTGTGAACAATCTTTGCCTTGGCAAAGGTGCGAGCCACTTGCGTAATTTGCACCGTAACCTTTTCCCCCACATAAGCTCCTCCGGCTTGCACATCAATCACAAAACCGCTAATGCGACCAATGCCGTCATAAGGGTTATTAAGATGGGGCTCTTCCACTTTTAATTCATAGTGCTCCCCCACTTCCACAGGTGATACCACCGACTCGACATCAGCCAGCTTGCCTGTGGCAAGGATGCGGTATTTTTCCACATGGATGGTTTCACTGCCGCGGATGAAAATGTTTTTGCCCGTCTCTTCTTCCAATTTGCGCAAATAAGACCCACCGGGCCCAATCAACAGTCCTGCCACGCTATGATGAGCCTCCAGCAAGACAGCTTCAGCGTCAAGCCCCGCTAAAAAATCTTTTAGCTGCCGTTCCGTCCGAGCGCTAACCACATCAGCCGTCAGGACTTTCCCGCGTCCTCCGCAATAGCAACACGTCTGTTGCAGCACCGCATCAAGGCCTTGCCTTGCTTTCTTACGAGTTATTTCTACCAACCCCAGGGCTGTTAACCCCAAAATATGCGATTTCGTTCTGTCGTCCTTTGCTTTTTCCGTCAACACTTCCAACACCTGTTTGCGGTGTTCCTCGCTTTCCATATCGATAAAATCTATTATAATAATGCCCCCGATATCGCGAAGTCTCACCTGACGAATAATTTCTGCTGCCGCTTCCTTGTTAGTTTTCAAGACTGTATCAGCCAAGTTGGTCTTACCAATATATTTTCCGGTATTCACATCAATTACTGTCAGCGCTTCTGTATAATCAAATACCAAATAGCCGCCGCAATTAAGCCAGACAATGCGGGAAAGAGCCTTCTCAATTTCTGTCTCTACCCCAAAAGCGTCAAAAATAGGCAGTTCTTCGTTATAATGCTTGACCCGTCCTTTAAGTGCAGGCCCCAATATCTCCAGAGCTTCTAAGATTTTATCGTATTCGTAGCGTTTGTCGACTAGCAGCTCATTAATCTGCTCCGTAAATAAATCCCTGATGATCCGATAAACCAAATCCAAATCCTGATAAACCAGACTAGGAGCAGATTGTTTATCATAGCGAGCCTGAATTCGCTCCCAAAGCGAAAGCAAAAAACTAAGATCCTGCCGGAATGCATCTTGGTCCTGTTTTTCCGCCACCGTACGGACTATTAGCCCCATTCCGTCAGGACGCAATTCAGAAGCAATCTGACGCAAACGCTCCCGCTCTTCCGGCTCTTCTATGCGCCTTGAAACGCCGGCATATTCAGCGGTAGGCATTAGCACTAAATGCCTTCCCGGAAAGGTGATTTGCCTGGTGAGGCGGGCTCCCTTACTGCCAAACGGTTCCTTAATAACCTGAACCATCAGTATATCGCCGGGGCGCAGCAACTGTTCAATCTTCTTTTTGAACTGATGCTTGCCATTGCATTCATCCGGCAGCAAAGCATCGTCCACATACAAAAATGCGTTTCTCTCCAGACCAATATCAACAAAAGCCGCCTGCATGCCCGGCAGCACATTGGAAACCACACCTTTATATATATTGCCAACCACCCGCTGATGTATAGGCCGCTCAAGATAAATCTCAACCGGTTTGCCATCTTCCAGCAATGCCACGCGGGTTTGCCTGTTATCACAGTTGATAACAATTTTCTTCTGCATTTTCGGACACCTCTTTATTAATTGAGAAGAACTGCCATCGGCTCCCGAAAGCTACCTCCCGAGGCAAGATACAACTCTATCCTGTGCAACCTGCCCAGAACGGACGGCAAACACAAAAGCTTCAGAACTTCCCCGGGCCTGACGACACTTTCCCCGCCGGAGGCCAGCAACATGCTCAGGCACGATGCTTTTTCATCCACTGCCAAGCTATAAATCAATGGCCGTATATCCACTGTTTTTCTCCCTTTTTTGCTTTCCCGCTCCACAGTAAGGGATGATGCTGCCAATAACTTTTGCACCGCTTCCTGCACACACCTGCTTTCATCGACTTGAAGCGGCAGCTCCCACTGCGCCGCACAGACCAGCGACATTAATGCGGGGGTAGACTCCGGAACTTGCCGCCAAGCAAGCATCTTCAGTCCATGGGGCAAAGTTTCGTCCAACCGCTCAAAGGCAGCTCCGTCCAGACGTTCGGTAAACTGAATATCCAAATATTCGCCTTCACTCGTAACGCCTACTGCCAGTGCAGAAGCAAATGAAATTTTAGGGTGACGATTAAACCCGGCAGTATATGCAACAGGCAGACAAGCGCGGCGAATAGCACGCTGCCAAACACGCATCAGATCCAAATGGGAAAGGAAACGCATTGGACTTTCTTTGGCAAATTTAATCCAGACGCGCATTTTGGCAAGCTCCTTTACCATCTTTACCATTTTTGCCTTCCAGCAGCAGGCTCATACCACAGCCGAGGCAGTTTTCCCTGCAGTCCTCTGAAACTTTGGCAGCCAAAGCCAATTTGTACTCTTTTTTAAGAAATGTTTTCGTTACCCCGGAATCCAAGTGGTCCCAAGGCAATGGGTCGTCCAAGTCATATTGTCTGGTTGCCATTTCCGCCATCTCCAGACCATTCTCCCTAAAAGCTTGCTGCCAATTTTCAAAAGAAAAATGTTCATCCCAGCCATCCAGTTTGCAACCTAATTCAGCGGCACGCGCAATTACAGCGTTTAACTCTCGCCCGCCGCGCGCCAGAGCTGCCTCCAGCAAACTAGGTTCTACTCCGTGCCATTTAAATTGTGCTCCTGCAGCACGTAAGCTCTGGCGCAAAATATTTTGCCTGCGCAAAATTTCATCCCGCCGAATTAACCCTGCCCATTGAAAGGGCGTATGCGCTTTCGGAATAAAGACTGACACGGAAACAGTTACCCGCGGCTTCCCCCGGCAGCCTGCCTGTCTATAAGCAGCCATTACCTTGCGAACTAAATCAACAATGCCTTCCAAATCTTCATCTGTCTCCGTCGGCAAGCCAATCATAAAATAAAGCTTTATTCCGGTCCAGCCGGCGGCAAACGCGTCTGTTACCGCACTAATCAGGTCGGCTTCCGAAATATTTTTATTAATTACATCGCGCAAGCGCTGGGTACCAGCCTCGGGAGCAAATGTAAGTCCGCTCTTACGCACCTGCTTAACTTGCTCTGCCAGTTCACCGGAAAAAGAATCAAGACGCAGCGAGGGCAAGGAGAGAGCGACTCCTTCCTTAGCAAGTTCCAAACCTAACTCCGTCACAAGTTGCCCAATAGCGCTGTAATCCCCACTGCTAAGTGAACTGAGCGCCAATTCATCATAACCGCTTGTCCTAACCAATTCTTTAGCCAATGCTTTTAGCTTAACCGGTGTCCGCTCCCGCAGCGGACGATAAATGATACCTGCCTGGCAGAAACGACATCCTCTCGTACAACCACGAAACAACTCCAGCACTAAGCGGTCATGAACAATACTTCCATAAGGAACCACAAATTTCACGGGATAGGCTGCCGCATCCAAATCTGCGACTACCGCCCGTTTAACCTGCCTGGGAAGGTTGGCGTCAAGCGGCCTTATGCCAAGAAGATTACCATGCTGATCAAAATCCGGCATGTAGAGCGACGGCACGTAAACTCCGGCTATCCGAGACAAAGAGAATAACTTATCCGCACGCGATAAATGCTTGTTTTGCTCTAAGAAAGATAAAACTTGCGGCAAAGTTTCTTCCGCATCCCCAAGCATAAAAAAATCAAAGAAATGCGCCAAAGGCTCCGGGTTAAACGCTCCGGGGCCTCCGCCGACTACCAAAGGTTCCTCCTCGCCTCGTGAGAGAGCCAAGAGAGTTATTCCGCCAAGCCGCAGCATCTGCAAAATAGTGGCGTAAGAAAGCTCATACTGAAGGGTAAAACCCAAAAGATCAAAAGCGGCTAAAGGTGTTACCGTTTCAAGCGAACAAAGCGGAAAAGCTTCATTCTGCAGAATTGCCTCTAGGTCGGTATCAGGCATAAACACCCGCTCAGCCGCCCACTGCTCATGGTCATTAATTAGCGAATAGAGGATTTTCAAGCCCAAGTGAGACATCCCCACTTCATACAGATCCGGAAAAGCAAGCACCGCTTTGAGCGAACAGCGAGAGAGGTCTTTAGCCACCGCATTCACTTCATTGCCTAGATAACGCGTCGGTTTTTGCACCCGAGGCAAAATCTCATCCCAAAATTTCACTTTATAGTCGAGCATGAAGCCTCCATACGTCAAGGTTTTCTGCTAGTTTGCCACAATGACCCAGCTAACATTACTTCGCTTTCTACTTGATAAATCCTCCACGGCTAAAATGTATTTAAACGCAAACAATTGATGCTAGCGCGGCAGGACACTTTTCACAGCCGCCCCGATCCCTTTTTGCATAATTGTGTCAAGCACATCACTCTCCATAGCCTCGCCTAAGACTCTGCCTTCACGGCTGACTACCACCACCCGGTGATATTTTTTCATGGCAAACTGCCGCAACAAATCTTTGATCAGAGCATCCTCAAGCGCCATCAGTGTAGTTAACGGCATGACACCTTGTTCGTAAAAGACTTTTTTCTTGCGAGAGAGTCCGCGAATAAATGCGTACAGCGCCACAGTCCGTTCTTTTTCTGCACCATAATAAAGAAAAAAGGCGGCGGCAAAAAGAGTGATATGGAAATGTCCCAAATAAAACAGATAGAATCCCAAAGCAAACAGCAACAAAGAAATGAGCTGACTGACACGGACAGCCAGCTCAGTAGCCTGTTGAAAACCTAATGTGCCCGCAAGACGTGCGCGCAATATTCTGCCGCCATCCAGGGGCAGAGCCGGCAAAAGATTAAAAAAGCCTAGCACCAGATTACAGCGGATAAAAAAGAGAAACGTCTCGTTTTGCTGCCACGCAGGCAAATTGGCATAAATCACAATTGAGACCGCCACTAAAAAGAAATTAAAAAGCGGCCCAGCCAATGACACATTGCTTTCCACCTGTGGATCGAGTTCAAGCGCATCCTCTATCCGGGCTACGCCGCCAAAGGGGAAAACTTCCACATCGCCAACGGCTAAACCGCTTGCCCTGGCAACAAACATATGGACTAATTCATGAAGAATAACCAGTCCAAATAGAATCAGGGCTTCATCCAAATAACCATAGAATGCCAGAAAAAACAGGAGCAGCACAAACGTCCAATGAAACCGGAAAGCTATCCCGCCCGCCCTGAATAGTTTCAACTGCTGCCTCCTTTTACTCTTTATCCACCAAGTATTTCTGAGGATCAACCGGCTGTTTATTTTCCCATAATTCAAAATGGAGGTGGCTTTCGCCTGCCCCGGTCGGTGCCACTTTGGCAATTATCTGCCCGCGAACCACACTCTCACCTGCTGCCACTGCAATATCAGTAACTCGCCCATAGATGGTTACTTTATTGCCTGGATGCTCGAGATAAACGGTTAAACCATGATCGGGATGCCCCTTAATCAGCGAAACTGTACCTGAAAAAGCAGCAAAAACAGAAGAGCCGGCCGCGGCGGCAACATCAATCCCATAGTGCATTTCCATCTGTCCTGACTCAAGACTTAAGCTAGGCCCATACGCTCTTTTTACCACACCGTTTACCGGCGCCGCCATAGTCTCATCCAGAGGTTGCCCGTCAGCAGGGTCAGGCACAAGAGGAGCCTCTGCTGTCCGACGCCAGTTGAAGTCCCGCACCGACTGGATTACCGGCTTGGCCGTCTGAAACAATTCTGCCGGGTTTGCTTGGTATACTGTCAGGTGGTGGATAGTCGCGGTAATACGATTTGTCAGAGGCAAATTCAATAAACTAAATAAACCTAAACAGATTACCGTCAAAATTGCTGCCACAGTTTTTTGAAATAAGTGCTCCTGCAATGGTTTAAGCATTTTAATGGGAAGATCTTCCCAAACGATTTGCTTGCATTCCGAATCCGTTTCGGCGAAAAGCTGACCGTACCGCCGCCTCTCCTCCCGGCTCTCTACCCGCTCTCTTAGAGAAGGCCTCGCACTCTGCCACTTTCTTTTTTTTCTCATTAGTTTCACCCCCGGCAGGTTTGTCCTTACCCCATTTATATTTACAGTCGGCAAAGGATATGCCAATTAGAACCTAAAAAAGGAACCAACCAAGGGGACGGTTCTTCTGGTATGCTTTGCCAGCCTTTCCTTTAAAAAAGGCCTCATTTAGTCCCTTACCCTGCCCTCACCCTAACCCTCTCCCAGAGGGAGAGGGGATATTTGTTTGCTAACCCAGAGGGAGAGGGGATATTTGTTTGCTAACCCAGAGGGAGAGGGGATATTTGTTTGCTAACCCAGAGGGAGAGGGGATTGGTTTATGGGAATCGGCTACCTCGCCGATCCCCATAAATCCAACTGCAAAAAGCCGGAAATCATTTTCCGGCTGCAGAACGTCTGAGCGACTTTTGTTATATATCAGCGCATGTTGCTGCGCCTGTGTCCCAACTTAAAACATCAGGCGGTGACGGCGCATACCAATATTTAACACCAGCCCTATTGACAGCATATTCTTTAAAAGCGAGCTGCCGCCATATGACATAAACGGCAAGGGCAAACCGGTCACAGGCATCACGCCAATGGTCATACCGATATTAATCATAATCTGAAAGAGTAACATAGAGGCTACTCCAATGCAAATCAACATCCCAAATGTATCTTTTGCTACAGAAGCAATCCGGATTATGCGAAAAATTAGGAAAACATACAAGAGAATCAAAACAAAGCCGCCGGCAAAACCTATTTGCTCTGCAAGCACAGAAAAAATAAAATCAGTATGAGGTTCGGGGGTAAAGCTAAGACTGCTTTGCGTTCCATCAGCAAACAATCCCTTCCCCCACACACCGCCGGAGCCCACGGCAATAACACTCTGAATCTGCTGGAAAGCGCCGCTGAGCGCGTCACGCTCCGGATTAATAAAACTAAGCAAACGCATTCTCTGATAATCCTTTAATACTTGCCACAGCAACGGAAGACCCACTACTAAACTGCCAACCACATAAAGCAGCAGATGCCTTGCTTTAGCGCCGGCCATAAAAAGCATGCCAAACATAATGGCAATAAACACCAGAGCTGTTCCTAAATCAGGCTGAAGAAAAATCATCCCCATCGGTAAGCTGACATGGATAAATGTGGGTATGACGCTGAAAATACTGGCAAAGTTTCCCTCCCGCGCCGCAAGATGCCTAGCCAGCGAAATAATGATAAAAAGCTTGGCAAACTCTGACGGTTGGAGATTGAAAAAACCTAAATCAATCCAGCGTTGTGCGCCTCCACCTTCCCTTCCCAGAAAAAAAACGGCAAGCAAAAGCAGCAGGTTCAATCCATACAAATAGTGTGTCACCCGATAAAACTGTGTATAATCAATATTAATAACGACCAGAAGCGCGATAAAACTGACAAGAAACCAAATCGCCTGACGCTTGACAAAAAAGGGATCGCCGGACAGGCTGTCCATCGTGGCACTGCTGATAATCAGCAAACTTAGCAAAACAATCGCAAACACAGCGAGTAGCAGCAGGAAATCAAAGCTCCGCACAAGGCGACGGTCAAACAAGCCTTCCCCTCCCCAAAAAACTAAAACGCATAGGATCGTAGCTTCCCTGAACGATCTAATTTCCTATGCTTTAAAAAAGAATAAGTGCGGGCAAAACCCAGCACTTATATTATAAGCGAAACCGGCAAAGCCGTAAAGCGCTCAGATAAATCCTCAACCAGGCCTGCGAATAGCTTTAATCGCCAAATTCGCCTCCAAGACAGCCGTGCCGTCGGTTTTATGTAAATTTATCACTGTATTTGACGTATCTATTTCCATATATTTCGAGATAACCTTAATTATCTCTTCCTTGATTTGTTCCATAAACTCCGGCGAAACACTGGCTCGATCATGGACAAGCACCAGGCGCAGACGCTCTTTGGCAATATCTTTACTGTCCTGTTTCCCCGCCAGGGCATTTAGCAATGCTCTCAGGTTCATCTTTCACACCTCTCCTAGCCGCTAAGGCCCATAATTTTTTTCAGCCTGCTGAAGATAGAGCTATTCTTATATAACTGCAAGAACGGCACACTTTCTCCCCTTACCCTGCGCACAATATTCCGGTAGGCTTGTCCCGATAAAGAGCCGTTATCATTGGCTACAACCGGTTCGCCTCGATTCGTGGAGACAATAATTTTTTCATCGTCAGGAATAACGCCGATTAAATCAATTGCCAGGATTTCCAAAATGTCTTCTATATCCATCATATCGCCGCGTTTCACCATATCAGGCCGCAGGCGATTGATAATCAGTTTAGGGTCACCCAATTCTGCCGCCTCCAACAAGCCGATAATCCGGTCGGCATCACGTACGGCAGACACTTCCGGCGTAGTTACAATCAACGCCCTATCAGCACCTGCTATGGCGTTGCGGAAGCCCTGTTCAATGCCGGCCGGGCAATCCACCAAAATGTAATCATATTCATCTTTTAATTCCGCACAAAGCTTTTTCATCTGTTCGGGTGTTACCGCGTTTTTATCCCGAGTCTGTGCCGCTGGCAAGAGAAAAAGCGTGTCATAACGCTTATCCCGGATTAAAGCCTGCTTTGGGCGGCAATTCCCCTCAACCACATCCACCAAATCATAAACAATCCTATTCTCCAATCCCATGACTACATCCAAATTGCGCAGCCCAATATCGGCATCAATCAGCACAACCTTTTCGCCCAACATAGCAAGACCTACCCCAAGATTAGCAGTGGTTGTTGTTTTTCCCACACCGCCCTTGCCGGAGGTAATGACAATCACTGTCCCCATAAACCTCAGCCCCTTTACTAACTTTCTATAAGCCAAACTTTGTGCTAACTGCGGCGATCATAATCCGGTCATCGCTAATATAGGCATATTCAGGATGATTCGGCAAAGCCGATTCATCCGGTGCTCTTGAAATCACACTGGCGATTCTAAGCTGAGTGGGAGCAAGACGCAGGGCAACTACCGAAGCATTTCGGTCACCGCCCCTCCCGGCATGGGCAATCCCCCGAAGCGTCCCGTAAACAAAAATATCGCCCTCAGCAACAATTTCCGCGCCTGGATTCACGTCCCCCAGCACAATTACATTGCCTGGATAGTGAATACTTTGTCCGGAACGCAGTGTCCGCTTAATAACTATGGAGCGGCCTTCTTTACAGTTTTCCAGCTTTAGCTCATCTGTCTCTCCCCCCCGTCTGGCAGGTGACACTTCCGATGGCCGTTCAGCACTGGTTTGCACTCCTGCAAGTACCAGCTTGCTGTTTTTTGCAAGAACATCTGCAAGCCTTTCCTTTTCAGCTTCTGTTAACTGTCTGCTGCCTACATCAATACGCACCTTTGACTGCCCAAAAAATACGGCCCTCTGTTTAAGGCGCTCTGCCAAGTCAAGCAAAACATCATCAAACGCGGCACTTTCCCGGCAGTAAATAGTAACCCCCTCTTTTGTCCCCTTAAACTCAACCGAATATTTACTCATACTTTCCTCCAAACATGACACTAACTCTAAGGTATTTTCGTCAAATACCAGCAAATTCCTGCCTAAGCAATAAAAAAGACGCTTTATGTTTTCTATCAACCGACGCGTCTTGCAGGGCGGGTTTGAAACCCGCCCCTACGGGCTGCCGTCCCTGCGACACTTCCCATTGCGGTGGAAACCGTATAATTTCCCTGGTACAAAAATTCCCCTCCCCTGGAGGGGTGCCCGCAAGGGCGGGGTGGTCGCGTGGAAGAGTGGGACAAATCACCTGTCCCCCTGTCCCCCCTGTATTGGGGAATAATATTCCCCGATAATCTGGCTGATTACAGGAACGGCAGAGCTGCCGGGACGATGCAATGAGTTTTCCACTATAACGTAAAATGCCAGCTCCGGCGCTTCCGCAGGAGCATAGCCCACAAATGTGCTGTGGGAATAACGCAGCGAAGATACTTCCACTGTGCCGGTTTTACCAGCAACTTTCACCGGCAGCCGACGCATGCTGGGAGCCGTACCGCCAAAATCAGTAACGTTTTTCATCCCCTGACGGATAATCTCCCAGTTTTTCTCGCTAAATTCCAGTTGCTGAATTATTTTCGGTTCCGCATTAAAAATTACTTCGCCAAGGTGATCCTTCGCTTTTTGCACTAAATAAGGACGATAGTGTATCCCGCCATTTGCAAGCATGGCCGCAAAGTTAGCCATCTGCAAAGCGGTAATTTCATGACCCTGTCCGATCGATGCGCCCATCAGGTTGCCGGGCATAAAATCCAGGCGCCCTCTATTATTAAGCGATCCGGCGGCTTCACCCCTCAAATCGTTAAGACCGGTCGGACTGCCGAAGCCGAAACTTTCCGCATAACTGCTAAGTCGATCTATCCCGAGACGATAACCCATTTCATAGAAAAAAACGTTACAAGACTGTGCGATAGCCGGAATAATACTAAGCGCACCATGTACCTTTAGGCACCGCGACGTCTGCCGGCCGTTAAAAAAAGTGGCTACCCCCCGGCAGGTTACACGACTTTGCTCGTTGATCAAACCTTCTTCCAAAGCCGCAATCCCCGGCAACATCTTAAAAGTTGAACCTACCGGGTGAAAATCCTGAATCGCTTTATTTCTTAGAGGTTGGTTCCTCCTGTCGGCCGCCAACTGTTTAAAATTCTGCGCTAATGTATTTGGGTCATATGCGGGGTAACTTACCATAGCACGGATAGCGCCGCTATTTGGGTCAATTATTACAACAGAGCCTCTGCCCGCCTGGGTGTTACCACTCTCTACCAGGTTTTTAATTACCTGACGTAACGCCCTCTCCGCGATTTCCTGCAATCTCGCATCAAGCGTCAGATAAATGTTGTTTCCCGGAACCGGGTCTTCTCTGGCTAATATTCGCGTGCGGCGCCCGAAGCGGTTCTTCTCAACAAGCAAATTGCCTTCCCTGCCTCGCAGCGTCTGTTCCCAGACATGCTCCACGCCTGCCTGACCGATTGCATCTGTTCCGCGATAGATAATTCCCTGTGCTTGCATTTCTTCAATTTGCTGCCTTGAAATAGGGCCTACATAACCCAATACATGAGACGCCAGGCTACCATGGACATACTCCCGCACTAGTTGGGTTTCAATAATGACGCCCGGCAAATCCATGCGCCTCTCTTCCAACTTAGCCACTACTTCCGCTGAAACGTTTCCGGCAATCTGAATGGGGGCAAAGCTGCGAAAGCGCTCTCCCCGCACTCTCTCACGAATATATTCTTCATCAATTTCCAAAAGCTCCGCCAAATAACGAATAGTCTCCACATCCCGCAAGTCAAAGTCAAGCAGAGACACGGCAAAGCCCGGTCGGTTGGCAGCCAATAATTCCCCGTTTAACGCAAAGATTTCGCCGCGAGGCGCCGCGATCGGCAACTGACGTTGTCTGTTGTTTTCGGCACTGGCACGGTAATATTCAAAATTATGAATTTGCAGCCAAGCCAAGCGGGCCGTTAATAGTACCGCCAGCAAAACGACAAGTCCGCTAAACACACGCAGCCTTCTTTGCAAAGATTTATTCATTTAAGCCTCCTTATTTGCCTGAGCTTTCTGCTTGGGAAAACAGCAGCCGGCGCTTCTGGGCCAGGCAAAGATAGGGATAAATCAGACCCATGATAAAAAAGTGCATTAGCATTCTACCGGTTGAAAACTGCTGCAGATACTGGAAAAAGGGGAAAGGTTGGGATATATCGGCAACTCCTTTTAAAATGAACGGCATTATGTCGTTAAACAGAGAAAAAAATATGACAAGCAGCATGGGTGCCAAGACAAAGTCTCTATTGATTTCCTCTGCCAGATAACCGGCCATTGCTCCGACAAGCATTTTAATCACAGCAAAAAAGCCAAGCGGCGCACCAAAGGCAATGTCTTGCATCAGCCCAGCCGCCAAACCGACTAAGGCGCCGCGCTTGCTGTCGGAAAGCAAAGCCAGCGCCACCACTACTATCAATAGTAAGTCAGGGTGGACACCGTTTGGGCTGATTAAAGCGAGAAAAGAACCTTGCAGCGCCAAACTTACTGTAAGCAGCAAAAAAATAATAAGCGGACCCATTTTAATCTGCTCCTTCGTTTCCTTGCGCAGACGCTGCGCTTGGCAGGACCACAAACACTTCTTCGAGCCTATTAAAGTTGGCTGCCGGACGCAGCAAGGCAAAACGCGATAGCCCAAGCTCCTCCTCTACCATCTCCAAGACATAACCAAGCACCAGGCCTTGCGGGTATATTCCGCCTAAACCGGAAGAAATTATAGTGTCTCCCGGCTGAATATTAGCGTCCCGCGGCAGATTAATCATGCGCAGATAACCTGGCATATCGGCGTCCGCCTCCACAACACCTACCGTCCCAGGTTCACGCGAGCGCTGCACCATAGCGCTCACCGCCCGCCGACTATCAGTCAGCAAGAGGACTTGCGATGAAACCGGAGAAACGCCTAAAATGCTGCCAACTAACCCTTCACTAGTTACCACCGCCAAGTTCTGTTGCACGCCATGCAACGAGCCTTTATTAATGCTGATGGTCTGAAACCAACTGCTGGCATCCCGGGCAATTACTTCGGCGGCAATAAGCTCATGTTCACTATGGGCTTCAAAATTTAGCATTTGCCGGAGACGATGATTTTCAAGACGAAGCTCCGTCAAGCGTGCTTCCAATAATAAGGTAGCAGCCAACTCATCTTGGAGTCGCCGATTCTCTGCGGCTAAGAGCTGGTAACCTCTGATTGAAGTCAGCAACCCTTCAGCAGAACGGGTGAAACGCTGAAAGACCCCTTGAACAGGGGCCGCCACAGTCAGCAACACTTCCTCCGCCGCAGTTATTCCTTGGCGGGTAACAGTTCTCTGCGTTAAAACTAGGAGAAAAATTAACACTAAAAAAAGCGTTATCATTCTCTGCCGTTTTTTTAAGAAAGCAAGCATGGTTTTTCACCCTTGTCTGCTGACTTTTTGCATCTCTTACATTAACCTGCGCGGTGAAAGCGTAACTCTGCGCAACAGCTCAATCTCTGTCAGCGCTTTTCCCGCGCCTAAGGCAACACAATCCAACGGATTTTCCGCAAGATAGACCGGCATACTTGTTTCTCTGGCAACCAACTTGTCAAGTCCATGCAAAAGCGCGCCCCCGCCGGTCATAACAATGCCTTTATCCATAATATCGGCCGCCAGCTCAGGCGGAGATTTTTCCAGTGTGATTTTTATCGCATCCAAAATACTCGCCACAGGGTCGGCTAAGGCTTGTTCGATTTCCCTATCGGTTATCTCTTGAGTTTTAGGCAAACCACTAATCAGATCCCGCCCGCGGATTTCCATAGTACGCGCTTGCTCACCCCTACAAGCCGTCCCAATCGCAATCTTAATTTCTTCAGCCGTCCGCTCGCCAATCATCAGACTATAGTTCTTCTTTATATATTGAGTGATCGCTTCATCCATTTCATCGCCACCCACCCGAATAGAACGGCTAGTCACAATGCCGCCCAGGGAAATAATTGCCACTTCTGTTGTGCCGCCGCCGATATCCACAATCATGCTGCCGGTGGGTTCTTCCACGGGCAGACCGGCTCCGATAGCTGCCGCCATCGGCTCCTCAATTAAAAAAGCTTCTTTTGCGCCGGCTTGTTTAGTAGCGTCAATCACCGCCCGTTTTTCCACCTCCGTCACGCCGGAAGGAACACAAACAACCACATGCGCCTTAAAAATGGCTCTTCTTTTATATGCTTTGCCGATAAAATGGCGAAGCATCGTCTGTGTTATGTCAAAATCGGCGATTACGCCGTCCTTCATCGGACGAATGGCTACAATATTGCCGGGTGTACGCCCAATCATTCTTTTTGCTTCTTCGCCTACAGCAAGCACAGTACCTGAATCTCTGCGGATAGCTACCACAGAAGGTTCTCTTAGCACAATTCCTTTTCCTTTTACAAAAACGAGAGTATTGGCAGTTCCCAGGTCAATCCCAATATCCCTGGAAAAAAAATTCGTCAAAAACCGCATAGATGCGTCTCCTTTCGTCATCAAACCTGCTATAGTCCATTATAGCAGGTTTGTTCACAACCTCAAGATGTAAGTTCTTATTAGCAGGAATTAACTATTGCCGAGCAATCCCTTTTCCCGAAAACTGACAAAATTCCCATCGCCAATAATTATATGATCCAAAATTTCAATGCCAATAAGCCTTCCCGCCTCCGAAAGCCGCCTAGTCACATCTAAATCCTCCCGGCTAGGCGTAGGATCTCCGCTTGGATGGTTATGAAGCAAGATTATACTGGCGCAAGATTTACGAATAGCAGGTCGAAAAACTTCACGCGGATGCACCAATGAAGTATTTAGGCTGCCGATAGAAATCTCTTCAATCCCAAGTACTTTATGCTTGCTGTCCAACAGCACCACGCGAAAATGTTCGCGTAAGTTGTGCCGCATTTCCTCCATAACAAGTCCTGCGGCATCACCGGGGGATGAAACGATAGGCAATTCTGTTCTGAGTCGTGAAGCAAGCCGTGTAGACAACTCAAGCGCCGCCAAAATCGTCACCGCTTTGGCTGCACCTAAACCTTTAATCTGCAAAAGCTCATCCAAGCAGCAACGCGGCAGCTGCTGCAGCCCCCCTGCTTCAAACAAAATTCTTTCCGCCAACTGGACAGCCGTCTCCTGAGATGTACCGCTGCGAATTAAAATCGCAAGAAGTTCCGCGTCGGATAATTTGCCGGCTCCTCCGGCCAGTAATCTTTCCCTGGGCCTTTCACTTGGTGGCAAATCCTTGATGGTCAGGCGCCGTGTTGTCATTACTCTCAGCTCCTTCCCAGATTCTAACCCCCACTAGCGTAAGTAACTTAGAAAGCGCAGACAACGGCAGTCCCACTACGTTAAAGTAGCATCCTTCCAGTTTTTCCACAAACATTGCAGCTCTTCCCTGAATTCCGTATCCACCCGCTTTATCGTAAGACTCTCCGCTAGCCAAATACCATGCAATTTCGGCCTGACTGATTTCTCGCATAGTCACTGCTGTTTTTTCCACGTGGCAACAGAGCAAACCGTCAGGTTGGCGAAGAACTGCTATGCCTGTTAAAACTTCGTGTCGCCTACCGGAAAGACTCGTAAGCATTCTGCCTGCATCAGCAGCATCTCGCGGCTTGCCAAGCAGCGTCCCATTCAGACAGACAACAGTATCAGCCGCAATAATCACGCAGTCGGCAAAATTTTTGGCGACCGCCTTTGCTTTAGAGATAGCCAAAAGCTTAACAAGTATCGCCGGATCAGATTCTTCATTTTCTTCAGCTATCCCGCTTGCCGACACAAGAAAACTCAATCCCAATTGTCTTAACAATTCGGCGCGGCGCGGTGATGCCGAAGCCAATACTAATTTCCGCATAGCTTCCCCCAATGCTAAGACTAAATGTCAGTTAACACTTTGCGAAGCGCTTTTTGAGTATATACTACTACCAGGCCGGTGAAAAAGCCGGTAGGAATAGCCAAAAGCAATAATAAGGGCAAATAAATTTTGAGCAAATTAAAATTGCCAATAACGAGACTGGCCACCGTAACCTGTGCCGTATTGTGCGCTACAGCTCCCATAATGCTTACTGCGACAAGTGATATCTTCCCTCGCTTCCAAAGCGCTATCCCCAGCGCCATCACCAAGGTGGAAATAACGGCACCGCTAAAACTTAGATAAAAGCCAAAGCCGGGAAAATTTCCCAAAAATATGCCGCCAAGCAGTGAGCGAATCACAGCGATATACATTGCCGCCGCAAACCCGAAAATCACAAAAGCTAATAAAGTTATCACGTTTGCCAAGCCGAGCTTTGCCCCCGGGACAAGCATGGGAACCGGCAGTAAGGCTTCCACAGTATGCATAACCAAAGCGAAAGCGACCAATATAGCCAACTGGGTCATTTTTTTTGTACGCAGCATTTAGAGAATTTCAACCTGCCCTTCCAGTCCGGAAGAAAGATGTACTTGAGCATCTTCTGTAATAATAATCGCTTCCACCCCTGGTAATGATTCTACCAAAGCCATTCCCCGCTCCAGTCCCATGACAAAGACGGCGGTTGAATACGCATCTGCCGTGAAAGCGTCAGGAGCCATAATTGTCACACTGGTCACCCCGCGGGCAGGCATCCCTGTCTGCGGGTCGAGGAGATGATGATAACGTTGCCCCTCTGCAGTAAAAAAGCGCTCATAATCACCGGAAGTTACAATAGCCTGATTCCTAATGTCCACTATAGCCACCAGTTCCCGCCGCTCCCGTGGATGGCGGATACCAATTCGCCAAGGCGAACCGTCAGGCTTTGAGCCAATGGCGCGGATATCGCCACCGGCGTCTACAGTCCCCGAGCTGACACCGGCTGCCTGCAACACTTCCACTGCCCTATCCACGATAAAGCCTTTAGCTATACCGCCTAGGTCCAACTTCATCCCTTCATTTTCCAAAAACACTTGCATGCCATCCTCAGCTAAGCGCACCCTCCTGTAATCCACAAGCGGCAACACTTTTGCCAAGTCCTGCTCCGAAGGTACGACTGTATTTCCGGTACCAAACCCCCATAGCTCGAGCAGAGGCGCCACAGTTAAATCGAAAGCGCCGCTTGAAAGCAGACTCACTTCCAGTGCCAAACTAATATTTTTGAATGTGTCGGCAGAAACGCTAACCGGCTCTTTGCCGGCCAGATTGTTAATCGCAGTTATCTCAGAATCTGCACGGTGCCTGTCAAGGATGGCCTCCAAACTGACCGCCGCAAAGGAGGCGTCAGTCAGAGCCTGTTCTCCTGCTTTAACATTTGTAGTATAGATAATCGTTTCCACCACAGTACTCATGAGAAACTCTGTCCGTGCCAGTCTTTTAGGACCGCCTGGCAGCCCGCCGGATCTGACCATATGAATAATAAAGAGAACAAGCAGAATCTGCGCCACGATAATCGCAATAATCAATCGGCGAGGCCAGCGTGGAAGTCTCACTCTACATCGCTCCAATATAGTTGTCTGCTTCAGTTTATCACGGAAAAAGTCGGTGCGCAATAATTCCCCTCTCCCACTGGGAGAGGGTTAGGGTGAGGGCAAGGAATATTCTCATCTTTCCGCTGATGCCGTAGGGATGATGGGTCTACTAGTTAAAGCGGGTGTAATAAAGCAAAATAATGAGGAAGAGCCCCAGTGTCAAAGCTATCAGGAGTGAATCGAAGTTAAGGTTTTTAATATTCCAGTCAGATTGACTGCCTCGCATCCGCTCCCACAGGCTGCGGGAATGCTCGCCGGATTGCTCATACGCCTCGCCCAGTGAACTATCAAACTCCGCCGTCTTATCAACAAACTGCCGCGCCATCTGCCCTGATTTTTCATAGGTGTCGTTTATTGCGCCATCTAATTGTTCTGCTCCGTCCACGATCTTGCGCGCTACGCCGCCAGATTTTTCATAGGCGTCATTTATCACACCGTCAAACTGCTCTGCTCCATCGGCAATCATGCGCGCCACGCCGCCTGACTTTTCATAGGCATCATTTATCACACCGTCAAATCTTTCTGCCTGTTCCGCTAAATGGCGCGCAGCCACTCCGCTGCTTTCATAAACTTTATTGACAGAAGAATCAAAAACAGTGATATATTTGCACATCTCCGAAGCAATTTTTCCGGACTTCAAATATGTCCTATTGATCGCGGAATCAAAGGCTGTGCCAAAATTACAGCAGGTTTTAAAGAAAAAACGAGCCGCCGGCAGATAAAAGCTATACTCCACGCTAAGCCACTCCGGAGCCTTCCAGTCAAAAATCCGCTTATGGTCTAAAATCAGATACATTACAGCAGCCAAAGCAAAAACCAAAAGCGGCTCCTGCAAGTCATACCACAGGAAGAAGTTGATTTCCTTTAAAGCTTTGAAACCATAAGCATCAAAAGAGAAGCCGGCTCCAGCCGGAATAACAATGCGGTTGAGGACAAAGTTGGGAAAAAAGCCGACGGCTAGAATTGCCGCCGAATAGAAGAACAAAATAACCTTGATCAGCGGCGATACCTTAAAATCTAAATTGGAGTGTTCCCTTCGCATATTCCCCAAAAACAGTCCGGCGAAAAGCTTGGCAAAATAGACCACAGTCATCGCGCTGGCTAAGACATAAAACTTCTCAGCCACAAATAAACTGGTAAACTCCCCGCCATATTTATAGGCGTAAACAATGGCTCGGTGCATAATTGCCTTAGAGGCATAGCCGCTCCCGCCGGGTACGCCGGCAATGGCAACATAGGAAATCAGAAAAATAACCGCCAGGAAAGGAAGTTTTTTCATCATTCCCCGGACGCGACTAATATCCACATCCAAAGTGATCAGATAAACTGCTCCCACGACCATAAAGAGCGACGCCTTAAAGACTGAGTGATTAATTATATGATACATCGCTCCGGAAAAGCCTATCGCCCCTTTTTCAAAGCCGAGAAAAGCGGCCACGCCGATGCACATCAGTATATAGCCCATCTGACTGACACTACTATAGGCCAAGATTCGCTTGGCATTATGCTGCAGGATTGCCAAGGCAGCCCCCATTACCATCGTGAGAATCCCCAGCCAAATGATAGCTAGTCCAATATATTTTATTACTTCCGCGCCAGCCGGCACAACCGCCGGATTTGCCGGAGTAAAAATCATGCCCACAATCCGGATCATCCCATAGGCACCGGCCTTCAACATAGCTGCTGATGAAACAGCGTTTATCGGGGAGGGGCCTACTTCATAGGCTCTCGGCATCCAAATATGCAGCGGCGCCATCCCCATCTTGATACCAAAGCCCACCATAAACAACGGAATGACAAGCAGTGGGTTAATGCCGGCCGCCAGAATTCTCTCCAGCATGGGTACTAAATCAAGTGTACCTACGCCTGCAAAGAGGATGAAAATGCCCATCAGGAGCGCCAGTCCTCCAGCCACACCCATATAAATTGTGATGCTACCAGCCCGAATAGCTTCCGGTGTTTGACGATGAATAACGAGAACATAGGAAGAGAATGTCATCAGCTCGAAAAAAAGGAAAAGACTAAACAAATCTCCAGCCAAAACTACGCCCAGACAATGAGCAAGAGTTAAAAGCAGAAACAGATAAAATCTATTCTGGGCATGCTCCTTCCTCATGTAGACGGTGGCATAGATTGTAGCAAAAAGCCAGCTCAGCGAAAACAGCGCAGCAAAGACGAAGCCGAGAAAGTCCACACGGAAATAAAGTCCGTAGCTCATTAAGTCCGCAAAACGATAGACGACTGTGCCGGTCTGGACATAAGGATAAAGCGAGAGGACAATGCCGCATGTAGCCAAAGCTACCAGCACCGCCAACAAATTACGCAGTTTCTCCGAGAGATATCCTGCCAGAAAGACAGGCAACGCACCCAGCCAAGGGACTAAGATGGCCGCCACCGGCAAAAAGGATGTGAAGGTCATGTTGACTAGAATCCTCCCCTAAGCAAATATTCTGCGGCCACCCGGGACAGGTCAAAAGGCAAGTTGGAGGGGAGAAGCCCAAACAGCAGGCAACTAACCGCCAAGATAGCGATCGGTATCAACATTTTATAGGGAGCCTCATTAATTTTAATCAATTCATGCTTGTGACCTTCTCCTTGCTCTTCACCAAAAAAAGCAGCGATAATAATAGGCAAGTAATAAAGTCCGTTTAACAAGCTGCTAATCAAGAGAATCAGCACGTAGAAAGGAACGCCGGCATCCATCGCCCCAAGCGATAGTGTCCACTTACTTAAAAAACCGTTAAATGGCGGAATACCAATCATCGACAAGGCTGCCAATGTAAAAGCAAACATTGTAAACGGCATCTGGCGGCCAATACCGCCCAAGTCCCTAATGTTCTTCTTGCCTGTTTTTAAGATAATTGCTCCGGCAGCCAAAAAGAGGGTACTCTTCATAAAAGCGTGGCTGAAAATATGGAAAATGTTCCCCATCAGTGCGCGCTCGTTCAGGATAGAAATGCCAAGCAAAATGTAGCCCATTTGACCAACACTGGAGTATGCGAGTCGACGCTTCAGGTTTTCCTGAGTGATGGCAACGGCGGAGCCTAACAGAATGGTAATGACGGCAACCACGGCAATAATTATCGTCCAACCGGTTGCCTGCATAAATTCTATACCGTAAACATGGAAGATAACCCGCAGCAAACCGTACGCGCCTGTTTTCAACATGATTCCGGAAAGCAACGCACTGGCAGGAGACGGTGCCACAGGATGGGCGTCCGGCAGCCAGACGTGCAACGGAAACATCCCGGCTTTCATGCCAAAACCAATCAGGAAAGAGATAAAGGCAAAAAATGCCAAGTTTGACGGTTCACTGATCAGAGGCACAGGATTACTCAACGAGACTGAACCGCCTAATTCAAATGTGATGATTATTCCGAAGAAAAGAGCCAATCCGCCGATAATCGTCATAATCAGATATTTGTAGCCGGCACGGAGCGCTTCAATCGTTTCCTCATGAACGACCAGTACATAGGAAATCAGTGACATCAATTCAAAGAAAACAAAAAGCGTGAAAAGGTCTCCCGCCATAAAAATACCCATACAACTGGCCAGAGTAATAATTAATACCGGATAATAACGGTTGCAGCCATGCTCCTTGCACATATAATCAATAGAGTAAATCGCTACAAGCATCCAAATAAACGATGAAAGTAAAGCTAAAGAAAAGCTCAGGATATCAACTCTAAAAGAAACAGCCAAATTGGGCAGAATCTGAAACAACTCGAACTCAATAATATTACCGGCCATGACTCCGGGATACAGCGCCAGCACGGAAAGAAACGTTACTACAGAGGTGGCTACGGCCAATGCATTACGCATCTTCTCGGATCGCTGCTCCACATAATAAATCACTACAGTCATTACCATCGGGAACATCACAATCCAAACAGGTAGAAATGAACCTAAAAGCTGCATTTCCTCATCTCCCCTTCTTTAAATAAAGCTCTCCCCAAAATGTTCATCGCAACATTAAAGCTTTATCATAATCCCAGCAGTAGCTGAGCTGCTCTGTAAACAATCCCCAGAATCAGGGACGGGTAAACACCAAATAAAATTACGCCAAAACTTAAAAGCGCGAGCGGCACCAGCATCTGCTTGGGTAGTTTTTCCGGCTCCGGCACAACTTCTTCCGTTTTGGAGAAAAAAGCATTGACCACGATCGGTAAATAGTAAATCCCATTTAATAAACTGCTGATTAGAATCACTGCCGTAAAAAACGGCCGTCCCACATCAAGAGCGCCTAAAGCTAAATACCACTTAGAAATAAAACCACTGGTAATCGGAATTCCCACCATGGCAAACGCGCCGATACAGAAAGCAATCGTCGGAATCGGCATAGTGTGTCCGACTCCTTTCAACTCACTAAGCTTCCGCGCTCCCGTACCGTAGATAAAAGCACCCGCTGCAAGGAAGAGCATCGATTTCATCATGGCATGATTAAAAATATGCAGGATTCCGCCCACCAGCGCTGATTCACTCATCAGCCCCACACCTAAAAAGACGTAACCGATTTGTGCGATGCTCGAGTAAGCAAGCATTTTTTTAATGTCGTCCTGCACAATAGCAAACATTGAACCGATAATAATCGCCAAAGTCGACATCCCGAGAATCATGTCCATTACGGGAGCCAACCCGAGCAGCTCTCGCGGGAAAACAAGATAAAGCAACCTGATCATCGCCACGGCATAAACTTTGATCACTAGGCCGGAAAGCACAGCGGAAGAAGGAGAAGGCGCTGAGGAGTGGGCATCGGGCAGCCAAACGTGCAACGGAAACAGCGCCGCCTTCACGCCGAGTCCGACAATCAAGAGCCCAAGTGCTACCAGCAGGTTGTTGGGATAAAGAGCCATAGCTTCCGGCAGAGCCTCTGCCATAAAAGTAAAGTTTAAGTGTCCTGTCACCATATAAAGCATGGCTGCTGCCAACAGAAACGCGCCTGAGCCCAGTACAGACAGCACTAAATATTTAAACGCCGCTTCGATACAGTCCCTGCTTTCTTTAATTGATATTATCCCGCAGGAAGCTATAGCACAGATTTCGAGAAACACAAACATGTTAAAAATATCATTTGTAATCACAATTCCTACCATTGAGGCGATCAAAAGCAGGTAGAGCGTGTAATACCAGCCTATTACTTCAGATTTCAGCTCATGCAGCAAGTCTTTGCTGCCGTACCAAATTATCAACAGGCCTACGCCTGTAACCGTAAGAGCGGCAAACACTGCTAAATAATCTATACTAAGCTCAATGCCCCAAGGCGGCGGCCAGTCTCCCATATAATAAGAAAAAGGGCCGGTGCTCATTACCTGGAACACCATTTTCAAAGCGGCCAAAAAAGAAAATATAATTGCACCCAAGGTGACCGGCACGCACCACTGTTTGCGCCAGCGAGCAAGCAATGGCATGAGAAAAGCGAAAAAGAGCGGCACTACCACAATTAGCGCAGGTAAATGTTGACTAAAATTCACAGGGAGCCGCCTCCCCGTATGCGCATAATTTCTTCCGCGTCAATCGTACCATAATGCTTATATAGTTTTACAATCAGGCTCAGAGCGTAGGCCGTTACACTGACGGCTACCACGATTCCGGTGAGAATCAGGGCGGAAGGCAGCGGATTGATAAAGGTGTGGTTAACACCAGGCTCAAGAATCGGCGAGCGGCCGCCGCGAACATAGCCGATAGCCACAAAAAAGAGAAAAATTGCCATATCCATAATGTTCATGCCGATCACCTTTTTTATTAAGTTGTTGTGCGTCAACATAGTATGGAAGCCAATAATGAAGAGGATAATAGCAAAAAAATAATAGCTGTTGGCATGCAGGCGCAGCACAATTTCAGTGATGGTCATGACTATGGTCCTCCTCCTCAATCAGGCTGTAAAACAGTGTAATCATGGTGCTGGCTACCTTTATTCCCACGCCGAAAGTGATGATGGCAATAGATCCGCTGCTGAAAAGATTTCCCGGCGTGCCTAAAGGAAAGCCGGCGGCTCTGTTAGCCAGAAAGTTTGCGCCAAGTAAGATAGAGATTAGACCCATCCCGGCAAAAATCAACGCACCGCTACTTTCCAGTATGGAGGAAACATCGTGGGATAATTTCTTTGACCCTGCCGCCAGATTAAAGGATAAGGCATAAAGAATCATGCTCGCACCGATAACCGCCCCGCCGGAAAATCCGCCTCCGGGGGAAAGATGCCCGTGTAACACTACATACAGCCCGTAAAGCTGAACAAAGGGCAAAATAAAGCGGCTCACATAACGGACAATAACATCTTCCAAGTCGTTCACCTCGCTTGCAGCTTCAATGTGCTTTTAAGTTGGACAATGCTGCGGCAATCGCCACAAACAGGACGGTGGCTTCACCTAGTGTGTCAAATGCACGATAGTCTGTAATAATGCTGGCGATAACGTTTAGCGCTCCCGTTTCCTTAAGGCTTTCCTCCACATAGCGGCGGGGAACTTCGTTATTTGTCACATTGGCGGGATCGCCGATTGTGGGCATTTCAACCACAGTTGCCACCATCACCACCATAATCACCGCAAGGAAAAAGAGTATCAGCAATTTTCTCATCTATTCTTCCCTCCTTGTCTTGCTGATTGCTGCCACCAGCAGCAGGGTTGTCACACCGGCGCCGATGGCCGCTTCCGTAATAGCAATATCCGGGGCTGCAAGCAACAACCAAAGAATGGCCATCATCAGACTGTAGGCAGCAAAAATAATAACTGCCGAGAGCATATCCTTTGTTCTGGCCACAAAAATAGCGCAGAAGACCAAAAAAAATAAAATAAAATATTTCAAAACATCAATCATTGCATTGCACCTCCCCGGTTCTATCCAATTCGTAGGTGCCTTCACAGACACGTACCTTATTTCGGTAGGAAGCACGTGCAATCACGTGAGCTGCGGTAGGGTTAGTAATCCAGAGAAAGAGTATCATAAAAAAAAGCTTTACACTGGCATTGGAAAAACCGGCGTACAAAATAAGAGCAAAAAGAATCAAACCCGCTCCCAGCGTATCGCACTTTGTTGTGGCATGCATGCGGGAATAAACATCAGGCAGTCTCAAGAGACCTACCACCCCAACAAGAAAGAAAAATAAGCCGGCGGCGAGAAAACTCACAATAAGCACATTAGTTACTACGGTCATGGTAATCCTCCCTACTCCAAGGCACCTTTTTCCATATATTTTGCAATCCCAATGGTAGCCACAAAACTAATTAGAGCATAAACCAAGGCCACATCCAAGAAAAATTCCTGTTTTAACACAAACGCTATCAACGAAATAACTACTACCGTCTTAGTGCCGATAATATTAATAGCCACCACCCGGTCAGCCTCGCTTGGCCCCACCACGGCGCGGTAAAGACAAAAAAAAGTGGCAATGACCAGAATCACGCTAACACCGATAAAAATATTCTCAAGAAAGGTAAACTCAAAGCCCATTTTGTTCGGCCTCCTCGATTTCAAGCAACCTGTCAATCATATCCCACTCAGCCACGTCCTCCGCATTGCCCCTGGTTATCGCATGGACCACATAGATATCGCCTTCCATTTCCACCGTTAAGGTTCCCGGAGTCAATGTGATAGAATTCGCTAAAATTACCCTGTTGAGCGGTTTTTTCAGCCTTGCCCTATATTTGATAAATCCCGGAGAGATATCCATTTTTGGCTTTAAAACAATTTTAGCCACATCCCAGTTCGACTTAAAAATGGCTACCACCAGCACATATAAATAGACGACCCATTTCCAGAGCGTTTTTTTATGGTACAGCGGCCGCTCAGCCGGTTTCAACAATAAATCATGATTAAAAGCGGCGATACCGTACGAGCAGATGGCGCCTACCAGTAAATGCTGCCAATGCAACCGTCCGGTAATTAAAATCCAAAAAAGAAACAAGACGCCTGCCGTCACCCAGAAGGTGGCACCTTTTGCTATTTTTTTCATTGCCTACCCCTCCTCCCTGCCCTCAGTTCGACGGTAATGACCAGATTTGCCTCCTTGCTTTTCCATCAAGCAGACGTGAGTAATTTCCATCTCCTTGTCAACGGCTTTGCACATATCATAGATTGTCAGCGCAGCCACAGTAACGGCTGTAAGCGCCTCCATTTCCACGCCCGTTTTGCCGGTGGTTCCAACCGAAGCCCTTATTTTCACAAGCTGCTTGACAGTGTCCAGCGTAAAGGAGATATCGACCGCCGTGATGAAAAGCGGGTGACACATTGGTATCAAGCGGGATGTCTCTTTTGCTGCCAACACTCCGGCTACCTGCGCCACGGCGAGCACGTCGCCCTTGGCAATGCCACCGGAAGCAATTAACTCCAGCGTTTCCGGTTTCATGCGCACAAAGCCTTGCGCCACAGCCAGCCTGCGCGTGTCATCCTTTGCAGAGACATCGACCATCTTGGCCCGTCCCTGCTCGTTAATGTGTGTCAGTCTATTCATTTGCGCCCCCAGCAAGGAATCTCTCGACAAGTCAACCTGAAAGTCAATTTACAACAAGCTAAGTTTACTCCTGTCTCCCGGGAATGTCAACGAAAAAAGCTGGCGCAGAAGGTAAATCTTCCGCGCCGCAGTTTAAACAATAGTAGTACGCGGACAAGCCTCGACACATTCACCGCAGTTAGTGCAAATAAAACTGTCAATGATGGCTAAGTTGTTTTCCATACGAATAGCCTCCACTGGACATGCTTTCACACACAGGTTGCAGGCGATACAACCGCGCTCGCATACTGTCCGCACATGTTTGCCTTTGTCACGTGACTTGCAGCGCACATGATGCAGCCCGTTGGCATTCACCATTTCAATTACCTGCCGCGGGCAGATGTTCTTGCATTTACCGCAACTGATACAAGCAGTCGCATCAATAACAGGCAGGCCGTTGCTCCCCATGGCAATTGCTTGCACAGGGCAGGCACGGACACAATTGCCAAGACCCACACACCCAAAGCCGCAAGCCAGCGGCCCGCCGCCAAACATCAGAGCCGCTTTACAGTCAGGCGCGCCGTCATAAATATGCTTAATTTTAGCGGTTGTCCCGTCGCCCAGGCAAACAAGTTGCGCCACAAGACGCGCTTCCGCCGACGGCGCTTCTGCTCCAAGAATTTCGGCGATTTTACTCGCCGTCTTAGCGCCCCCGGGGGTACAGCCGCTAACCGGCGCTTTTCCCGCCACCACTTCTTCCGCAAACTGAGCACAGCCGGCATAGCCGCAGGCGCCGCAATTGGCACCTAAAAGTGCTTCCTGAACCATTTCCACCTTAGGATCGACTTCAACGGCAAACTTTTGCGCGGCAAACGCCAGCGCACTGCCAAACAATAATCCCAGCCCTCCCAGGCTAAGAATTGCCGGTACAATTAAATTCATCGTCATTTCCCCCTACATCATGCCTTTGAATCCCCCGAAAGCCAAGGACAGGATTCCGGCAATAATCATGGCGATAGATACTCCTTGAAAGTGTTTCGGCACAAACACAAATTCCAAGCGCTCACGAATTCCGGCCATAATTACCAAGGCCAAGGTGAAACCTACGGCTGCAGCCGTGCCGAAGACGACCGCTTCAAACAAATTATAGCCTAACTGGATATTCAAAATCGCTACGCCGAGCACAGCACAATTTGTGGTAATCAACGGCAAAAAAATACCGAGTGACTGATAAAGAGTGGGACTCGCTTTGCGGATCACAAGCTCCACAAACTGAACCAGGGAGGCGATAACTAAGATAAACACGATGGTGCGCAGGTACTCCAGTTGATTTGGCACCAAAACATAATACTCAAGCAGCCAAGTCACAAACGAAGCCAAACCCATAACGAAAGTAACAGCCATGCCCATCCCTAAAGAAGTTTCCACTTTTTTGGAAACACCCATAAACGGACAGATACCTAAGAAGCGGGACAACACAAAATTATTAATAAAAATGGCCCCGAAGATAATCGCAAAAATCTCGCCCACAATCTAGCCTCCTTTACTCCAGTTTGTATTTCTTGGAGAGCATATTCACCAGCGCCATCAATAGCCCAAGCGCAAGGAAAGCACCCGGCGGAGAAGCAAAGACTTTGAAAGGCTCATAGGCGGCTCCCAAAAGATTGACGTTAAAAATGGTACCTGCACCCAGCAATTCACGCACAGCACCAAGCAACGTCAGGGAAAGGGCAAATCCCAAACCGATGCCCAAGCCATCGGCAAGAGAGTGAACCACGGGAGATTTAGAAGCAAAAGCTTCCGCACGCCCCAGAATAACGCAGTTTACCACAATCAGCGGCACAAAAATTCCCAGTTGGGCATGAAGCGCAGGCATATAGGCATTTAGAAGCATATCGACCATGGTGACAAACGTGGCAATGATAATGATAAAACTGGGAATGCGGATTTTTGCCGGGATAAAATTGCGCATCAGAGAAATTGCCAAATTGGAGCAAACGAGTACCGCCGAGGTGGCAACACCCATCCCAAGGCCAAACTCAGCTTTGGTTGTAACTGCCAAAGTGGGACACAAGCCGAGTACCAGCCGGAAGACGGCATTTTCTTTAATAATACCTTTCGAGAACTCACTTATCACACTCATTTTCTCACACCTCCCACCTATTGCTCCAGTGCGTTCTGCACGGCCTTGATAATAGCGTCGCTGGATATTGTCGCTCCTGAAACCGCATCAACTTGTATTGTCTGTTTAGCGATTATTTCCTCAATCACCTTTTCTGCGTTTGCCCAGCGGTCAGCCGTTTCCTGCTGCGCGGTTACATTAATTGCCGTGATTTTCCCACCGGCCACAGTCACTTCCAGAGTGATATCTCCTTTAAAACCTTTAGCCGTACCTGTATAAGTGCCATCAGCCACTCCTTCCAGGCTAAACGCCGGAGCCGTGTTGCCCTCGGCGCCGGCTACTCCTCCGTCGCTGAAGCGCTGCCAGATCTCGTTATACTCTCTTTCCACCCCGGTCTCCATAGCTCTGACGGAGACCGTGGCGCCGGAAATCGCGTCCACAGTAAAGGTGTCGCCGGCTTTTTTGCCAAGAAACTGTTCAGTAAACCAAGGCTCTTTAATTTTATCGCCCAAACCAGGTGTTTCCGTCTGAGCAAACACCGTCAGACCTACAATTTCTCCTGCAGCGTTAATCCCCAGGTTAAATCTAATCGGACCGCCGTAACCCTCTGTCTGCCCTTCTGCCAGCACGCCGACAAATTTATTTTCAGCGTCAAAGGCGACTGTAGCAGTGCGGCCATCGACCGTTCTCTCCTCAAAATTTGTCAGCGTTGGGAATAATTCCGCAAGTTGCGCCACCTTTTCTTGATGAAGACGTTCCGCAATAACGACAGACGTCACCTGGTTGGTGAAAGCCAAAGCGACGGCTGCCACTACGCAGAAAATCATCAGAATAACTCCCATACGGATCATTTCTTTCATTACTTCGCCACCTCCCCGTATTTCCTCGGCAAGGTCTTATTGTCAATTAAAGGTGTCAGCGCGTTCATCATCAGAATGGCAAACATAACCCCTTCAGGAAACGCGCCAAAGATGCGAATCAGCATCGTCAACAGACCGCAGCCAATCCCGAAAATCAACTGACCTTTGGCAGTGACCGGCGAAGTCACCATATCGGTAGCCATAAAAAGCGCGCCAAGCATTACGCCCCCGGCCAATACATGGAAAAGGCCGGCTGAAAACATCGCCATAGCACCGCCGTAACCACCAAAAAAGAACCCCATCACAAAAACAGTACCGATAAAGCCGCCGGGAATACGCCAGGTAATATGACCTTTGTAGAATAGCCAGCCGGCTCCAAGAATCAAAGCAAAGGCGCTGGTTTCACCTATACAGCCGGGAACGGCACCCACAAATAAATTGATAAAACTAAAAGCCCTCTGATCTAATGCGAGCGGTGTGGCGGCGGTTGCCAAGTCTACAGGGCGAACCCAAGTAGTCATGTGAGTCGCCCAAGATGCCATCAAAATGGCTCGAGCCACGAGCGCGGGGTTAAAAATGTTGTTGCCGATCCCGCCAAAAACCTGCTTGCCAATAACTATGGCGGTAATACCGCCGATAACCGCAAGCCACCACGGCACGGTGGGAGGCAGAACCATGGCCAAAAGCAGCCCCGCCACTGCCGCACTGCCGTCACCAAAAATGTTTTTCTGACGCAAAATTATAGCTTCAGTTACCATGGCGGAAACAGTAGTTAGCAGCATTGTTATAAGCGCTGGCGCGCCAAAGAAAATTACGCCGGCCAAAGCGGCTGGAAATAAGGCCACAAGCACGTCAATCATCACACTTTGAACCGATTCTGTCGTCTTTAAATGCGGCGATGAAGAAACGACTAATTTTCTATCCATCTAGCTATCCCTCCTTTACCTTTGCGCTTACTTTTTCGCTGCGGCGGCAGCACGCCTAGCCGCAATATCCCCCTTGGACATCCGAATCCACTGCACCAGCGGACGTTTGGAAGGGCAGATATATGTGCAGCAGCCACATTCAATGCAATCCATGGCGTTATATGCTTCCGCTTTATCATACATGCCTTGCTCGACAGAAGAGCCGATAAACAGGGGCATAATGCTGACAGGGCAGACATCTACACATTTTGCGCACTTAATACACTGGCGAATGTCATAAATCTGTACTTCCTGTTCGGTTAAGCAAAGAATACCGGACGTTCCTTTGGTGACAGGCTGGTTCTCCGGTCCCGGCTGCGAAAAGCCCATCATTGGGCCGCCAAGAACCATTTTGCGGATATTAGACTTAAACCCGCCGCATTGCTCAATCACTTCCTCTAAAGGCGTACCTACCCGCACCAGCATGTTTTTTGGCTCCATAATGCCTGAACCGGTAATTGTCACGTTGCGTTCAATCAAGGGCTTGCCGAAACGCACCATGTCTGCAATGGCAATACATGTGCCGGGGTTTTGCACCACACAGCCAACCATGGAAGGCAACCCTCCGGAGGGCACTTCGCGATTGGTAAACACTTTAATCAACTGTTTTTCCGCGCCCTGCGGGTACTTCGTATGAAGCGCATGAACTTCGATATCAGGGAAATTGGCTGCAGCTTTTTTAAGCGCTTCCACCGCATCCGGCTTATTATCCTCAATACCAATCATCCCTTTGGGCGCATTGACAACTTTCATAACTATCTGCAGACCGACGATAATATCATCAGGACGCTCGAGCATAGCACGATGATCAGCGGTAAGATAAGGTTCGCACTCGGCTGCGTTAACCAGCACATAATCGATGGCTTGACCCGGTGGCGGAGAGACTTTTACATGGGTAGGAAATGTGGCTCCTCCCATACCGACAATACCGCCTTCTCGAATCAATTTTTTCAGCTCGTCTACCCCCAACTGCTGCCAGTTGGGATTTGGCGACACGTCTTCATGCCAAGTATCCTGAAAGTCATTCTCAATGTAAATTGCTTGCACCGGCCTGCCCAACGCCGAATTGCACATTTCGATCTTTATCACTTTCCCGGAAACACTGGAATGAACCGGGGCTGAAACAAAACCTTTGCTGTCACCAACCTTTTGCCCCATCTTTACCTCATCCCCCACAGCCACAAGCGGCTCACAAGGTGCTCCGATATGCTGTGACAGTGGAATAATAGCCACCGCAGGGGGCTTGGCGGGAACGACAGGCTTCTTCTCGGTCGCACTTTTAAAGTCGCCGGGATGAACGCCTCCCTTAAACGTCTTAAAGCTCATCTGCACAATTCACCCCTTAAAATAAAAATATTATGACAACTTTTGCTCAACACGGGAAAATTCTAGGAAGTTACGAAAATTCCTGCACTGCATCGATTTTTTTCGCCACACTCCGCCACCTATCTTCGCAAGCTAAAATCTTTCACAAACATAAAACTTATTCCACGTGACAGAGAAAATCCCTTCCCCACCCGTAAAAATATATTTTAGCCTGAAAATCATCAATGCCCCTCACCCTACCCTCTCCCAGAGGGAGAGGGTTTCTCCGTCCTCACCCTAGCCCTCTTCCATTAGCAGAGGTCGGAGGTCGGAGGTCAGAAGCCGGATTCTTTGTCCTCACCCTAGCCCTCTTCCCAAACCTTTCCCTCTCCCTCTGGGAGAGGGTGGAGCGCAGCGAGGGTGAGGGAAAGTGGGCGTCTGTTCTTAGAGCAAGAGTATCTGCCGCAATAAAATAGCGCCCCACTCAAAAGGGCGCCGAAAATGCTGCTTAGCAGGGAAAATATGCTTTTAAAGTTTCTCTTGCTTCACTGATAGTATAGAGGGATCCGGCGACGCAGAGAGCCTCGTCTGCTTTCAGGTTGGTTAGACCTTTGCCGACTGCGGCAGTGACCGTCTCCGCTACGGACACACTCACCCCCGGCAGAGCGAAACGCCTGGCAAACTCTGCCACCAAAATTGGATCGGCGGCTCTGGGATTATCCGGCTTAGTCACAATCAAGCCGGCGGAGGCCAAAGGAACTATCTCCGCCAAAATCTCCCCAACCGCCTTATCACCCAAGATACCCACCACTAACCGCAACTTTTTCCCGCCCAAAATGCCTGGGAGCGCCCGGCAGAGAGCACGAATCCCATCCGGATTATGAGCGCCGTCCACCAGCACCAGCGGATTACGTGAAAAAACTTCCAACCGTCCGGGCCAACAGGTAGCTGCTAACCCTCGCCGCACAGCAGCTTCAACAAAAGGCTCAGGCAGCAGCTCGCGGACAGCCAGAGCAAGCGCTGCATTGCGCACCTGATGTTGTCCAAGCATAGCAATCCGCAGACCTTTTAACTCACGCCATGGGCTCTGATAATCAAAAATCTGCCCGTCTAAAGTTGCGCCGACAGGTTTACAGCGTAATTCCCCGTCCATTTCATACAATCTCGCACCGCGTTCCCGGGCAATCCGCCGAAAGACGCTTAACGCCTGCACGTTTTCCGCTGCAGTGACTATAGCGGTAGCGGGCTTAATGATTCCGGCTTTCTCATAAGCAATCTCTTCGATAGTTTCGCCTAATATCTGGGTATGCTCCAGCGCGATATTAGTAATAGCACAAACGACCGGCTCTATTACATTAGTAGCATCAAGACGACCGCCCAGACCAACTTCCACCACTACCCAGTCCGGCTGCTCCTCAGCAAAATACTTAAAGGCAAGCGCAGTGACGACTTCAAACTCTGTAGGCTGCCCCAAATCCGTGCCGGCTACAGCCTCAACCTGCAGCCTTACTTCCGTAGTCAGCGCCGCCAGACGCTCCCGGCTGATATCGGCACCGTTAATCGCCATACGGTTAGTAAATGCTTCCAGGTAAGGCGAAGTGTAAAGCGCCACTCTCTTTCCCTCGTTCTCCAGCATAGAGGCAAGAAATGCGGCAGTAGACCCTTTGCCGTTCGTGCCGGCAATATGAACACAGCGCAATCTCTTCTGGGGATCGCCAAGCCTCTCTAACAGCGCCTTAATTCGCTCCAAACCCGGGTTAATGCCGAAACGGTAAAGGCTGTGAATCCAAGCCAGTGCTTCCGCGTAGTTCATAACGCCAATCACGCCCCTGTTCCCGCTTACCGTAAACTTTCCAGGCGGGTATTAACCTTCTCCCATTTCAACCGATAGCCCTCGGCCTTAATACGTTCCTCCGCCACCACATCTTGCGGTGCTTTTGCCAGAAAACCAGGATTATTTAGCTTCCCTTCCAGGCGATTCAGTTCACCGGCCAATCTCTGCAGTTCTTTTTCCAACCGCCCAATTTCCTGCGCTAAATCAATCAAACCGCTTAGCGGCAGGTAAATATCTATATCTCCCACTACTGCGGTCACCGCTTGCCTGGGTTTTTCAGGCAAGGCAAGCGTAACCACCGCCTCTTCAAGTCCCGCCAGTCTTTGCAGCATAGCAATCCCTTCAGTCAGCGCAGCGGCAGAACTTTGGCTTCCGGCATGCAGAACTACCCGCACCTTCTTGCCCGGCGGGAGTTGCACCTCACTGCGCAGATAACGGATGGCACGCGTCACTGCCATGAGAATATTCATGCGGTTGTGAGCTTCCGGAAATACCAGCAAATCATCGTATTCCGGCCAGGCAGCAAGCACAATACTGCCGCCGCCATGGGGAAGTTTCCGACGTATTTCTTCCGTAATAAAAGGCATAAAAGGATGCAGCAGCCTTAGCGTCCTCTCCAGCACATAGCTTAAAACAGACCGAGCTGTCTGTTTTTGCTCAGCCCCTTCCGCCCCATAGAGCGGAATTTTAGCCATTTCGATATACCAGTCGCAGTAATCGCTCCACAAAAATTCATAAATGGTCTTGGCTGCTTCCCCCAGCTCATAGCGCTCCATCAGCCGGTTAACCTGTTCTACCGTCTCGTTGTAACGGTGCAAAATCCAGCGATCGGCATCGGTGAGGTTGCCGGCAAGCATCACTTGCTCCGCCGACAGATTATCAAGATTCATCAGCACAAAACGGGAAGCATTCCAGATTTTGTTGGCAAAATTACGGCTGTTCTCCACATTTTCCAGTCGAAAACGCTGGTCGTTGCCAGGTGCCTGTCCGGTAATTAAAGTGAAACGCAAAGTATCGGCTCCGTATTGCTCAATAATTTCCAAAGGGTCGACGCCGTTGCCGAGGGACTTGCTCATTTTCCTTCCCTGCTCGTCCCGCACCAAGCCATGGATATAAACAGTCTGAAAAGGGATTTCCTTCATAAACTGCAGCCCCATAAAAATCATGCGCGCCACCCAAAAATAGATAATATCATAGCCGGTGACAAGCACATTTGTAGGGTAAAAATGAGCCAAATCATCAGTTCTATCCGGCCAGCCCAAAGTTGAAAAGGGCCAGAGCGCAGAAGAAAACCAAGTGTCCAGCACATCCTCATCCTGGAACAACTCATTGCTTTGACAATGCGGGCAGGAGATGACCTCTGCTCTTGAAACAATCGTCTCGCCGCAAGCGCAATACCATGCGGGAATACGGTGTCCCCACCAAATTTGACGGGAAATGCACCAATCGCGGATATTCTCCACCCAGTTAAGATAAGTTCTGGTAAAGCGCTCCGGCACAAAGCGGATTTCACCGCTTTTCACCTTAGCAATAGCCGGCTCGGCAAGCGGCTTCATTCGTACAAACCACTGCTTTGACAAAAGCGGCTCAATTACAGTCTGACAACGCTGACAATGACCCAGCGTGTGGGCATGTCCCACCGACTCCAGCAGCAAACCTGCCTTTTCCAGGTCAGCCACCACTTGCTCCCTTGCCGCAAAGCGGTCAAGCCCGGCGTATACTCCAGCTTCTTTCGTCATCGTACCGTCAGCAGCAATCACTACCACCGTCGGCAAATTGTGGCGGGCAGCCAAAGCAAAATCATTGGCGTCATGAGCAGGCGTAATTTTTACTGCCCCGCTGCCAAACTCAGGGTCAACATACTCATCGGCCACTACAGGGATTAGCCGCCCAAGCAGCGGCAGCATCACCTGCTTGCCGATAAAGCGGGTATAGCGTGAATCTTCCGGATGGACAGCAACAGCCGTATCACCAAGCATAGTTTCCGGGCGGGTGGTAGCCACAACAATATAGCCTTCACCGTCCGCCAACGGATAACGAATAAAAGTCAACTTTCCTTCTTTATCCTCGTGCTCCACTTCAATATCAGAAAGAGCGGTATGACAGCGGGGACACCAATTGATGATATAGTCTCCCCGATAAATCAGCCCCTGCTCATAGAGAGAAACAAATACTTCCCGCACTGCCCGGGAGCAGCCCTCATCCATAGTAAAGCGCTCTCTTGACCAGTCACAGGAAACACCCAGCTTTTGCAACTGCTTAGTGATCCGCCGGTGATATTCTTCCTTCCAGCCCCAGACCCGTTCTATGAATTTCTCCCGCCCCAACTCATAACGAGAGATTCCTTCTTCAGCCAAATGTTCTTCCACTTTAATCTGTGTCGCGATTCCGGCATGGTCGGAACCGGGCAGCCAAAGTGTGTCAAAACCCTGCATGCGTTTGCGGCGGATCAAAATATCCTGGATGGTATTGTCAAGCGCATGGCCCATATGTAAAGAGCCTGTCACATTAGGAGGAGGAATGACAATAGTAAATGTCGCTTTTCCCGGATCCCCCGGGGCGCGAAAATAATTGTGAGCCAGCCACTCCTGATAAAGCCTGTCTTCCACCTCTGCGGGAGCATAGACCGGCGCCATCTCTTTCTCTTTCATTTAAAAGCCTCCTTACAGGGTCACATTTCTTTCATAAATATATCTGACTGTCCCTGCCCATGTCAAGAATCCAGCCCGCATCTTCATACTGGAAGTCGGGGGTGCCCGTTAGGGCGGGGTGGTCACAACAACAAAACCGCCCCCGCCTAACCAGGAGCGGTTCTGCCTAAATGTTACGCCGCTTAAGAAATATACTGCGCAATCATTTTCCAAAGGGCTTCTTTGCCCTCACCGGTCTTAGCTGAGTAGGGAATTACAGGACCATCAGCGCCAAGACCCAAGCCGGTCCGAATCTGGTTAATATGCTTAGCCCTGTTGCCCCGGGAAATCTTATCTGCTTTGGTAGCGACAATCACTGTCGGTCGGTTATAATGAATCAGCCACTTATACAACGCCAAATCATCAGCAGTAGGCAGATGACGCAAATCCACGAGCTGCACCACCAGCCGCAATTCTTGACGCTGCGCCAAATACGCTTCAATCAACTGTCCCCATTGTTCCTTCATCTGTTTGGAAACGCGGGCAAAGCCGTAGCCAGGCAAATCTACAAAATGAAAAGCTTCGTTGACTAAAAAGAAATTAATCAGACGAGTCTTGCCCGGGGTTGCGCTCGTCATCGCTAACTGCTTACGATTTAGCAGCGAATTAAGCAAGGAGGACTTCCCCACGTTAGAACGGCCGGCAAAAGCAATCTCCGCCAGGCCGCCGGGGACAAACTGATCCGTTTTTGCCGCACTAAGCACAAAAGACGCGGTTTTAACTTTCATCTTCTTTTTCCGCCAGCGCATATGCCAGCACTTGATCCATATGCTCCACAAAGACAAACTCCAATTTGCGACTGACGTTTTCCGGAATTTCGCTGAGATCTTTCTTGTTTTCGGCAGGAAGAATTACTTTTTTGATTCCGGCTCGGTGAGCAGCCAGCACCTTTTCTTTTACCCCGCCGATGGGAAGAACTCGGCCGCGCAGCGTAATTTCTCCCGTCATCGCAACGGTACGTCTGGAGGGTCGTTGCGTCAGCGCAGAGACAAGCGCCGCAGCCATCGTAATTCCGGCAGAGGGGCCGTCTTTTGGAATGGCACCCTCGGGAATGTGGATATGAATATCATAAGTTTCGTAAAAATCCTCATTGATTCCTAATTGGCCGGTTCTGGTGCGAATATAAGAGAGCGCTGCCTGAGCAGATTCACGCATTACATCACCCAGCTTACCGGTCAGCAGCAGTTTACCTTTCCCTTTCATCAGCGTTACTTCAATCACCAAGGTATCGCCGCCTGCCTCCGTCCAAGCCAAGCCGGTAGCTACCCCTGTCTCATCTTCCTTTTCCGCAAGACCAAAGCGATAGCGAGGAATACCCAAATATTTATGGAGATTTTGCACCGTGATGGCCGACCGTTCCTTTTTATCGCGCACAACTTCCTTAGCCGTTTTGCGGCAGAAGGAAGCAATCTGCCGTTCCAGGCTGCGCACACCGGCTTCACGCGTATACTGGCGAATAATTTTACGCAATGTTTTTTCAGAAACAGTAAGATTCTCTTTACTTAAACCATGCTCTTTCAACTGCTTTGGCAGCAAAAACCGTTCGGCAATATTCACTTTTTCTTCCTCAGTATACCCGGGAATATAAATGGTTTCCATCCTGTCCAATAGCGGCTGAGGAATATTGTAAAGCGTGTTGGCAGTAGTAATAAACATTACATTGGAAAGATTAAAGGGAATCTCAATGTAATGGTCGGAGAAAGTATTATTCTGTTCGGGGTCCAAAACTTCAAGGAGAGCTGCGGAGGGATCCCCACGAAAATCAGTCGACATCTTATCAATTTCATCAAGCAGAAACACAGGGTTCTGCGACTTAGCCTGACGCATTCCTTGGATAATCCGGCCCGGCATTGCTCCCACATAAGTGCGTCGATGTCCGCGGATTTCCGCTTCATCCCGCACTCCGCCAAGTGAGATGCGTACAAAGTTGCGCTCCAGCGAGCGGGCAATAGAACGCGCAAGCGATGTTTTTCCCACACCCGGAGGGCCGACCAGGCAAATAATCGGACCTTTTAGTTTTTGCGCCAGTTGCCTCACAGCCAAATACTCGATGATGCGCTCTTTTACTTTCGTTAAACCGTAATGGTCCTCATCTAAAATTTGCTCTGCCATATTCAAATCCAGTCTGTCCTCAGTCTGCAGTGACCAAGGCAACGCCAAAATCCAATCTAAATAATTGCGGATAACTACCGCTTCCGCCGCCGCCTGCGGCATTTTCTCCAGGCGCTCTACTTCTTTTAACGCCTTTTCCGACACTTCCTCCGGCAAATTAGCTTCGGTAATTTTTTCCCTGTACTCGTCTGCCTCAGCCATGCGCTCATCTTTTTCACCCAGCTCTTTCTGGATGGCCTTCATCTGCTCACGCAGATAATATTCTTTCTGCGTGCGCTCCATCTGCTTGCGCACACGCAAATTGATTTTACGTTCAATTTCCAAAACTTCCATCTCATGACCCAAAATCTCAAGAAGCTTGCTCAGACGGTCTTTCGGTAACGTGGCCTCTAAAATTTGCTGCTTCTGCTCTACTTTCAAGGTGAGATGGGAACTGATGATATCAGCCATTCTGCCCGGCTCTTCAATACCGGCTACCATTACCAAAGTCTCGGGTGGAATTTTTTTGCTCAGCTTAATATATTGCTCAAATTGATAAGTCACACTGCGCATTAAAGCTTCCACTTCAATGCTCTTTGAAATATCCTCCGGAACTTCTTCCGCATGCACCTTAAAAAAGGGGTCGGCATCCACAAAATCGCGCACATAAGCGCGAGACAGCCCTTCCACCAAAACCCGGATGGTGCCGCCAGGCAGTTTAAGCATCTGCTTAATTTGCGCGATGGTACCCATGGAATAAATATCCTCCGGAGTCGGGTCATCGACTCTGGCTTCTTTCTGAGTGACAAGCAGAACTTTATTATCATCCACCATAGCCTGCTCCAATGCGCTAACCGAGCGTTCCCGGCCAACATCTAAGTGCAGAACCATATTGGGAAAAACCAGTATACCTCGTAGTGGCAGTAGCGGTAGAATTTTTGTTTTTTCAGCCACACGTCTCCCCTCCATTCCTCAATTCACCAACCTAGATATTTATTCGCCCACCGTCAAGAATTTTCCTTTTTCTGCTCAAAATCTTTAACTTCCCTGAAAATCAGACAAAAATCTCAGTCTTCCCATAAATTCCCTCTCACTTGCTCCACTAATTCCCTCTCCCTTGCTCCACCAATTCCCTCTCACTTGCTCCACCAATTCCCTCTCACTTGCTCCACCAATTCCCTCTCCCTCGCTCCACTAATTCCCTCTCACTTGCTCCACTAATTCCCTCTCACTTGCTCCACTAATTCCCTCTCACTTGCTCCACTAATTCCCTCTCACTTGCTCCACTAATTCCCTCTTACTTGCTCCACTAATTCCCTCTTACTTGCTCCACCAATTCCCTCTCCCTCCGGGAGAGGGTTAGGGTGAGGGTTAGGGTTAGGGTAAGGGTGAGGGCACTCAAACTTATAACGGTGATGCCGTCAGCATTTTTGCCCCTCCGGCCGCCACTCTCTGCCCTTTAACCAAGGCGTGATCCAACACTTCCTGCAAAGTATCGACCGGAATAACCACAAGCCCAGAAATCTTCTCGAAGGCTTGCTGCCAATTGTCGCGAGGAATGATTACCTTCTTGGCACCGGCTTGCCGTGCCGCCTCTACTTTGCAGGCAACTCCGCCGATAGGACGCACATAACCACGCACAGAAATTTCACCAGTCATTGCCACCGTATTAGCGACGGCAATGCCTGTCAGCGATGAGTAGATGGCAACAGCTATAGAGATGCCGGCTGAAGGCCCGTCAATAGGAGTGCCTCCGGGAAAATTAAGATGAATATGATAATCTTTCGGATCCATCTCCAAATAGTCGCGCAGTACCGTCAAAACATTTTCCACAGAACTTTTAGCCGAGCTTTTACGGCGCAATACACGGCGCGGGCCGCCCACTTCTTCTTCCTCCATCACACCGGTAACATGTACCTCGCCTTTTCCCTGCGCAACGCGGTGAGATGCCACCTCGATCTCAATCACAGTCCCCATACTAGGACCGTAAACCGCCAAGCCATTCACATAACCTACCTGCGAACGAAGCGGAATTTTCTTTTCCGGCCGCGGCGACATTTGACTGGCATTCACCACCCACTCGACATCCTGCAATGTCAGATGTTTGCGCCCATTGTCACACTGAGCTAAACCTGCGGCAATTTGCACAGTATTGACTGCTTCCCGTCCGTTTGCCGCAAATTTCTTAATCACAGCCAGAACATCCTCGTTTAAAAAAAGGTCGATTCTTTTAGCCGCACTGGCAGCTATAAGCGCCGTTTCATCCGGCAATAGCCCTCTAAAAAATACTTCCAAACAACGAGAGCGAATGGCGGGAGGAATATCATCCGGCAATCTGGTGGTAGCGCCAATCATCCGAAAATCCGCGGGAAGACCTTTTTGGAAAATTTCATGGATATGGGCAGGGATATTCCTATCTTCCGGATTATAGTAAGCACTCTCCAAAAATACCTTCCGATCCTCCAACACTTTTAGCAATTTATTAATCTGGGTGGAATGCAACTCGCCGATTTCATCAATGAACAAAATTCCGCCGTGCGCTTTACTGACCGCACCCGCCTTAGGTTGCGGTATGCCCGCCATCCCCATAGGCCCTGCTCCCTGATAGATGGGATCATGAACCGAGCCAATTAACGGGTCTGCAATGCCACGCTCGTCAAAGCGCGCCGTGGTAGCGTCAAGTTCCACAAACTTTGCTTCCCGCCCAAAAGGAGAAATCCAGTTTCGCTTTGCCTCTTCCAGCACCAACCTGGCTGCCGCCGTCTTCCCAACCCCAGGCGGTCCATAAATAATTACATGCTGCGGATTTGGCCCGCAAAGCGCAGCCCTTAGAGCCTTCAGACCTTCTTCCTGGCCAATGATTTCAGCAAAAGATGCGGGTCTCGTTTTTTCGGCCAGGGGTTCTGTCAACGATATTGCCCGCATTTTGCGCAGTTGCTCCATTTCCTTGCGCGATTCTTTATCAACAGCCACTTTACTGCTCTGCTGGGAGCGGAGCAGATTCAGAAAATAGAGTCCGATGACAACTGCAAAAAAAATCTGGATCACACCAATGAGCGGCGTTATGTTTGACATTTTTTTCCCCCCTAAAAGCATTAACTGCATTTAGTATATCCTAAGGAAAAGAAGAAAAACGTCCAAAGCTTATTTAAAATAATACGTGCGAACAAAGCAACCGGGCGAGGCTGCATTAGGCAAAAAATGCAACGAAATATTACCATGGATAATTTTGCTGCCGGATTAAAACATCAAAAAAGGCTACCGCTTAAAAGTAAGCAGCAGCCTTAAATACAGTTTCTCTATGCAGATTCTTCTTTTTTCTTCTTGCGTTTATCAGCGGTGACAAGAATGGGCTTTTCATGGTTTTGCAGCACTTCCTTAGTGATGATACATTTACCGATATCATCACGTGCAGGCAATTCATACATCACGTCAAGCAAAAGCCCTTCCAAGATAGCACGCAACCCGCGGGCGCCGGTATTTCTGCGGATAGCCTCTTCAGCAATAATCTCTAAAGTGCCGTCCTTAAACTCCAGCGATACCCCATCCATTTCAAACAGTTTCTGATACTGCTTGGTTAGCGCATTACGCGGTTCAGTCAAAATCCGAATCAGCGCAGGCTTATCTAGCGCATCAAGCGTTGCCACCACAGGAATACGACCCACAAACTCTGGTATCAAGCCAAACTTAATCAGATCTTGGGGCAAGACATGCCGCAGGATTTCACCAATATTTTTCTCCTGCTTCTTCGCCACATCCGCACCAAAACCAATCCCTTTCTTGCCGATACGGTTTTGAATCAGCTTGTCAATGCCGTCAAACGCCCCGCCACAAATAAAGAGAATATTGGTGGTGTCAATCTGCATGAACTCCTGATGAGGGTGCTTGCGCCCCCCTTGAGGCGGCACACTGGCCACAGTACCCTCCAGGATTTTCAAAAGAGCCTGTTGCACCCCTTCACCGGAAACATCCCTGGTGATAGAAGGATTGTCGGTTTTGCGCGCAATTTTATCAATTTCGTCTATATAGATTATCCCTTTTTCCGCTTTTTCCAGGTCATAATCCGCCGACTGAATTAACTTCAGCAGGATATTCTCCACATCTTCGCCCACATAACCTGCTTCAGTCAGTGAGGTGGCATCGGCGATGGCAAAAGGCACGTTTAAAATTCTTGCCAAAGTTTGAGCAAGCAGTGTTTTTCCTACGCCAGTGGGACCGATTAAGAGGATATTGCTTTTCTGAATTTCCACATCGTCCGGTTTCTGTTCCAGATTAATCCGCTTATAATGATTATAAACGGCCACCGCAAGCGACTTCTTTGCCTCATCCTGACCAATGACATACTGATCCATAATGTCCTTAATTTCAGTTGGGCGAGGCAGCTCAATTAAGTCGAGATCCATGTCCTCAGACAGCTCTTCTTCAATGATTTCATTGCAAAGCTCAATGCATTCGTCGCAAATATAAACACCCGGGCCTGCCACCAGCTTGCGTACCTGCTCCTGCGTCTTGCCGCAAAAAGAACACTTCAACTGCCCTTTTTCATCGTTGAACTTAAACATAAATTTCCCTCCTAGAGGAGTTGTCTAACGCTTTTCCAGTACGCCGTCAATCAAACCATACTCTCTCGCCTGCTCCGCCGACATAAAATAATCCCGGTCTGTGTCTTGGGCAATCTGCTCCACCGGCTTGCCGGTGTGCTTGCCCAGAATCTCGTTTAACCGTTCACGAATACTTAAAATTTCCCTGGCGTGAATTTCAATATCGACTGCTTGCCCCTGAACTCCACCCAACGGCTGGTGCACCATAATACGTGAATTTGGCAATGAAAAGCGCTTTCCTTTAGTACCGGCAGTCAAAAGCACCGCCCCCATACTGGCGGCCAGTCCGACACAAATAGTGGAAACATCCGGCTTAATATACTGCATGGTATCATAAATCGCCAAACCGGCATAAACGGCACCGCCCGGCGAATTAATATAAATATTGATGTCCTTTTCCGGGTCTTCCGACTCAAGGAAAAGAAGCTGGGCGATAACCAAGTTGGCTACCGTATCATCAATCGGGCTGCCGATAAAAATAATACGGTCTTTTAACAGCCTAGAATAAATGTCGTAGGCCCGTTCACCGCGATTTGTCTGCTCTACTACCATTGGTACGAGATTCATCAGGATTCCCCCTACTCCGCTTCTTCAGTCGCAGGAGCAACAACATTAGTAATCTTTGCTTCAGCCACCAAGAAGTCGATCGCTTTGCGAACTCTGATCTCCTGGAGCAATGCTTCCGCTTGCCCCGGCGCTGCAAAATATTCCTCTATTACTTCCACCGGCTGCCCGTAACTCTCAGCCATTTTACGAATCCGCTCTTCTACTTCTTCATCTGTGGCTTCAATTCCTTCTTTTTTAACGACGGCCTCTAACAGCAGATCTGCCCTGACACGCTTTTCCGCTTCCGCCCGCCTGTCAATGCGCAAACCTTCGACGCTTTGCTGAGTAAGGGAAAGGTACTTTTCCAAACTCAATCCCTGCATCTTCATAAAATGCTCCATTTCACCAATCATTCTATCAATTTCCCGATCGACTAACGCAGCAGGCAGTAAAACGTCAATGCTATCCGCCAGAGTTTCAACCACCTTTTTTGCCACTTCGTTGCCGGTCTTTTGTTCTTCCGCCTCTTTCAGCTTATTCAAAATATCAACTTTTAATTCTGCCAGCGTAGCAAATTCAGAGATTTCCGCCGCAAAATCATCATTTAGTTCCGGCAGTTCCTTGCGTTTGATTTCATTAAGCTTTATCTTGAAAACTGCCGGCTTTCCTGCCAAGTCTTCATTCTGGTACCCCTCAGGGAAGGTGACGGCAATATCTTTTTCCTCACCAATATTCATCCCTATCATTTGCTCCTCAAAACCGGGGATAAAGGTACCGGAGCCCACCTCCAAGGTATAGTTCTCGGCACTGCCGCCGTCAAAAGGCACACCGTCAACATAACCGACAAAATTAAGTAACGCCAAATCACCGTTTGCCAAGGGAGCATCTTCCAGTACATGCAGTTTGACATGCTGTTTTTGCAACTGAGCCAGTCTGTTTTCTACGTCCGTCGCAGTGATTTCCCGCACTTCTCTGTCGACTTCCACTCCGCGATACTCAGGCAGTGCTATTTCCGGTTTCACTTCCACAATAGCTTTGAAAATTAAAGGTTTACCTTTCTCCATCTGCAGCAAGTCTATTTCCGGCTTGGCGATTGGCTCGATGCTAGTCTCCTCGACCGCTTTTTCATACGCGTCAGGAACGAGGATTTCCAACGCCTCTTCATAGAGTACTTCCGAACCAAAGCGACTTTCTAAGATAGGGCGCGGCACTTTTCCTTTGCGAAATCCGGGTAAGTTGACATTCTTGACAACTTTTTTATACGCCTGGCCCAGAGCATCCTCCAGCAGATTCTCCGCCACTTCAATTTCTAAGGAAATTTTGCCACCGTCTATTTTTTCCAATTTCACCATCATCTATGCTCCTTATATCTTTATTTTAGCTTATGCCTGCTAAATAAACCTGTGTTTCACGTTACCACAAAAGTTTTAGCCTGCCAAGTATTTTACCATTATTTTAAGTAAAATGAAAGCAATTGGGCAAGTTTTTAAAAATATATAATGACTATAAGGAAAACCCGTGACTTTCTGGAAAGTTATAGCTAAAAAAAAGACTTTACGCTGCTTCCGGCAATATTATATCATTAAATTAATCTTCTAGACTCTAATAGAGAAAGGAGAGTTTCAATGAACAAGCAAGAAATACAGGAGACAGACCGGGAAGCAACGAGGGCGGAAAAAATTCTTGCTCTGGCGCTGACAGTTTTCTTGCTGATCGGCGGCCTGCGCATGGCTTGGGCGATTGACAGCGCTTTCCCTTACCCTGACTACATGAAACTGCGGGAACAATTTATCTCCGCCTCACTTGAGCAGGAACGAATCATTATCTTTAATCAAAAGAACGAAAAACTGGCAGCACTGCAAAATTTGCAAATCGAAGAAAGCACTCTGCGCTTGCAGTATGAAACAGCACGAGAAGAATACCGCACATTGCTTGACCGGGGTATTGATGACAGACTAAAGAAGGCTCAGTGGGAAGAAGCCAGGGACAAACATGAGGAAACACAGACAGCTATCAGCGCGGCAGAAGCTGCCTTGCGGGATTTTCAGAACAATATCGTAGCACCAAAAGAAAAGGTGTTCGCTGAAGCCGAAAGGCTATTCCATGAGCGCCTTGCTCAGCTAACCGGCCAGCGAAACCGGCGGGCAGGTCTAGCGCTGATGATTTATGCTTTAGCCAGCTTTGTTCTGACGCTTTGGATTTTTAACCTCTTTCGCGGCAAGCCGCGACTGAGCCGTTATACAGTCATCGGTACAAGTTTTCTGGGCTTTGGGGCACTGCAAATGCTGATAATCTCTTACTATATTGCATCTCCCTTCCTGCGAGACTGGCTTCCTACGGAATGGATCGTGTCCTTGGGAGGAAGTATCCTGTCCATTGCGGGAATAATCTTCCTTAAAAACAAATTCCTTTCTACCGAAGCTGTAAATAACCGCCGCTTATGGAAAAAAGCTTGTCCTGCCTGCGGTTTTCCCCATCCCGGCAATTACTGTATTCGTTGCGGCGTTGCCCAAAAAAGCAGCTGTGCCAGTTGCGGCTTGTTAACAAACAGATTTTCGCCTTGGTGTCAAGAATGCGGCAGCAAACAAACAAGACCCCCTGAAGACGCTTCGCGCAGAAGCCCTAGATAAGGAGGGGTGCCGTCAGCTCTTACAAAAAAATTCCCCTCCTTATGGAGGGTGCCGTCAGCTCTTACAAAAAAATTCCCCTCCTTATGGAGGGTGCCGTCAGCTCTTATAAAAAAATTCCCCTCCCCTGGAGGGGTGCCCGTTAGGGCGGGGTGGTTGGGCGCACTCTTCCATGCCAAATATTCCCTCAATCGCTCACGGCAGGATACCGCAATAAACATCTAGAATATGTACCACCAAAACATATTTATGAGGTGATGATCTTGGCATATAAAACACGAGGTCTGTTTTCAGTATTTTTGCTCTCCACACTTTTGCTTCTCATATGTCTGCCTGGAGGTAACGGGCTCGCCGAGGCTGCCTCACCTATCAGGGTAACCGTGGATGGGCGCGAACTGGCAATGGACGTGCCGCCTACTGTCAGAAACGGCAGAACCCTGGTGCCTATGCGGGCTATTTTTGAAGCGCTTGGAGCCAGAGTGAGCTGGGAAGCTCAGACAAAAAAAATCACCGGTACCAGAGGGACGACAGTCATCACTTTGTATATAGGACGCACCTCAGCCATTGTCAATGGCAGAACAGTTCCACTGGATGTGCCGCCGCTTATAATTAACGGCAGAACTCTGGTGCCAACTCGGTTTATAGCCGAAAATCTCGGAGCACAAGTCGTTTGGGATAGTAACAACCGCCTTGTTACTATCCGCAGCGGAACAGCACAAACTAATCAGGGCACCATCACTTTGCCTGACGGTTCAAGGTACACCGGTGAACTGCGAAATGGTCTCCCCCACGGTTTCGGCACAAACGTCGCAGCCAATGGTGAAAGCTATAGCGGCGCGTGGGAAAACGGCTTAAGGCATGGCATTGGCGTTTTAACTTTCCCCGACAAAACCGCCAGAACCGGCGTTTGGGACAGAGGAGTGCTTGCTCAATGGCTCTCGCCACCGCCTGTTCCTCGCTAACCGCTATTTACTCAGACGTGCAATAACACGTCATCTAAAAAAGGCTTCATCCGGATATCTGGGTGAAGCCTTTTTTTTGAGCAATCTCTACCGGTTGCATTTTAAAAATTTATCAGCTATACTTAAAACGAACATATGTTCTTACAAAAACAACCCCACCCCCTATAGCAGCAGCAAAATAAATGGGGATGCTCCCTCGATCATATCCCCTCTCCCTCGATATATATCCCCTCTCCCTCGATCATATCCCCTCTCCCTCTGGGAGAGGGTTAGGGTGAGGGCAGGGTGAAGGCAGGGTGAAGGCAGGGTGAAGGCAAGGGAGAGTAAGTTTTGGAAAGAAGATTTATAAGGAGATACTTATGAAAGAACGCGTTATCTTGCATGCCGATATGAATAATTTCTATGCCAGCGTGGAATGCCTGCATCGTCCTGAAATTAGGAATAACCCGGTAGTGGTAGGCGGCGATGAGAAATTGCGTCATGGCATTGTTTTGGCTAAAAATTATGCGGCAAAAGCAACCGGTATTCGCACGGGAGAGGCACTTTGGCAGGCGCGCAACAAATGTCCGGGGCTTATTATCGTGCCTCCCAATTTCCCTTTATATCTGCGTTACGCTAAGTTTGCCAGACAGATTTATGCTGATTTCACCCATCAAATTGAACCCTTCGGCCTAGACGAAGCGTGGCTTGATGTTAGCGGCAGCGACGGTGTTTTGGCAGCCGACAGAATTCGTGAGCGGATTAAAAGGGAATTAGGGGTTACCGTTTCTTTGGGCGTCAGCTACAATAAGATTTTTGCAAAACTCGGTTCCGATCTAAAAAAGCCGGATGCCACCACCCTGATAAACCGGGAGAATTACCGGTCTGTAGCTTGGCCTTTACCGGTGGAAGAACTTTTGTATGTGGGCCCTGCCACAAAGAAAAAGCTTTATTTGTACGGCATTACCACTATCGGTGAGCTAGCCGCCGCTCCTCCTTCTCTTCTGCGCCGCGTTTTCGGCAAAGTTGGTGATGTTTTGTCGACGTTTGCCAACGGCTTGGATCAAACACCGGTGATGTGCTTAGACGAGGAAGCGCTGATAAAATCCATTGGCAACAGCACTACAACGCCGCGGGATTTGCTTTGCGACGAAGATGTGAAGATCATTTTATTTGTACTTTGCGAGAGCGTCTGCGCAAGAATGCGTGAAAACGGCTTTCTTTGCCGCACTGTGGCTATTTCTATCCGTGACAATGCGCTTCTTTATTTTGAAAGACAAGTAAAACTTGAAACGCCGTCTAATATCTCAAGCGAAATTGCTGCTGCGGCCATGCAGCTCTTTCGCCAAAACTACAGTTGGCCCAAACCAATCCGCAGTGTCGGTGTGCGCTGCAGCGAACTGATTTCGTCGGCTGCTCCGCTGCAACTATCTATCTTTGACGATGACACCAAGAAAAAGCAAGCGGCGCTGGACAAAACTGTCGATTTACTGCGCAAACGGTTCGGGCATTTTTGCATCCAACGCGCCTCTGTGTCGGCTGACCGGCCGCTAGGCAATATCAACCCTAAAGGCGACCATCTTATACATCCGATAGGCTTTTTCAAAGAAGGTATGATAAAATGAGAGAGAAGAAGTATCAAAATCATAACAAAGTGTACGTTAAAGTTGAGGCGCTTTTCCACACTGACGGCAGGTTGATCCCTGTGGCATTATGGTGGGAAAACGGTTGCCGCTATACCGTTGACCGTATTATCGACGTATGCCGGGCGGCAAGCCTTAAAGCAGGCGGCATAGGCATCCGTTATACCTGCACAGTGCTGGGCAGACAGATTTATTTATTTTATGAGGAAGACCGTTGGTTTATGGAAAGACGTGAAGCGTAATATTATTGCGGCATATACAGCAAAAGAGTAAGTAGGAGGTAGAATAAGTGGACTTATTCAGCCAAGCGGTGGATTGGAGCAAATCGGCCCCTTTGGCCGACAGGATGAGGCCTCGGAATATTTCCGAGTTTGTCGGACAGCAAAAAATTGTGGGCCAAGGAACCCTTCTCCGCCGAGCCATTGAAAACGACCTTATCCAATCAGTTATTTTATTTGGTCCACCCGGCACAGGCAAGACTACTTTGGCGCTGATTATAGCTCATCATTCCAATGCTCTTTTCCGAAGAGTAAATGCAGTCAGTGCGGGTGTGAAAGATATTAAGGAACTTGTCAATGAAGCTAAAGAACAAAAAGCCTATTATAATCGTAATCTCCTGGTTTTTATCGATGAAATTCACCGTTTCAATACTCTCCAGCAGGATGCTCTCCTGCCTTTTGTTGAAAACGGACTGATTAAGTTGGTGGGCGCGACAACGGAGAATCCCATGTTCGCACTTAACAAAGCTTTACTCTCCCGCAGTCTGCTCTTTGAACTTGATTACCTGTCTATTGCCGAGACATCCATTTTATGCCAACGAGCCCTGTCTGACAATGAGCGTGGTCTGGGAGAGTTAAATCCAGAAGTAGCCCCCGCAGCTCTCGAGCACATTGTCAGGACAGCCAATGGGGATGTGCGTCAAGCCCTAAACGCCTTGGAACTGGCAGTGCTCTCGGTTGAACCGAATACGGATGGCATCAGGTCTGTTGAACTGGCGGCGGCTGAGGAGGCTGTGCAGCGACGAGTATTGCATTACACTAAAAACGGTAATGAACACTTTGATGTCATTTCCGCCTTCATCAAATCCATCAGAGGTTCAGACCCCCAAGCTGCAGTTTATTGGTTAGCTCGCATGCTCTATGCCGGAGAAGATATAAATTATATTTCTCGCCGGATGATTATCCTCGCAGCCGAAGATATTTCCTTGGCAGACCCCTTTGCCTTAATGTTAGCTACTTCCGCAGCTCAGGCAGCAGAACGAATCGGGCTGCCGGAAGCAAGGATTGTATTAGCGGAGGCAGCCGTTTATTTAGCTCTTGCCCCCAAAAGCAATTCCACTTATTTAGCTATCTGTCGAGCAATGGAACAAGTTGTCCACAGTCCCGCAGCCAATGTGCCAACTCATTTAAGGGATGCCGGAGGCGGCTCCGGTGCCAGGCTTGGTTATGGGCAGGGTTATAAATATCCCCATGATTACAAAAATCATTGGGTTGGGCAAAAATATTTACCGGAGGGATTAGACGTCGAAGACTTTTACCGTCCATCCCCAGAAGGAAGAGAAAAAAAGCTGACTGAAGAGTGGATACTACGCACAAAAAAGAAATAATCTCTGTGGCAAAAAAATTAAACTGCCCGGATTCTTACTGTATATTGATTGCCTAAGCAAAAACAAAGAAGGACTGCAAACGACATGACATCGTACTAACAAGTCCTTCTGTCCTTAACGATAATGCTGCCGGGAACCGATTTGGCATATCGCTTTAACTGAGCCACTTTTTCAGAAATGCTCTTAGGATCAGTCTTCATGTCCTCACTACTGCCAATCACTACCAGAGATATTGACATGAAAGGATATGATTTTTGATTGCCGTCCCTGTCGTAACCGCAGATTTTACCATCCTTACAATCTTCGTTATCATAAAAAGCTTTCACGAGTCTGCTAAAATATCTAACGATTTTATTGCATATCTCGTCTACCAGGTTGGCGTCTGCTTTTTCAATGATAACTACAAAGTCATCGCCGCCAATATGGCCTAGAAAACTTTTTTGTTCTCCGAATTTTCGCAAAATACTGTTTAATAATCTTGAGGTGAACAGAAGAACCCGATCCCCTCTCTCAAAACCATACTTATCGTTATAAGCCTTGAAGTTATCCAAGTCGATATAAACCATATAAAATCGCTCTCTTTGATTTGCAAGCCTGTCCAATTCCTGTTCAATCGCGATGTTGCCGGGCAAGCCGGTCAAAGGACTTGCTCCTTTAGCGATTTCCATACGTATTTTTGTCATAGTGTCCAGTAAGGTTTGTACTGAGACTACGCCATGCAAAGTTTCGTTTTTTGTAATAATAATATAGTCATACAATTTTGCTTTTTCCCTGCTCATAGCCGCCTGAGAAGCTGTTTCTATCGGTGTCTCTCCATCTAATATCAGTGAGGCATGGTCCATGATTAAAGAAATAGGGCGCTCACTATAGAGAGGGATTCCGTATTGCATACTAAGATAGCTGTATAGGTTATTCCGCATAATTAAACCTGCGGGCTGACCGTTTTCTGCAACAACTATGCCAAGCAATTTATCATCCTTATCAAACAGTTTCCGAACGTCACGCACAAGCGTTTTTTTGTCAACAACAACCGCATTCTCGCTGATTTTTTCCACAGGGAAAGCATATTTCCATGCACGATTACGTCCGTTAGTAGTTTGACCAAATATTTTGAGCGAGAATGTTTCAGTTAAAGATTGTTTCGGGTATTCCGGATAACCCAAATAATATCCCTGTCCATAATGGACACCAATATTAACAAGCGCATTAAACTCCTCTTCTTTTTCTATGCCTTCGGCAATTATCATGCAACCTATCTTTTCAGCAAAAACGACAAATGTCTCCAACAATGACCGTTTGACTGAGTTTCTATGAATATTTCTGACTAGAGACATATCAATTTTAATAAAATCGGGTCTAATTTCAGCAATAGATTGCAGACAAGAAAAACCGGCACCTGCATCGTCCACCGCGACAAGAAAACCCTGGTCGCGGTAATGTCGCAAAGTTCTATTGAAAAGTGCAAAGTCTTGGATGCTTTGCCTTTCAGTAATTTCAAAAACAATATTTGCAGGCTCTAATCCTGCTTCTTTAATCAACTTTATAGTTTCGCCATGAACAAAATTTGGATCGTTTATTGTACGTGGATGGATATTAATAAAAAGCTTTTGGTCAGGTCTGATTTCTCCAAGTTTATGTACTGCTGCTTGGCGACAAACCTTTTCCAGGGGAAAAAGAAGTCCCGCTTCTTCTGCAAACGAAAAAATAATATCAGGGCTGCGGAAATGACTATTAGCAGGACCGCGTGTCAGCGCCTCCCATCCAAGAACACTACCCCAGCGCAGTGAAACAATCGGTTGGTAAAGTGCAACAAAATTCGCATTGTGTAAAAGACTTTTAAATTCAGAGAGCAATTGCACTGTCTGTAAATCTATAGTACCTTTTGCGATACCTTTTGCTTCACGTACAGCGTTATAAAATCTGCTTTCCAGACAACCCGATAAAGTGTTCAACATAGCATAACCGACGTGTACACCCAGCGGTTCCCCAATAATTTTCAACATTTCTTTCTTTATGCTTTCTTTTATGCTGATACGGGAAGCAACCGCAGCGTCCTGCAGGGTTGCATAGTTCAATTCTTCCCTTAGCGAAAGCAAGACAACGAAATCATCACCCAATAAATTTTCAACAGCCAGCAAATCCGCATCTTTAAAAATATCGGGTATTGTTTTCTCCAATGTATTTTTAAATATAGTGAGCACCCGTGAGGCAATTTGCGTGCCGCCAAGCTGTTCAATTTCATGAAACTTTGTAATATCAAAATAAAGCACAACTACAGTCTTATTTTTTTCGAGACTGGTCTCAATTGCTTTTATGATGAACGAATTGTCTATGTACTGTTTGCCGGGAGTATACTTATCTTGAATAACTGCAAACTTAATTAAATGCCTGACAGAATCAATTACTCTCCCAACGTCAGCCATCAATGCGCTCCTTCCTGTGCGACAGGATATTGTACTATCCCGCGCCAAAATTGTAAAACATCAACAGAAAAAATAATACTCGCCTTAAATTATATTTGTGTTAAAAATATGTTAACTGGGATTTCTGCAAGATAATTTTCTCTGCAGTAAAAATCTATAAGTCAACGTTTATCAGCTTGAACGCGCTGCCAAATAAAAGAAAAAGCCCTGCAAAAGCGCAAGGCCACTTGTTGACGGTTTCTGGTTGCTGATCTTTGACCTGGCTACCCACCGTTTACTGCCTAGTGACAACAACATTATGACTGAAAGAAAATGTGACAAGTACCCCGTCCCCTTGTCACATTACTTGATTAGCTTACGCAACAGGCGACCGGTGGCTTTACCTGCGGCACGCCTTGCGATTCGCTTTCCTACTTTTCCGCTTTTGACAGCATGCACATCGCCAAGCGCTTTGCCTAACCAGTACAACAGACCGCGCACTTTACTAATACTCACCATGTCACCCCCACTATAGCAGGGACGCAACCCCCACCAATTTTCAACTTCAAACTGTTGTAGATGGGTTGTTTTATACTCTGATCCAGTATCTCTAAAAACTCTGGTCTCTTAATTTTATTGGTGCGGGCGAGAGGACTCGAACCTCCAAGGTTGCCCACTAGATCCTAAGTCTAGCGCGTGTGCCAATTTCGCCACGCCCGCTTGTGAAAAACAATAATTAGTTGGGGTGGATGATGGGACTCGAACCCACGGCCCCCAGAGCCACAATCTGGTGCTCTAACCTCCTGAGCTACACCCACCGTATTAATACTCGCCTTAAATTATGTCCAGCAAGAAGCCTCCGGCCATTCCCTCCAATTTCCGGCACTCTGACCTCCGACCTCTGACATCTGAATATGGCACGCCTGGCTGGATTCGAACCAGCGACCCACGGATTAGAAGTCCGTTGCTCTGTCCCCTGAGCTACAGGCGTATAGATAGACCAACACAACTAAAAATCAAACAAATGAAACTCTATCCATAAAAACTAAATGGAGCGGGTGATGGGAATCGAACCCACGTAACGGGCTTGGAAGGCCAGCGCTCTACCATTGAGCTACACCCGCCGGCTGAAAAAATCGACAGCGAAAGCGGCATAAAAATGCCCGATTTCACTTTGAGGAATTGAGCCAAAATCATTATACCACTAACAGCGCTCGAGATGCAAGCACTTCGTTAGTCAAGCCAAATAATGGACTGCTTTTACCTTTTGGCTCCTACAACACGATAATAATTTAATATTACCGCCATTACAGCACCGATTAAAGTCAAATGCAGCAAGGCCAAGAGATTGGTTAATGGTTGCGTTTGGATAATGGGGGTAATTTGTAGCAGGGGCATAAATAAGCCCATTGTACTAAAACCAATAGCGTTTACTACAATGATTCCTTTCAAAATAGAGTAATCATAACCTGTCCATCTTAAAATAAGCACTATCGCCAGAGCCGAAGCAATACTTAGAGCTACCGTACCAACCAAGCCGATTATCAAACCCATGGTAGTGTTAACCAGTTGAGAGTCTACAAAGATATCGGCTGCTACTTGAATAGGATGCACAGTCTCAACTCCTATGAGCATAACGATGTACATCGATATGTTCATTATAACGGCACCAATAATTCCTGCCACAGATGATCTGGCAATTGAATCTTGCATGCTTTTGCAACTCCTTTTTTTGGTAGGGATTTCGAAATCCTTATTAGTATGTGCGTTGTTACTCAGCCACATAACTCACTTAGAGAAAGTTTTTGCGTGAATCCACTGTCATGCTTCTGGAATAAGAGTTAAAAACTCATCTATCTACCGGTATAGTCCGGCTTATGATAAAATTGATTTGTTAAACTCGCTTTAGGAGCTGATGTTATGCAGCAATCCGACAAGACTGTAAAGATAACTGACGCTGCGTCTGCTCTTCTTAATCTGCTTCGGCCTTCGCACTCTCTTATAACCACAATGACTCTCAACGAAAATAGCCGGCCGCCTTTATTGGCAGTACTTATGCTTGGCATCGTGTCACAGATTGTCCAGGTTTTCTTTTTGCGGGAATTATTAATGGTCTTCCATGGCAATGAACTGTCTATCGGCATCATCCTAGCTGCCTGGCTGGCCTGGATCGGCGCAGGCAGCCGCCTGGGCAGCTTCTTATCGTTCCGCAGCAAAAATCCCTTCTGGCTATTGATTTCATCTGCGGCAGGCATCTTGCTGCTGTTGCCCGTCACCATCTGGCTCATTCGGGGGTTGCGCCGATACTTCGATATTCTTCCCGGCGCCTACTTGACGTTAACCGATATGGCGCTGTCAGCTTCCCTTGTTCTAGCTCCCGCCTGCCTGTTGTTAGGTATTCAGTTTGTGTTGCTTTCCAGAGTTTGGCGCGAACATACCGGGAAAGATGATAGTTCTGCCGCCGGAAAGACTTATCTGTTTGAAGCTGCAGGCAATATGCTTGGCGGGCTGCTTTTTACTTTCCTGCTGGTACATTATCTAAACTCGTTCCAGGCAACTTTTATGGCCGGTCTGCTACTGTTTATCGCCATCCTATTAACCTATCGAGGTAGTTCCCCTGCTTTCCGGATGAAGAAACATCGTCTGTTCCTCTGGTTACTAACGCTTGTGGCCGCGGGTACATTTCCCTTTTGGCATCAACTAAATGAACAGGCATACAGGATGAAATGGCACTATTTTACACCGCTGCACCGACTGGTCGAAACAAACCAGTCAAGGCACGGCACTGTCGCCGTACTGCAAAACCAAGACCAGTATACCTTTTTTCAAAGCGGACACCTGCTGTTTAGCACAGCCGGACCGTTAGCGCCGGCTCCGGGCTTTGAAAAGCAGGCAGCGCTGCACTTTGCCCACTTGGCTATGACACAGCACCCGGCACCAAAAAACATCTTGCTGCTAGGCGGCGGCTTACGTGGGACTTTAGGCGAGATGCTGCGGTATCCGGTGGAGAGAGTTGATTACATAGAGTTAGACCAAGTGCTGACCGAGATAGCCCGTCCTTATCTTTCTGCCGCCACTCTGACAGCTCTGGAAGACAAAAGAGTACACCTGCTTCACACCGATGCCAGGCTTTTTGTGAAAGATACACACGAACGTTACGATATGATAATTGTCGACCAGCCCGACCCGGTCACGGCAGTCTGGAATCGTTACTATACCCGGGAATTTTTCCGCGAAGCCGCAGCCTTGCTCCGACCAGGAGGAGTATTTATTCTCGCGGCATCCTCAACTCCTGACCTGCGAGGACTGGCCGTAGCCAACCGCAACGCAACTATCTTCCATACGCTGTCAGCTGAGTTTTCCAGAGTGCTTGTTGCCGGTGAAAGATCAATGCTGTTTATTGCCACGGACACTCCCGAGCAAATCTCTGTAGACGCGGCTGTTCTCAAGGAACGATTCAGAAATCTGGGCATTACAATTGATGGCTTCTCGCCGCACCATTTTCACACCTTGCTGCCGGAAATTCAAGTGCGGCAAGTAAACTGGATTGTCCGCCGGCACGGTCGCGGCTACGAAGCGCAATTAAGCGGTCCGCCGGCCTTGCCCCTTTTGCTGCCGCCGCTAACGGAGCTGGAACAAACGGCAAAAGAATTGCCCCCGATACAGCAACGCTACTTTATCAATTCAGATTTTAGGCCAATCACCTACTTTTACACTATGATGTTTTGGGATGAGCTAACCAGACCCGGCGGCGGCGACATCTTTCGGTGGCTGCTGCACCTTCATCCCGGGTGGATATTGTCCTTTATGCTGATTCCCTCTTTGATGCTTGCCGTTTTGCTCTTAGGCAAAAGAGCCAAAGAAAGAAACGTTACCGGCTTTCCCGTGCTTTTCAGCGCTTTTGCCACAGGGCTTTCCTCCATGTCATTACAAATTGCCATGCTTTTTTCCTTTCAAAGCCTCTATGGTTTCATCTACGAAATGGTTGGCCTGATTATGGCCGTCTTTATGGGCGGCCTGGCACTGGGAAGCTTTCTGACCCATCGTTATATTGCCGACAAGAATCAATTGCATCTCTTGGCAGCCTCCCAAGCGACCATTGCTTTACTGGCCGTAACAATTGCCGCCTCACTCCCTGCGGTTGCGGCGCTGCAGCCCCTTGTATTAGTGCCTTTTATCTTTTATACGCTTACATTTGCGGCAGGGCTGGCCAATGGCATTAGCTTTCCTCTCTCTGCCGCCTGCTATCTGGCTCTAAACAGGCATCCGGAAAAAACTGCCGGTGCCGTTTATGGTATTGAACTTTTCGGAGCGTGTCTTGGTGCCATACTTGCGGGCGCGGTGGTAGCACCTGTCCTGGGAATCGTTGCCGGCTGCCTGCTGGCCGCTGCAGCCGCCTTTACTGCTTTGGCTCTACTTTTAATTACGGGGAGGTTTATGAAATGTCAGAAAAAAAGCTATCCACGTGTTTAAGCCGACGGAAATTTATCAAAGCGGGCGCTTTTTCTGTTTGCACCCTCGGTCTGTCCAAGACAACGGGCTGCACCCCAAACAGAGTCAAGCCTCTGGAACAAGCGGCAAGAGGCGCGCAGATCGGCCTGGTCACACCCGTACCCTCACCTTGGTTCAAACAAACGGGAGCCAGCGAAGTGCAATGTCAACTCTGCCCCAGGGAATGTATTTTGGCGAAAGGAGAACGCTCTCCCTGCCGGGTGCGTGAAAATCGCGGCGGCGTCGGCTATACCCTAAGTTACGGCAACCCCGCCTTACTGCAGGAAGACGCTGTGGAACGTAAACCCTTCTATCACGTGCTGCCGGGCAGTAGAGTTTTGTCGGTTTCCACGGCCGGATGCAATCTCTCCTGCCATTTCTGCGAAGTCTGGGATATCGCTCTTGTCAAACCGGAAGAAGTCCACAACTACGAAATGCCGCCGGAAAAAGTTGTGGCTCACGCGCAAGCCTCAGGCGTCCGTGCCCTCAGCTATGCTTTCGGCGAACCGGTAGCTTTCTACGAATATATGGAAAGCACAGCAGCTTTAGCGAAGGAGGCCGGCTTGCTGAACCTGGCACACACCGCCGGCTACATCCAGCCCAAACCGCTGAAAAAACTTTGCCGCACACTTGATGCCGTTAATATAGACTTAAAGAGTTTTGATGCAAACTTTTATCGGAACGTTGTCGGCGGAGAACTAGCACCTGTCCTTGAAAGTCTAAAAATTCTCCGTGACGAAGGCGTCCACCTGGAAATTACCAACATTGTTATCCCCACCCTAAGCGATGATTTAGGCATGATCGCAAAGATGTGCCGCTGGATCGCGGATGAACTTGGCAGCGATGTGCCATTGCATTTTGCGCGTTTTTATCCGCTGTTCAGGCTTTCCACCCTACCGCAGACACCGGTTTCCACGCTGGAGCAAGCCCGTGAAACAGGCCTGCAAGCCGGTCTAAAATATGTCTATATCGCTAAAGTTATCGGACATGAAGGTGAAAACACCTTCTGCCCCGGCTGCGAACAGAAGGTGATTAAAAGAATCGGCTTCGTTATCGCGGAAATGAACCTGAAAAGCGGCGCCTGCAAAAACTGCGGCACCGCCGTTTCCGGTCTGTGGCAATGAAGCTCGGTAGCTAACCAAATAAAACTCAGGAAACGCGGCGGCGGTGCAGTTCATAGTGAGAAAGCGTTCTTTCATCCAAGTTGGTTAATCCGGCTTCTTTCGCCCAGCTAACAGCTTCCACAAATTCCTCGGAGGTGATAGCGCGGGCGATTAGCGGATAATCAAAGGCCATGAATTCCACTCGATATTGCGACATGATATTTACATACGTTTTTGTAGACAGGTTCTCTGCAACCCACCGCACAAAGTCCCTTGTTCCAGCCACGCGATTCGGCATCACCAGATGACGAATCATCAGTCCGCGCAAGGCAATGCCATCTTTATCGGTAAGCAAATCTCCTACCTGACGGTGCATTTCCGCAGTCGACTCTTTAGCCATTTGCGGATAGTCTGCTGCGGCGGCCAAGTTGAAACGCTCTGCCTCAAGGCCATCCATGAATTTTATGTCCGGCAGGTAAAGATCAACAATCCCGTCCAACAGCCTGACCATCTCAGTCAGTTCGTAACCGCTCGTGTTATAGCATAGCGGCAGGTTTAGTCCTTTTTGCAGGGCGATGCGCACAGCACCCAAAATATTAGGCATTACATGGGTGGGGGTAACCAAATTAATATTGTGGCATCCTATGCGCTGCAAATCAAGCATCATTTCGGCCAGTTCTTCATCGCTTACCTCACGTCCCCAGCCCTCATGAGCAATCGGCCAGTTCTGACAGAAAACGCAGCGCAGATTACAGTTAGAGAAAAATATTGTGCCCGAACCGCCTCTTCCCACCAACGGCAGTTCCTCACCAAAATGAGGCTGTTGACTATAGACCATCGCTTTCTCCGGAGCACGGCAGAAACCAAGCTGCCCCGTACGACGATTTACCCCGCACTGTCGGGGACAAAGCCGACAACTTTCCATTATGCTGTAAGCCTGCTCTATTCTTTCTGCCAGCCGTCCCTTCTCTTCCAGCACAACATAGGCCGGTCGCCACTGCCTCTCGCCTGCAGTCAACCTCTCTACGCCTTTCTGTTCTGGTTCCCTGAACGGCCAAAGCCTGTCGGCTATGTAAAACAATCCTCCCACGCCGGCCAAGCCTAGTAATTTTAACAACTCCTTGCGCGTCATCCCATCAGTGGAACTCCTTTCGGTGGAATTGGCTTGTTCACTTGCTCGGACAGGGCAGCCGTTTCGTCCGCAGCGCGTCCATGTTCGCCAGATAATTTCCGCCAAATAAAAAAGACACTTTACATTTTCTCTCAACTTGACGCGTCTTGCAGGGCGGGTTTAAAACCCGCCCCTACGGGCTGCCGTTCCTTCGGCGGACATGGAGTCGCCTTGCGACACCCCCCATTACGTTGGAAACGATTAATTTCCTGCTACAAAAACTCCCCTCACCTGGAGGGGTGCCCGCAAGGGCGGGTGGTCGCGTGGACGAGTGGGACAAATCACCTGTCCCCCTAGAGGTGCTCGCCTGCTTTCCGGCCCTTGGCAAGCTCGCCCATCAGCTTTATTGTCGCCTGAGTCTTTTCGTAGTCCGCAATATCAACAAGCACATAGCGCCCTCTGCCGTTCTTGGTCAAAAAGACCGGCTCGCCCATGGCAACATCCCTTAAAACCTCGGTATAATTTCTCAAATCAGAGACCGGCTTGATGTTTGGCATAAAGACCACCTCTTTCTTTGCTGATGTTATTATATGCTAATTCTTCGTAAAATACAACAGCACGAACTTGAAGCCATTTGTGTTATCTGCCTAAATGATTTCATAAGGAAAAACCACGGGGAAACCCCGTGGTTATCATTATTAGTGGTCGGGGCGACAGGATTCGAACCTGCGACCCCTTGGTCCCAAACCAAGTGCGCTACCAAGCTGCGCTACACCCCGATTTTATGATAGGGATCAGAGCACCATTTGCCCTTCCACCCTGCTCCTCATTGTAACACAGCAACGCACTGTTTGCAATTTATTTCGAAGCCTCATCTTCTAAAAAATCTGCGGCTATCGCCCGTAAGATTTCCTTAGCCTTAGCCAGAGCCTCAGCCCTGTGACTGATTAGGTTTTTTTCTTGAAGTGTCAACTGGGCAAAGGTTTTGTCTGCCGCCGGCAGGTAAAACAGCGGGTCATAGCCAAAGCCACCGTCACCAAGCTCCTCCCCGGCAATCAACCCTTCAATACATCCCACGGCGAAGACTGTCTCTTTGCCAGGGGCTGCTATGGCCACCACCGTCCGGAAACGCGCCGTTCGCTCATTTTTTGCCGTACCGGCCAATTCTAAGAGCAACTTTTGATTATTAGCCTTATCACCTTGTCCAGGACCGGCAAAGCGGGCTGAATAAACACCGGGACGACCGCCCAAGGCATCAACTTCCAGTCCGGAATCATCTGCCAGCACCATCTCCCCTGTGGCAAGCATTACAGTTTCTGCTTTGATGGCGGCATTTTCCGCAAAACTTTCTCCCGTTTCCTCAATCTCTGAAAATTGGGGGTAAGCGGCAAGCGATACCAGCTCAAACGGCAAATCGGCCAGCAGTTCTTGCATTTCCGCCAGCTTTCCCTGGTTTTTTGTGGCTAAGATAAGTTTCATTTCAGCCTCTCCAAAAGCAGACTCTTTTGATATTCGACAATTTCACCGATTCCCTGGGCAGCCAAATCAAGCATGCCATCCATCGTCTGCCGGGAAAAGGACATACCTTCCGCCGTTCCCTGCACTTCCACAATATTACCGCTGCCTGTCATCACCACATTCATATCGACTTCCGCGCTGCTGTCCTCACCGAATGTCAAGTCCAGCAAAAGCTCTCCCTTGACTATGCCTACGCTGGTCGCGGCTAAATAATCGAGGATCGGAACTGTTGAAAGGTTACCTGCTGCCACCAATCTGGAAAGGGCAAGATACAGCGCCACAAAAGAGCCGCTAATGGCAGCCGTTCTGGTGCCACCGTCAGCTTGAATGACGTCACAGTCGATCCAGACAGTTCTTTCCCCGAGCGCTCGCAAATCCACCACGGCACGCAGTGCCCGACCAATCAGACGCTGTATTTCTGAAGAGCGACCGGATATCTTCCCCCGCTCACGTAGAGTGCGCACGCCGGTAGCGCGTGGCAGCATAGCATATTCTGCCGTTACCCAGCCTTTGCCGCTCCCGCGTAAAAAAGGCGGAATTTTCTCTTCCACCGTTGCCGTACAAATCACCCGTGTGTGCCCGACGTCTATCAAAACGGACCCTTCCGGGTGCTTTAAAAATTCTGTGGTGATCTTAAGCGGCCGAAGTTCAGCCGGCCGCCGTCCGTCCTCTCTCATGAAAACCCTCCCGCTGCCTTCTGCACTGATATGTTCCAGTGTTTATCATTATAGCTATTATTGAGTTCAACTTCAACTACGGCCTTACCTCAGCGGAAAATTCCAGATCAAGACCATCTTTGCGGCTAAGCGGCTCGCTTAACAGCTTTCCGCCGGGCAAGTCCGGCCTTTTTCCTTCCACCAGCAATTCCACCTGCGATATGGTCGGGAATTCCGTCAACGTGTAAACAAGACCGTAAATTACCGCCTGTTCATGAGCAGGGTTGTAGTTCAAAAATTCTTTGCTTAAATCAACCAGCGCCAGCCCTTGACGAATAGTAAGACCCAGTACAGTCGTACCTGCCGGCAGAAGCGGTTCGAGCCCCAGATCAAGCATCTTCTCCGGCACGCTGCCTTCTACCAAGTAGCCCAAAGTTGCCTTTGCGATACCTGTCTCCCAAGGAATCCCCATCCGTACCGGCACAAGTGACTGCCAATTTGCATCAGGCAAATAAAACACGGTCTCACGGAGATTAACGGCGGCAGCCTTTGGCCTGTCCTCGTTCTGCGGTGGCATACTGCGAGGCTCGCTATCTAAAAGCGCGCATCCGCTGGACGTCAGCAGCAAAGACAACAACAACAAGCAAATCCATTTCCGCATAATTTTCCCCCCATTCTGCTTTAGTACAAGCTATGAGGAAGAAAAAATTTTTATGCGTCTTTTTTACGGAAAGGTTACCTGATATGCCTGTATATTGCGACAAAGCAGCTTCTCAGCCATTTCCACAAACGGCGCCGGACTGCCGCTAACGAAAAAACGATGCCGCGCCGCTGTTGATGCCGGCCTAAAAAGGTTAAACCGAGCTAAAATCTCCTGTGCCTCCAATGCCGTTTCTTGCGCGGAGGAGATTAATTTTACTGCGGGCCCCATAACGGCTCTAATCACATTGGCCATTAAGGGATAGTGGGTGCAGCCAAGGATGAGAGCGTCAACCCCTGCTTCCCGCAACGGCCGCAGGTATTCTTCTGCTACCCGGAAGGCTTCCGGCGAATCCACCAAACCGTTCTCCACAATCAAGACAAAAAGCGGGCAAGCCTGCGAAAAAACTTCCACGTTAGGGTCAAGCCGCCAAATAGCTTCTTCATAGGCACGGCTGGCAATAGTCCCGGCAGTTCCGATGACACCCACCCTTTTTGTGCGTGTGTGCTGCAATGCAGCCCGTACGCCCGGCTCTATTACCCCGATTATCGGCAAAGCAAACTCTCCTTGGTAGGAGGGCAGGCCGGCTGCCGTGGCAGAATTGCAGGCCACAATCACCAGTTTCACATCTTGGTTTTCCAGAAAACCGATTATCTGCCGGACAAAAGTTCGCACTTCACTGTGCGGACGCGGACCATAGGGCATCCTGGCAGTATCACCGAAATAAACAATTCGTTCAGCCGGCAGCAGAGTAATTATTTCATTGGCTACAGTCAAACCGCCAACCCCCGAATCCAGCAGTCCGATTGCATTATTTCGCTCCATACTTAGCACTCCTCTTATTTTGACTTTATCTTGGCGAAATAACCGCCCACTATTTTTCTCGTATCCATCAGACTGACGAAAGCCTTATCGTCCACTTCCCGGATAATACTTAAAAAAGAAGGCATATTCCTGCGTTTCAAAAGGACATGCAGAATCTGATGAGTTCCCGTCAGTCCGCAACCTTGCAACACGGTTACGCCAAAACCGCACTCACGCATTTTCTCAGCCAATTCTCCTGCTTTGTCAACAGAAATCACTTCAGCGGTAGTAAACCCAAGCGCCAAATACTCTTCCGCCCGGCTGCCGAGCAGATTGCCGGTAGCAAAACCCAAGGCATAAACAATCAGGCGCAAAGGTTGATCCAAGCTGTCAATAACCCGGCTCAGCGCCAAAACATAGATTGAAACCTCAAAAAAACCAATCGCGGCCGCAGTTACCGACCTGCCGCGCATCAGCATCAAAATACGCACGGTAGAAAGTGTAACATCACTGACCCTGGCAAAAAAAATAAAAGCATAATCAAAAAACAGCGGCAACCACATTATGTTCACCAACCTGGAGCTAATAGCCCGAAATCTATCTGTCAAAGTAGCTTACCCATGGTGGCAAGTCATTACTTGCATTGTAGCATGCCAGGCGCACAAAAAAAAGACGCTTCGAGAGTTTCAACCACAGGGACGGTTCTTCAACCACAGGGACGGTTCTTGTGGTTTACTTTTAGAGGGAATGAAGCCTGAGCGGAGGAAGGACCGCCCCGGTGCTACGCACCACCCCTCCAAGGGGAGGGGAATTTTGACCGCAGTGATAACAGCAGGACTGACAAATGCAGCCTCTCATTACACCCCTGAGTGATCAGTAAACTACAGCCTCAACCACAGGGACGGTTCTTGTGGTTTACTTTTAGAGGGAATGAAGCCTGAACGGAGGAAGAACCACCCCGATGCTACGCACCACCCCTCCAAGGGGAGGGGAATTTTGACCGCAGTGATAACAGCAGGACTGACAACCGCAAGGAAAGCTCGCCCCCCTCACCCTAGCCCTCTCCCCCCAAAGGGGGAGAGGGTTCTGTATGCGGTTCGTAGCTTTGTGATCAACCACAGGGACGGTTCTTGTGGTTTACTTTTAGAGGGAATGAAGCCTGAACGGAGGAAGAACCACCCCGATGCTACGCACCACCCCTCCAAGGGGAGGGGAATTTTGACCGCAGTGATAACAGCAGGACTGACAACCGCAAGGAAAGCTCGCCCCCCCTCACCCTAGCCCTCTCCCCCCAAAGGGGGAGAGGGTTCTGTATGCGGTTCGTAGCTTTGTGGTAGTAGTTTCGGAGGGAATGAAGCCTGAGCGGGGGAAGGACCACCCCGATGCTACGCACCACCCCTCCAAGGGAGGGGAATTTTGACCGCAGTGATAACGGCAGGACTGACAACCGCAGCATCTCATTACACCCCTAGGTGAGGATGCAATACTTAAAAAATACGCTCTGTGTTTTAATATAATTTCCTAGTAGAGTGAAAGACTGAAATAAAAATACTATTTCAGCCCCTCCTCATCAAACCGTACGTGAGGTTTTCCCTCATACGGCTTTCCGATGTTCGTCATTTATGAGCATTCAGTTAAGCAAGCTTCAGT
>Ga0208242_100179_pt1 | contig 77349 bp, 77 predicted proteins | sample SubbioAug_CSW13A_FD_184825 | JGI IMG/M metagenome (GOLD analysis project Ga0208242, IMG submission 184825) | Serpentinite rock and fluid subsurface biosphere microbial communities from McLaughlin Reserve, California, USA - CR12Aug_CSW13A (SPAdes) | ecosystem: Environmental > Terrestrial > Deep... | reverse complement strand
GCCACCAACGCGTCGGGCAAGAACCTGTTCGAGATCAACCAGGGCAATCTGCGCTCGGCCAATGTGGTTGAGGCAGGTGATCGCACGCGCGTGGTGCTCAACCTGAACCAGGCCGTAGCTTACGAAACCCGCATCGATGGCAATGCGGTGCTCGTGACCCTGCGGCCGCCTGCCGTGGCGGCACCAGTGGCCGGGGGCACGGTGGGCTCGGTGTTTGCCGCGGCCGACAGCGCCGCCGGTGTGGCACCGCTGAACGACATCGACTTCCGCCGCGGCACCGAAAACACCGGCCGCGTGGTGGTCAACCTGGCCAACAGCCAGACGGGGGTGGACATCCGTCCACAGGGCCGCAATCTGGTGGTGGAGTTCCTCAAGACCTCGCTGCCCGAGGGCCTGCGCCGCCGCCTGGACGTGTCTGACTTTGGCACGCCGGTGCGCACCATCACCGCGACTGAGGCCGGTGACCGTGTGCGCCTGCTGATCGAGCCCGTCGGCAACTGGGAGCATTCGGCTTACCAGAGCGACAACCAGTTCGTGCTGGAAGTGCGCGAGGTCAAGACCGATCCCAGCAAGCTCACCCAAGGACCAAACTACAGCGGTGACAAGCTGTCGCTCAACTTCCAGAACATCGAGGTGCGCTCGCTGTTACAGGTGATTGCGGACTTCACCAATTTCAACATCGTCACCTCCGACACTGTCACCGGCAACGTCACGCTGCGCCTGAAAGACGTGCCGTGGGACCAGGCCCTCGATATCGTGCTGCAGGCCAAGGGCCTGGGCATGCGCAAGACCGGTAACGTGATTTGGGTAGCCCCACAGGCCGAGATTTTGGCCAAGGAAAAGTCCGAGCTGGAAGCCAAGCAGCAGATCCGCGTACTCGAAGTACCGCGTACCCAGAGTTTCCGGCTCAACTTTGCCACCGCAGAGGACGTAGCCAAGCAGCTCACGACCGCTGTGGGCAGTGGCGAGGCCCAGGTGCGCATCCTGAGCAAGCAGGGCTCGGTGTTTGCCGAACCGCGCACCAACCAGATTTTCGTGACCGATATTTCGTCCAAGTTGCAGGAAATCGAGGAGCTGATCAAGAAAATCGACATTCCGGTCAAGCAGGTGTTGATCGAGGCCCGCGTTGTCGAAGCTCGAGACGACTTCAGCAAGAGCCTAGGCGTGCGGTTTGGTGCACGGAGCAGGCCCGGTCGTTTGAGTGCTGATGGAACAGCGTCGACGGCGTCCGGGGCTTCCTTTGGCTTCACTTCTTTAAACTCTAGTTCATCGTCTGCTTTTGCTGCCATCCCTAACGCAGCTAACTTTCCTTCTGCAGGCTTGAACCCCACCGGCGGTCTTATAGCTCTTTCGATATTCAATGCCGACGTAACAAGATTGTTGAATCTTGAGATACTGGCTAATGAAACTGATCAAAAGATAAAAACTATCGCTAGCCCAAGAATTTTAACCGCCGATCAGCGGGAGGCTAAAATTGAAGACGGTCAAAAAATTCCCTATAAAAAGCTTGACCAAGCTGGGAATACGACAACGGAGTTTGTGGATGCGGTTCTTTCTTTGAGGGTGACACCTCAGATTACGCCCGACGGAGACGTGATCATGAAGTTGGAGATAAAGAAAGATGAACCATTTCTTAGTAATGACGAAAAGCGTGAATTGGTCCTTGTTCAGAAAAAGCTAATTGAAACGCAGGTTTTGGTTCAAAATGGTGGCACGATTGTAATAGGTGGTATCTATACGCAACGTGATACGAATAATTTAGATAAGGTTCCAGGTTTGGGTGATATTCCGGTCTTGGGAAATTTGTTCAAATCACGGGGCAACTCTACTGAGAAGACGGAGTTGTTGGTGTTCATCACCCCCCGTTTGCTGACCGAAACGCTGTCCACGGCCCGTCGGTGACGGAGTGATCGCACTGGTAGGCTTGCCGGGTTCCGGCAAAACCACGGTGGGGCGGCAGTTGGCGCGCCGCCTGCAGTTGCCCTTTATTGACTCGGACCATCAGATCGAGCAGCGCCTGGGTTGCACGATCCGTGAGTTTTTTGAGCGCGAGGGCGAACAGGCCTTTCGCGACCTGGAAGAGTCGGTGATAGACGAACTGACGGCTGGGCCCGCATGCGTGCTTTCGACCGGTGGTGGGGCGGTGTTGCGCCCTGCCAACCGCGAGCATTTGCACGGGCGGGCCAAGGTGTTTTACCTGCGCACCACCCCGGAAGACGTGTTTCGCCGGGTGCGCCACGACCGCAATCGCCCCCTGTTGCAGGTGGAAGACCCGTTGCAGCGCCTGCGCGACCTGTACGCCGTGCGCGATCCACTGTACCGTGAGACGGCCCATTTCGTGATCGAAACCGGGCGCCCTTCCGTCGCGACCCTGGTCAACATGATTGCCATGCAGCTGGAGCTGGCGGATTCGACACCGGCTGCATCCAACGGCTGAGCCTCGGCGGGCGTGGCGCTTTGGCGCTCGCTACACTTAAGGGATGACCGACCGCGCCCCGTCCCTGTCTTTGCCCCAATCCCAAGCCGTTCAGACCGTCGAGACCGTTCAGATCGACCTTGGCGATCGCAGTTACCCGATCCTGATCGGCCAGGGGCTGCTCGACAACCCGTCCACCTGGCAAGGCCTGCCTCGCGCGGCCGCGGCCTGCATCGTCACGAATGACGTGGTCGGCCCGCTGTACGCCGAACGGTTGCGGGCGGCACTGCTGGCGCAGTACCCTCAGGTCCACGTCGTCACCCTGCCTGACGGCGAAGCCCACAAGACCTGGGAGTCGCTCAACCTGATTTTCGACGGCCTGCTGTCCCGCGCTTGCGACCGCAAGACGGTGCTGTTTGCGCTCGGCGGCGGTGTGGTGGGCGACATGACCGGTTTTGCCGCCGCCTGCTACATGCGCGGCGTGCCGTTCGTGCAGGTGCCCACCACACTGCTGGCCCAGGTCGATTCGTCGGTGGGCGGCAAGACGGCCATCAACCACCCCCTGGGCAAGAACATGATCGGGGCGTTTTACCAGCCGGTGCGGGTGGTGTGCGATCTCGACACGCTCAACACGCTGCCAGACCGAGAACTCAGCGCCGGTCTGGCCGAGGTGATCAAGTACGGCCCGATCGCCGATTTGGCCTTCCTCGACTGGATCGAGGCAAACCTGGACGCGCTTCGCGCTCGCGACCCGGCCGCGCTGGCCCGCGCGGTGCGCCGCAGCTGCGAAATCAAGGCCGACGTGGTGGGGCAGGACGAGAAAGAGGCGGGCCTGCGCGCGATCCTGAATTTTGGCCACACCTTTGGCCATGCCATCGAGGCCGGCATGGGCTATGGCGCCTGGTTGCATGGCGAGGCGGTGGGCTGCGGCATGGTGATCGCGGCCCACCTGTCGCAGCGGCTGGGCCTGCTGTCGGCCGCGGCCGTGGCGCGCCTGACGGCGCTGGTGGAGCGCGCCGGCTTGCCCACGCGCGCCCCGGTGCTGGGGGCCAACCAAAGCGAGCGCTTCCTGGCGCTGATGCGGGTGGACAAGAAAGCCGAGGCGGGGGACATCAAGTTTGTGCTCGTCAACGATGCGGGCCAGGCGTTGCTGCGCGGAGCGCCCGATGACCTGGTGGCAGAAGTCGTCCAGGCTTGCACGGCCTGACCGCCCGATGGCCCTGCACCCCTGCGCCTGTGACCCGGCGTCCACCCGCGGGCGCCGCCACGCGGAACCGCCTGCGCCCACCCGCAACGACTTTCAGCGCGACCGCGACCGCGTCATCCACTCCACCGCGTTCAGGCGTCTGGTGTACAAGACCCAGGTCTTCCTCAACCACGAAGGCGACCTGTTCCGCACCCGGCTCACCCATTCGCTGGAGGTGGCCCAGCTGGGGCGCAGCATCGCGCGCAGCCTGGGGTTGAACGAGGACCTGGTGGAGGCGATTGCGCTGGCCCACGACCTGGGGCATACGCCGTTTGGCCACGCGGGGCAGGATGCGCTCAACGCCTGCCTGCATGAGGTCGCTGAAGACGAGACGGCAACACCAGGGGAGCCCCGCGGCGGTTTCGAGCACAACATGCAAAGCCTGCGCGTGGTCGACGAATTGGAAGAGCGTTATCCGGCCTTCAATGGACTCAACCTGTGTTTCGAGACGCGCGAAGGCATCCTTAAGCACTGCTCGCGGGCCAACGCCCTATGGCTGGAGGCGCGCGAGCCCGGTGGCGTGGGGGCCCGGTTCCTCGTGGGACAGGCGCCGTCCCTGGAGGCGCAACTGGCCAACCTGGCCGACGAAATTGCCTACAACGCACACGACATCGACGACGGTGTGCGCTCTGGCCTGCTGAGCCTGGAGCAGCTGGAGGCGGTGCCGCTGTTTGAGCGTTACCGCCGTGCCGCTGCGCAGCAACACCCGGGCCTGCAGGGGCGGCGGTTGCTGTTCGAGGCCATCCGCCGCATGCTCAGCGATCAGGTGTACGACGTGATCGCCGCCACCCGCCAGGCGCTGTCCGACGCGGGTGTGGCCTCGGTGGACGAGGTGCGGCGCTGCCCGCCGCTGTTGCGGTTTTCGCCCGAGATGCGGCAGGCGTCGTCCGAGCTCAAGCGATTCCTGATGTTGAATTTGTACCGGCACCCACGGGTGCTCGAGACCACTGGCCACGCCCGCACCGTGGTGGCCGACCTGTTCCGCGCCTACTGTGCAGCGCCACAGGAAATGCCAGCGCCGTCGGCCACAGCCCCTTCGGTGGGTTTGCAGCGGCGGGTGGCCGACTACATCGCTGGCATGACGGACCGTTTCGCCCTGCGCGAACACCAGCGCCTGACCGGGCTGACCCTGTTCCCGTGAGCCAGCCATGACGTCAGACCGCGGCGTGGCCAGCCTGATCGTGGCCGTAGGGATTGCCAGTGCCTTCCATGTGGGCAAGCTGCCGCCGGCCATTCCGGTGCTGGCGCAAGACCTGGGTGTGACGCTGGTGCAAGGGGGATTCCTGCTGGCCGTCATCCAGCTCGCGGGCATGCTGCTGGGGGCAGTGGCTGGCATGCTGGCCGACCGGCTGGGACCGCGTCGCGTCATGCTCGCGGGGCTGGGTCTGCTGGCCGTGGGCAGCGCGGTTGGGGCCGCGGCGCACGCTCCCGCCATGTTGCTGTTGACGCGGGGGCTCGAAGGGCTCGGTTTCCTGTTGGCCGTGCTCCCGGCGCCTGGGCTCTTGCGGCGCCAACTGCACACTCCCGCCGTTCTGAACAAGGCGCTCGGGTTCTGGGGGGCCTACATGCCGATCGGGGCCGCCACAACGCTGCTGGTCGGGCCGCTGGCCTATGGCAGCCTGGGCTGGCGCACCACGTGGTTGGGCCTGGCGGGATTGACGCTCTTGTGTGCCTGGGCCGTGTGGCGCTGGGTGCCGCAGGATCCGCGGGTGGCGTCGGGCCAGCCGGCCGGCCCCGGCATGCTGGCCCGGTTGCGCGACACCCTGACCCACCCCGGCCCCTGGTGGGTGGCACTGGCGTTCCTGATGTACTCGGGCCAGTGGCTGGCGGTGGTCGGTTTTCTGCCCACCATCTACACCGCTGCGGGCTGGTCGCCGGCGGTGGTCGGTGTGTTGAGTGCGCTCGCGGCCGGGGTCAACCTGACGGGCAACATCGCTGCGGGGCGCCTGCTGGCTAGCGGGGTGCGCCCATTGACATTGCTGTGGTGGGGCTACGGCACCATGGCCGCGGGCGCGGTGCTGACGTTCAACGGCTTGGGCGGCGCCACTGTGCAGTACCTGGCGGTGCTGGCGTTCTCTGCCGTGGGCGGCTTGATTCCCGGCACCCTGTTCACCCTGGCTGTGCGGCTGGCACCGGGTGCCCACACCGTGTCCACGACGGTGGGGTGGGTGCAGCAGCTGTCGTCGCTGGGCCAGTTCACCGGGCCTCCCTTGGTGGCGTGGCTGGCCGCGCGGGCCGGAGGCTGGCACCTCACTTGGACCGTCAACGTGGCCTGCTGCGTCGTCGGCGTCGGCTTGGCGGTGGCCCTGCAGCGCCGCACGGCCCGGTTGTCTCACTGAAGTCCTCGCATGGCCCGTTTGCCGCGTCTGTCTGTGCCTGGCATGCTGCACCTGGTGGTGTGGCGGGGCAACAACGGTCAAGCGGTGTTCCGCGACGTGGCCGACCGGCAGGAATTTTTGGGCCTGCTGGCAGAGGCCTCGGTGGCCGAAGGCCTGGCGGTGCATGCCTATGTGTTGCTGGAAGCCGAGGTGCGGCTGCTGGTGACGCCGGCGCAGGCCACCTCGCTGTCTCGGGGCATGCAGGCGCTTGGGCGGGCCTACGTTCGCCGGCACAACCGACGCCACGGGCGCACCGGCACGCTCTGGGAGGGGCGCTACGGCTCGACCGTGCTGCAGGCCGAGCGCTACCTGTGGTGGTGCATGGCCTGTATGGACCAGGCCCCGGTGCGCGCCGGCATGGTGCAGGCGGTGGAAGCGTACCCGTGGTCCAGTCACGCCCACTACACCGGTCGCCGCCAGGAGCGCTGGCTGACCATGCCACCGTTGTACTGGGACCTGGGCAACACCCCATTTGCCCGCGAGGCGGCCTACGCCGAGCGCGTGCGCGATGGCGTGGACGAACGCGTGTGTGTGGACATGGTGGACGCCGCACGCCACGGCTGGGCGCTGGGGGATGCCGCTTTCGTCAGCGCCTTGCAGGAGGCCACCGGGCGCCGCCTGGTGAAGGGCCGCGCAGGCCGCCCGGCGAAGACGGGGCGGGCCAACGGCTCGCCAATCACACCCAATTAATATGTCACCAATTTATTCAAGAAGGTGATTTTGGTCTTTTAATTATCATCTGCCCCCATTTATTTTGCTTGGCATGTTTGCTGCATTGCACTATGCTTTGCAAACTTGTCATCAGTCTCAGGAGTTTGGCGTGACCCAGTCCAACGAAATCGCGGCGCTGCAACAGCACGGTCTGTACGACGCGGCCCAAGAACACGACGCGTGTGGCGTCGGCTTTGTGGCCCACATCAAGGGGCACAAGAGCCACGCCATCGTGGAGCAGGGTCTGAAGATCCTGGAAAACCTCGATCACCGGGGCGCGGTGGGGGCCGACGCGCTGATGGGCGACGGCGCGGGCATCCTGATCCAGATCCCGGACGAGCTGTACCGCGAAGAAATGGCCAAGCAGGGCGTGGCATTGCCCCCGGCCGGCGAGTATGGTGTGGGCATGGTGTTTTTGCCCAAGGAACACGCCAGCCGCCTGGCCTGCGAGCAGGAAATGGAGCGCGCCATCAAGGCCGAAGGCCAGGTGCTGCTGGGCTGGCGTGACGTGCCGGTGAACAAGGACATGCCCATGTCCCCCACTGTGCGCAAGACCGAGCCGATCATTCGCCAGGTGTTCATTGGCCGTGGCACCGATGTGATCGTGCAGGACGCGCTGGAGCGCAAGCTGTACGTGATCCGCAAGACCGCCAGCGCCAACATCCAGCGCCTGAAGCTGACGCACAGCAAAGAGTATTACGTGCCCAGCATGAGCAGCCGTACCGTGGTGTACAAGGGCCTGCTGCTGGCCAACCAGGTGGGTGAGTACTTCCTGGACCTGCAGGACGCCCGTTGCGTGTCGGCCCTGGGCTTGGTGCACCAGCGCTTCTCCACCAACACCTTCCCCGAGTGGCCGCTGGCCCACCCCTACCGCTACGTGGCCCACAACGGCGAGATCAACACCGTCAAAGGCAACTACAACTGGATGAAGGCGCGCGAAGGCGTGATGTCCTCTCCGGTGCTGGGCGCCGACCTGCAGAAGCTCTACCCGATCAGCTTCGCCGGCCAGTCCGACACCGCCACATTCGACAACTGCCTGGAACTTCTGACGATGGCGGGTTACCCCATCAGCCAGGCCGTGATGATGATGATCCCCGAGCCGTGGGAACAGCACACCATGATGGACGAGCGCCGCAAGGCGTTCTACGAGTACCACGCCGCCATGCTGGAGCCGTGGGACGGTCCGGCCTCCATCGTGTTCACCGACGGCCGCCAGATCGGCGCCACGCTGGACCGCAACGGCCTGCGCCCCTCGCGCTACTGCGTGACCGACGACGATTTCGTGATCATGGGCTCCGAGTCCGGCGTGCTGCCCGTGCCCGAGAGCAAGATCGTGCGCAAGTGGCGCCTGCAGCCCGGCAAGATGTTCCTGATCGACCTGGAACAGGGCCGCATGATCGACGATGAGGAGCTGAAGGCCAACATCGCCAATACCAAGCCGTATAAGCAGTGGATCGAGGGCCTGCGCATTCGCCTGGACGACGTGACCCAGCCGGTGGCCGGTGAAGCCGAAGGCAAGCAGGTCCTGACCGAGGAATCCTCGCACGCTGCCATGGAGCACGTGGACGCCCAGCTGCTCGACATGCAGCAGGCTTTCGGCATGACGCAGGAAGACATCAAATTCCTGATGGCGCCGATGGCGCAGAACGGCGAAGAGGGCATTGGCTCCATGGGCAACGACAGCCCGCTGGCCGTGCTTTCTGACAAGAACAAGCCGCTGTACAACTACTTCAAGCAGTTGTTCGCCCAGGTCACCAACCCGCCGATCGACCCGATCCGCGAGGCGATCGTGATGTCGCTGGTGTCCTTCATCGGCCCCAAGCCCAACCTGCTGGACATCAACCAGGTGAACCCGCCGATGCGGCTGGAAGTGAGCCAGCCGGTGCTGAACCATGCCGACATGGCCAAGCTGCGCGAGATCGAGAAGCACACGCACGGCAAGTTCAAGAGCACCACGCTGGACATTACCTACCCCGTGTCCTGGGGCAAGGAAGGCGTGGAGGCGCAACTCGCCTCGCTGTGCGCCGAAGCGGTGGACGCGATCAAGAGCGGCAGCAACATCCTGATCATCAGCGACCGCGCCGTGAGCGCCGAGCGCGTGGCGATTCCCGCGCTGCTGGCGCTGTCGGCCCTGCACCAGTTCCTGGTGCGTGAAGGCCTGCGCACCACCGCCGGTCTGGTGGTGGAAACCGGCTCGGCCCGCGAGGTGCACCACTTCGCCGTGCTGGCCGGCTACGGCGCCGAGGCCGTGCACCCGTGGCTCGCCATGGACACGCTCAAGGCCATCCACAAGGACCTGCCGGGCGACCTGTCGGCCGACAAGGCCATCTACAACTACGTCAAGGCGATCGGCAAGGGCCTGTCCAAGATCATGTCCAAGATGGGCGTGAGCACCTACATGTCCTACTGCGGCGCGCAGCTGTTCGAGGCCATCGGCCTGAACACCGTGCTGGTGGAGAAGTACTTCACCGGCACGCCCAGCCGCGTGGAAGGCATTGGCGTGTTCGAGATCGCCGAAGAAGCCATCCGCATGCACAAGGCCGCCTTTGGCGACGACCCGGTGCTGGCCAGCATGCTGGACGCCGGCGGTGAATACGCCTGGCGCGTGCGTGGTGAAGAGCACATGTGGACGCCGGATGCGATTGCCAAGCTGCAGCACTCCACGCGCGCCAACAACTTCAACACCTACAAAGAGTACGCTCAGATCATCAACGACCAGACCCGCCGTCACATGACGCTGCGCGGCTTGTTCGAGTTCAAGGTGGACCCAGCCAAGGCCATTCCGGTGGAAGAGGTCGAGCCCGCCAAGGAGATCGTCAAGCGTTTCGCCACTGGTGCCATGTCGCTGGGCTCGATTTCCACCGAGGCCCACGCCACCCTGGCCGTGGCCATGAACCGCATCGGCGGCAAGAGCAACACCGGCGAAGGCGGCGAGGACCCGGCGCGTTACCGCAACGAACTCAAGGGCATCCCGATCAAGCAGGGCGAGTCGCTCGCGTCCATCATCGGTGCCGACAAGGTCGAAAGCGACATCCCGCTGCTGGCCGGCGACAGCCTGCGCTCCAAGATCAAGCAGGTGGCTTCCGGCCGTTTCGGCGTCACCGCCGAATACCTGGTCAGCGCCGACCAGATCCAGATCAAGATGGCCCAGGGTGCCAAGCCGGGTGAGGGCGGTCAGCTGCCAGGCGGCAAGGTGTCCGAGTACATCGGCTTCCTGCGCTACTCGGTCCCGGGCGTCGGCCTGATTTCCCCGCCGCCGCACCACGACATCTACTCGATCGAGGACCTGGCCCAGCTGATCCACGACCTGAAGAACGTCAACACCCGTGCCGACATTTCGGTGAAGCTGGTGTCGGAAGTGGGCGTGGGCACGATTGCCGCCGGTGTGGCCAAGGCCAAGGCCGACCACCTGGTGATCGCCGGCCACGACGGCGGCACGGGCGCGTCGCCCTGGTCGTCCATCAAGCACGCGGGCTCGCCCTGGGAAATCGGCCTGGCCGAAACCCAGCAGACCCTGGTGTTGAACCGCCTGCGCGGTCGCATCCGCGTGCAGGCCGACGGCCAGATGAAGACCGGCCGCGACGTCGTCATCGGCGCGCTGCTGGGTGCCGACGAGTTCGGCTTCGCCACCGCGCCGCTGGTCGTCGAAGGCTGCATCATGATGCGCAAGTGCCACCTGAACACCTGCCCGGTGGGCGTGGCCACGCAGGACCCGGAGCTGCGCGCCAAGTTCGCCGGCAAGCCCGAGCACGTGGTGAACTACTTCTTCTTCGTTGCCGAGGAAGTGCGCCAGATCATGGCCCAGCTGGGCATCCGCAAGTTCGACGACCTAGTGGGCCGCGCCGACCTGCTCGACACCCGCGCCGGCATCGCCCACTGGAAGGCCAAGGGCCTTGACTTCAGCCGACTGTTCTACCAGCCGGAAGTGCCGGCCGACGTGCCGCGCAAGCACGTGGACGTGCAGGACCACGGCCTGGACAAGGCGCTCGACGTCAAGTTGATCGAAAAGTCCCGCGCCGCCATCGACAAGGGCGAGAAGGTCAGCTTCATGGAGACGGCCCGCAACGTGAACCGCACCGTCGGTGCCATGCTGTCGGGCGAGGTGACGCGTCACTACCCCGAGGGCCTGCCGGACGACACGCTGCGCATCCAGCTGGAAGGCACGGGCGGCCAGTCCTTCGGCGCGTTCCTGACCAACGGCATCACGCTGTACCTGATCGGTGACGCCAACGACTACACCGGCAAGGGCCTGAGCGGCGGCCGCGTGGTGGTGCGCCCGAGCATCGAGTTCCGTGGCGACGCCGCCAAGAACATCATCGTGGGCAACACCGTGCTGTACGGTGCGACCCGCGGCGAGGCCTTCTTCCGTGGCGTGGCCGGGGAGCGTTTCGCGGTGCGCCTGTCGGGTGCCACCGCGGTGGTGGAGGGTACCGGCGACCACGGTTGCGAATACATGACCGGCGGTACCGTGGCCGTGCTGGGCCTGACCGGCCGCAACTTCGCTGCCGGCATGAGCGGCGGCGTGGCCTACGTGTACGACGAGGATGGCCAGTTCGCCAAGCGTTGCAACACCGCCATGGTGGCGCTGGAGAAAGTGGTGACCTCGGCCGAGCAGGAAGCCACCACCGACCGTGCCACCTGGCACCGTGGCCAGACCGACGAAGCCCAGCTGCGCAAGCTGCTGGAAGACCACAACCGCTGGACCGGCTCCACCAAGGCGCGCGAGATCCTGGACAACTGGGCGCAGACGCGCGGCAAGTTCGTGAAGGTGTTCCCCACGGAATACAAGCGCGCGCTGGCCGAACTGGCTGCCAAAGCGGCTGCCCCCAAGGCGGCTGCCACCGTCTGAACCCGCTGAACCGATTCGAGGACACCAATCATGGGAAAAATCACCGGCTTCATGGAGTATGAGCGCCTGGAAGAGGGCTACAAGCCCGTGCCCGAGCGCCTGAAGCACTACAAGGAATTCGTGGTCGGCCTGACCGACGAGCAGGCCAAGGTGCAGGGCGCCCGCTGCATGGACTGCGGCACGCCGTTTTGCAACAGCGGCTGCCCGGTCAACAACATCATCCCGGACTTCAACGACCTGGTCTATCGCCAGGACTGGGAGAACGCGATCGCGGTGCTGCACAGCACCAACAACTTCCCCGAGTTCACCGGCCGCATCTGCCCCGCCCCGTGCGAGGCGGCCTGCACGCTGAACGTGAACGGCGACGCGGTGGGCATCAAGTCCATCGAGCACGCGATCATCGACAAGGCCTGGGCCGAGGGTTGGGTCAAGCCCCGTTCGGCCAAGATCAAGACCGGCAAGAAGGTGGCGGTGGTGGGTTCCGGCCCCGCTGGCCTGGCCGCGGCCCAGCAGCTGGCCCGCGCCGGCCACGACGTGACCGTGTTCGAGAAGAACGACCGCCTCGGCGGCCTGCTGCGCTACGGCATCCCCGACTTCAAGATGGAGAAGTGGCTGATCGACCGCCGTGTCGAGCAGATGGAAGCCGAAGGCGTGACCTTCCGCACCGGCGTGATGGTGGGGGCCCTGCCGGCCGAAGGCCCGGCGTCCAAGGTGACCAACGACGCCAAGGAAACCGTGTCGCCCGAGCAGCTCAAGGCCGAGTTCGACGCCGTGCTGCTGACGGGTGGTTCCGAGCAGAGCCGTGACCTGCCGGTGCCGGGGCGCGACCTGGACGGCATCCACTTCGCGATGGAGTTCCTGCCGCAGCAGAACAAGGTCAACGCTGGCGACAAGCTGAAAAAGCAGCTGCGTGCCGACGGCAAGCACGTCATCGTGATCGGCGGTGGCGACACCGGCTCCGACTGCGTGGGCACCAGCAACCGCCACGGCGCCGCCAGCGTCACCCAGTTCGAGGTGATGCCGATGCCGCCCGAGCAGGAAAACAAGGAACTGACCTGGCCCTACTGGCCGATCAAGCTGCGCACCTCCTCCAGCCACGAGGAAGGCTGCGTGCGCGAGTTCGCCATTTCCACCAAGTCGTTCAACGGCAGCAAGGGCAAGGTCACCGGTCTGACCACCGTGAACGTGGAGTTCAAGGACGGCAAGCTGGTCGAAATCCCGGGCACCGAGAAGGAATACCAGGCCGATCTGGTGCTGCTGGCCATGGGCTTCACCAACCCGGTGGCCACGGTGCTGGACGCCTTTGGAGTGGACAAGGACGCCCGCGGCAACGCCAAGGCCACCACCGACTTCATCGGCGGCTACGCCACCAACGTGCCCAAGGTGTTTGCTGCCGGCGACATGCGCCGTGGCCAGTCGCTGGTGGTGTGGGCCATCCGCGAAGGCCGCCAGGCCGCCCGTGCGGTGGACGAGTTCCTCATGGGCTTCTCGGACCTGCCGCGCTGAGGGCGCGAAGTCTCCCGCTTCGGCGGGAGGCTCGGGTTATCCCGTATCATACGAAGGCCGGCCCGTCCGGCTTTTGTCATTTTTTGTCCTGCATGAGCTCAGCCAACCTCGTCGAACTGAAGAACCTCACCTTCGGGTATGGGGATGGCCGCGTCGTGCTCGACCAGATCGACGTACACGTGCCGCGCGGCAAGGTGACGGTGCTGATCGGCGCCTCCGGTGGCGGCAAGACGACGATGCTGCGTCTCATTGGCGGCCAGAACAAGGCCCTGAGCGGCCAGGTGCTGTTCGACGGCCAGGACGTGGGTGCACTGGACCGCAACGGCCTGTACGCCATGCGGCGGCGCATGGGCATGCTGTTCCAGTTCGGTGCGCTGTTCACCGACCAGAGCGTCTTTGACAACGTGGCGTTCCCGTTGCGGGAGCACACCCGATTGCCCGAGTCGCTGATCCGCGACATCGTGCTGATGAAACTGCACGCGGTGGGTTTGCGCGGGGCGCGCGACCTCATGCCCAGCGAACTGTCGGGCGGCATGGCGCGGCGGGTGGCGCTGGCGCGGGCCATTGCACTCGACCCGGAACTCATCATGTACGACGAGCCGTTTTCCGGGCTGGACCCGATTTCGCTCGGCACTGCGGCGCGCCTGATCCGCCAGCTCAACGACACCCTGGGGCTGACCAGCATCATGGTCTCTCACGAGCTCGAATCCACCTTCCAGGTGGCGGACCACATCATCGTGCTGGCGAACGGCCAGGTGGCCATGCAGGGCACGCCCGACGAGGTGCGCCGAAGCGACAACCCGCTGATCCGCCAGTACGTCACCGCCTCGCCCGAAGGCCCGGTGCGGTTTCACTACCCCGCGGCGTCGGTGCAAGACGACTTCGGCCCGAACGGCGCCAGCGTGCGTCCAGGGAGGACCCCATGAACCGCTGGCATCCTTCGCACGTGGGCTTGGCCGTACGCGCCAAGCTGGCCGACCTGGGACTGGGCGCGCGGCTGTTCCTGCGCCTGTTCCTCGGTTCCTGGGGCAGCTGGAAGCGCTTCGGCCTGATCCGCGACCAGATCCACTTCCTTGGCAACTACTCGCTCGCCATCATTGCGGTGTCGGGTCTGTTCGTGGGCTTTGTGTTTGGCCTGCAGGGCTACTACACGCTGCAGCGCTATGGGTCGTCCGAGGCGCTGGGTCTGCTGGTGACCCTCAGCCTGGTGCGGGAGCTGGGGCCGGTGGTCACGGCCTTGCTGTTTGCCGGTCGTGCCGGTACTTCGCTCACCGCCGAGATCGGTCTCATGAAGGCCGGCGAGCAGATCAGCGTGATGGAGATGATGGCGGTGGACCCGATTGACCGCGTGCTGGCGCCGCGCTTCTGGGCCGGGGTCATCACCATGCCCCTGCTGGCGGCGGTGTTCAGTGCCATGGGCATCATCGGCGGCTGGGTCGTCGGGGTGCTGATGATCGGCGTTGACGGCGGCGCTTTCTGGAGTCAGATCCAGGGCGGCGTGGACGTGTGGGCCGACGTGGGCAACGGCATCATCAAGAGCATCGTGTTCGGCATCGCCGTCACCTTCATCGCCTTGCTGCAAGGGTTCGAAGCCCATCCCACCCCCGAGGGGGTTTCGCGCGCCACCACCCGCACCGTGGTCGTGGCGTCGCTCACTGTGCTGGGCATGGATTTCATCCTGACCGCCATGATGTTCACCATTTGAAGGAGAGCCTGTGCCACGCTCCAAGATCGATGTCTGGGTGGGTCTGTTCGTCGTCATCGGCGCCGCCGCCATCCTGTTCCTGGCGCTGCAAGCGGCCAACCTGCTCAACCTGAGCTTTGAGCCGACTTACCGCGTCACCGCCCGTTTTGACAACGCCGGTGGCCTCAAGCCCAAGGCGGCCGTGCGCAGCGCCGGTGTGGTGGTGGGCCGCGTCGAGTCCATCGGGTTCGACGACCAGACCTTCCAGGCCAACGTGGTGCTGGCACTGGAGTCGCGCTATGCCTTCCCCAAGGACAGCTCGCTCAAAATCTTGACCAGCGGCCTGCTCGGGGAGCAGTATGTGGGCATCGAGCCGGGTGGGGCCGAAGACAACCTCCAGCAGGGCGACGTGGTCACCCAGACGCAGTCCGCCATCGTGCTGGAAAACCTGATCGGTCAATTCCTGTTCAACAAGGCAGCGGAAGCCGGTGACGCCGCCCAGTGAGCGCTGATCACCACCGAGGGAGAATACCAATGAATATGCGTCGATACCCCGCCGTGCTGGTGGGTCTGTGCCTGTCGGTTGGTCTGCTGGCGGGTTGCGCCACGGGGCCCAACGCTCACCCGCAAGACCCGCTGGAGCCGTTCAACCGTGGCGTGCACAGTTTCAACGAAGGCGTGGACCGGGCCGTGCTCAAGCCGGTGGCCACCGCGTACCAGGACGTCACCCCGTCGCCGGTACGCACCGGGGTGAACAACTTCTTCAACAACCTGCGCGACGTCTGGTCCGTCGTCAACGCGCTGTTGCAGGCGCGCCCGCGCGAGGCGGCCGAAAACTTCATGCGGGTCAATGTCAACACGGTCTTCGGGCTCGGGGGCTTGATCGACATCGCCACCGAGATGGGCATCGAACGCACCACGCTGGATTTCGGCCAGACCATGGGCCGCTGGGGCGTGCCGTCGGGCCCGTACGTGGTGCTGCCTTTCTTCGGGCCGTCCACCGTGCGCGACACCGCGGGCCTGATCGTGGACAACCAGGGCGATCCGGTGACGCAGGGCGTGGACCATGTGCCCACCCGCAACAGCCTGGCCGGCCTGCGTGTGGTCGACAAACGCGCCGAACTGCTGCGTGCGGGCGAGCTGATCGACGAGGTGGCGCTGGACAAGTACTCCTTCACCCGCGACGCCTACCTGCAACGCCGCCGTGCCCTGGTCAACGGTGGCAACGGCAGCGAGGAGCGTTTCGACCTCGAATGAAACGCTGGTGACCAGGTGTAACGCCCGGGAACCTGGCGGTACGGTGCAGCCCCAACGGGGCGGGGAGTGGTTGGCGTGCACCGCACGCACTCAAAGGACCAAGAGACATGAAGACATTGCCTACCGATTTGTTGTGGTCGCGTCGCCAGTGGCTGGCGGGCACGGCCGGTGCGTGCGCTGCGTGGATGGCGCCCTGGGCGGCCCAGGCCAGCGCTGTGGAGGCTCCTGACGCGCTGATCCAGCGCGTCGCGGGTGAGGTATTCGCCCTGGTCAAGGGCGATCCGGCCATCCAGGCGGGCGATCTGGCCAAGGTGTCGCAACTGGTGGACACCAAGCTCATGCCGTACGTCAACTTCAACCGCATGACGGCGTCGGCCGTCGGCCGGTTCTGGCGCCAGGCCACCCCGGAGCAACGTCAGCGCCTGCAGGAAGAGTTCAAGACCCTGCTTGTGCGCACCTACTCGGGGGCGCTGGGCCAGATCAAGGACCAGACCCTGGTGGTCCGGCCGTTGCGCGCGCAGCCCAGCGACACCGAGGTGGTGGTGCGCTCCGAGGTGCGTGGCCGTGGCGACCCGATCCAGCTCGACTACCGCCTGGAAAAAACCGCCAGCGGCTGGAAGGTGTACGACCTGAACGTGCTGGGGGTGTGGCTGGTGGAAACCTACCGCGGTCAGTTCGCCCAGGAGATCCAGGCCCGTGGCATCGACGGCCTGATCGCTGCGCTGGCCGAGCGCAACCGCAGCAACGCGGCCCGTTCCTGAGGTCGCCATGTCCGAGAACGCTGCCGTGCTGCCTGCCGCGCCCGCGCGCCTGACCCAGGCCGAGTTTGCCGACTACCTGCGCACTTGCGAAGCCGCCGCCGGTGCCTTGAGCGCCGGGCAGGAGGCCCGGCTCGATGCCTCGGCCCTGCAGACTTTCGATTCGTCGGCCCTGGCCGTGTTGCTGGCGGTGCGGCGGCGGGTGTTGTCGGTGGGGGCGCAGTTGCGCATCGTCGGCCTGCCGCAGCGCCTGCGGGACCTGGCCACCCTCTACGGTGTGAGCGAATTGTTGCCCGCGTAAAATGCTGGGCCCATGCCTGCCGTCTCCTTCCAAAACGTTTCCAAGACCTACATCACGTCCCGCGGTGAGTTTCCCGCCTTGAAGGGCGTGACGTTCGACATCGAGCCGGGGGAATTTTTTGGTTTGCTCGGCCCCAATGGGGCCGGCAAGACCACGTTGATCAGCATCCTCGCGGGCCTGTCGCGGGCCAGCAGCGGCCATGTGACCGTTCATGGCGCCGACGTGCAGGCCGACTACGCCCAGGCACGCCGCCGCCTGGGGGTGGTGCCGCAAGAGCTGGTGTTCGACCCGTTCTTCACCGTGCGCGAGGCGCTGCGCTTCCAGTCGGGCTACTTCGGCATCCGCGGCAACGGCGACTGGATCGACGAACTGCTCGACGGCCTGGGCCTGGCCGACAAGGCCAACGCCAACATGCGCCAGCTCTCGGGCGGCATGAAACGGCGGGTGCTGGTGGCGCAGGCGCTGGTGCACCGGCCGCCGGTCATCGTGCTCGACGAACCCACCGCAGGTGTGGACGTGGAACTCCGCCAGACGCTCTGGCAGTTCGTGTCCAAACTCAACAAGGAAGGCAGCACCGTGCTGCTCACCACCCATTACCTGGAAGAGGCCGAAGCCCTGTGTGGCCGAATCGCCATGCTCAAGCGCGGCGAGCTGGTGGCGCTCGAGAAAACGTCCGATCTGCTCCAGCGCGCCTCGGCCAATGTGCTGCGCTTCAAGACCGACCACCCGCTGCCGGCAGCGCTCGCGGCGCAGGCCCGGGTGACCGGCCGGTTCGTGCAGCTGCCGGCCCACGACGCACTGGAGGTAGAACGCATCCTGGCCCAGGTGCGCGAGGCCGGCGTGCCAGTGGAAGACATCGAAATCTCCAAGGCCGACCTGGAGGACGTGTTCCTTGACCTCACGGGCAGCAAGCCGGCGGAGGTGGCGGCATGACCGGCTGGCAGACCCTGTTCTACAAAGAGATATTGCGCTTCTGGAAGGTGGGCTTCCAGACGGTGGCGGCGCCGGTGATGACCGCCATTCTGTACCTGCTGATCTTCGGCCATGTGCTGGAAGAGCATGTGAAGGTGTACGACACCGTCAGCTACACCGCCTTCCTGCTGCCCGGCCTGATCATGATGAGCGTGCTGCAGAACGCGTTCGCCAACAGCTCGTCGAGCCTCATCCAGAGCAAGGTCATGGGCAACCTGGTGTTCATCCTGCTCACGCCGCTGTCGCACCGGGCCTGGTTCGTGGCCTACGTCGGTTCGTCCATCGTGCGTGGGCTGGTGGTGGGCGCGGGCGTGCTGCTGGCCACCGTCTGGTTCACCGACCTGACGTTCGTGGCCCCGGTGTGGATCGCCGTGTTCGCGTTCCTGGGTGCTGGCCTGCTGGGTTCGCTGGGCGTCATCGCCGGTCTGTGGGCCGAGAAGTTCGACCAGATGGCGGCGTTCCAGAACTTCATCATCATGCCCATGACCTTCCTCAGCGGCGTGTTCTACTCCATCCATTCGCTGCCCGGCTTCTGGCAGCAGGTCAGCCACCTCAACCCCTTCTTCTACATGATCGACGGCTTCCGCTACGGCTTTTTCGGGCAGGGCGACGTGTCCCCCTGGCTCAGCCTGGCGATCGTGGGCACGGCCTTTCTGGCCGTGGGGGGGCTGGCCTTGCACCTGCTCAAATCGGGCTACAAAATCAGACACTGAACGCGCACACACATGACGGCCGACGAACTCCAATCCCTCATCGCCCACGGGCTGCCCTGCGACCACATCGAGGTGTCGGGCGACGGCCGCCACTGGGCCGCCGTGATCGTGTCGCCGGCCTTCGAGGGCAAGCGCCTGATCCAGCGCCATCAGCTGGTATACGCCACGCTGGGCCAGCGCATCCAGACCGACGAGGTACACGCCCTGTCGATGAAAACCCACACCCCGGCCGAATGGGCCGCCCAACGCTGAGCACCGCCCATGGACCAATTGCGCATCCGCGGCGGCGTCCGCTTACACGGTGAAGTCACGGTCTCGGGCGCGAAGAACGCGGCCCTGCCCGAGCTCTGTGCCGCCCTGCTGACCGACCAGCCGGTGATGCTGCGCAACGTGCCGCGCCTGCGCGACGTGGCCACCATGCGCAAGCTGCTGGAGAACATGGGCGTGCTCACCCAGGTGCACGGCGAGCGCGGCGGCCTCACCCTGCACGCGGCCGACCCGATCGACCCGGTCGCGCCATACGACCTGGTCAAGACCATGCGCGCCTCGGTGCTGGTGCTGGGGCCCCTGCTGGCGCGCTTCGGCCGCGCCAAGGTGTCCCTGCCCGGCGGTTGCGCCATCGGCTCGCGCCCGGTGGACCAGCACATCAAGGGCCTGCAGGCCATGGGCGCCGAGATCGTGGTGGAGCACGGCTACATGGTGGCCCAGTTGCCGGCCGGCCAAACCCGTTTGAAGGGCGCGCGCATCACCACCGACATGATCACCGTCACCGGCACCGAGAACTTCCTCATGGCCGCTGCCCTGGCCGAAGGCGAGACGGTGCTCGAAAACGCCGCCCAGGAGCCGGAGGTGACCGACCTGGCCGAAATGCTCATCAAGATGGGCGCCAAGATCGAGGGCCACGGCACCAGCCGCATCCGCATCCAGGGTGTGGAACGCCTGGACGGTTGCGACCACACCGTGGTGGCGGACCGCATCGAGGCCGGGACCTTTTTGTGTGCGGTGGCGGCCACCGGCGGCGAGGCGCTGTTGCATCACGCCCGGGGCGACCACCTGGACGCGGTGATCGACAAACTGCGCGACGCCGGCGTGACGGTAGACGAGGTGCCCGACGGCCTGAGAGTGGCCTCGCCCGGCGCGGCGGCACTCAAGGCCCAGACCTTCCGCACCACCGAGTACCCCGGCTTCCCGACCGACATGCAGGCGCAGTTCATGGCCCTCAACGCCGTGGCGCAAGGCGCCAGCAGCGTCACCGAGACCATCTTCGAGAACCGCTTCATGCACGTGCAGGAACTGCAGCGCCTGGGCGCCAAAATCCACGTCGACGGCCGTGTTGCCCTGGTGGAAGGCGTGGAGCGTCTGTCCGGCGCCACCGTGATGGCGACCGACCTGCGCGCCTCGGCCAGCCTGGTGATTGCCGGGCTGGTGGCCGACGGCGAAACCGTGGTGGACCGCATCTACCACCTGGACCGCGGCTATGACCAGATGGAAGTGAAACTGCGCGCCCTGGGCGCGGACATCGAAAGGCTCTCATGAGCGCCAGCCAGTTGACCCTGGCCCTGTCCAAGGGCCGCATCTTCGAAGAAACCCTGCCGCTGCTGGCTGCCGCCGGCATCGAGGTGCTGGAAGACCCGGAAAAGTCGCGCAAGCTCATCCTGCCCACCAACCGGCCCGATGTGCGGGTGGTGCTGGTGCGCGCCTCCGACGTGCCCACCTACGTGCAGTACGGCGGCGCCGACCTGGGCGTGTGCGGCAAAGACACCCTGCTGGAGCACGAGGCCGAGTGGGGTGGGGCGGGCAACGTGGGCCTGTACCAGCCGCTGGACTTGGGGATCGCCAAGTGCCGCATGAGCGTGGCGGTGCGCGCCGACTTCGACTATGCCCGCGCCGTGCGCCAGGGCGCCCGCCTGAAGGTGGCCACCAAGTACGTGGCGATTGCGCGCGACTTCTTTGCCAGCAAGGGCGTGCACGTGGACCTGATCAAGCTCTACGGCAGCATGGAGCTGGCGCCGCTCACCGGCCTGGCCGACGCCATCGTGGACCTGGTGTCCACCGGCAACACCCTCAAGGCCAACCACCTGGTCGAGGTGGAGCGCATCATGGACATTTCCTCGCGCCTGGTGGTGAACCAGGGCGCGCTCAAGGTCAAGCGCGAGGCGCTGCGCCCCATCCTCGACGCCTTTGCCCGCGCGAGCCAGCCCCAGGGAGTTGCCGCATGACCGATACCGCCCCCAAGGCCACGCCGCTGCGCCTGAACACCGCCGACGCCGATTTCGAGGCGCGCTTCCAGCAGCGCCTGCACTGGTCGGCCGACACCGACGCCGCCATCGAGCAGCGGGTGGCCGACATCCTGGCCGATGTGAAAACGCGCGGTGACGCCGCCGTGCTGGAGTACACCCAGCGTTTCGACGGCCTGAGCGCCGCCGCCATGGCCGAGCTCGAACTGACCCAGGCCGAGCTGAAGATTGCGTTCGACGGCCTGCCCGCCGCCCAGCGCGACGCGCTGCAACAGGCGGCCGACCGGGTGCGCCGCTACCACGAGGCGCAGAAGAAGGCCAGCGGTGAAAGCTGGACCTACCGCGACGAAGACGGCACCCTGCTGGGCCAGAAGGTCACGCCGCTGGACCGCGTGGGCATTTACGTGCCCGGCGGCAAGGCGGCCTACCCCAGCAGCGTGCTGATGAACGCCATCCCGGCCCACGTGGCGGGGGTCGAGGACATCGTGATGGTGGTGCCCACCCCGCGCGGTGAAAAGAACCCGCTGGTGCTGGCCGCCGCCTACGTCGCGGGTGTGAGCCGCGCCTTCACCATCGGCGGGGCGCAGGCCGTGGCCGCGCTGGCCTACGGCACCCAGACCGTGCCCAAGGTGGACAAGATCACCGGCCCCGGCAACGCCTACGTGGCAAGTGCCAAGAAGCATGTGTTCGGCACCGTGGGCATCGACATGATCGCCGGCCCCAGCGAAATTCTGGTGCTGGCCGACGGCACCACGCCCGCCGACTGGGTGGCGATGGACCTGTTTTCCCAGGCCGAGCACGACGAACTGGCCCAGTCCATCCTGCTGTGCCCGGACGCCGCCTACCTCGACGCGGTGCAGGCCGCCATCGACCGCCTGCTGCCGACCATGCCGCGCGCCGAGATCATCGCCAAGAGCCTGAACGGCCGGGGCGCGCTTATCCTCACCCGGAGTATGGATGAGGCCTGCGCCATCAGCAACCGCATCGCGCCCGAGCACCTGGAAGTCTCCAGCCACGAGCCGCACCGCTGGGAGCCGTTGCTCAAGCACGCCGGTGCCATCTTCCTGGGCGCCTACACCAGCGAAAGCCTGGGCGACTACTGCGCCGGCCCCAACCACGTGCTGCCCACCAGTGGCACCGCGCGCTTTTCCAGCCCGCTGGGCGTGTACGACTTCCAGAAACGCAGCAGCCTGATCGAAGTCAGTGAAACTGGCGCGCAGAAATTGGGTCAGATTGCTTCGGTCCTCGCCCATGGCGAGGGGTTGCAGGCGCACGCCCGTGCGGCAGAGTTGCGCCTGCGTTGAAACGTGGGAGCTTTTCCATGCCACAACGGCGGTTCGCGCTTTTGCTTAAATCGGTCCCCCGCCTGCTGGCGGCATTGCCGGCGGGCCTGGCCGGTTTGCTGACGCTGTCCTTGGCCCAGCCGGGCGTGGCGGCCACCCCGCAAGCGGCGCCTGCCGCCGCCTCGGCCACCAACGGGACCGCCTGCCCGCCCCTGCTCAACCACACCTTCCCGCGTCTGCAGGACGAAAAACCGCAGTCGCTGTGCCAGTACAGCGGCAAGGTGCTGCTGGTGGTAAACACGGCCAGCTACTGCGGCTTCACCGGACAGTACAAGGGTCTGGAAGACCTGTACGCCCGCTACAGGGACCGGGGGCTGGTCGTGCTGGGTTTCCCGTCGGGCGACTTCTTCCAGGAGAAGAAAAGCAACGAGGAAATCGCCGAATTCTGTGAAAACACCTTCGGCGTCCAATTCCCGATGTTCGCCAAAAGCTCGGTACGCGGCTCGGACGCCTCTGCTTTCTACAAACAGCTGGCCCAGCAGACTGGCGTGACGCCCAAGTGGAATTTCTACAAGTACCTGATTGGCCATGATGGCACGGTGGTAGCTGCTTATGCCAGTACCACCGGGCCCACTGATGCCAAACTACTTCAGGCCTTGAAAGAGCAGCTGAATCAGTCGGTGCGCTGAATACCCTGCAGCACAACGCAGCACCAAATTGATAGATAGAATACCTGTTCCCCCCATGAGGAGGGTACAGGGAGTCTAAAACAATGTTCGGTGTGTACTTGCCAATGTGGCTGTACAGGGCTTTGCCCTACTTATATATTCTGTCAGGTGCGACCATAGCCTCGGTTCACCAAAGCTTTTTGGCCCTGACCAGCGCCTTTTTGTTCGTCGCTGCGGGGGTTGTCGCCTGGTTTTTGCGCAGGGCGCACAGGCGAAAGGAGGCAATTTCAGCCAAGTGTAGCCAGCAACCAACTTCCGCCGAGCAATACGAACTCGAAGAGGCGCTACGCCGTATTAACGAACGCTTGCGCTGAGGGGGTGTTTCACTCGCTCAGGATGCGCTGTAACGCGCCCACGAGCGCGTCGCATTGCGCGTTGGTGCCCACGGTGATGCGCAGGAACTGGTCGATGCGCGGCAGCTTGAAGTGCCGTACGATGATGGCCCGCTGGCGCAACGCCGCGGCCAGCGCCGCACCGTCATGCCCTGGGTGGCGCGCGAAGATGAAGTTGGCCGCCGAGGGCAGCACCTCGAAGCCCAGCGAGGTCATCTGCGCCACCAGCTGCTCGCGGGTGGCCACCACCTGGCGGCAGCTGGCCTGGAAGAACGCCTCGTCTTCCACCGAGGCCACCGCGCCGGCGATGGCGAGCCGGTCCAGCGGGTAGGAGTTGAAGCTGTTCTTCACCCGCTCCAGTCCTTCGATCAGGTCGGGGTGCCCGATGGCGAAACCCACCCGCAGGCCCGCCAGCGAACGGCTTTTGGAGAAGGTGTGCACCACCAGCAGGTTGGGGTAGCGGTCCACCAGCGCAATCGCGCTGTCGCCGCCGAAGTCCACGTAGGCTTCGTCCACCAGCACCACCGCCTCGGGGTTGCCGGCCACGATGCGCTCCACCGCTTCCAGCGGCAGCAGCCGGCCCGTGGGGGCGTTGGGGTTGGGGAAGATGATGGCGCCGGCCCGCTGCCCATCGCGCGGCAGGTAGTCTTCCACCCGCAGGGTGAAGTCGTCGGCCAGTGGCACCACACGGTGCGCGATGCCGTACAGGCCGCAGTACACCGGGTAGAAGGAGTAGGTCACGTCCGGGAACCAGAGCTCGCCGTCGTGCTTGAGCAGGGCCTGGAAGGCGTGGGCCAGCACCTCGTCGGAGCCATTGCCCACGAACACCTGGTTGGGCTTGACGCCGTGGCGCTGGGCCAGGGCGGCTTTCAGCGCGTCGGCGTTCGGGTCGGGGTACAGCCGCAGGGCGTCCGACGTGGCGTGGCGTATGGCCTCCAGCGCCTTCGGCGAGGGGCCATACGGATGCTCGTTGGTGTTGAGCTTGACCAGGTTGTCGAGTTTGGGCTGTTCGCCCGGCACGTAGGGGGTCAGGCCGTGAACGACGGCGCTCCAGAAGCGGCTCATGGGGGGTCTGTCGGTGATGGAGGCGGTGCTCGCCTTGGAGGTGGATGGTATCATGGCCCCCCGATCAACCCTAGGAAGCACTGGCCCTCATGCGGCAAGCCGAAGTCACCCGCAACACCCTCGAAACCCGCATCACCGCGCGCGTCAACCTCGACGGCACGGGCCAGTCGTCGTTGAACAGCGGCATCGGGTTCCTGGACCACATGCTCGACCAGATCGCCCGCCATGGCCTGATCGACCTGGTGGTGCAGTGCGAGGGCGACCTGCACATCGATGGCCACCACACGGTGGAGGACATCGGCATCACCCTGGGCCAGGCGTTAGCGAAAGCCGTGGGCGACAAGAAGGGCATTCGCCGCTACGGCCACGCCTATGTGCCGCTGGATGAAGCGCTGAGCCGTGTGGTGGTGGATTTCTCCGGCCGCCCGGGGCTGCACATGGACGTCAAGTTCACGGCCGGCATGATCGGCCAGCTCGACACCCAGCTGGTGTTCGAATTTTTCCAGGGCTTCGTCAACCACGCCGGCGTGACGCTGCACATCGACAACCTCAAGGGCGTCAATGCGCACCACCAGTGCGAAACCATCTTCAAGGCCTTTGCGCGCGCCCTGCGCGCCGCGCTGGAGCTGGACCCGCGCCAGGCGGGGGTGATTCCCTCCACCAAAGGTTCCCTGTAACTCCCTCGATACCGTGTTCGTTCGCCTGAACCGTTCCCTACGATGAACCGACAGACCGTGGCCGTGGTCGATTACGGCATGGGCAACCTCCGCTCCGTGGCACAGGCCGTCATCCACGCCGCCACCGCCGTGGACCACGTGGACGTGGTGGTCACGTCCGACCCGCAGGTGGTGCGCGATGCCCACCGCGTGGTGCTGCCCGGCCAGGGCGCCATGCCCGATTGCATGGCCGAGCTGGCCCGCAGTGGCCTGCGCGACGCCGTGCTGGAGGCCGCTGCCCGCAAGCCGCTGTTTGGCGTGTGCGTGGGCATGCAGATGCTGCTGGACCACAGCGAGGAGGGCGATACGCCCGGCCTGGGCCTGATCCCCGGCGAGGTGGTGCGCTTCCGGCTGGAAGGCCAGACCCAGCCCGACGGCAGCCGTTACAAGGTGCCCCAGATGGGCTGGAACCAGGTGTTCCACAGCCTCGGCCGCGGGCCGGCCCACGCCATGTGGCAGGGCATCCCCGACGGCAGCTACTTCTACTTCGTGCACAGCTTCTACGCCCGCCCGGCGAACCCGGCGCACAGCGTGGGCGAGTCCGACTACGGCACCCGCTTCACCTGTGCCGTGGCGCGAGACAACCTGTTCGCCACCCAGTTCCACCCCGAGAAAAGCGCCGACCAAGGCCTGGCGCTGTACCGCAACTTCCTTCACTGGAACCCCTGACCGCCATGCTGCTGATTCCCGCCATCGACTTGAAAGACGGCCAATGCGTGCGCCTCAAACAAGGCGACATGGACCAATCCACCGTGTTCAGCGACGACCCCGCCGCCATGGCGCGCAGCTGGGTCAACAAGGGCGCGCGCCGGGTGCACCTGGTGGACCTCAACGGCGCCTTTGCCGGCAAGCCCAAGAACGAGGCCGCCATCCGTGGCATCCTGAAGGAGGTGGGTGAGGAAGTCGACGTGCAACTGGGCGGCGGCATCCGCGACCTCGACACCATCGAGCGCTACCTCGACGCCGGCCTGCGCTACGTCATCATCGGCACCGCCGCGGTGAAGAACCCCGGCTTCCTGCAGGACGCCTGCACCGCCTTCCCTGGTCACATCATTGTCGGCCTGGACGCCAAGGACGGCAAGGTGGCCACCGACGGCTGGAGCAAGCTCACCGGCCACGAGGTGGTGGACCTGGGCAAGAAGTTCGAGGACTACGGCGTCGAATCCATCATCTACACCGACATCGGCCGCGACGGCATGTTGTCGGGCATCAATATCGACGCCACCGTCAAGCTGGCACAGTCGCTGACGATTCCCGTGATCGCCTCCGGCGGGCTGTCCAACATCGACGACATCCGTAACCTGTGCGCGGTGGAAGACGAAGGCGTGGAAGGCGTGATTTGCGGCCGCTCCATCTACAGCGGCGACCTGGACTTCGAGGCCGCGCAGCGCCTGGCCGACGAGCTCAACGGCTGACCATGACCCTGCCGCAGGCCACCCACCGCGACACCGTGTTCGGCGGCCTGCCGGCCTGTGAACTGAGCCTGCCGCAGGGCGACCGGGTGGTCGTGGCCCACCAGGGTGCCCAGGTACTGTCGTGGGTGGCGGGCGGGCGCGAACGCCTCTACCTCAGCCCCCGGCGCGCCAGTGACGGCCACACCCCCATCCGGGGGGGCATCCCGGTCTGCTTCCCGCAATTCAACCGGCGCGGGCCTCTGCCCAAGCACGGTTTTGCCCGGCAACTGCCGTGGACGGTCGAAGAGGTCACGTCGGGCCCTGAATCCGTTGTCCTCACCTTGTCCCTGCAAGACGGTCCTGCCACACGCCAGTGGTGGCCCCAGGCGTTTGAAGCCCGCCTGCGCGTGTTGCTGGCGCCCGGTGAGCTGCGTGTGGGTCTGGAGGTGCACAACACCGACACCCAGCCGCTGGCCTTCACCGGTGCCCTGCACACCTACCTCGCCGTGTCTGACGTGGCGCAGGTCCGGCTCTGCGGGCTGGGTGGTCAACCCGAATGGGACGCCGTGACCGACCGCCACGGCACCGCCGCACCGGAACTGCGCTTCGTCGGCGAATTCGACCGTGTCTATTCGGCGCCGTTCGAGCCGCTGACCCTGGAGGATGGCCCCCACACGCTCGAGATCGAGCAGGACTTCGACTGGGCGCAGACCGTCGTCTGGAATCCGGGCGCGACCCAATGCGCCCAGCTCCCCGACATGCCCGCCGATGGCTGGCAGCACATGCTGTGCGTGGAAGCCGCCCAGGTGTACGAGCCCATCGAGCTGGAATCTGGCGAATACTGGGAAGGTGCCCAGTGTTTGCGCGTGGTCTGACACCCGCACCCGACACAACCCCAACCATGCTAGCCAAACGCATCATCCCCTGCCTGGACGTGACCGGTGGTCGCGTCGTCAAGGGCGTCAACTTCGTCGAACTGCGCGACGCCGGCGACCCGGTCGAGATTGCCGCCCGCTACAACGAGCAGGGCGCCGACGAACTCACTTTCCTCGACATCACCGCCACCAGCGACGGGCGCGACCTCATCCTGCACATCATCGAAGCCGTGGCCTCGCAGGTGTTCATTCCCCTCACCGTGGGCGGGGGCGTGCGCACGGTGGACGATGTGCGCCGTCTGCTCAACGCCGGTGCCGACAAGGTCAGCTTCAACTCCGCGGCCATCGCCAACCCGCAGGTGATCCGCGATGCCTCGGCCAAGTACGGCGCCCAGTGCATCGTGGTGGCGATCGACGCCAAACGCCGGACGCCCGAGGACGAACAGCGCCTGGGCGCCAACGGCCTGCCGGTGGGCCCGGGCTGGGACGTCTACAGCCATGGTGGCCGCAAGAATGTGGGCCTCGATGCGGTGGCCTGGGCTGCCCAGATGGCCCAGTACGGCGCCGGCGAAATCCTGCTCACCAGCATGGACCGCGACGGCACCAAGATCGGTTTCGACCTGCCCCTCACCCGTGCCGTCAGCGATGCGGTGCCCGTGCCCGTGATCGCCTCCGGCGGCGTGGGCGCGCTGGAGCACCTGGCCGAGGGCATCCAGCAGGGTGGGGCCGACGCGGTGCTGGCCGCCTCCATCTTCCATTACGGCGAATTCACCGTGCGCCAGGCCAAGGAAACCCTGCGCGCCCACGGCATTCCCGTGCGCTTGTGAAGGAGTCGCGCATGAACTGGCTCGATGCCGTGAAGTGGGACGACAAGGGCCTGGTGCCCGTCATCGCCCAGGAAAATGCCACCGGCGACGTCTTGATGTTCGCCTGGATGAACCGCGAGGCGCTGCAAAAAACCGCCGAACTCGGCCGCGCCGTGTACTTCAGCCGCTCGCGTGGCAAGCTCTGGTTCAAGGGCGAAGAGTCTGGCCATGTGCAGACGGTGCACGAAATCCGGCTCGACTGCGACAACGACGTGGTGCTGCTCAAGGTCACCCAACTGGGCCATGAGCCTGGCATCGCCTGCCACACGGGCCGCCACAGCTGCTTCTACCAGCGCCACGAAGGTGGCGAGTGGAAGGCCGTCGATCCGGTCTTGAAAGACCCTGAATCCATTTACAAATGAGCGCTACAGATACCCTGGACCGCCTCGCTGCGGTCATCGAAAGCCGCAAGCCTGCCCATGGCGGCGACCCGGAAAAAAGCTACGTCGCCCGCCTGCTGCACAAGGGACCCGATGCTTTCCTCAAGAAAATCGGTGAAGAGGCTGGCGAGGCCATGATGGCCGCCAAAGACCTGCAACACGGGCAGGGCACGCCCCAGGCCCTGGTGGGCGAGGTGGCCGACCTCTGGTTCCACAGCATGATCGCACTGGCCCACTTCGGTCTGAGCCCGGCCGACGTGGTGGCCGAGCTGGCCCGTCGCGAAGGCCTGGGCGGGCTGGAGGAAAAAGCCCTGCGCAAGGCGCGCGAGCGCGAGCAGCACGAGGCCGGCAAGCCCTGACCCCCTTTCCCAGCCGCCGCATGAACGACTACACCACCCTCGACGTGACGGCCAAGACGCCCGAACAACTGGCCAGCCTGCGCCGCCTCACGCTGCTGGTCTACATCCTGTACGCCCTGTCGTGGCTGGTGGGCATCAGCGCCATCGTCGCCATCGTCATCAACTACGTCAAGCGCGAGGACGCCGCCGGCACCCTGTACGAAAGCCACTTCACCTGGCAGATCCGCACCTTCTGGTGGAGCCTGCTGTGGTGCGTGCTCGGGGTGCTGACGTTGTTCCTCATGGTCGGCTTCGTCATTCTGTTCGTCGCGGCCATCTGGTCCGTCTACCGCCTGGTCAAGGGCTGGTTGTACTGGAACGACCGCCGCCCCATGCCTGTCTGAACCCTGTCCACCCTCTGCCATGAGCCACGACCCGAACTGCCTCTTCTGCAAGATCATTGCTGGCCAGATCCCCAGCCGCAAGGTCTACGAGGACGACGACCTCTACGCCTTCCACGACATCCACCCGTGGGCGCCGGTGCATTTCCTGCTGGTGCCCAAGCTGCACCTGCCATCGATGGCGCAACTGACCCCCGAGCACGAGCGCCTGATGGGCAAGATGATGGTGCTGGCCCCCCGGTTGGCGCTGGAGCAGGGCTGCAATCCCTATCCCGACGGTGGCTTCCGGGTCGTCTGCAACACCGGGGCCGAAGGCGGCCAGGAGGTCCACCACCTGCACGTGCACGTGATCGGCGGCCCCCGTCCCTGGGCGCGCGGTTGATCCGGCCACTTGATTTTTGACAGAACCTTCATACATATCAGGGACAATGGATATTTGCGCGGGCGGTGAACGGCCAGCCCGCACTAGAATCCAACGCATCGTTGGGGCGTTGCCCTACACACTGGAGTTTGACCATGGGTACTTTTTCCGTCTGGCACTGGCTGATCGTTCTGCTGATCGTCGTGCTGGTGTTTGGCACCAAGAAGCTGAAGAACATCGGCTCCGACCTCGGGGGCGCCGTCAAGGGCTTCAAGGACGGCATGAAAGAGGGCGGCACGCCCGAGTCCGACACCAAAGCCACCGCCCAGGTGGCCCAGGACAAGCCGGCCGCCGAGAAAACCACCATCGACGTCGAAGCCAAGACCAAGGGCTGAGGCCCTGACCGTGCCGGGTGGCGTGCCACCCGGTGCCATTCCCGCATTGAAAGCGCCGCATGATTGACTTGGGCATTTCCAAGCTCGCCCTCATCGGGGTGGTGGCCCTGGTGGTCATCGGGCCCGAAAAGCTGCCCCGCGTGGCCCGCACTGTGGGCACCCTGCTCGGCAAGGCCCAGCGCTACGTGGCCGACGTCAAGGCCGAGGTCAACCGCTCGATGGAGCTCGAAGAGCTCAAGAAGATGAAGGACACGGTCGAAAACGCCGCGCGCGACGTCGAGACCTCCTTGCACACCACCGCCAACGAGTTCGAGAAAGAGTGGTCCAGTGCCACCGCCGGCCTCGAGTCCAGCGACAGCGGCAGCTTCACCCCATCGGACGCCTACTCGATCGGCTCGCCGGTCTACCCCGAGTACAAGCACCCGAAAAAGAACTTCCGGCTCAAGCAGAAGGCCGTGCCCCAGTGGTTCAAGGCGCGCAACGGCATCCGCACGCGGACGCAGTCGGGCGCGGCCCGGGTCGCACGCTTCCGGCCCAAGTCCAAACCCCTCTGATCGCCCTTCATGTCCGAGCCGCAAGACAAAACCGACGAACTCGCGGGCACCGAACAGCCGTTCGTGCAGCACCTCATCGAGCTGCGCGACCGCATCCTCTATGCCATGGCCGGCATCGGCGTGTGCATGGTGCTGCTGGCGATCTGGCCTGGCCCGAGCGGCCTGATCGACCTGATCGCCGTGCCCATCCGTACCCACATGCCGCCCGACGTCAAGCTGATTGCCGTCGGGGTGTTCACGCCCTTCTTTGTGCCGTTGAAGGTGCTGATGATGGCCGGTTTGCTGCTGGCCCTGCCGTGGGTCATGTACCAGATCTGGGCGTTCGTGGCGCCGGGGCTGTACAGCCACGAAAAACGCTTTGCATTGCCGCTGATCTGCTTCGGCAGCCTGCTGGCGTACCTGGGCATCGCCTTCGTGCAGTTCTTTGTGCTCGACAAGATGTTCGCCTTCATCCAGGGCTTCACCCCGTCGAGCGTCAATGCCACGCCCGACATCGCCTCCTACGTCGAGGCCATCCTGTCGCTCTACCTTGCCTTCGGACTGGCCTTCCAGGTGCCGATCGTGGTCATGCTGCTGGTGCGCTTTGGCATGGTCACGGTGGAAAAGCTCAAGAATTTCCGCGGCTATTTCATCGTCGTGGCGTTCGTGATCGCGGCCATCGTCACGCCGCCCGATGTCATCTCGCAGCTTGCCTTGGCGATCCCGATGTGCCTGCTCTACGAGCTCGGCATCTGGGGTGCGAAATGGTTCGTGCGCTCCAGCGCCAAGCCCGAAACGGGCGAGGCCGACGCCTGAACTGATCCGGCGCCCTGAGCGCCAGGCCGTTCACTGCTGACGCCGCGGGGCATTGCGTCGGCTGGGCGTCACCTTCAGGGTTTGTCGGCCGTCGCGCCGCTCCAGTTCGATGTCGGTGGCTTCGCCGGGCCGCAGTGCTGCCACGGCACCCAACAGACCCGGCACGTCTTTCACTGCCTGCCCGCCCACGCTCAGGATCACGTCGCCCGGGCGGATGCCCGCGGCGGCCGCGGGGCCGTTCTGCAGCACACCGGTGATGATCACCCCCTCCACCTGGCGAATGCCGAAGTACTGCGCCAGCTCCGGCGTCAGCTCCTGCGGCTCGACGCCGATCCAGCCGCGGGTCACCGAGCCGTCGCGCACGATCGCCTCCATCACGTTGCGTGCGGTCGAGGTCGGGATCGCAAAGCCGATGCCCATCGACCCGCCCGAGCGCGAATAGATCGCGGTGTTGATGCCCATCAGGTGTCCGTTGACGTCCACCAGCGCGCCGCCCGAGTTGCCGGGGTTGATCGCCGCGTCGGTCTGGATGAAGTTCTCGAACGTGTTGATGCCGAGTTGGGTACGGCCCAGTGCGCTGACGATGCCGCTCGTCACGGTCTGCCCCACGCCGAACGGGTTGCCGATGGCCAGCACCACGTCACCCACCTCCAGCTGGTCCGAATTGCCCAGCAGGATCACCGGCAGGTCGGTCAGTTCGATCTTGAGGATCGCCAGGTCGGTTTCCGGGTCGGTGCCTACGGTGCGTGCGGCGGCGCGGCGGCCGTCGCTCAACTGCACCTCGATTTCATCGGCTTCCTCGACCACGTGGTTGTTGGTCAGGATGTAGCCCTCGGGGCTGACGATCACGCCAGAGCCCAAGCCGGTCTGTGGCTGCGGGTTGGCCTGCTGATCGCCGAAGAAAAAGCGGAACCAGGGGTCGTCGATGTGCGGGTTGCGTACCGGTGCCTTGCTGGTGCTGATGCTGACGACCGCCGGTGAGGCGGTCTTGGCGGCGGTGGCATAGCTGCTCGCCGACACCGCCTCGCTGCGCTCGCTGTCGCCCACCTCGAACACCGGCACGATGCTGGCGAGCACCGGCCGCTTGTGCAGCCACTGGGGTTTGAGCGTGGCCACGATGAACCAGGCCGCCAGAAGGACGGTGACGGCCTGGGAAAAGAGCAACCAGTAGCGTTTCATGCGTGTAGGGCAGAGAGAGGGCGACGGACTTGACCTGCGTCAAAGCCGTCAGGTCGGGGGCAGGGTTCAATCCGGGGAGATTTATCAACCACGACTCCGGAGAGAGCCATGAAAGCGATTGTGGACCTTTTTTCCACCGATTACGGTTTGTTCAGCATCGGTGTGATCCTGTTCGTGATTTTCATGGGGTGGTGGTTTTACCGGTTTTTTGCCCGCAAGATCGAGGAGTCTGAGCGCGCCGAGCGCCAGTCGCAGCCCTGAGTCCCGACAGCCCCTGCGGGTGCGACAATTCCGGGCATGACCGACACCGCACACAGCCGCGAGACCGAAGGCATCGCCACACAGGGGGTGGAGCGCACTGGCCTGAGCCAGGCGCTGGACACCTTGCTGGAGCCCGTCCGATTCAAGGACTATGGCCCCAACGGGCTGCAGGTGGAGGGTCGCGCGCGGGTGCGGCACTTGGTCAGTGGCGTCACGGCCAGCCTCGCGCTGATCGAGGCGGCCATCGCCGACGGTGCCGACGCGCTGCTGGTGCACCACGGCCTGTTCTGGCGTGGGCAGACCGGCTGCGTCACCGGCTGGATGCGGCAGCGCCTCGCCCGGCTGCTGGCGCACGACATCAACCTGTACGCCTACCACCTGCCACTCGATGCCCACCCAGAATTGGGCAACAATGCCCAGCTCGGTCTTCGACTGGGCTTTTCCCCTCTTGAAGGTGGCTGGGGCCGTTTCGGTGAGCAGGACCTGGGCTTCATCGGCCTGCCACCGGTAGACCGCACGGCGGCACTCGCCGCCCATGTCGAGCGGGTGCTCGGGCGGCCGGTGACGGTGCTGGACACGGCCGATCGGCCCTTGCGCCAAGTGGCCTGGTGCAGCGGCGGGGCCCAGGGCTATTTCGAAGCCGCCATCGCCGCCGGCGTGGATGCCTTCCTCACGGGCGAAATTTCCGAGCCGCAGGCCCACTACGCGCGGGAGTGCGGTGTGGCCTACCTGGCTTGTGGCCACCATGCCACCGAACGCTACGGGGCCCCCGCGGTGGGCGAGGCGGTGGCCCGCCAGCTGGGCCTGACGCACCGTTTCATTGACGTGGACAACCCAGCGTGAACACCGTGCCGCTCTCGCAACGCCCCATCCTCATCACCATGGGCGACCCGGCCGGCATCGGCCCGGAAACCGTGGTGCAGCTGTTCCGGCGTTGGCCTGCGCTCACCCGCGGTTGCGTCGTCGTCGGGGACGTGGCCTGTTTGCGCCGCGCCATCCAGGTCACTGGCGGGTCGTTGCCTGTCGCGGTGCTTCAGGCGCCCACCGACGTGGCCGACGTGCCCCCCGATTGCCTCCCCGTCTGGCCTGCCGGCGCCCTTGAAGCCCCGGTGCCGTGGGGTCTGGTGTCGGCCGCGGCCGGCCGCGCTGCTGCCGCTGCCATTGAGCAGGGCGCGCGCGCGGCGTTGCGTGGTGAGGCCGCTGCCCTGGTCACGGCGCCGATCCACAAAGAGGCGCTGGCGGCGGCCGGCAGTCCGCACCCCGGGCACACCGAATACCTGCAGGCACTGGCGGCCGAGCACCTGGGTGTGGCCCCCAGTGCGCTGCCGGTGCGCATGATGCTGTCCAACGAGGAGTTGCGCACGGTGCTGGTCAGCATCCACGTGTCGTTGCGCGAGGCGATCGAGCGGGTGACGGTGGACAACGTCCTGCAGACCTTGCGCATCACCCACCGCCACTGGCTCGAGGTGCTGGGCCGCCGAGGCTGTCGCATCGCGGTGGCGGGCCTCAACCCCCATGCGGGCGAGGGCGGGTTGTTCGGTCGCGAGGAGATCGACGCCATCGCCCCGGCGATCGTGCGGGCCCGTGCCGAAGGCATCGACGCCCACGGCCCTCATGCCCCTGACACGGTGTTCATGCGTGCCCGGCGCGGCGAATTTGACGTGGTGGTGGCCATGTACCACGACCAGGGGCTGATCCCGGTCAAGTACCTGGGGTTGGAGCATGGGGTCAATACCACACTCGGTCTGCCCTTCGTGCGCACCAGCCCCGACCACGGCACCGCTTTCGACCTCGCCGGCACGGGGCGGGCCGACCCCTCCAGCCTGCGGGCGGCGCTGGAGGCGGCCCGCTCGGTGGCTCGGTAGTGCCCCCGATGGCGCACCGACCTGAATTGTGCCTGTCACGATCCTTTACAATGACAGGTTGACCGGGGTGCCGTTGTGCGCTCGACACGGTCCCGCAAGTGTGTAGTCCAGTCACTGAAAGATCCCCATGAGCGAAGCAACCGTAGACAACGGCCGCCGAACCTGGCTCATCACCTCCGCTGCCATGGGTGGTGTGGGTGCAGCCGCCGTCGCCGTCCCCTTTGTCAGTTCATTCTCGCCTTCCGAGCGTGCACGCGCCGCCGGTGCTTCGGTCGAGTTTGACGTGTCGAAGCTCCAGCCCGGTGAAAAGGCCGTGGTGGAATGGCGCGGCAAGCCGGTATGGATCCTGCGCCGCACGCCCGAGCAGTTGGCCAGCCTGGAACAGGTCGAAGGCCAACTCGCCGACCCGGGTTCTGACCGCACTGCCTACCCCACCCCCGAATACGCCAAGAACCGCCACCGCTCCATCAAGCCCGAGTTCCTGGTCACCATCGGCATCTGCACGCACCTGGGCTGCTCCCCTGGTGACAAGCTGGCCCCGGGCCCCCAGCCGTCCCTGCCCGACGACTGGAAAGGGGGCTTCCTGTGCGCTTGCCACGGCTCCACGTTCGACGTGGCCGGTCGGGTGTTCAAGAACAAGCCCGCGCCCGACAACCTCGAGATCCCGCCGCACTACTACCTCTCGGACACGGTGCTGCTGATCGGTGAAGAGCCCAAGGCCTGAACGGCGTAACGAGGACCATCATGGCTGAATTTAAGGAAGTCTCCCCGAACGCCCCCACGGGCGAAAAGCTGCTGAACTGGGTCGATAACCGGTTCCCGCTGTCCAAGATGTACAAGGAGCACCTCTCCGAGTACTACGCGCCCAAGAACTTCAACTTCTGGTATTTCTTCGGCTCGCTGGCGCTGCTGGTGCTGGTGATCCAGATCGTGACCGGCATCTTCCTGGTCATGCACTACAAGCCCGACGCGTCGCTGAACGCCGCCGGCGTGCCCGTGGCCTTCGCCTCCGTCGAATACATCATGCGCGACGTGCCCTGGGGCTGGCTGATCCGCTACATGCACTCCACCGGCGCCTCGGCATTCTTTGTGGTGGTCTATCTGCACATGTACCGCGGCCTCATCTACGGTTCCTACCGCAAGCCGCGTGAACTGGTCTGGGTCTTCGGTTGCGCCATCTGCCTGGTGCTCATGGCCGAAGCCTTCATGGGTTACCTGCTGCCGTGGGGCCAAATGTCCTACTGGGGAGCCCAGGTGATCGTGAACCTGTTCTCCGCCATCCCCTTCATCGGTCCGGACCTGGCTCTGCTGATCCGCGGCGACTTCGTGGTGGGCGACGCCACACTGAACCGCTTCTTCAGCTTCCACGTCATTGCCGTGCCGCTGGTGCTGCTGGGTCTGGTGGTGGCGCACATCATCGCGCTGCACGAAGTGGGTTCCAACAACCCCGACGGCATCGAAATCAAGGCCAACAAGGACGAAAAGGGCATCCCGCGCGACGGCATCCCCTTCCACCCCTACTACTCGGTGCACGACATCCTGGGCGTCTCCGTATTCCTGATGGTGTTCTCGGCCATAGTGTTCTTCGCGCCCGAGTTCGGCGGCTACTTCCTGGAGTTCAACAACTTCATCCCGGCCGACCCGCTCGTCACGCCGCTGCACATCGCCCCCGTGTGGTACTTCACCCCGTTCTACTCCATGCTGCGTGCCATCACCGCCGAGATGATGTACGTGCTGGTGGCCTGCGTGGTGCTGGGCGCCGTGCTGGGCGTGACCAAGGCCAAGCTGGGCAGCTTCTTCAAGGCCGTGATCGTCGGCGGTGCCGTGGTCGTCTCCGCCATGATGCTGTCCATCGACGCCAAGTTCTGGGGTGTGGTCGCCATGGGTGGCGCCGTCGTCATCCTGTTCTTCCTGCCCTGGCTCGACAACTCGCCCGTCAAGTCCATTCGCTACCGTCCGAAGTGGCAGTGGTACCTGTACGGCATCTTCGTCATCAACTTCCTGATCCTCGGTTACCTGGGCGTGCTGCCGCCGTCGCCGGTGGGTGAGCGCGTGTCCCAGGTAGGTACCCTGTTCTACTTCGGTTTCTTCCTGCTGATGCCGTGGTGGAGCCGCCTGGGTGACTACAAGCCGGTCCCGTCCCGCGTCACCTTCACGCCCCACTGAGCCACTGCCCACAGGAGTAACACATGAAAAAATGGATTGCTGGTTGCCTGGTGGCCCTGGGCTTGGCAACGAACGCGCTGGCCGCCGGTGGTGGCTTCCCCATGGACAAGGCGCCCAACCTGACGAACGACCTGGCTGCCCTGCAAAATGGCGCCAAGATCTTCGTCAACCACTGCCTGAGCTGCCACTCGGCCTCGTTCGTGCGCTACAACCGCATGACTGAACTCGGCCTGACCGAGCGCCAGATCAAGGAGAACCTGATGTTCACCACCGACAAGGTGGGCGATCTCATGATCTCCGCGATCAACCCTCAGCAGGCCAAGGCCTGGTTCGGCGCCAACCCGCCCGACCTGACCCTGGTGGCGCGCTCGCGCTCTGGCGCCGGTTACACCGGTGCCGACTACCTGTACACGCTGCTGCGCACCTACTACCGCGACGACACCAAGCCGACCGGCTGGAACAACCTCGCTTTCCCCAACATCGGCATGCCCCACCCGCTGTGGGAACTGCAGGGTGAGCGCAAGCCGGTCATGGAAACCGTGAGCAGCCACGGCCATGAGGTGCAGGTGCTGCGCGGCTGGGAACAGGTCAAGCCGGGCAAGATGTCCCAGGCCGAATACGACCGCAACGTGGCCGATCTGGTGGCTTACATGCAGTGGCTGGCAGAGCCGGCGCACAATGACCGCATCCGCCTGGGCGTGTGGGTGCTGATCTTCCTCGGCGTGTTCACCATCGTCGCCTGGCGCCTGAATGCGGCGTACTGGAAAGACGTCAAGTAAGCGCCGTCTGGCCCCGCGTGGGCCAGGCCTGCACAGTGGATTTGCCGGGGTTGCTCCGGCAAGCCACTGTTTTTGTTTTTCTGACTGAAGGAACGACTTCCATGATGGTTCTGTACTCGGGCACCACCTGCCCCTACTCGCACCGTTGCCGCTTTGTGTTGTTCGAAAAGGGCATGGATTTCGAGATCCGCGACGTCGATCTCTACAACAAGCCAGAAGACATCGCGGTCATGAACCCCTACGGCCAGGTGCCCATCCTGGTCGAGCGCGACCTCATCCTGTACGAGTCGAACATCATCAACGAGTACATCGACGAGCGCTTCCCGCACCCGCAACTCATGCCTGGCGACCCGGTGGACCGCGCCCGCGTGCGCCTGTTCCTGCTCAATTTCGAAAAAGAGCTGTTCACCCACGTCTCGGTGCTGGAAACCCGTGGCAGCAAGCCCAGCGACAAGGCAGTGGAAAAGGCCAAGAGCCACATCCGTGACCGCCTCACGCAGCTGGCCCCGGTGTTCCTCAAGAACAAGTACATGCTGGGCGACAACTTCTCCATGCTCGACGTGGCCATCGCTCCGTTGCTGTGGCGTCTCGACCACTACGGCATCGAGTTGAGCAAGAACGCCGCCCCGCTGCTGAAGTACGCCGAGCGCATTTTCTCGCGCCCGGCCTACATCGAGGCACTTACCCCGTCGGAAAAGGTGATGCGCAAGTGAGCGCGGCCCGGCCATGACGCGCGACGACGTACCCTCCACCCGGCCGTATCTCATCCGTGCGCTGCACGAGTGGTGCACCGACAACGGCTACACCCCGTACCTTGTGGTGGCGGTGGACGCCTCGGTGCAGGTGCCGCGCGAATTCGTCAAGAACGGCGAAATCGTGCTCAACACCAGCTTTGACGCCACCAGCCATCTGCAGTTGGGCAACGAATTCATTGAATTCAAGGCCCGGTTCGGTGGCGCGGCGCGCGAGGTGATCGTGCCGGTGGACCACGTGGTGGCCATTTACGCGCGCGAGAACGGACAGGGCATGGCCTTTCCGCACCCGCCGGCTGCGGATGGCACGGAGCCGCCGGCCGAGGCCAGCCCACGCCTGCACGTGGTGCCCGCGCCCGGCACCGAAGACACGCCAGAAGAGCCACCGCCTGTGCCGCCCACGGGTGGGCGCCCAGCACTCAAACGGGTGAAGTGAACGCTGGGGTAGAATATTGCGCAGTGCCGGTTTAGCTCAGTTGGTAGAGCACCCGCCTTGTAAGCGGTAGGTCGTCAGTTCGAATCCGACAACCGGCACCAACATTCCATCGCAGTCGCCGCCAGGGTTCAGGCCCTAGGCGGTTTTTTTGTGTCTGGCGCGCTCGTTAAGGCGGCTAAATTTTCAGTTTTATTGGGAATTAAAGTCATTAAAGGCGTTATTTTTTTCTGTGAGTTTGGGTGCTACCCTGCAGGCGTTCCCATTCACTTGAAGGAGATGACCATGAAACTGTTTTCTACCCTGGCCGTGGTGCTGAGCCTGGGGCTGGCGGCCGTGTCGTTCGATGCGGAGGCCAAGCGCCTGGGCGGCAACAAATCGGTCGGCATGCAGCGCCAGGCCACGACGCAGAAAGCCCCCGACACCCCACCCGCCAACACCGCCACACCGGCAGGTGCCACCGCAGCCACGGGCGCCGCAGGTGCCGCTGCAGCGGCGGGCAAGCGCTCCTGGATGGGGCCGCTGGCGGGCATTGCCGCCGGTCTGGGCCTGGCGGCGCTGGCCTCTTACCTGGGCTTTGGTGAAGAGCTGGCCACGATGCTGTTGATCGGCCTCTTGGTGGTGGCGGTGTTGGCCGTGGTGGGCTTCATCATGCGCAAGCGCGCGGCAGGAACCGCTGCGGGCCAGCGTGCGGGTGGCATGAACTACGCCACCGCAGGCGCCCCAGTCAATGCCTCGACCGCCAACCGGGCCTATGAGGTGCAACGCCCCGCTGGCTCCATGATCGGCAGCGCCCTGGGCGGAGGTGCCACTACAGCGGCTGCCGCGCCGCACATCCCGGCCGACTTTGACGTGAGCGCCTTCGTGCGCAACGCCAAAGTGCAGTTCATCCGCCTGCAGGCCGCCAACGACGCCGGCAACCTGGACGACATCCGCCAGTTCACCACGCCCGAAATGTTCGCCGAAATCAAGATGGACTTCAGCGACCGCCAGGGCGCGGCCCAGCAGACCGAGGTGGTGCAGCTGGACGCCGACGTGGTCGAGGTGGTGGAGGAGGCGCAGCGCTACATCGTGAGCGTGCGGTTCACCGGCCAGATCCGCGAAGAAGCGGGCGCTGAAGCCCAGCCTTTCGACGAGGTGTGGCACCTGGAAAAGCCGCGCCAAGGCAGCGGCGGCTGGGTGCTTGCAGGCATCCAGCAGATGCAGTAAAGCCGCGCTCAGCGGTGGCTGCGCACCTTGATGCGCAGCCGGGGTATCGCGTGCCCGGCCTGCTGGATCGCCGCCAGCAGGGCCGGGCTCAATTGTTTGAGTTTGGTGGCCACGGCCGGGTTGGCCACCAGCAGGCACCAGGCCTCGTCGTCCACCGGCCCAGCTTGCACGTGCGGGCGCAACGGTGCCGGCAGCAGCGGCCGTATCACTTCCATGAGCCGGCGCGACAGCTCCACCCGCTGCGCCACCTGCGACAGCACCGGCGATGCCCGCACCGCTTGTTCCAGACTGTACATCCAGGGATTATCGACCAGCACCGCTAAAATGGTCGGCTTTGGCCTTGCCCGTCGCCCTCGAAACCGACTTTATGCCCATCCAGTTCCTGACCAAGATATTCGGCAGCCGCAACGACCGCCTGCTCAAGACCTACCGCAAGACGGTGGCGCGCATCAACGGGCTGGAAGCACAGTTCGAAAAGCTCTCGGACGAGCAACTGCAGGCCAAGACGGCCGAGTTCAAGCAGCGCGTGGCCAACGGCGAAACGCTGGATGCGCTGCTGCCCGAGGCCTTTGCCACGGTGCGCGAAGCCTCCAAGCGGGTGATGAAGATGCGCCACTTCGACGTGCAGTTGATCGGCGGCATCGCGCTGCACAGCGGCAAGATCGCAGAGATGCGCACCGGTGAAGGCAAGACGCTGACCGCAACGCTGCCGGTGTACCTGAACGCGCTGGCAGGCAAGGGCGTGCATGTGGTGACGGTGAACGACTACCTGGCCAGCCGCGACGCGCAGTGGATGGGGCGCTTGTACAACTGGCTGGGCCTGAGCGTGGGGATCAACCTGCCGCAAATGCCGCGCGAGGAGAAGCAGGCCGCCTACGCCGCCGACATCACCTACGGCACCAACAACGAGTACGGCTTCGACTACCTGCGCGACAACATGGTCTACGAGGCGCAGGACCGGGTGCAGCGTGGGCTGAATTTCGCCATCGTCGACGAGGTGGACTCCATCCTGATCGACGAGGCCCGCACGCCGCTGATCATCAGCGGCCAGGCCGAAGACCACACTGGCCAGTACCTGGCCATCCGCGCGCTGGTGCACCACCTGGAGCGCCAGGAAGGCGAAGAAGACCCGCGCACCGGCGAGGGCGTGACCAAGCCCGGCGATTTCACTGTGGACGAGAAGGCGCACCAGGTGCACCTGACCGAGCGCGGCCATGAGCGCGCCGAAGAACTGCTGGCCCAGGCCGGGCTGCTGGCGGCGGGCGCGTCGCTGTACGACCCGTCCAACATCACGCTGATGCACCATCTGGTGACCGCGCTCAAGGCGCAGCACCTGTACCACCGCGACCAGCACTACGTGGTGCAGAACGGCGAGATCGTGATCGTCGACGAGTTCACCGGCCGCCTGATGGCGGGTCGCCGCTGGAGCGACGGCCTGCACCAGGCCGTGGAGGCGAAGGAGGGCGTGCAGATCCAGCCTGAGAACCAGACGCTGGCCTCCATCACCTTCCAGAACTACTTCCGCCTGTACGGCAAGCTGTCGGGCATGACCGGCACGGCCGACACCGAGGCCTACGAATTCCAGGAAATCTATGGCCTGGAGACGGTGGTGATCCCGCCCAACCGCCCCAGCCAGCGCAAGGACGAGCTCGACCGCGTCTACAAGACCACGCCCGAGAAGTACAAGGCGGCGATCCAGGACATCCGCGAGTGCCACGAGCGCGGCCAGCCGGTGCTGGTGGGCACCTCGTCGATCGAAAACTCGGAAATCATCTCGCAGCTGCTGACGGCCGAGAAGTTGCCGCACGAGGTGCTGAACGCCAAGCAGCACGCCCGCGAGGCCGACATCATCGTTCAGGCGGGCCGGCCCGGGGCCATCACCATTGCCACGAACATGGCGGGCCGGGGTACCGACATCGTGCTAGGCGGAAACCTGGAGAAGATGATCGCTGCCATCGAGGCCGACGCAGCGCTGGACGAAGCCACCAAGGCCCAGCGGATCGAGGCGGCCCGCACCCAGTGGCAGGCCGACCACGAGAAGGTCAAGGCGCTGGGGGGCCTGCGCATCATCGCCACCGAGCGCCATGAGAGCCGCCGCATCGATAACCAGCTGCGTGGCCGCGCCGGCCGCCAGGGCGACCCAGGCTCCAGCCGCTTCTACCTGAGCCTGGACGATGCGCTGATGCGCATCTTTGCCGGCGACCGGGTGCGCGCCATCATGGACCGCCTGAAGATGCCCGAGGGCGAGGCGATCGAGGCCGGCATCGTGACGCGCAGCATCGAAAGCGCGCAGCGCAAGGTGGAGGCGCGCAACTTCGACGTCCGCAAGCAGCTGCTGGAGTACGACGACGTGTCGAACGACCAGCGCAAGGTGATTTACCAGCAGCGCAACGACATCATTGACGCGGAAGACCTCGCCGCCCAGATTGCCGGCCTGCGCGAAGGCTGCATGACCGAACTGGTGCGCCAGTATGTGCCGGCCGACAGCGTGGAAGAGCAGTGGGACCTGCCCGCCCTGGAAAAGGTGCTGGCCGAGGAATGGGGCCTGCAGCTGGCGCTGACCCAGGCGGTGGAAGGTGCGAACGAAGTCACCGACGACGACATCGTGGAGCAGGTGGTGGCTGCCGCGAACGCCGCTTACGAGGCCAAGGTGGCCCTGGTGGGCCGCCAGAACTTCACCAGCTTCGAGCGCGTGGTGCTGCTGCAGAACATCGACAGCCACTGGCGCGACCACCTGAGCGCGCTGGACTACCTGCGCCAGGGCATCCACCTGCGCGGCTATGCCCAGAAGCAGCCCAAGCAGGAGTACAAGCGCGAGGCGTTCCAGCTGTTCGGCCAGTTGCTGGACATGGTGCGCAACGAGGTGACGCGCATCCTCATGAACGTGAAGGTGCAGTCGCCCGAGCAGGTGAGCAGCGCCGCCGAGCAGATGGAAGCGCAGGCGGAGCAGCTGAGCAACGTGACCTACACCGCGCCCACCGAAACCGGCGAGGCCGAAACCACCGTGGACCGGGGGTTGCTGGGCGGTGCGGCGGCCGAAGCGGCTGCGCTGCCGCGCGTGGGCCGCAACGACCCCTGCCCCTGCGGCAGCGGCAAGAAGTACAAGCAGTGTCACGGCAAGCTCTCCTGAGCGTGCCACACTGCACCTGATGTTGAACATCCACCGGAGTCAACCATGGCTGTGAACTGGACCGCCCCTGCCGCGGAATCCCTGTTGCCCGTTGCGGGCGTGTCGATCGGTGTGACCGAGGCGGGCGTGCGCAAGGCCAACCGCAAGGACCTGACCGTGTTTCTGCTGGACGAGGGCGCGGCCGTGGGTGGCGTGTTCACCCAGAACCGCTACTGCGCGGCGCCGGTGCAGGTGTGCCGCGAGCACCTGGCCGCGGGCCAGCCCGTGCGTGCCATGGTCATCAACACCGGCAACGCCAATGCCGGCACCGGCGAGCCGGGGCTGGCCAACGCCCGCGCCACCTGCGAGGCCCTGGCCCAGCACCTGAACGTGGCGCCTGGGCAGATCCTGCCGTTTTCCACCGGCGTGATCATGGAACCCCTGCCGGTAGAGCGCATCGTGGCCGGGCTGCCCGCCGCGCTGGCCGATGCCTGCGCCGAGAACTGGCTGAAGGCCGCCGAAGGCATCATGACCACCGACACCGTGGCCAAGGCCGCGAGCCGGCAGGTGCAGATCGGCGGGCAGACGGTGACCATCACGGGCATCGCCAAGGGGGCCGGGATGATCCGCCCCAACATGGCGACCATGCTGGGCTTTGTGGCCACCGACGCGAACGTGGCGCCGGGCCTGCTGAATGCGCTGGCGAAGAATTTGGCCGACGTGTCCTTCAACCGGGTGACGGTGGACGGCGACACCTCCACCAACGACTCTTTCGTCGTCGTGGCCACCCGCCGTGCGGCGCACGCCGAAATCACCGACCTCGCCAGTGCCGAAGGCCAGGCCTTGCAGGCCGCCATGGCCGAGGTGGCGCAGACGCTCGCGCACGCCATCGTGCGCGACGGCGAGGGCGCGACCAAGTTCATCGCCGTGCGCGTGGAAGGCGGCCAGACGACCGATGAATGCCTGAAGGTGGCCTACGCCATCGCCCATTCGCCGCTGGTGAAAACCGCGTTCTTCGCCAGCGACCCGAACCTGGGCCGCATCCTGGCGGCGGTGGGCTACGCTGGCATCGCCGACCTGGACCAGACCAAAATCGAACTGCACCTCGACGACGTGCACGTGGTGACGCAGGGTGGCCGCCATCCCGCCTACCGCGAGGAAGACGGCGCCCGTGTGATGAAGCAAAGCGAGATCACCATCCGCGTGGGCCTGAACCGCGGGACGGTGGCCGACACGGTGTGGACCTGCGATTTCAGCCACGACTACGTGACCATCAACGCCGATTACCGTTCCTGAGCCCTTCACCAAGCCCGCCGATGAACGAAGCCTTTGAACGCCTGCTGCAACGCGCCGAATCGCTGATGGCGCGCTGGGAATCGGTGCTGCCGCAGCCGCTGGGGGCGCCCGACTGGGCTGCCTCGGTGGCTTTCCGCTACCGCAAACGCGGCGGGCATGGCCTGCTCGAGCCGGTGCGCCACGTGGCCTCCATCGCGCTCGACGACCTGCAGGAGATCGACGACCAGAAGGACAAGATCCAGCGCAACACGGCCCATTTCGTGCAGGGCCTGCCCGCCAACAACGTGTTGCTGACCGGGGCCCGCGGCACGGGAAAAAGCTCGCTGATCAAGGCCTGCCTGAACGCCTACGCGGCCCAGGGCCTGCGCCTGATCGAGGTGGACAAGGCCGACCTGGTGGACCTGCCCGACATCGTGGACGTGGTGGCAGACCGCCCGGAGAAGTTCGTCGTCTTCTGCGACGACCTGAGCTTCGAGGACGGCGAGCCGGGGTACAAGGCGCTGAAATCCATCCTGGACGGGTCGGTGGCGGCGGCCACGCCCAACGTGCTGATCTACGCGACCAGCAACCGGCGCCACCTGCTGCCGGAGTACATGAAGGAAAACCTCTCCTACACCCACACCGAGGACGGCGAAGTGCACCCGGGCGAGGCGGTGGAGGAGAAGATTTCTCTCTCGGAACGCTTTGGCATGTGGGTGAGCTTCTACCCCTTCAGCCAGGACGAGTACCTGAGCGTGGTGAACCAGTGGCTGGGCCACCACGGCGTGCCCGAGGCCGAGTTCGAACCGGCCCGGCCCCAGGCGCTGGTGTGGGCGCTGGAGCGCGGCTCGCGCAGCGGCCGCGTGGCCTACCAGTTTGCCCGCCATTACGCCGGCGAACGGGCCAGTCACGCGCGGGGTGGTTGAGGGCATGGGCGCGTCACGGCCGACGGAGCCCGCCGTGCTGGTGGCCGACGGTGACCGACCCCGTGCGGGCGGTACCGATCGCCCGGTGACCGACGTGGCCGTGGGGGTGCTGATCGACCCGCAAGGCCGCTTCCTGCTGACCAGCCGCCCGCCCGGCAAGGTCTACGAGGGGTACTGGGAGTTCCCGGGGGGCAAAGTGGAGCCGGGTGAAACCGTGGCCGAAGCCTTGCGGCGCGAACTGCAGGAAGAGATAGGCCTTACCGTGGGTGCCGTGCGCCCCTGGCGCGAAAAGCTGGTCGATTACCCCCATGCCTTCGTGCGGCTGCACTTTTGCCAGGTGTTCGACTGGACCGGCGACCTGCACATGCACGAAGGCCAGCAATTCGCCTGGCAAACGCTGCCGGTCTCGGTGAGCCCGGTGCTGCCCGGCACGCTGCCCGTGCTGGAATGGCTGGCAGAAGAGGCGACACGCTCCTGAGCGCCTGGTGAGTGAGGGCCGCCGCCCGGCGGTGCGCCCTCAGTGCTTCCAGCTGTCTTCTGGTCCGGCCGGGTCGAGCGGTGGGGTGGTCGGAACGCGGAATTCTTCCGCCGCCCAGGCCCCCAGGTCCATCTGCTTGCAACGTTCGCTGCAGAAGGGGCGGTACCGGTTCGACGGCGCGTACAGGCTGGGCCCGCCACAGGCCGGGCAGACCACGGTCTTGGGGGTGAACGTCATGCGCAGAGGGTCACTTCGAGCTCGGCCTGGCGGTCGGCGGCCAGCTGGTACTTGCCTTCATCGCCGCGTTGGAGCAGCCGCACCGAAAACAGCAGCCGGTTGCCGCTGATCTCGGGCACCAGGTTCAGCGCCGGGTCGATCCAGAGCCGCAGCAGCTGAAACGTGCGCCCCTGCGGCAGGTTTTGCTGGTACTGGCCGTTGAGGGCCATCACCTTTTGCGGCAGGCCGGATTCGCGCAGCACGCCCATCAGCAACTGAATGGGGGCCGAAAGGCCTGCCAGCGTCTGGGACCAGCCCGCCAGATCGTGCTGCCGCTGCGCTGGCGGCCGGTGCTGCCAGTCGTGGTAGGCGGGTAGATCGAACTCGCAAGTGCCACCGGGAATCGAGATGCGGCTGCGGATGGCCATGAGCCATTCGTTGTCGGCCAGCGCATGACCGGCCTTGCCCGCGTCGTCGTGCAGGGCGTTGAAGCAGGCATCGATGCGGGCGATGAATTGGTCCAGCGCGGCCTCCGAGATGGCCGGGTTGCCGCGGTAGCCGTTGTAGGTCTGTTTGAGCCGGTCCAGGTCCTTGAGGATGTCGGACTTCAGGTCGGCCCGGGCCCCCACGTCCATGATCTCGAACAGGGTCTGGATGGCGTAATGGTGGTCCAGCGGATGCTCCCGCCGCGCCAGCTCGCCGAGTCGGCGGAACAGGTGCTCTAGACGCAGGTACGTGCGGATGCGCTCGTTGAAGGGGTATTCGTACAGGATCACAGTTTCATCATACCGAATCGGCACCGCGTCTCGGCATAGGCAGCGCGCACACGTGTGTCCAGTTGTTCCAGGCTGGTCTGGTCGTTGTCTATCACGGTGTCTGCCACGGCCAGGCGCTGTGCCCGACTGGCCTGCGCAGCCAGCACGGCCTCGACCTGCTCGCGTGGCCACCCGTTGCGCTGCATCACCCGCTGGATCTGGGTTTCGGGCTGGCAGTCGACCACCCACACCGTGTCGACCCGCTCGCGCCAGCTGGGTGACTCGACCAGCAAGGGAATGTCCAGCACCACGCAGTCGGCGCTGGCGTGCTCGCACTGAGCCTCGATCTGCCCGCGCACGATGGGGTGGATGATCGCCTCGAGCCGGCGTTTGGCATCGGGGTTGGCGAACACCTCGGCGCGCATGCAGTCGCGGTCCAGGGCGCCATCGGGGCCGATGAATTCCGGCCCGAACGCCGCCCGGATCGGCTCGATGGCGGCGCCCCCTCGCGCGGTGCTTTCACGAGAAATCGCGTCCGCATCGACCAGCGCGGCACCCAGCCGCTGCAGCAGGGCCGCCACCGTGCTTTTTCCGCTGCCAATGCCGCCGGTCAGGCCCAGGCGCAAAGGCCGGGGGCGGGTGGGCGGCCGGCTCACAACGCCACCCATTGCCACATGGCCTTAGGGCTGACAATCAGTGCCGTCAGGCCGGCCAGTGCCAGGAATGGGCCGAAGGGGATGTAGCCGCCCTCGCGCAGATTTTGGGAGAACTTCATGCCGATTCCGATGACCGCGCCGATGACCGAAGCCATCAGGATCATCGGGATGAGGGCCTGCCAGCCGAACCAGGCGCCCAGCGCGGCAAACAGCTTGAAATCGCCGTAGCCCATGCCCTCCTTGCCGGTGAGCAGCTTGAAGGCCCAGTACACCGACCACAGCGACAGGTATCCGCCCACCGCGCCCCACAGGGCGTCGCTCAGGGCCACGCCGCTCCAGCCCCAGGCGGCCACCACCAGCCCGGCCCAGACCAGGGGCAGGGTGATGTCGTCGGGCAGCAGGGTGGTGTCCCAGTCGATGAAGGCCAGCGCGATGACGGCCGCGACAAAGCCGAACCATGCCAGCGTGGGCCAGGTGGCCCCGTGCTGGGCAAACACCCACGCGAACAGGGCCGCGGTGAGCAGTTCCACCAGCGGATAGCGCAGGCCGATGGGCACGCCACAGGCGTTGCACTTGCCCCGCAACAGCAGGTAGCTGACGACCGGGACGTTCTGGTACCACGCGATGCCAGCGCCGCACGAGTGGCATCGCGAGCGGGGGTGCAGCAGGTTCAGTGGCGGCTGTTCGGGCGCGGGCTGGCCCGTGAACTCGGCGCATTCGGCGGCCCATTGGCGCTCCATCATCTTGGGCAGCCGGTGGATGACGACGTTCAGAAAACTGCCCACCAGCAGGCCGAACAGGCCCGCGACGGCGATGCCCAGGGGGCTGTCAAGGAGGTCCAGAGGCATGGGAAGGCGCGAGGTTGGGGGTGGAGTGGCGCACCGATCGACTCGGTGCCCTGCAGTGTAATCAATGGCTGCTACTTCACAGCCTCTACATGGCCAGTTCACAGCGATGGTGGCGGCCGCTGGCGCGTGGCATGCGTAGGGTTGACGGGGCGGCGCCACCAGTCTTCGGTGAACTGGCCCTGCAGCCAGGCAATGAACTGCGTGACCTTGGCCGGCACCAGCCGGGGCGAGGGGTAGACGGCGTGGATTTCCTGCTGCGGCAACTGCCAGTCTTGCAACACGGGCACGAGGCTGCCGGTGCGCACCGCCTCTTCGGCCACATAACTGGGCAGGGCCGCCACCCCCAGGCCTTCGCGCGCGGCCAGCTGCAGGGTCGACAGGTTGTTCGAACGCAGCGCGCCCCGCACCGCCACCGACTGGGCTTCGCCCTGCGGCCCGGTGAAGTGCCAGCGCGCGTCGCCCTGTACGGTGCTATAGACCAGGGCCCGGTGCTGCCGCAGGTCCTGCGGGGCCTGCGGCACGCCGTGATCCTCAAGGTAGTGAGATGAAGCCACCACCACCCAGGGGTTGCGCCCCAGGTAACTCGCCCCGAGCGACGAGTCGGCCAGTCGGCCCATGCGGATGGCGATGTCCACCCCCTGTTCCACCAGATTGACGTAGCGGTCGTCGCAATTCAGGTCGATCTGCACGTGGGGGTTCATGCGCATGAACTGCAGCACCAGCGGGGCCAGCACCCGCCGGCCAAACGCCACCGAGGTGTTGATCCTCAGGGCGCCTTGCACCTGCGTCTGCAACAGCGCGGCCACCGATTCGGCCTCTTCGACGTGGTGGGCGATCAGCTTGCATTTGTCGTAGTACAGCAGGCCGATTTCGGTGGGCGTGACCCCGTGGGTGGTGCGGTGCAGCAGCCGGGCGCCCAGCTGGGTTTCCATGCGGCGCACCTGCTTGGTGGCGGCCGGCTGACCGATGCCGAGCTCGGCCGCGGCCTTGCTGAAAGACCCGAGGTCCACAACCCGGATGAAGAGTCGGATGGCTTGGATGCGTTCCATCCCTGTATTCCACCACGGAATAAGCGAAATGCGCCAGTGCGACCTTCCTTCGAGGATCCACTGGGGCGAACATTCCAGCCAGTCAAGCCCTTTTGCATTCTTCAAGGAGACACAGATGCCCAAGATGAAAGCCGCGATGGCGGCCGTGCTGGTGATGGAAAAGGAAGGCATCACGCAGGCCTTTGGCGTGCCCGGTGCCGCCATCAACCCGCTGTACGCCCAGTTGCGCGAGCGCCAGACCATTGCCCATGTGCTGGCGCGCCACGTGGAGGGGGCCTCGCACATGGCCGAAGGCTACACCCGGGCCCGGCCCGGCAACATCGGGGTGTGCATCGGCACCAGCGGCCCAGCGGGCACCGACATGATCACCGGTCTCTATTCGGCCATCGCCGACAGCATTCCCATCCTCTGCATCACGGGGCAGGCCCCGCGGGCGCGGCTGTACAAGGAAGATTTCCAGGCCGTGGACATCGAGTCCATTGCCAAGCCGGTGACCAAGTGGGCGGTGACGGTGCGCGAGCCCGCCCTGGTGCCCCGCGTCTTTCAGCAGGCCTTCCACCTCATGCGCTCGGGCCGCCCCGGGCCGGTGCTGATCGACCTGCCGATCGACGTGCAGCTGGCCGAGATCGAGTTCGACATCGACACCTACGAGCCCTTGCCGGTCTACAAGCCCGCCGCCACCCGCCCGCAGATCGAGAAGGCGCTGGACATGCTCCAGAGCGCCGAGCGGCCCCTGATCGTGGCCGGAGGCGGCGTGATCAACGCCGACGCGGCCGACCTGCTGGTGGAACTGGCCGAGCTCACCGGGGTGCCGGTGATCCCGACGCTGATGGGCTGGGGCGCCATTCCCGACGACCACCCCCTGATGGCGGGCATGTGCGGGCTGCAGACCAGCCATCGCTACGGCAACGCCACCCTGCTGGCGAGCGATTTCGTGCTGGGCATAGGCAACCGCTGGGCCAACCGGCACACCGGCTCCATCGACGTCTACACCCAGGGCCGCACTTTTGTGCACGTGGACATCGAGCCGACGCAGATCGGCCGCGTCTTCAACCCTGACCTGGGCATCGTGAGCGACGCGCGTGCCGCGCTGGAGCTGTTCGTGGCCGTGGCCAGGGAGCGCCAGGCGTCAGGCCGCCTGCGCGATTACAGCGACTGGTCCGGCCGCTGTGCCGAGCGCAAGCGCCTCATGGGCCGCAAGAGCGATTTCGACACCGTGCCCATCAAGCCGCAGCGCGTCTACCAGGAGATGAACGCGGTGTTTGGCCGCGACACGGTCTACGTCACCACCATCGGCCTGAGCCAGATTGCCGGCGCGCAGTTCTTGCACGTGTACGGCCCGAGGCAGTGGATCAACTGCGGCCAGGCCGGGCCCCTGGGCTGGACGCTGCCCGCCGCGCTGGGCGTGGTCGCCGCCGACCCGAGCCGGCAGGTGGTGGGGCTGTCGGGTGACTACGACTTCCAGTTCCTGATCGAGGAGCTGGCGGTGGGCGCCCAGTTCCGTCTGCCCTACGTGCACGTGGTGGTCAACAACAGCTACCTCGGCCTCATCCGCCAGGCGCAGCGCAACTTCGAGATGGACTATTGCGTGCAGTTGGGCTTTGAGAACCAGAACGTGAGCGACCCGCAGCTGAAAGGCTACGGGGTGGACCACTGCGCCGTGGTGGAGGGCCTGGGCTGCAAGGCCCTGCGCGTGACCGACCCGGCCGAACTGCAGACCACCTTGCGCCAGGCCCAGGCGCTGGCCCGCGAGCACCGCGTGCCGGTGGTGGTGGAGGTGTTGCTGGAGAAGGTGACCAACATCGCCATGGGCACCGAAATCAACACCATCCAGGAATTTGAAGCGATCGACTGCCGCCATCCGCAGGGCCACGAGGGCCTGGTGGCCGCCGGTTTGCTGGACTGACACGCACAGGAGCACCCCATGCCGCAATTTGCCGCCAACCTGACCATGCTCTTCACCGAGCGCCCGTTCCTGGACCGTTTCGAGGCCGCCGCAAGCGCCGGCTTCCGGGCCGTGGAGTTTCTGTTTCCGTACGCCTACGCGGCCGAGGAGATTCGCACCCGCCTGGATGCCCATGGGCTGCAGCTGGTGCTGCACAACCTGCCTGCTGGCGACTGGGACGCCGGTGAGCGGGGCATCGCCTGCCTGCCCGACCGGGTAGACGAGTTCCGCGCCGGTGTGGATCGCGCCGTGGCTTACGCCAAGGTGCTGGGCGTGAAGCAGCTCAACTGCCTCGCCGGCAAGGCGCCGGCGGGCGTGGCCGAGGCGGAGTTGCGCCGCACGCTGGTGGACAACCTGCGCCATGCCGCGCAGCGCCTGGCCGGCGAGGGCCTGAAGTTGCTGGTCGAGCCCATCAACACCCACGACATCCCGGGCTTCTTCCTCAACCGCACCCAGCAGGCGATCGACCTGCTCGACGAGGTGGGTGTAAACAACGCTTTCCTGCAGTACGACATTTACCACGCGCAGCGCACCGAAGGGGAACTGGCGGCCACGCTCGAGAAGCACCTGGGCCGGATTGCCCATGTGCAACTGGCCGACAACCCGGGGCGCCACGAACCGGGAACGGGGGAAATCCGCTACGAGTTTCTGTTCCCTCACCTGGACCGCATCGGCTACCGCGGCTGGGTGGGCTGCGAGTACAAGCCCGCCACCACCACCGAGGCGGGTCTGGGCTGGATCCGCGCGCTGGCGCCCACAGCCTGACCCTCTCACACCGCACACCCGTTTTCAGGAGCTTCGTTCATGACCACCCAACCTCTCAAAATCGGCTTCATCGGCCTCGGCATCATGGGCACGCCCATGGCGGGCCATCTGTTGCGGGCCGGCCACCAGCTGTTCGTCTACACCCGCAGCCGCGTGCCGGCCGAGATTGCCAGCAGCGCAGCCACCCAGTGCCTCAGCCCCCGGGGCGTGGCCGAGCGGGCCGACATCGTCATCACCATGGTGCCCGACACCCCGGACGTGGAGGCGGTGCTGTTGGGCCCGGATGGCGTGGCCGAAGGCCTGAAGGCGGCCCCCGCCGGCAAGGTAGTGGTCGACATGTCGTCGATTTCGCCGGTGGAAACCAAGCAGTTCGCCCAGCGCATCGAGGCCCTGGGCAGCGATTACCTCGACGCCCCGGTGTCGGGCGGCGACTTGGGGGCACGAAACGCCACGCTGTCGATCATGGTGGGCGGCAAGGCCGAGGTGTTCGAGCGCGTGCGACCGGTGTTCGAGTGCCTGGGCAAGAACATTACCCTCGTCGGCGAGACCGGCGCCGGGCAGACCTGCAAGGTGGCCAACCAGATCGTGGTGGCGCTGACCATCCAGGCGGTGGCTGAGGGGCTGCTGTTCGCTGCCCGCGCCGGGGCCGACCCGGCCAAGGTGCGGCAAGCCCTGATGGGGGGGCTGGCCACCTCGCGCATCCTCGAGGTCCACGGCGACCGCATGATCCGCCGCACGGTGGAGCCGGGCTTCCGCATCGCGCTGCACCAGAAAGACCTGAACCTGGCCTTGGGCGCGGCGAAGTCCCTCGGGGTGGCGCTGCCCGCCACGGCCCAGGCACAGCAGCTGTTCAGCGCCTGTGTGGCCCACGGCGGCGCCGGCTGGGACCACTCTGGCCTGGTGCGGGCGCTGGAAAAGCTGTCAAACTTTGAAATCGGCCAGCAGCCGAGCTGATGCCCCCGCTTTGCACCGCCCCTTGCCCATGACCACTGCCTCCGCCCCTTCACCGGCCCCTGCCGACCTGTTGCGCCGCCTCTTCGAAGCCGCCGTGGCCTCGTCCCAGCCCGCCTTGTGCGTGCCGCCGCACCTACCGACACCCGAGGAATTGGGCACCGGTCGACTGGTGGTGATCGGGGCCGGCAAGGCCTCCGCGGCCATGGCGCAAGCGGTGGAACGGCATTGGAGCGGGCCGCTGAGCGGACTGGTCGTGACCCGCTACGGCTATGCCGTGCCGTGCGAGCGCATCGAGATCGTGGAGGCCGCGCACCCCGTGCCCGACGCCGCCGGCCTGCAGGCCGCACAGCGTGTGCTGCAGCTGGTGCAGGGCTTGCGGGCCGACGACATCGTGCTGTGCCTGATCTCGGGCGGGGGCTCGGCCTTGCTGCCCCTGCCCATAGACGGGCTGACGCTGGCGCACAAGCAGGCGGTCAACCGGGCGCTGCTGGCCAGCGGCGCTACGATCGGCGAGATGAACTGCGTGCGCCGCCACTTGTCGGCCATCAAGGGGGGGCGGCTCGCCGCAGCCTGCCACCCGGCGCGGGTGATCACGCTGTTGCTGTCGGACGTGCCGGGGGACAACCCCATGGACATCGCTTCCGGCCCCACCGTGGCCGATCCCACCACCTGCGAGGACGCGCTGGCCATCGTGCGCCGCTACGGCATCGACCTGCCCGCGCCGGTGCGCGAGGTGCTGGAAAGCGGCCGCGGCGAGTCGGTCAAGCCCGGCGACCCCCGCCTGGCCCGCGCCGAAACCCGCATGGTGGCCACGCCCCAAATGGCGCTGGAGGCCGCGGCCCGGGTGGCCCGCGAGGCGGGTTACAGCGCGCACATTCTGGGTGACGCGCTGGAGGGCGAGGCCCGCGACGTGGGCAAGGTGCTGGGCGGCATGGCCCTGCAGGTGGCCGGGCGCAGCCAGCCCTTTGCCGCGCCCTGCGTGCTGCTGTCGGGCGGCGAGACCACCGTGACCGTGCGAGGCGACGGCCGGGGCGGGCGCAACGTGGAGTGCCTGCTCTCGTTCGCCATCACCGCGGGCGGGCACCCGCGCATCCATGCCCTTATGGGCGACACCGACGGTGTGGACGGGCTCGAGGAGATCGCGGGTGCGGTCGCCGGACCCGACACGCTGGCGCGCGCGTGGGCCCAAGGCTTGCGCCCGCTGGACAGCCTGGTCCGCAACGACGGGCACGGATTCTTCGAGGCGGTGGGGGCTTCCGTGGTGACGGGCCCCACCCTGACCAACGTCAACGATTTCCGGGCCATCGTCATCGAGGCACCGGGCCAAGGACACCCATGACCCTGCGTCGAACCCGGCGAGCCAAGATCGTCGCCACCCTGGGGCCGGCCAGCGCCGACCGCGAGACCATTCGCCAGCTCTTCCTGGCGGGCGTGGACGTGTTCCGTCTGAATTTCAGCCACGGCAGCCACGCCGACCACGCCGCGCGCTTCGCCATCCTGCGCGAGCTGGAAGCCGAGACCGGCCGACCCATCGGCATCCTCGCCGACCTGCAGGGGCCCAAGCTGCGCGTAGGGACCTTCGCCGACGGCCCGGCGCAGTTGGTGCCGGGCGAGGGGTTCCGGCTGGACCTCGACCCCACCCCGGGCAATGCCCAGCGGGTGAACCTGCCCCACCCCGAAATTTTCGCCGCCCTGGTGCCCGGCGCCGAGCTGCTGCTGGACGACGGCAAGCTGCGCCTGGTGGTGGAGCGTTGCGATGCTGGCAGTGCCGACACCCGGGTGGCCGTGGGCGGGCGGCTCTCCGAGCGCAAGGGCGTGAACGTGCCCGGCGTGGTGTTGCCAATTTCAGCGCTCACGCCCAAGGACCGCCGCGACCTGGACGCCGCATTGCAACTGGGCGCCGACTGGATTGCGTTGTCTTTCGTGCAGCGGCCGGAAGACGTGGTCGAGGCGCGGGCCCTGATCGGCGCGCGGGCCGGGATCGTGGCCAAGCTGGAGAAACCGTCGGCCATCGACCGGCTCGACGCGGTAGTGGCCGACGCCGACGCCGTGATGGTGGCCCGCGGCGACCTCGGGGTGGAGCTGCCCGCCGAGCGGGTGCCGGCGATCCAGAAGCGCATCGTGCGCGCCTGCCGCAAGGCGGGCAAGCCGGTGATCGTGGCCACGCAGATGCTGGAGTCCATGATCGACAGCCCGGTGCCCACGCGGGCCGAGGCCTCTGACGTGGCCACGGCGATTTACGACGGCGCCGACGCGGTGATGCTGTCGGCCGAATCGGCCGCGGGCAAGCACCCGGTGGGGGCGGTGGCGATGATGAACCGCATCATCGAAGGAACGGAGTCCGACCCGCTGTACCGCCAGCTGATGGACGCTGCGCACGTGCCGGTGGAGCCGGGGGCCTCTGACGTGGCCGATGCGGTGTGCTGTGCGATGCGGCGCACCACCGCCCTGCTGCGGGCGGTCGCCATCGTCTGCTACACGACCTCGGGTTACACCAGCTTGCGCGCGGCCCGGGAGCGCCCGGAGGCCCCGGTGCTCAGCCTGACGCCCAGCCTGCAGGCCGCCCGCCGGCTGGCCCTGGTGTGGGGCGTGCATTCGGTGCACAGCCACGAGGTCCACGATGTCGACAGCATGACCGAGGACGCCGCTCACCAGGCCCGGCGAGAGGGGCTGACCCAGGCTGGCCAGACCCTGGTGATCGTGGCGGGTCTGCCGTTCGGGCAGTCCGGCACCACCAACCTGCTGCGGGTGGCGCAGGCCTGATCAGGCCACCAGCATCCCGCGCCGCTCGATGAAGCGGATCACCTCGTCCAGCCCCTGCTGGGTCTTGAGGTTGGTCATCACCCAGGGGCGGCGTTCGGGGTCTGGGCGCATGCGGGCGGTGTCGGCGGCCATCACATCGAGGTTGGCGCCCACGTGCGGGGCCAGATCGGTCTTGTTGATGACGAACAGGTCGCTCTTGGTGATGCCGGGGCCGCCCTTGCGCGGGATTTTTTCGCCGGCGGCCACGTCGATCACGTAGATGGTGAGGTCGCTCAGCTCGGGGCTGAAGGTGGCGGCCAGGTTGTCGCCGCCGCTTTCCACGAACACCACGTCGGCGTTGGGAAACTCGGTCAGCATGCGGTCGATGGCCTCGAGGTTGATGGAACAGTCCTCGCGGATGGCGGTGTGAGGGCAGCCGCCGGTTTCCACGCCCATGATGCGCTCGGGCGGCAGCGCGCCGCTGACGGTGAGCAGGCGCTGGTCTTCCTTGGTGTAGATGTCGTTGGTGATGGCGACCAGGTCGTAGCGCTCGCGCATGGCCTTGCAGAGCATTTCGAGCAGGGTGGTTTTGCCCGAGCCGACGGGGCCACCGATGCCGACGCGCAGCGGGGGCAGGGCCTTGGTGCGGCCGGGGATCTGGTGCATGGCGGGTGCGTTCATGAGCGGAACAGGCGGGAGTACTGGGTTTCGTGACGGGCCGACAGGATGGCTAGCAGCGGGGTGAAGGATTGACGGGTCGCGTCGGTGGTGGCGAGGGCAGTCTCCACCGCGGCGGGGATTTCGCGGCACAGGCGTGCCAGGATGCGTTGCCCGGCGCTCTGGCCCAGCGGTACAGCCTTGATGGCGGCCTGCACCAGGTTTTCGGCCCAGGCGAAGGCGGCCGTGAGCACCGCCGAGCGGACCGGGGCCTCGGCAGGCAGGCGGGTGTGCAGGGCCAGCGCATAGGCCACGGGGTAGGTGGGGGCACGCAGTGCATCGGGCAGGTTGTGCACCAGGGCATCGGGTTCCTGCAGCGACTTGAGCCACTCCATGAGTGAGCGCCCCATCTGTTCGCTTTGCAGGCGCAACTCGGCGGTTTCGCGGGTCTGGCGCACCCATGCGTCTAGGGCCTGCAGGATCGACCAGTCGCTTTCGCGCCAGGCAGGCAGCGCGGCCGCGATGACGGACAGGTCGGCCCGGGCCTGCCCCAGCTGCAGCTGATCGCCCAGCCAGGTGCCGGCGCTGGCCTCGTCATGCACCAAGCCGGCGTGGACCGCGGCTTCCAGCCCTTCGGAATAAGAAAACCCGCCGATGGGCAGCGTGGGCGAGGCGAGCCAGAGCAAGGGTAACAGGGTGTCTTCGCCCGGCTCGGCGGCCGGCTGTGTCGGCGTGTCCATGACGGGCTCAGGTGGGCTGGGCGGTGTCAGGGGCCTCAGCATGGGTCTGCCCGTGCGCCGGGTCGTGGCCGTCATGATGGCCGTGAGTATGGCCATGATGGTGGCTGTGGGCGTGCCCACCCTGGTCACCGTAGGCGCCGGCTTCGGGTTCGAAGGGCTCGCGTGCGTCATCCACGATCAGGTGCATCTGGCGCAGCATGTCGGCCAGCACGTGGTCGGGCTCGATCTTCAGGTGGTCGGGCTTGAGCTCGATCGGCACGTGGCGGTTGCCCAGGTGGTAGGCCGCGCGAATCAGGTCGAAAGGCGTGCCGTGCGCCGCGCAGTGGGTGATGCGCAGCACGGGCTGCGGGGCGGACACCACCTTCAGCAGCGAGCCATCCTGTGTCAGCAGCACGTCGCCCCCACGCACCACGGTGCCGCGCGGCAAAAACACGCCGATGCGCCGTCCCTGCGAGTCTTCGCAGTCGAACCGGCTTCTCTGGCGCTGGTCCCAGTCCAGCGTGACCGTGGCAGCCCGGTCAAGCAATACCCTGGCGAGGCCCTGGCCCTGGGGAATGCAGCGGGTGACGTGAAGCATGTGGGCCTTGGAAGGGGGTTGGAGGGGGCTCAGAACAGGCAGTAGCGCTGGGCCATTGGCAGCACGGCGGCGGGTTCGCACACCAGCAACTGGCCGTCGGCGCGGACGTGGTAGTTTTGCGCGTCGATCTCCATCTTGGGCAGGTAGTCATTGAGCACCATGTCGCGCTTGCCGATGGTGCGGCAACCCCTCACTGCCACCAGCGGTTTCTGCAGGCCAAAACGCTGGGCTATGCCCGCCGCCAAGCCCGCTTGCGACACGAAGGTGAGCGAGGTTTTGTGCAAGGCCCCGCCGAAAGCGCCGAACATGTGCCGGTAATGCACCGGTTGCGGCGTGGGGATGGACGCGTTCGGGTCGCCCATGGCGGCGGCGGCGATCATGCCGCCCTTGAGCACGAGCGCTGGCTTGATGCCGAAGAAGGCGGGCTTCCACAGCACCAGGTCGGCCCACTTGCCCACCTCGACCGAGCCGACCTCGTGGCTGACGCCGTGGGTGATGGCCGGGTTGAGGGTGTACTTGGCGATGTAGCGCTTGACGCGGAAGTTGTCGTTGCGGTCGCTCTGTTCCGCCTTCTCGGCGCGGCCCGGTGTGGGTGGCAGCCAGCCGCGCTGCACCTTCATTTTGTGCGCGGTCTGCCAGGTGCGGCAGATGACCTCGCCGACCCGGCCCATGGCCTGGCTGTCGCTGCTCATGATGCTGATGGCGCCCAGGTCGTGCAGGATGTCTTCGGCCGCGATGGTTTCCTTGCGGATGCGGCTTTCGGCGAAGGCCAGGTCTTCCGGTATGGACGCGTCCAGGTGGTGGCACACCATGAGCATGTCCACGTGCTCTTCCAGCGTGTTGACGGTATAAGGGCGCGTGGGGTTGGTGGAGGAGGGCAGCACGTTGGCCTCGCCCACCACCTTCAGGATGTCGGGCGCGTGGCCGCCGCCGGCGCCTTCGCAATGGAAAGTGTGGATGGTGCGGCCCTTGAAGGCGGCGATGGAGTCCTCCACGAAGCCGCTTTCATTAAGCGTGTCGGTGTGGATGCAGATCTGCGTGTCCGTCTGTTCGGCCACGTCCAGGCAGGCGTCGATGGCAGCGGGGGTGGTGCCCCAGTCTTCGTGCAGCTTCATCCCGATGGCGCCGGCTTCGACCTGCTCAATCAGCCCCTGCGGCTGGCTGGCGTTGCCCTTGCCCAGGAAGCCCAGGTTCATGGGGAAGGCGTCGGCGGCCTGCAGCATGCGTTCCAGGTACCAGGGGCCGGGCGTGCAGGTGGTGGCGTTGGTGCCGGTGGCCGGGCCGGTGCCGCCGCCCGTCATGGTGGTGATGCCCGACATCAGCGCTTCTTCGATCTGCTGTGGGCAGATGAAATGGATGTGGCTGTCGTAGCCGCCGGCGGTGACGATCAGGCCCTCGCCGGCCAGGATTTCGGTCCCCGGGCCGATGACGATGTCCACGCCCGGCTGCACGTCGGGGTTGCCGGCCTTGCCGATGCCCACGATGCGGCTGTCCTTGACACCGATGTCGGCCTTGACGATGCCCCAATGGTCCACGATGAGGGCGTTGGTGACGACCAGATCGACCGCGCCCTGGGCCCGGCTGCGCTGGCTTTGGCCCATGCCGTCGCGGATGGTCTTGCCACCGCCGAACTTCACCTCCTCACCGTAACCGCCAGCCTGCAGGGTGCAGTCGCGTTCGACTTCAATGACCAAGGCCGTATCGGCCAGGCGAACGCGGTCGCCCACGGTGGGGCCGAACATCTCGGCGTAGGCCTGTCGGGAAACAGTGGCCATCACAACGCTCCTTGCACCAGGCCGCGAAAACCGTACACGGCCCGCTCACCCGCGTAGTCCACCAGTTCCACGGTGCGCTGCTGGCCGGGCTCGAAGCGCACAGCGGTACCGCTGGCAATGTTGAGCCGCATGCCGTGGGCCGCTGCGCGGTCGAACGACAGGGCGGCGTTGGTTTCGGCGAAGTGGTAGTGCGAGCCGACCTGGATCGGCCGCTCGGCGGTGTTGACCACCACCAGGGTGGCGGTGCGGCGGCCCGGGTTCAGCGTGTGTTCGCCGGGGTCGAGGAGGTATTCGCCGGGGGTCATGAGCGGAACCTCATTTGCGCGTCAGCCAGATGGCCGCCACCACCACCACGGCCAGGGCCACGAAGCCCAGGGCATCGGTGGCATGCCAGTGGGCACCGAACAGGCCGTGGCCCTCGTGGGCGTGGCTGGCGCTGGCCAGCAGGGCAGCCGGCAGGCCCACCATGGCCAGGCGCGATGCCCGGTGACGCAGGGTGGAGGCGAGTCGGCGACGGGGAACGGGCAGGAAGGTGTGCATCGGTTGATCCTTGAATGGGGGTTCACGCAATGGGCTGGTGCACGGTGACCAGCTTGGTGCCGTCAGGGAAGGTGGCTTCCACCTGGATGTCGGCGATCATTTCGGGCACCCCGTCCATCACGTCGTCGCGCGTGAGCACCGTGCGGCCGTCGCTCATGAGTTCGGCCACGGTCTTGCCGTCGCGCGCGCCTTCCATCACGGCGGCGCTGATGAGCGCCACGGCCTCAGGGTAGTTGAGCTTGAGCCCGCGGGCACGGCGGCGTTCGGCCAGCAGCGCGGCGGTGAAGATCAGCAGCTTGTCCTTGTCGCGGGGAGAGAGTTCCATGGGCGGCCTGCTGCAAAAAGCGTGCCGCTGGGGTGTGCAGGCCACAGGCCGATGGGGCCCTCGACCCGGTCAACCCGGGCATGCGCCCATGGCATGAAAGCTGCACCGGTGCAGGGGTGAACCCCGAGACTGCCGAACACGCCGCCCCCGTCCAGCGCATCGTCAAGGTGCGGCGGGACTACAACAGCTGGGTGGCCAGCGAGACGCTGGAAGACTACGCCCTGCGCTACACGCCGCAGCGCTTTCGCAAATGGTCGGAATGGCGGGTGGCCAACACGGCGTTCGGCGTCGCGTCCTTCCTCATCCTCGAGGCGGTGGGGGCGACGCTGCTGGTGCAGTACGGGTTCCTCAACGCCTTCTGGGCCATCCTGGCGACCGGGCTGCTGATTTTCGTGGCCGGCTGGCCCATCAGCGTGTACGCGGCCCGCTACGGTGTGGACATGGACCTGCTCACCCGAGGCGCCGGGTTCGGCTACATCGGCTCCACCCTCACGTCGCTCATCTACGCGTCGTTCACCTTCATCTTTTTTGCGCTGGAAGCGGCCGTCATGGCCTATGCGCTGGAGCTGGCGCTGGGCATTCCGCCGGCCTGGGGCTACCTGATCTGCGCGGTGGTGGTGATTCCGCTCGTCACGCACGGGGTGTCGGTCATCAGCCGTTTCCAGGTCTGGACGCAGCCGCTGTGGCTGGTGCTGATGGTCATTCCCTTTGTGACGGTGGCCGTGCTCGATCCCGGGGCGTTTTCGTCGGTGGTGCACTACGCTGGGGCGAGTGGCGAAGGTGGTGCGTTTCGGTGGCACTTGTTTGGTGCAGCGCTCACGGTGGGCATTGCCCTGATCACGCAGATGGGGGAACAGGCCGACTACCTGCGCTTCATGCCCCGCGAAACGCCCGGGCGCCGCTGGCGCTGGTGGGCCGGGGTGCTGGCCGGTGGGCCAGGCTGGGTGGTGATCGGCGTGATCAAGATGCTGGGCGGCGTGCTGCTGGCGCACCTGGTGCTGAGCCACGGCGTGTCGGCCGACCGCGCGGTGGACCCGAACCAGATGTACCTGATGGCCTACGACTACCTGCTGCCTTACGGCTGGGCGGTGGCAGCCACGGCGCTGTTCGTGGTGGTGTCGCAGCTCAAGATCAACGTGACGAACGCCTATGCCGGTTCGCTGGCCTGGAGCAACTTCTTCTCGCGGCTCACGCACCATCACCCCGGGCGGGTCGTGTGGGTGGTGTTCAACACCGCCATTGCCTTCATGCTGATGGAGATGAACGTGTTCGAGGCGCTCGGTGCGGTGCTCGGGCTGTACTCCAACGTCGCCATCGCGTGGATCATGGCGGTGGTGGCGGACCTGGTCGTCAACAAGCCCATGGGCTGGTCACCCCCGGGCATTGAATTCAAGCGGGCGCACCTGTACGACATCAACCCGGTGGGGGTGGGGGCCATGTGCCTGGCGTCGGCGTTGGGCATTGCCGCCCACCTGGGCCTGATGGGGCCGATGGCGCAGGCGTTCTCGGCGGTGGTGGCCATGGTGACAGCGTTCGTCACCTCTCCGCTGATCGCATGGGCCACCAAAGGGCAGTACTACCTGGCGCGAACGCCGGCGGCCGATCCGCACCCGGCCGCTACCGAGAGCGCCGCCGGGCCCTACGTGCGCCTCAAGCGCTGCGTGATATGCGAGTCCGAATACGAAGCACCCGACATGGCGCACTGCCCGGCGTACCAGGGCAGCATCTGCTCGCTGTGCTGCAGCCTGGACGCGCGCTGCGGCGACCTGTGCAAGCCCCACGCGAGGCTCTCGACCCAATGGCTGGGCACGTTGCGGCGCCTGCTGCCACGGCGCTGGTGGCCGCAGCTGGAAGCCGGGCTGGGCCATTTCCTACTGCTGATGCTGGTGATCGCGCCCGTGCTGGCCGCGGTCCTGGGCCTGCTTTACCGGCACGAGCTGCAGGGTGCGCTGGCGCGGGACCTGCCGTGGCTGGACGGCGGCGTTGGGGCCGCCCTGCATTCGGGCTTCATCAAGGTGTATGCGGCCCTGCTGATGGTGTCGGCCGTGGTGGCGTGGTGGCTGGTGCTGGCCCACAAAAGCCGCGAGGTGGCGCAGGAAGAATCCAACCGCCAGACCCGGTTGCTGATGGAGGAGATCGCATCGCACCGGCGCACCGACGCGGCCCTGCAACAGGCGAGGCTGGTGGCCGAACGGGCCCGGGAGCAGGCTGACCAGGCCAACCAGGCCAAGACGCGCTACGTGAGCAACATCAGCCACGAACTGCGCACACCGCTCAACAGCATCCTGGGCTATGCGCAGCTGCTGCAGGAAGACCCGGCCATGCCGGCCCACCGCGCGCACGCCATCAAGGTGATCCTGCGGGGCGGCGAGCACCTGCTGTCGCTCATTGAAGGGACGCTGGACGTGGCCCGCATCGAGGCCGGCAAGCTCACGCTGGACGTGAAGCCGCTGGACCTGAAGGCGCTGCTGGAGGAGGTGGCAGGTATGTTCGAGCTGCAGGCCCAGGCCAAGGGCTTGCGCTTTGCCTTCGAGCCGCCCGAGCTGTGGCCGCAGGCGGTGCGGGCCGACGACCGCCGGCTGCGGCAGATCCTCATCAACCTGCTGGGCAATGCCGTCAAGTTCACCGCGCACGGCGGGGTGACGCTGCGGGTGCAGTACGGCCGCGAGATGGCGGTGTTTGAAGTGACCGACACCGGCCCTGGCATGACAGGGGAGGAGCTGGAGCGCGTGTTCGAGCCCTTTGCGCGGGGTGCTGCCACCAGCGCCCAGGGCACCACGGGGGCGGGGCTGGGGCTGACGATCGCGCGCATGCTCACCAACCTCATGGGGGGCGAAATGACGGCGCACAGCACGCCGGGGCAGGGCACCACCTTCCGGCTGAGGCTGTTCCTGCCCGAGGTGCATGGCGAGGCAGCGTCGCAGTCGGCGGCCCGCCCGCTCGACATCAAAGGCTATGCCGGCGCGCGCCGCACCGTGCTGGTGGTGGACAACGAGGACGACGACCGCCAGCTGCTGCACAACTGGCTGGCGCCACTGGGCTTTGAGGTGCGACTGGCCACGCACGGCGAAGACGCGCTGGGCCAGCTGCGCGCCGGCCTGCGGCCCGATGCGGTGTTCATGGACCTGGCCATGCCGGGCATGGACGGCTGGGAGGCGCTCACGCACCTGCAGGCGCTGGTGCGGTCGGGCGCGTGGCCCAAGGCGCCGGCGGTGGCGGTGGTGTCGGCCAACGCCTTCGACAAGGGCCTGGACAACCCGGTGGGCCTGCGGCCCGAGAACTTCTTCGTCAAACCGGTGCGGCGTGACGAGCTGCTGCGCTGGCTGGGCCAGCGGCTGGGGCTGACGTGGTGGCCTTCGGATGCCGCGCGTGGGGCGCCAGGAGGCGATGTGGCTGCCGACGCCACCCCGGGCACGAACCGCCCGCCCGCCGCGCCAGGGTGGCGGGGCGAATGCCTGGCGGGGTGTTCTGTCGCCGACTTGCACGACCTGCGCGAACTGGCCCGGCTGGGGTATTACCGCGGCTTCATCCGCCGGCTGGACGCGCTGTGCCCTGGCAAGGACGCGGAGCCGCTGCGGGTGCTGGCGCGCGAGTTCCGCTTTGAAATCATAGAACAGCAACTGCAGGAGGCCCTCCATGCGCTGGAACCCCATGGACACTGACAGCGACGGCCCGGTGGTGCTGATCGTGGACGATGTGCCCGAAAACCTCTCGGTGCTCCACGACACGCTGGACGAAACCGGCCACACGGTGCTGGTGGCACTCAACGGCGAAGCGGCGCTGGCCCGCGCGCGGCAGACCCACCCGGACGTGGTGCTGCTCGACGCGCTGATGCCAGGCATGGACGGCTTCGAGGTGGCCCGGCGGCTCAAGGCCGACCCGGACACCGCGCACATCCCCATCATCTTCATGACCGGCTTGACCGACACCGAGCACCTGGTGAACGCGCTCGCCGCAGGCGGCGTGGATTATGTGACCAAGCCGGTGAAGCCGCAGGAGGTGATTGCCCGCATGGGCGTGCACCTGCGCACCGCGCGGCAGGCGCGGCGTGGCGCCGTGGAGCAGCAGCAGGCCCGCAACGCGCTGGATGCGTTTGGCTACGCCACCATCACCGTGCGCGAACGCGATGGTCGCCTGATGTGGCAGACCCCCCTGGCGCGCGACCTGCTGCTGCGCTACTGCGGCACGGAAGCGCCCCAGACCCCGGCCGAGGTGCTGCAATGGCTGCGCCGGCACCTGCCCGAGCTGCAGCGCACCGACCGCGCCCCTGCCGAGCCCCCGCGCCTGACGCTGGAAAACGGCCCGCGCCGCCTGACCTTCCGCCTGCACCTAGTGGTGGGCGATCCGGCCGATGCCAGCCCCAACGGCGAGGGCGGCGACTGGCTGATCGTGATGCAGGAAACGTCCGACGCCAGCGTGCTGGAGGCCCTGGTGCAGGCCTTTGGCCTGACCGCGCGCGAGGCCGAGGTGCTGTACTGGGTGGCCAAGGGCAAGATCAACCGCGACATCGGTGACATCCTGGGCGCCAGCCCGGCCACGGTGAAGAAGCACCTGGAACGCATCCACGCCAAGCTGGGGGTGGAGACGCGCACCGCCGCGGCGGCCATGGCGATCAACCGGGTGCCCGCTTTGCAGCCGCGCGGGGCCTGACGGTTTCGGGCCGCTCGTACGCCACCTGGCGTACAGACGCAGAACAGGGTAATCCCTAGCATGGAGTTGTCCGTGCCCGAACCCCACTGCCAAGGGGTTCCCAGCGGCAAGCCTGCCCACTGACCCCGTTTGGAGCCTGAGATGATGAAGCGTCGTTCTACCCTGAAAGCCCTGTCGGCGGCCGCTGCCGTCGGTACCGTCGGCGGCCTGACCGCCTTGCCCGCCCGCGCCAACACCCCCATCAAGATCGGCGTGCTGCACAGCCTGTCGGGCACCATGGCCATTTCCGAGACCGTGCTGAAAGACACGGTGCTGATGGCGATCGACGAGATCAATGCCAAGGGCGGCGTGATGGGCCGCAAGCTCGAAGCCGTGGTGGTGGACCCGGCCTCCAACTGGCCGCTGTTTGCCGAGCGTGCCCGCCAGCTGCTGACGCAGGACAAGGTGGCCGCCGTGTTCGGCTGCTGGACCTCGGTGAGCCGCAAGTCGGTGCTGCCGGTGTTTGAAGAACTCAACGGCCTGCTGTTCTACCCCGTGCAGTACGAGGGCGAGGAAATGAGCCCCAACGTGTTCTACACCGGCGCCGCCCCCAACCAGCAGGCCATTCCGGCGGTGGAGTACCTGATGAGCGCCGACGGTGGCTCGGCCAAGCGCTTCGTGCTGCTGGGCACCGACTACGTGTACCCCCGCACCACCAACCGCATCCTGCGCGCCTTCCTCAAGTCCAAGGGCATCCCCGACAGCGACATCATGGAGGAATACACCCCCTTCGGCCACAGCGACTACCAGTCCATCATCGCCCGCATCAAGCAGTTCTCGGCCCAGGGCAAGAAGACGGCGGTGGTCTCCACCATCAACGGCGACTCCAACGTGCCGTTCTACCGCGAACTGGGCAACCAGGGCCTGAAGGCGACCGACGTGCCGGTGGTGGCCTTCAGCGTGGGCGAGGAAGAGCTGCGCGGTGTGGACACTCGTCCGCTGGTGGGTCACCTGGCCGCGTGGAACTACTTCATGAGCCTGAAGAACCCGGCCAACGACGAGTTCACCAAAAAGTGGGCCGCGTTTGCCAAGGCCAAGAACATCCCCGGTCACCGCGACCGCCCCCTGACCAACGACCCGATGGAGGCGACCTACATCGGCCTGCACATGTGGAAGCAGGCCGTCGAGAAAGCCAAATCGACCGACGTGGACAAGGTGCGGGTGGCCATGCGCGGCCAGACCTTCAAGGCGCCGGGCGGCTTCGAATCCAAGATGGACGAGAAGAACCACCACCTGCACAAGCCGGTGTTCATTGGCGAGGTGCGCGCCGACGGCCAGTTCAACGTGGTGTGGAAGACCAAAGGCCCGGTGCGTGCCCAGCCCTGGAGCCCGTTCATCGAAGGCAACGACAAGAAGCCTGACACCCCGCAGAAGTCCGCCTGAGCGGGGGTGCCACGATGAGTTTGCCTGCTCTGTGTGAACGTGTGCGTCGCGCCAGCCGCCTCTGGGCGGGTGCTCTGTTGGCCTTGCTGATGGCCTGGTCGGCCACGGCACATGCCCTCACACCGGAAGACGCCCTCGCCTTTGCCGAGGGCGACACCACCGAGCGCATCGAAGCCATGGATCGCCTGCTGGCCTCCGGCAGCGAGCGGGCCGAGGCGCTGATCCGCGCCATGGCGCGCGAAGCGGTGCAGGTGCGGGGCGAGCAGGTCCTCATTGTGGACGGCGCTGAGGCCATCGACGCCGTGACGGGGCAACCCGACACGGCCGATGGGGCCTCCAGCGTGATGATCAACAACCGCCTGAGGGGAGCCGTGCAGCGCACCCTGGCGGGCATGGATTTGCTGGGTGACGATGTGCGTCGCCAGCGCGAGGCGGCCCTGCGCCTGCGGGCCAGCCTGTTCAACACCCCCGACGACTCGCAGCTGGCGTTGGTCGACAATGCCCTGTCACCCCGGCACGCCAGCCAGCTGGACCCCCGCGCCCGCAGCACGCTGGAAGACGCCCGTGCCGCCCTGTGGCTGACCAGCAGCGACCCGGCGCAACGCCTGGCCGCCGCCGAAGCACTGGCCGATGTGGGACAGACGATCGTGCGCAGCATGCTGGCGCGCCAGCTGGAAGCCGAAACCGACGCCGCCGTCAAGGCGGCCCTCACCAAATCCCTGGCCCGGGTGGACAGTGCGCTGGTCCGCAGCAACATCGCTGGCCAGATGTTCACCGGCATCAGCCTGGGCTCCATCCTGCTGCTGGCGGCGCTGGGCCTGGCCATCACCTACGGGTTGATGGGTGTGATCAACATGGCGCATGGCGAGCTGATCATGATCGGCGCCTACGCCACCTATGTGGTGCAAGGGCTGTTCCGGCAGTACCTGCCCGGTGCCTTTGAATGGTATTTGCTGGCGGCCTTGCCGGTGGCTTTCCTCACGTCGGCGCTGGTGGGCGCGGTCATGGAGCGCGGCGTGATCCGCTGGCTGTACGGCCGCCCGCTGGAAACGCTGCTGGCCACCTGGGGTTTGAGCCTGGTGCTGATGCAGCTGGTGCGCAGCCTGTTCGGTGCCCAGAACGTGGCGGTGGAAAACCCCGGCTGGATGAGCGGCGGTGTGGTGGTGATGGGCAACCTCACCCTGCCGTGGAACCGGGTCATCATCATTGCCTTCGCGGTGGTGGTGCTGGTGTCGGTGGCGCTGCTCATCAGCCGCACCCGGCTGGGGTTGTTCGTGCGCGGCGTCACCCAAAACCGGCCCATCGCCTCGTGCATGGGGGTGAACACGGCCCGCATCGACACCTACGCCTTCGCGCTCGGCTCCGGCATTGCCGGGCTGGCCGGCGCGGCGCTGAGCCAGGTGGGCAACGTGGGCCCCGACCTGGGCCAGAGCTACATCATCGACAGCTTCATGGTGGTGGTGCTGGGTGGCGTGGGCCAGCTGGCCGGTACGGTGTACGCCGCGCTGGGCCTGGGGCTGCTGAACAAGTTCATTGAAGGCTGGGCCGGTGCGGTGCTGGCCAAGATCGCGGTGCTGGTGTTCATCATCGTCTTCATCCAGAAACGGCCGCAGGGCATCTTTGCCCTCAAGGGTCGGCAGGCCTGAACCCACGCACACGGACCATTCCCATGACTGCTACGACCGTTTTACCCGTTGTCTCGTTGCCCGAAAAAGGGCCACTGCTCACCCGCTCTGGCTGGGGTTCCATCCTGGTGGCGCTGCTGGTGGTGAGCGCTGTGGCCCCGCTGCTCAACCTACTGGTGCCTGCCGGCAGCCCCTTCCACCTGAGCGACTACATGGTCGGCCTGCTGGGCAAGATCATGTGCTACGCCATCTGTGCGCTGGCCATGGACCTGATCTGGGGCTACACCGGCATCCTGAGCTTGGGCCATGGCCTGTTCTTTGCGCTGGGCGGCTACGTGATGGGCATGTACCTGATGCGCCAGATCGGCACCGATGGCGTGTACGGCAGCGAGCTGCCCGACTTCATGGTGTTCCTCGACTGGAAGGAGCTGCCCTGGCACTGGATGCTGAGCGACAGCTTCATCGCCACGCTGCTGTTGATCGTGTTGGTGCCGGGCGGGCTGGCCTTTGTGTTCGGCTACTTCGCCTTCCGCTCGCGCATCAAGGGCGTGTACTTTTCCATCATCACACAGGCGCTGACGTTTGCGGCCATGCTGCTGTTCTTCCGCAACGAAACCGGCTTTGGCGGCAACAACGGCTTCACCGACTTCAAGCGCATCCTGGGCATGCCGCTGGCCACCGCCGAGATGCGCATGGTGCTGTTCGTGCTCACCGGGCTCACGCTGCTGGGCTTTTACCTGTGGGCGCGCTGGCTGGTGCAGTCCAAGTTCGGCCGGGTGCTGCAGGCGATTCGCGATGCCGAAAGCCGCGTCATGTTCTGTGGCTACAACCCGCTGCCGTACAAGCTCACGATCTGGGTGATTTCGGCCGTCATGTGCGGCGTGGCCGGCGCGCTCTACGTGCCGCAGGTGGGCATCATCAACCCGGGTGAAATGAGCCCGGCCAACAGCATCGAGATCGCCATCTGGGCGGCGGTGGGGGGGCGTGCCTCGCTGATCGGGCCCATCATCGGCGCCTTCATCGTCAACGGGGCGAAGAGCATCCTCACGGTGAGCTTCCCCGAGTATTGGCTGTATTTTCTGGGGGGGCTGTTCATCGTGGTGACGCTCTACATGCCGCAAGGCGTGGTGGGGCTGGCGCGTTCGGCCCTCGCTCGGCTGCGTGGCAAGCAAGGAGGCCAGGCATGACGCCCGATCTGATGGAAGCCGGTGCCGAGCGCTATGCCCGGGCCGCCGAAGCCCGCCGCAGCGGGCGCACCGAATCGGGCGGGCGCAGCGCGGCCTTTTCGCGCCCGCTCAAGGTGGGCGAGGTGGACACCACGCACGGCCGCATCCTGTACCTGGAAGACGTGCACGTCAGCTTCGATGGCTTCAAGGCCATCAACGGCCTGAGCCTGGACATCGCCCCGGGCGAACTGCGCTGCATCATCGGCCCCAACGGTGCCGGCAAGACGACGATGATGGACATCATCACCGGCAAGACACGGCCCGACAGTGGTACCGTGTTTTTCGGCTCCACCATCGACCTGCTGCGCTACAACGAGCCCGACATTGCCGCGCTGGGCATAGGCCGCAAGTTCCAGAAGCCCACCGTGTTCGAGGAACTGAGCGTGTTCCAGAACCTGGAACTGGCACTGGCCACCCACAAGGGCGTGTGGCCGAGCATGCGCTTTGCACTGAACGGTGAACAGAAAGACCGCCTGGCCGAGGTGCTGCAGACCATCCACCTGAAAGACGCGGTGACGCGTCGCGCCGGCGACCTGAGCCACGGCCAGAAGCAGTGGCTGGAGATTGGCATGCTGCTGATGCAGGAGCCCAAACTGCTGCTGCTCGACGAACCCGTGGCCGGCATGACCGACGAGGAAACCGCCCGCACCGCCGAGCTGTTCCTGAGCCTGAAGGGCAAGCACAGCCTGATGGTGGTGGAGCACGACATGGGCTTCATCCGCACCATCAGCGAGAAGGTGACGGTGCTGTGCGACGGCTCGGTGCTGGCCGAAGGCACGCTGGACCAGGTGCAGGCCGACGAGCGCGTGATCGAGGTCTACCTCGGCCGCTGAAAGACATCCATGCTGCACATTGACCAGATACACCAGTACTACGGCGGCTCGCACATTTTGCGCGGCGTCAGCCTCGAAGCGAAGGCGGGCGAAATCACCGTGGTGCTCGGCCGCAACGGCGTGGGCAAGACCACGCTGCTCAAGAGCCTGATGGGGCTGGTGCCCATCCGTGCCGGGCAGATCACGTTCAATGGCCAACGGATCGACCGCGCCACGCCCTACGAGCGCGCCCGCGCCGGCATCGGCTACGTGCCACAGGGGCGCGAGATTTTCGCGCGCCTCTCGGTGCACGAAAACCTCCTGATGGGCCTGGCCACCAAAAAGGCCGGCACGCCCATCCCGCCGCAGCTGTTTGAGTTGTTCCCGGTGCTCCAGCAGATGCTGGGCCGCCGCGGGGGCGACCTGTCGGGTGGGCAACAGCAGCAGCTGGCAATTGCGCGCGCATTGGCCCCGGCCCCCCGGCTGCTGGTGCTGGACGAGCCCACCGAAGGCATCCAGCCTAACATCATCAAAGACATTGGCCGCGTGCTGCAGAAGCTGGCGCGCGAGGGCCTCAATGGCGAGCCCATGGCCATTGTGCTGGTGGAGCAGTACTACGACTTTGCCGAAGAGCTGGCCGACCGCTACCTGGTCATGGAGCGCGGTGAGGTGATCGCCAGCGGCCCGGGTGCCGAAATGCCGGAGAAGGGTATCCGCCAGCTGGTGGCCATCTGAGCCTGGAGGGGGCGTGCGCCGGGCCGGTACCGCCGGGCTGGTGTGTGGGCTGATCCATAATCGCCGGCGCAGGCCCCCTGTCACGGTGCGGTGGTTCGCGTCGGGGCGCTGCATTCCTGCCCGCATGTCCCAAGCGCCCAAAAGCCTGTTTTCTGCGATGCTCCTGCAAGTGGCAGGGGTCACACTTGGCGGTGTGTTGCTGGTGGTCTGGATCCTGTACCACACGGTCATGGAGCCTGAGCGTCAGCACCGCCACGCCGTGGCGGCCGAACTCGCGGTGAACCGCCTTGAGCTGCAGCTGCGGGCCAAGGAAGATTCTGTGGTGACCATGGCGGCCTCCCTCGCCCGGGATCCCAGGGTGCGGCAGGGGCTGCTGGCGCGCGATCGACAGGTCTTGCTGTCGGCCATCGACCAGATCCGCAATGACTACGCGGCCATCACCGACTACCGCGGCGTACAGGCCCAGGTGCTGGACGCCGACCGTACCATTTTGGCCCGATCCTGGGACCATGACTTCTTCGGCGAGCAGGCGCCGCACCCCTTGGGGGCCGTGGTGTCCCAGCAGCGCCAGGCGCGGGCCCGCTTTGGCGTGGGCAGTGCCGGGCCCGGCGTGATCGGCTTTGCCCCGGTGCTGCACGATGGACAGCTGATCGGACTGGTCACGATCACCCAGGGTGTGAGTTCGGTGGTACGCGCCCTCAAGGCCGAGCAGGTCGACTGGCTGATGGTGTTCGAAGAGGCGGCCCTGGCCCAGCGCTACGGGGGGCACCTGCCCGACCTGTTGGATACAACACCCGAGATCCACCCCGGGCAACGGCTGGCGCATGCCGAATGGTTTGCCGATGCCGACGCCGACTGGCTGGGACAGCACTGGGGCAGCGTGCGTGACCTGCAGGCACCGACCATCATCGACAACCGCCTGGTGATCGTGCGCACCGTGCGCGACGAAACCGATGTGTTGATCGGCCGCCAGTTTCTGTTGCTCGATGCGGCCACCATCAACAGCGAAGTGGTCGCATTCGGACGCGATTTGGCGGGGGTGGTGCTGAGCATCACCCTGTTGCTGTTGCTGATGGCGGGGGTGTTGATCGGTTTCGTCAACCACCGGGTCGTCCAGCCGATGCGCAACATGACGAGCAAGATCCGCCATGCGATGGAGATGCAGCGCTTCGACCAGACGATCAAGGTCACCCGGAGTGACGAGATCGGCGAGGTCAAAGGGTCGTTCAACGAGCTGATGAGGGCTTTGGCCGACGCGCTGGACAACGCCAACCGGACGGTGCAGGCCGTCGCGCAGGGCGATTTTGACGCCCGCATGAACGGCCATTACGTGGGCAGCCTGCGCGAGTTGCAGCGTGGCCTCAACCAGGCGCTGACCGACCTGCAGGGCACGCACACCGCCCTGTTGGAGGCCAACCAGGCCAAAAGCCTGTTCCTGGCCAACATGAGCCACGAAATCCGCACGCCCTTGAACGCCATCATCGGCATGGCGTATCTGGCGCTGAAAACCGAGTTAACCCAAGAGCAGCGCGAGTACGTGCAGCACATCCACGAAGCGGGCACACTGCTGCTGCGCATCGTCAACGACATCCTCGATTTCTCCAAGGTCGAAGCGGGCAAGCTGGAGCTGGAGCAGGTGCCGTTCCGCCTGGAGGACGTGCTCTCCAACGTGCTGGTGATGGTGCGCCAGGCGGCGGCCGCCAAGCAGCTGGACCTGGTGCTGGACCTGCGTTCGCCGCGCCTGGTGGGCTCGCAGGGCACGCTGGTGGGCGACCCGCTGCGGCTTGGCCAGATCCTGAGCAACCTGCTGTCGAATGCCGTGAAGTTCACCGCCACCGGCACGGTACGCCTCACAGTGGATGTCGACTCACCCCCTGGCGATGACCCGGTGGCCTTGCAGTTCTGCGTTGAAGACACCGGCATCGGCATGACGCCCGAGCAGCTCGCGCGGCTGTTCCAGGAGTTCACGCAGGCCGACGACTCGACCACCCGCCGCTTTGGCGGCACCGGCCTGGGCCTGGCCATTTCGCGTCGGCTGGCTCGCCTGATGGGCGGCGACCTCGTGGCCCACAGCCGTGAAGGAGCGGGTTCCCGCTTCGAGCTCACGCTGGCTTTGCCTGCCACCGACACCGAAACGACCACCCTCACGGTGCTGCCGGTGGACCAGCGCTGTCTGGTGGTGGACGACAATCCCCTGTCCGCCCAAGCCCTGGCGAACCTGCTGCAAACGCTCAATGCCGAGGTGCAGGTGGTTCAATCGGCCACCGCAGCACTCGATCTGCTGGCCGCAGGCCAGCGCTACGACCATGCGTTCATCGACTGGGTCATGCCTGGCATGGATGGCGAAGCCCTGTTGCAGGCGCTGCACGACCGTGGTGCCTTTTCCGCGCTGGGGCAGGTGGTGGTGGTGTCGGCCTACGACACCGCGGGCCTGCAGGCCGTGGCCAGCCGCTACGGGGTGGTCAAGGTGTTGAGCAAGCCTGTGCTGCCCGAGCACCTGCGCAGTGTGTTCCGTACCCCGACGGCCAGGCCGGCGGTTTTGCCGGCTGCGGCTGGCGCGACACCCCACGACTTGCAGGGCATGCGCGTGCTGCTGGTGGAGGACAACACCGTCAACCAGATGCTGGCGCGCAAGCTGATGGAGGCCAAGGGCGTGCAGGTGGACGTGGTGGGCGACGGCCAGCAGGCGCTGGACCGGCTGGACGAGCGGGGGCCGTTCCACTATCAGGTGGTGCTGATGGACTTGCAGATGCCGGTGATGGACGGTTACACCGCCGTCCAGCGGCTGCGTGCACAAAGCCGTTTTGAAGGGTTGCCCATCGTCGCGATGACCGCCCACGCCATGGCCGAGGATGTGGAGCGCTGTGCGGCCCTTGGGATGAACGAGCACTTGACCAAGCCCATACAGCCACAACGGCTGTACGAGACGCTGCAGCGCTTCCATCTGCGGCGGCCTGCCTGAGTCCGCCGCGCTCCCCCTAGCCTGGCGCCCTGACTCACACCTGCCAGATGCGCGGCGGGGGCGCCGTCAGGCCCCAGGCCGCTGCGCGCAACGCGCTCCACGCCTGCTGGCACAGCGCCATCACCGGCTCCACCAGTGGGCCCAGCGCCCGCAGCACCAGCACCTGGTCGTTGGGGCAGGTGGCACCGGCCGCCAGCGGGGCCAGCCCGTCGGGCAGGCCGGCCCGCACCGCGTCCAGCAAGTGTTCGCGGTGCGTGCGCGACCACGGCGTGCCGCTGGCCAGCACCACCGTGGCGAGGCAGCGCCGACCGTCCAGGCCCAGCGGTGCATCCAGCAGCGCGCGGTCGTGGCCGTCCAGCCGCCCTTGCTCCAGCCACAGCCCGTCGATGGCCAGGTGCTGGTGCAGGCAACCGTGGTCGAACGGCTGCCCAGAGCCGGGCAGGCCGAGCGCGGTCACGTCCCAGGCCAGCAGCTCGGCCCCTGCGGCCAGCCGGGCGTTCAGGCGGTTGTGGCCGTGGCAGCCTGGGTAGGCAATCGTTTCCAGCGGCACCCATTCCAGCCGTGCGCCCTCGGCCAGGCGCAGGTCCACCTGCTGGGTGGCGGCCTCACCCTGGGAGCGGTAAAACCGCGTGGCCCCGGGGGTGGACACCAGGCCATGGGCGCCGGCCGCCACCTCCACCGTCACCGACAGGGTGTCACCCTGCACCAGCCCGCCCGGTGGGTGCACGATCACGTTGTGGCAGATGCCGGGGCCTTCAGGGTAGAGGCTGTGGAACAACCGCAGCGGGCCATGGTGGCGGTGGTGGACGACGGTGGTGTCGGCGCGGCGGGAATAGCTGAGGTCTAGGGACGCGTGCCAGGGCATGAAGTGGGGAGGGGGAAGCTGTGGGCAGTGGGCCGCGGCGTCAACGCACGCCGCTGGCAAACAGCCGAAGCAATTCCAATGCCAATCCCGGCTGCGCCTGGATGGCCTCGGGCTGGAAACCGTAGCGGAACCAGCGCGCGTGGTCGGGAAACCGTTCCGCATCGGCTGCACTCAGCGCGTGAAAGCCCATGCGCCAGTCCCCAAATTCCCGTTGCGGCACAGCGTGCTCGCTCATCACCAGCGTGCGCTTGTGCCGGGGGTCTTGCTGGATGCGGGCGTAGGTGGCGTCCACCGCCTCGGGCGGGCCTTCGAGCACCTGCAGGAACGAGCCCTCGGCGTACAGCAGCATGCCGGTGATGCCGTTGGCGGCATTGTGCTTTTGCGCCGAGGCCAGGATGGCGCTCAGTGTCTCGGGGTGGTCGTCGGTCGGGGTGCTGACGTAGATCAGCTGCTTGAGGCGTTCGGGCATGTCGCTCATTCCTTGTCGGCGTAGCTCAGCGCGATTTCGCGGAACTGGGCTTTGACCGCGTCGAAGGCGTCTACCACGTCGGGGTCGAAGTGTTTGCCCCGGCCCTGGAGGATGATCTCGCAGGCCTGTTCGTGGCTCATGGCGGGTTTGTACACCCGTTTGCTGATGAGGGCGTCGTACACGTCGGCCAGCGCCATGAGACGGGCCGACAGCGGAATCGCCTCGCCCGCCAGCCCCTGGGGGTAGCCCGAGCCGTCCCACTTTTCCTGGTGCGACAGCGCGATTTCCTTGGCCGGGCGCAGGAATTCCAGTTCGGTGCCCAGGGCCTCCTCGGCGCGGGCAATCGCGTTGTAGCCGATGGTGGTGTGGGTCTTCATGACCTCAAATTCCTCCGGCGTCAGGCGGCCGGGCTTGAGCAGGATGTGGTCGGGGATGCCCACCTTGCCAATGTCGTGCAGCGGGGCCGACTTGTACAGCAGCTGGATGTAGGCCGGGGTCAGCGTGGTCTGGAACTTGGGGTGCTGGCACAGCTGCTCGGCCAGGCAGCGCACGTAGCGCTGGGTGCGCAGGATGTGGTGACCGGTCTCGTCGTCGCGGGTTTCGGCCATGGACGACAACGCCAGCACGGTCACGTCTTGCACGGCCTCGACCTGGCGGGTGCGGCGGGCCACCTCGGCTTCGAGGAAGGCGGCCTTGTCGCGCAGGAAGTCGGCCGAGGCCTTGACGAGCAGGTGGGTGTGCACCCGGGCCATCACGATCGGCGGGCTGATGGGTTTGGTGATGTAGTCCACCGCGCCGAGCGCCAGGCCGCGGGTTTCGTCTTCCACCTCGGCCTTGGCGGTGAGGAAGATGACCGGGATGTGCTCGGTCTTGGGGTCGGCCTTGATGTGCTGCAGCACCTGGTACCCGTCCATGCCGGGCATCATGATGTCGAGCAGGATGAGCTGGGGCTGCGGGCCGGTGTGCAGCAGCTTGAGGGCGCGTTCGCCGCTGTTGGCCACCACCACGCGGTACTGGGTGCGCAGCAGTTCGGTCATCAGGGCCAGGTTTTGCGGGGTGTCGTCCACCACCATCACGGTGGCGGAGGTGGGTTCCGGGCGCGGTTCAGTCGTCATGGGGGTCGGTGCTTGGTGCGGGTGTTTCGGTGGGCAGGTGAGGCCGGAGCAAGTTGGCTGCGGTTGCAAAATCAAACGTGCCTAGTGCCTTGAGCAGCTCAGCGTAACGGGGCCCCAGGTGGGTCTGCAAGCGGGGTGCGTGCCGGTGGGCCCAGGCTTGGGCCTGGGTGTCGCCAGCCTCCAGCAGGCGGTGCAGCTGTTGTATCACAGCCGCGAAGTCTTCGTCCGGGGCAGGGTGGGCGGGCACCGTGGTCGCAGGGGGGGCAGTGTGTGGCGAAGGCTCGAGTGTGTTGTTCAACGCATCGACCAGGTCGTTGAGCGCCTGCGCCAGGGGTGCGAGGGCGGCGCGCGCCTGTGCCGTCTGTCTGTCGTGCTCGGCGCCCGAGGCGGCCTCTGGCAGGTGTTCGGCCGGCCCGCGCAGGTGCTGGTCCAGCGCATCGGCCAGCGCCTGCACCTGGGTCGCGCCCAGGTTGCCCGCCACCCCCTTGAGGGTGTGGGCCAGCCGGTGCGCCAGCGCCCAGTCGCCGCCTTCCAGCGCCTGGCCGATGCGCTGCGCCACCGAGGCCTGCTCACGCACGAACTGCCCCAGCATCTCGCGGTAGAACGCCACCTTGCCCATGCAGCGGCGCAAGCCCAGCGCCGTGTCCAGCCCCGGCACATCCAGCGGCAGAGCCGGCAGTGGCCCGCTGGGGGCGCTGGCCCCTGGGGCGGGCGGCAGCGGCGGGGTGTAGCCCTGGCGCGCGGGCACCCAGCGCAACAGCGCGGCCCAGAGCTGCTCGGGGTCGATGGGTTTGGCCACGAAGTCGTTCATGCCGGCGTCCAGGCAGCGCTGGCGGTCCTGCGCCATGGCGTTGGCGGTCATGGCGATGATGGGCAGGCGGGCCCACTGGGGCTGGGCGCGGATGGCGCGGGTGGCCTGCAGGCCGTCCATGACGGGCATCTGCATGTCCATGAAGACGGCATCGAAGGGGGTGTCGGCCT
>Ga0208242_100178_pt1 | contig 77370 bp, 71 predicted proteins | sample SubbioAug_CSW13A_FD_184825 | JGI IMG/M metagenome (GOLD analysis project Ga0208242, IMG submission 184825) | Serpentinite rock and fluid subsurface biosphere microbial communities from McLaughlin Reserve, California, USA - CR12Aug_CSW13A (SPAdes) | ecosystem: Environmental > Terrestrial > Deep... | reverse complement strand
CCGCCATCTGGATGGCGGGAATGGAAGCACGGATGCGGGTGTCTTCGGTGATGTTGCCGGCGTCGTCCTGCGGCACATTCAGGTCGGCCCGGATGAAGACGCGTTTGCCCTTGGCTTGGCCCTGGGCGCAGAGGTCGGAGAAGCGGATGAATTGCATGGTGGGAGAGGGGGGTCGGGAGAACGACGACTTTCTATTGTAGGAGTGCCGGCAGGCGGCCCGCTCAAGGGCGCCGGCTGCTGTCACCCCAGCCAGCGTTTGCCCAGCTGGAACGGCACCAGCAGCGCCACACCCAGAGCCACCGCCAGCGCCGCGAATGGCAGGGGCAAGGGCTGGAATCCGAAGGCCTGCGCCAGTGGCGGAACCATGACCGCGGCGCCCAGGGCCAGCAGGGTGCCACCCAGCACCCACAGGCTCACCGGTGTCAGGTCTGTCCACAGCGGGCGCCAGCCTGGCCGGCGGGAGCGACTGGGCAGGATCAGCACCGCATTGGCGATCACGAGCACCGCGAACACCGTGGCGCTGGCCCAGGGCGCTGCCGCCTCCTGCCCCATCAGGGTCACATAGAGACCAATGACCATCAGTGACACCCAGCCGCCCTGCACCAGGCCCAGGAACACCTGCGGCGCGCCCAGCAAAGATTCGGTCTGTTGGCGAGGGGGTTGCTCCATCAGGTCGGCGCTTGCCGGTTCGGACTCGAACACCAGTGAACAGGCGGGGTCGATCACCAGCTCCAGAAAGGCAATGTGCAGCGGCGCCAGCACCAGCGGAAGCCCGAACAGCACCGGCAGCAAGGCCAGGCAGATGATGGGCACATGCACCGCCAGCGTGTAGACCATGGCCTGGCGCAGATTCGCGAAAGTCCGCCGTCCGGCCTGTATGGCCTGCACGATGGCGGAAAAATCGTCGTGCAGCAGCACCAGCGAAGCCGCCTCGCGGGCCACGTCGGTGCCCCGCTGACCCATGGCCACGCCGATGTGAGCCGCCTTGAGCGCCGGGGCGTCGTTCACCCCGTCGCCGGTCATGGCGACGATATCGCCGCGGGCCTTCAAGGCCTCCACCAGCGCCAGCTTCTGCTGGGGCTTGATGCGGGCAAACACGTGAACATCGGCCACGCGTTCCGACAGCGTGGCTGAATCCAGGCCGGCGATGTCATCCCCGGTGAGCACCCGGGTGCTCTCGATGCCGGCCTGAGCCGCGATGGCCTGCGCGGTGCGCGGGTGGTCGCCGGTGATCATCACCACACGGATGCCGGCCCGCCGGCACTGGGCCATGGCGGCGGGCACTTCGGGACGCAACGGGTCGGCCAGGCCCACCAGGCCAACCCACTCGAAATCGAAGTCGTGCTGGATGTCGGGCCAGCTGCTGTCGCTGCGGTGTCGGGCCCGGGCCACGCCCAGCACACGCAGCCCGCGGTCGGCCAGGCGCGAGGCGTGATCGGCGATCCGCGCGCGATCGGCAGGGTCCAGATGGCACAGGTCGGCCACCGCTTCGGGCGCCCCTTTGGCCGCCACCACGTCATGGACAGCGCCCCGCGGTCGCCACAGGTGGGTCATGGCCAGCAACTCGGGCGACAGCTCATATTCCCGGGCGAGGGCCCATTTCGGATGCAGGTGTTCCGTGCCCTGCAACTGATCGGCCGCCAGGCGATGAAAGGCCTGCTCCATCGGGTCGTGGGGTTCGATCTCGCTGGCCAGCACTGCGTACTCCAGCAGTTCGTGGAAGGCCTCCGGCAGGGCCGCAGCGGGCAGGCTCCGGGTGTCCAGCGCCTGGTCGCCCGCCACCAGCTCGGCCACCGCCATGCGGTTCTCGGTCAGGGTGCCGGTCTTGTCGACGCACAGCACCGTGGTCTGCCCGAGCGTCTCCACCGCATTGAGCCGGCGGGTCAGCACCTGCTGGACGGCCAGACGGCGCGCCGCCAATGCGAGGAACACGATCATGATGACCGGCAGCTCCTGCGGCAGGATGCCCATGGCCAGCGTGATGCCGCCCAGCAGCGCCTGCAGCCAATCTCCACGCAGCAGCCCGATCAGCGCCGCCAGCAGCAGGCACAGGCCAAGCCCGATCACCACCAGCCGGCGCGTGAGGTGGGCAATTTCATCGCGCAGGGGCGAGGCCTGCAGGCCGATCGACTGCAGCGACTGACCGATGCGTCCCAGCTCGGTCCGCTGAGCGGTGGCGCCGACCCGCACCATGCCCTGCCCCTGCACCACCAGCGTCCCGGCAAACACGTCCCCGGTTTTCACCTTGGACACCGCCTCGGATTCGCCGGTCAGCAGCGACTCGTCAATGGCCAGTTCGTGGGCCTGCTCCAGTACGCCGTCGGCAGGTACGCGGTCGCCCTCCGAGAGCAGCAGCAGGTCGCCGCGCACCACGTCGCGGCCGGCGATGCGCTGCACCGTGCCGTCCCGGACCACGCGGGCGCGCGGGCTGGAGAGATCGCGCAGGGTCTCCAGCGCGTTGTCGGTACGTCGCTCCTGCAGCACGGTGACGGCCATGATGATGACCACAAAACCCATCAGCACGAGGGCTTCGTGTGCGTCGCCCATGGCCAGGTAGACCGATCCGGCGCCCATGAGCAGCAGGAACATGGGTTCGCGTGCAACGTCGCGCACCATCGTCCACAGAGCCCGGCGCTGGCTCACGCCGAGTTCGTTGGGCCCCTCCAGGCGAAGGCGCTCGGCGGCTTGTTCGGTGCTCAGGCCGTTGGTTGTTCCGGGGTCCATGAAAGCGCTGCTGCTGGTGACACAGGCAACAGCTTATCGGACACCGGTCTGCTTCCGCGCATCGCGTCAGTCGTCGTCGTGGTCGCGCTGGTGCCGGTCGCTGGAGAGGCTGCTCAGCGGCTTGGCCGACAACAGCCCGTCGGGCGATTGCCGCCACTCCCAGGACCCATAGCCCACGACGCTGGCCAGCAACAGGATGGCCAGCCAGACCCGGTTCTTCTTCACCAGGTTCGGCCCCGGCCCGCAGGCGCGACCGGTCAACATGGGCGCGGCCAGATTGTGGCGGCGCAGCAGACTCAGGCCGGCGATCAGGGCCAGGTGGGCGAGCACCACCACCAGCATGGTCTCGCCGAAGAATTCGTGCACCTCTTCCAGCCAGTCGCCACCCAGGAAGTCTCCCCAGTCGTTGTAGGTGCCATAGCCGCTGAGGGTCAGCGGCACCACCATGGCCAGCAGCGCAAACACCGCCAGTGCCATCAGCAGGTTCTGCCCCTGGCGCCAGTTGATGCCCGATGGCGAGGCCGCTGCGTTGGCAAACGACTTCAGCCAGGCCGGCCAACCGATGAGCTTGCGCCACAGCAGGCCCAGCCCGGCCTGACGGGGCCCGAACAGGCCGTAGAGCACGCGAAAGCCCAGCAGTCCGGCCATGGTGTAGCCCAGCGTGACGTGCAGCAGGCGCCAGCGTTCACCGTCGGCCGTGAGGTAGGCGCCCAGAAAGCTCAGGGCAAACAGCCAGTGGAACATGCGCGTGGGCGCGTCGATGACCAGACGGCCTGGCCTGGCCGGATTCTGCTGGGCCGCTCCAGCGGAGGACATGGGGGTGGTTGTATTCATGCTGTGCTCCGTTGGAGGTCAGTCGTACCAGGCCAGGCGCTGGCGTGCTGTCAGCCCGGCCGGAAACCGCAGGTGGTCGTCGTCGTACTGACCCTCGTCGGCACCGGTGTGGCAGGCTGCGCAATTGGCGGCGCTCTTGACACTGGCCAGATTCCAGACGGCGGGTTCGATGTGGCGGTGCTTGCGCTCGAACCAGGCCGAGCGGGTGATGCGGTCTTGTGGCGGCTCTTCGGCCACCCGCTTGTAGGTGCCGGCGTGGGCTTGCAGCCAGGTGCTCAACTGTTTGACCGTGGCGGCGTCCAGAGAGGCATCGGTTCCGTAGTGTTTGTCCAGCCCGGTCATGATGCGCTGCCATGAACGGGCGGGCAGCATGCCGGGTGGGTAGGCGGTGTGGCAGGCCGCGCATTCCTGGCTGTAGGACGCTGGCATGTCGCGCGGCAGCATCCGGCCGATGTCGGCGTGGGCCACCGACAGGGCGGCCAGGCCCAGGCCGGCGGCCAGCCAGAGGGATCGGGTCAGTGTGTGGTGTTTCATGGGTGTTCTCGGCAATGTGAGGGCGGTGCCGTGCTTCACTTGATGCTGTTCAGCCAGGACAGCACGTCGGCCTTCTCGGCGGCCGTGCATTCGCGGCTGAGCACGTCCTTGCAGTTGCGGCGGAACCATTTGTCCACCTTGGCGGTGTCGGTGAGGGCCTGGGGGTTGTAGGCCGGCGCCAGAGGCGCAATGCGCTTGCCCGTGCTGGCGTGTTTGCCGTCGGCGGTGGGTGGTGCACCATGGCAGGACGCGCAGGACCAGTCGCCTCCGTGCCTGGTGTTGAAGAACTGCTGACCACGCGCCGGGCTGGGCGTGGAGCCTGCGGTGGCGGCCCACTGGGCCTGCAGTTGGGCCGGTGTGGTGTCGGCGGCGTGGGCGCTCCAGCCGCCTACCAGCAGCAGGAGCATCAGGGTTCGTTTCATCGTGCGTTCCTCCGGTTCGGTTTGCCTCTGTCTGCCCGTGGCAGATCCTCGGAACGCAGTCTGCGCTTGCGCGTATGAACCATGCATGAACGGGCCGTTCATGAACGGTTCATGAGGCTGCCGGCTGTTTCTTGCCGGGTTTGAGCACGGCGTTGTGCTGCCCGCAGGGGATGAACAGGTTCAGCTGTTCGTCGCGGACCTCGGTCACCACATCCATCAGGCCCAGCACCGAGTGGAAGATGTGGTCGTGGCTGACGGGGCGGTTGGCGCGCTGTCCGAGGCAGGCGGCGTCCAGTCCTGCACGGGCCAGCAGACCCGGCGAGAGCCAGGACACCATCGGAACCCGGGTCTGCTGGCTGGGCGCCAGGGCAAAGGGCAGGCCGTGCAGGTACAGGCCGGCTTCACCCAGCGATTCGCCGTGGTCGGACACGTAGACCATGCCGGTGTCGAAGCGGTCACTGCGGGCATCCAGCCATTGCAGCGTGCGGCCCAGGACGTGGTCGGTATAGGCGACCGTGTTGTCGTAGGCGTTGCGCAGTTCTTCCGGGCTGCAGTCCGACAGGGTCTGACTCTGGCATTCGGGACCAAAGGGCTTGAACCTGGCCGGGGTGCGCTTGTGGTACGCGGGCCCGTGGCTGCCCATCTGGTGCAGCACCAGCACCACGCCGCGCGCGCGCCGCTCGGGGTCGAGTGCAGCCAGCCGCTGGTCCAGCGAGTCGAGCAGGACTTCGTCGTGGCATTCACCTTCGGCGCAGCCCGGGGTCTCGGCCGTGGCGCGTGTGCTGTCGTGGGGTACGCGGTCGCAGACGCCTTTGCAGCCGGACTGGTTGTCCAGCCAGAGCACCGCCAGTCCGGCGCGCTGCAGCACGTCCAGCAGGTTTTCATGGCGGGGTTTGCGGTTGCCGCCCTGCTCGCGCGTCAGCGGCGAGAAGATGCAGGGCAGCGACACCTCGGTGTTGGTGCCACAGGCGGTGACATTGGAGAAGTTGACCAGGCCGCGCCGACGCTGCCAGTCGGCCAGCACAGGCGTGGTCGGGCGTGCGTATCCGTCGAGGCCGAAGTTTTCGGCCCGCACGGTCTCGCCGACCACGATCACCAGCAGGGGCGGGCGCACCTGAGCGGCGTACGACGGACCCGGCCGGGCGTCCAGGCCGACGGGTTCCACGGCCTGTGCGGCCTGTGGCAGTTGGTCGACAGCGAGACGGCCTGCCGCATAGACCGTGTTGAGCGGGTTGACCATGTAGCGCACCGACTTGTGGTTGCGCATGAGGGATGCCAGGCCCTGGTAACCCGCAGCGACAGACGCGAGTGCCAACAGCACACCGATGGCTGCGGCACCGGTATTTCGCAGCAGCCGGATCGAGGCGGCGCGAGTTGGCAGGGGCCGGCGCCAGAGCCACCAGACGGGTGGACCGGCCACGAGCAGGACATGCGCCACCAGCCGCAGCGACACCAGATCACGCACCTCCGCGCTGTCGGTGCCGAGTGCATTGGCCAGCATGGACGAATCGATCACCACCCCGTAAGACGCCATGAAGTGGCTGCCGATGGCCGAGGACAGCACGAGGACCAGGGCGGCGACGCGGTGGAGGCGTGGCCATGTGAGCAGCGACAGCAGGGCAAACACGAGGAAGCCGATGGCGAGAAACAGGCAGAGCAACACCGACAAGCGGGCCGAACCGCCTTCCAGCGTCAGGAGCCGATACCCCAAGGGCAGGTTGCCCGCCAGCGCCAACCAGATGCTCAGGACCAGATTCGTTGTCCAGGGTGGTTGGACGCTTGGGGATGTGACGATGTCCGATGGCGAATGGGCGGCATTCGGGTGGGCAGCGGCAGGCAATGTGCAGGTGGACATGACAAGGATGAAACCGCGCTAGCCCATGCCTGCGCGTTCTCTCGATGCTGACGGCCGCGGCTTAAGCGTCACTTATGGGGCGCGGCAGCTGCCCGTTACGAATGTCTGCAACTTCTTACGTGTAGAGATGGCTCGCTGACCATGCCTTAAGGAAGGGACAAGCTTGGGCGAAGACAGTCGCCAGTCGCGCCCCACGGTGCCTGTGCCCTTGCCTTTCCCAATCCACCCAAGGAAATTCCATGACCCGCTTTCCGACTGCCCACCTGATCCGTCCCTTCCGTGGGCGCCTGCGACATCTTGCCGCGGCCCTGCTCACGTCCACACTGCTCGCTTGCGGAGGCGGGGGTGGTGGCGATGCCCCGACCAGCGGGGCGCAGGCCAAGAGCTTCTCGGGGGTGGTGACCCAGTACGACGGTGCCGGCCTGCTGGTGGATGGTGTGGCGGTCGATACCTCAGGTCTTGCCAACCTGCCGGCGGAGCTGCGCGTGGGCATTGCTGTCGAAGTCGAGGGGGTGATGGACAACGGTGTCATCTACGCCCAGCGCATCAAGCTGGATGACGACAGCAGCGACGATGTGCCCAAGGGCGTGCGAAATGAGCTTGAGGGGCGTATCACGGCCATGAGCAGCCCGGCGATCTTCTCCGTCAATGGTGTGCCGGTGGATGCGACCGGGGCGTCTGTTCTGCCTTCAGGCCTGGCCGTGGGCAGCCTGGTGGAGGTCTACGGCATCCTGGTCAACGGTGTGATGCAGGCGGTGAAAGTCGAGCTGGAAGACGATGATGACGACGATCACGACGACGACAGCCACGATGATGACGGGCATGACGACGACAACGATGATGATGACGATGACAGCGACAAGAGCCGTTGACGGCAAACCTGCCGGAACGCACACCCCTTGAGGTGTGTTTTCGGTCCTCAGCCCATGAGGATCCAGCGCCAGGCGGCGCTGGTCCACACCCCCGCGCAGAACACCAGGCTCAACAACACCGCTGCGCTGGCCGTGTCCTTGGCCACGCCGGACAGTTCGTGCCACTCGGGTCCGATGCGGTCCACCGCCCGCTCGATGGCGGTGTTCAGCAGTTCGGTGACCAGCACCAGCACCACCGACCCGATCAGCACCACCGTTTCGAGCCACGATGGGGACATCCAGAGCGCCAGGGGCACCAGAACGGCGGCCAGCAGCAGCTCTTGACGAAAGGCGGGTTCGCGCCAGCCGGCTTTCAGTCCGCGCCAGGAGTGGCCGGTGGCGTGCCACAGGCGCGAGAGCCCGCGTCGCCTGACCAGATGCTGTGCCTGCGGCTTCATGGTGGGGTGTCGGACGCGGCTGGCCAGACCAGGGCGTAGCGTGTGGTCATGGGCGCCTGTGCACCGCCTTGTTCCAACCGGGCACCCATGTGCCGGGCCAGCCGGTCCACCAGGCGCAGGCCCAGTCCCAGTCCCTCGCTGTCGGGGACTGCCGTGCCGCTTTCGCGGCGGCCGTCGTCGCTGACCGCGACCTGGGTGTTCTCACCCGTGTGATCGACGTCGACACGGATCTGGGTGCCCGTGGGCGTGTGCCGGATGGCGTTGTCGATCAGGTTGCGCAGGGCCAGTTCCAGCAGGGTCCGGGGTACGGGCAGGTGGACGGCCTGTTCGGGCGCCTGCAGGGCCAGCTCCTGCCCGCGTTCGTAGGCCAGCTGGACGTGTGCCTCGATGACCGACGACGCCACCTCGCAGACATCGGTCATGGCCGTCAGCGCAGTTGCCTGGTCGCGTTGCGCGCGGGCCAGGTCCAGCAACTGTTGCAGGATGCGGCCAGCCCGCAGGGCGTCGTGCTCCAGCCGGTCGAGCAACTCGGCGCTGGGTGTCTCGCGTGCGGCCCGGGCGCCCAGGGCGATCGAGGCCAGCGGGGTACGCAGTTCGTGGGCGATGTCGGAGGCGAAGGCGCGCTCGCGCTGCGCCTGTGCCTGCAGGGCATCGACCATGCCGTTGATGGCGTTCACCGTGGAGGCGAACTCCTGGTAGCGGTGCGATGGGTCCAGCCGCTGGCCGGCGGCGGTGTCCAGGGACTGAACCTGGTCGGACAGCTGCCCCAAGGGCCGGAGGCCGCGGCGCACGGCCCACCACAGCGCCAGCATCACCAGCGGCAGCAGCACCAGCACGGGCAGCAACACATGCCGGCCCAACTCCTGGTTGAGGCGGTGGCGGTCCTCCATGTCCACCAGCACCGCCACATGCCGGTTGCCGGGCGCCGCCGCCACGTACATGCGCAATTGCCCCGTGCCGTGGGCCGGATCCACAGTCACGCTGGAGAGGCCCGGGGTGGGCGGTGCCTGAAGGCCCAGTGCAGCCGCAATACCATGGGTATCCTCGATCAGTTGACCACCTTCCCAGCGCAACACCGCCAGTTCGATCGCGTAGTCCCGGCGGTGGACAGCCTGGTTGTCCGGGGTGTCGAGCGACTGCTGATCCTGCGGCTCCAGCAGCAGCCGGGCCACCGAGATCAGCTTGCCGTCGGTGATCTCGCGCGCTTCATGGCGGCCGGTGCTCCATGCAGCGGCGGCCATGAGCAGCCAGACCAGCACCAGTGCCGCGGCCGACCAGAACCACAGGTGCCGGCTGAGTGTGCTGCGCGTGGTCACCCGGGTTTCTCCGGGATGAAATAGCCGACCCCGCGCACCGTGCGGATCAGGCCGTCGCCCAGCTTGCGGCGCAGGTGGTGGATGTGCACCTCGATGGCGTTGCTCTCCAGGCCCTCACCGAAGCCATACAGGGCGGCTTCGAGCCGGGCCTTGGACATCACCCGGGGCCGATCCTGCAGCAGGGCCAGCAGCAAGGCGAATTCGCGGCCGCCGATGGGCACCGATTCGCCATCCCGGGTGACGGTGTGGGCAGCCGGGTCGATCACCAGCGTGCCGTACTCGATCTGCGGGCGTGCACGCCCACCGGCGCGGCGGAACATGGCGCGCAGCCGGGCCAGCATTTCGTTGGCGTCAAAGGGTTTGACGATGTAGTCATCGGCGCCGCTGTCCAGTCCGGCGATGCGGTGGTTGACGCCATCGCGTGCCGTCATGATGAGCACCGGCACGTCAGGGGGCGTGCCAGGGTGCCCCTCGCTGGCAGGCGTGGGCTGGCGCCGCAGCCGCGTCAGCAGGTCCAGTCCGTCACCATCTGGCAGGCCCAGGTCCAGCAGCAGGGCGTCAAAGGCCTCCACGCGCAGCGCCGCCCAGGCGCCGGCCAGGTTGCCGCACACGTCGGGGGCATGGCCGTCGGCGCGCAGTGCGGTCGCCAGTCCGCTGGCAATGCCCGGATCGTCTTCCACCACCAGTACCCTCATGTTGTTGCTCCTGACCAGACCGCACCGGCTGTCTCGCCGGCCGTGGCAGCGGGCCGGGTTTTCATGTACGCACGATACCAGTCCACGAAGCGCTGCACACCCACACCCACGTCGGTGGCCGGGCTCCAGCCGGTCAGGGCCTGCAGGCGGCTGACGTCGGCCCAGGTGTCCGGCACGTCGCCCATTTGCATGGGCAGCAGCTTGCGCAGGGCGGGCTTGCCGATGGCGCGCTCCAGGTGGGCAATGAAATCGGTCAGCACGACCGGGTGGCTGTTGCCCACGTTGAGCACCCGGTGGGGGGGATTTCCCGGGCTGCCCCGCGGCGGCCTGTGCAGCACCCGCACAAAGGCCTCGACCACATCGTCCACATAGGTGAAGTCGCGCCGCATCTGGCCGCCGTTGTAGACCTCGATCGTCTGCCCGGCTTCAATGGCCCGGGCAAACCTGAAGATGGCCATGTCGGGGCGCCCCCAGGGGCCATACACCGTGAACAGGCGCAGGCCAGTGGCCGGCAGACCATACAGGTGGCTGTAGCTGTGGACCATCACCTCGTTGGCCTTCTTGCTGGCGGCGTAGAGCGAGACCGGACGGTCGGTGACCGCGTCTTCGCGCAGGGGCATGGGGTTGCCCTCGCCATAGACCGAGCTCGACGATGCATAGACCAGGTGTTGCACGCCGGTGTGCCGGCAGCCTTCGAGCACATTGAGGGTACCGGCCAGGTTGCTGTCGAGGTAGGCCAGCGGGTTCTCCACCGAATAGCGCACCCCCGCCTGGGCCGCCAGGTGCAGCACGGCGTCGAAGCGTTCGGCGGCAAACAGCGCGGCTGTGGCAGCCCGGTCGGCCAGGTCCAGCCGGACAAAGCGGAAACCGGGGCGGGCCGAGAGCCGGGCCAGCCGGTCGCGCTTGAGTTGGGGGTCGTAGTAGGGGGTCAGGCTGTCCAGTCCCACCACCTCCAGGCCATCGGCCAGCAGCCGGTCGCTCAGGTGATAACCGATGAAGCCGGCCGCACCGGTCACCAGCACGCGCCGCAGGGGGTGTCGGGTGGAAGTCATTGCAGTATGTCCGTGCGTTGCGGGCGCCAGCTGTAGCGGACGGGGCGCTCCGGTGGCTCGCAGGTGGCCGCCAGGGTGGATGCATCCAGCAGCGCCCACTCGCGCCGGTGGGCATTGCCCAGTTCCTGCCGCTTCGTGCCGTCAAAACAGTGCAGACCCAGCGGCTTGGGCACCAGCAGCACCCGCGACTTGTCCTCCTGCATCCACAGCCAGGCGTTGCGCTCCTGTTCCTGCAGCGGGGCCAGGTAGCTGAAGTGCACCAGCGGCCGCTGCGAGAAGAGCAGGAACTGTTCCTTGAACAGCAGCAAGCCGACCTCGCGGCCGGGTTCCAGTCGCTGCTCCAGTTGCGTCATGAGTTCGCGCGGGGTGCGGTGCGGATCCATCGCGGGCCAGACCCACCAGGCGATGAACAGCCAGCCCATCAGGGCGGCCAGCGCCAGCTGCTCCAGCACCTGGCGCCGCCAGGTCAGGGCCATCGATGCCAGCACCGCCGCACCGAGCGCCATCAGGGGACCGGCCAGTGTGCCCAGCTCGTCGGCGTAGTCGTCCACCCGGGGGCCCAGCCGGTCCGGCTGCCACCAGGCCACGGCACCCAGGGCCAAGATGGCGGTACCGACCAGCAGCAAGGCCAGCCGCAAGGCGCCGGTGGACCAGCGGATGCCACCTTCTTTGAGGGCCCGTTGCCACACCACCGCGGCCACCAGGGCCAGCATCGGCAGCGCGGGCAGGATGTAGACCTCGCGTTTGCCCCGGCTGAGCGAGAAAAACACGATCACCAACGCGACCCAGCCGAACAGGATGCGTGCCCGTGGGTCTTCGCGCAGCACCCGACCCAGGCGGCGCACCTGCGTCAGCAGCAACAGGGCCAGCGGAAGCCACACCGTCGGAATGGCGGTGCTCAGGAAGTAGTGCCAGGGCTTGATGTGCCCCCAGGGGTTGGCGTAGCGGCCCGCGGTCTGCTGCAGCAGGATGTTGTCGCGGTAGCCGCGCAGCACCTCGCTGTCGGAAGCGGCCACCTGCCACAGCATGGGGCCCAGCCAGAGCGCCAGCGTGCCCAGCAGGGCAACCAGGCCCAGCCAGCTGCGTGCGCCCCAGACCTTGCCCTGTGCATGGTTCTCACGCGCTGCAGCGCCCCACAGGGCCAGCGGAATCAGCATCAGCACCGGCAGGAAGCCGACGCCCTTGGTCATGATGCCCAGCGCCATTGCGACGAAGGCCGTGAAGTACCAGCCCCAGGCAGGTCCGGTCATGAAGTGGCGCAGCAGGCCATAGCAGCCCAGGGTGATCCAGAAGCAGACCAGCGCGTCGATCTGCGCCGTTTTGGCCTGCAGCAGGAACTGCGGCGTGAACACCAGCACCAGCAGTGCGGTCCGCGCCACATCGGCGCCCCAGAGTCGCCGTCCGATGTCGTTCACCAGCCAGAGCGTGCCCAGGCCGGCCAGGGCGCTGGGCAGCAGGAAGGCGATCTTCAGCTGGCCGGTGAGCTGATAGCACAGGGCGACCAGCCAGATGAACACCGGCGGCTTGTCCGGGTAGGGTTCGCCGCCGCGCATCGGAAACAGCCACTGGCCCGACTCCACCATCTCGCGCGCGATCTGGGCAAAACGCGGTTCGTCGGCCGGCCACGGTGAGCGCAAGCCAATGCCCGAAGCCAGCACAATGGCCACGGCCAGCAGCAGCCAGACGGTGCCCAGCTCAGCCGGACCAGCCCGGTGGGAGGCCGCTGTGTTCATGCTGGGCTGCGCCTTTGCAGCACCTCGGCCAGGCGCTGCTTGAAGCCATGGTGGTAGAGGTACCAGGCCAGGGCGGTGGAGCCGATCAGCAAGGCCAGGCTGATCCAGATCTTGGAGCTGTCCTGCAGGGCCACGCCCCGACCCGCGTAGCTGAACAGCAGCGACTGCGGCAGGTAGCCCGGCAGGCTGCCCAGCAGCACCGATCGCCGGCTCAGGCCCGCCAGCGCGGCCGCCACGTTGGTCACCAGGTTGCTGCCCACCGGCATCAGCCGGACAATGCAGATCCACTTCCAGGTGTCGCCGCCCAGCACCTGGCGCACCAGGTCGATCCGGGCGCCGTGGCGCTCGCGCAGCCAGTCCATGCCGACGTGTTTGATCACGCTCATGGTCAGCAGCGCGCCGAGCCCGGTCAGCAGGGTGCTGACCACGCCGCCCCACCAGCCGCCCAGCAGGTAGCCGCAGCTGAAGGCCACCACCTGGCGGGGACCTCCCAGCGCGGTGAAGACGATGGCCCCCAGGCCGAACAGCGGCCAGGCCAGCGCACCGTACTCCCGGAACAGGTCGCGCAGCAGGTCCTCTTCGTTGTAGGAGCCCCACCAGCCGTAGTGGAAGGACACGAAAGCCAGCGTCAGCACCGCGGTCAGCAGCAAGGGCTTGACCAGCATCCCCAGGTCGGACCTCATCGGGCCGCGACCTCACCTACCCATTCGCGCGCGGACAGCCGCGGCAGCTTGCTGCGTTTGATCAGCCAGCGCACGGCAAACATGTCCACGATGCCAACCCAGACGCGGTTCCATGCGGTGTACTTGGACACACCGGCCTGGCGGTGGCGGTGGTTGACCGGGACCACGCTGATGCGTCCGCCCAGGCGTCGGACCAGGGCTGGAATGTAGCGGTGCATGTGGTCGAAGTAGGGCAGCTGCAGCCAGGTGCGCCGCGGAATCAGCTTCAGGCCACAGCCGGTGTCGGGCACGCCGTCGTCCAGAATGCGGCGTCGCACGGCATTGGCGATCTTCGACTGGATCTTCTTCCACTCGGTGTCCCGCCGGTTCTTTCGGAAGCCGGCCACGCAGAAGTCGGGGCCGGCGGTGGCCATGCGGCCGGCTTCGGCCAGCAGGGCCGGGATGTCGGCCGGGTCGTTCTGGCCGTCGCCGTCGATGGTCACCAGGTAGCGGGCCCGGGCGTGGCGCGCGGCCGTCGTCAGCGCCGTGCTCTGGCCGCAGCTGCGTTCGTGGCGCAGCATCTGGGCCGGCGCACCCAGCGCCTGGCAACGCGAGAGGAACACCTGGCCGGTGTCGTCGCTGCTGCCGTCATCGACCAGCACGATCTCGAAGCGGCAGACCGGCTGCAGGGCGGCGACGATCTCGGCCACCAGTGAGCCGATGTTGCCGGCTTCGTCCTTGGCCGGGATCAGGACCGAAACCTCCAGAGCATGCTGTGGCTCGACGGAGTCGGGGAAGGGGGGGCTGGAGGTCATGCGAAAGGGCCGGTCGGCCGGAACGGATTGCGCGCATGGTGCTTTCTCAAACTTAAGCTCAGCTTAAAGTTGGGCGGCGAGCATCGTGGCATGCCGCAGCAACACCTTGTCTCTTCACGGGCCGCCCTGCTGGTCTGCCTGGCCAGCTGTCCCTGGGAGCTGACACAGTTCGGTGGACGCGCCTGGCATGTGTCGCACTGGCGCTGCCAGGGCTGGGGCGAGGGCAGCGGACGGGCTGGTGGTGGCTGTCTATGGCTGTCCTGATGGGGGCCGCCGCGGGTGGCGCGCAAACCTTGCGGGGAGCCCACTACCCCAGTCATACCCTGTGGACTGCAGTGGTGTGCCTGGCCTGTTCAACAGCCGTGTGGTCGCTGGCTGTGCGTCGCCGGATGCGGACCGCTCACCAGCCCAGCCCGATGCGCAGCGGCAGGTAGACCGCCATGCCGGCCACGATGGTGCCCAGCACGCCGCGGCGCCAGTAGAACCATGCCGCGCCGGCCAGGGCCGAGAACAGGCGGGCGTCCTTCCAGGTGCCGACCAGCGCGCCCTGGGTGGTGACGATTTCGGGCACCACCACGGCGGCCAGGGCGGCGATGGGCGCGTACTGCAGTCCGCGTTGTGCCCAATGCGGCAGCGTCCACGGCCGGTCGGAGAACAGGAAGAACGAGCGCGTGATGAGTGTGACCACGCCCATGGCCAGGATGATCAGCAAGGTGTTCAGGTCCAGATCAAGCATGGTGACCACCCTCCTTGTGGCCGAACAGCGGTGTCTTCTCCAGCACCAGGCACATGGCCACGGCGCAGGCAATGGCGACCAGGATGTTGAGCTTGAGCGGCAGCGCCCAGGCCACCACGGCCGCAGCCCCGGCCACCCCGGCCGACACCATGCGCAGCGGCGAGGTGGCCAGCGAGCACAGCACACCCAGCAGCGCCAGGATGCCGGCAAATCCCAGGCCCCATTCGGTCGGCACCGCATGGGCAGCCAGGATGCCGATCACGCTGGCGACCATCCAGGCGGTGAAATTGATGGCGCAGTTGCCCATCAGGTAGGCCTGCTGCGCGGTCAGCTCCTCGGCGTTGCTGCCCGGTTTGGGGTAGCGCTTGGCGAAGAACACATAGCTCAGGTCGCCGGTGACGAAACCCGAAGCCACTCTGCGCAGGCGCGGCATGTGCATCATGTAGGGGCGCAGGTGGGCCGAGAACACCACGAAGCGCAGGTTGACGCAGAAGGCCGCCGCCAGAATCACCCACATCGGCGCACCGGCGGCAATCATCGGTACCGCCGCCAGCTGCGCGCTGCCGGCGTAGACGATCAAGGTCATCAGCAGCGCTTCCAGCACCGACAGGCCGGACTTGACCATGGCCACGCCGGTCATCAGGCCCCAGGCGGCAATGCCCATGGCCACCGTGGTCTGGTCGCGGATGCCTTCGCGGTATTCGGGGCGGGAGCGGTATTCGGCGCTGAGGAACATCAGTCGGCCTTTCCGGCTGTGCTGTCAAACACCTGCCCCGGAGTCAGTGCATGGCCGCGCAGGAAGTCGGCCGCCGCCAGGCGTTTGCCGCCGGCGCGCTGCAGCTCGGTCAGCACCAGCACCCCGTCGCCGGTGGCGACCCGGATGCCGCTGGCGTCTGCCGCCAGCACCTGGCCCGGCACGCTGCCGGCCGGTGCGATGGCGGCATCGGCCCGGGCCGACCAGACCTTGACGGTCTCACCGGCCAGCGAGGCACTGAGGCCGGGAAACGGGTTGAAGGCGCGTGCGCGGCGTGCGGTCAGCAGGGCCGGCAGCGTCCAGTCGATGGCGCCCTCGGCCTTCTCGATCTTGTGTGCGTAGGTCACGCCTTCGGCCGGCTGTGGCGTGCGCGTCAGGCCACCACAGGCGGCCAGTTCCAGTGCCTCGACAATGAGTCGACCACCCAGCGTGGCCAGCCGGTCGTGCAGGGAGGCGGTGGTTTCCTCGGCACCGATGGCCAGTTGCTCGACCAGCAGCATGTCACCGGTGTCCAGGCCTTCGTCCATCTGCATGATGGTCACGCCGGTCTCGGTGTCGCCCGCCTCGATGGCGCGGTGGATGGGCGCGGCCCCGCGCCAGCGCGGCAGCACGGACGCATGGATGTTCAGGCAACCGAGCCGGGGCAACTGCAACACCCACGCCGGCAGGATCAGGCCGTAGGCCGCCACCACCATCACATCGGCCTGTGCCGCCCGCAGGGCCTCGCGCGCGGCCGCCGCGTCATCGGGGTATTTGCCGTCCAGGCGCAGGCTGCGTGGTTGCGCCACGGGGATGCCGTGTTCCAGGGCCAGCTGCTTGACCGGCGAGGCCTGCAGCTTCATGCCTCGGCCGGCCGGCCGGTCCGGCTGCGTCAGCACCAGGGGCACCCGGAAGCCCGCGGCCAGCAGGCGTCCAAGCGCCACGCGGGCGAATTCCGGCGTACCGGCAAACACAATGTTCATGGCGTCAGAAAAGAAGGCGGACCGGTGTGGTCAGCGGCCCGGGTCGAAGGACTCGTCGGGCATGGGCTCATCGGTGTGCATCAGCTTGCGCACCACGCCCGCCGGATCCAGGTGCACATGGAACTGGCGCGGCCAGGACACGTCGAGGTAGCGGTAGGTCCAGATGTCCCCGTCGAACAGGGCCACACGCTCGACCAGAGCGGGCCGGCCGAACAGCCGCAACACGTCGTCCCGGGTCCAGCGGTCGACCTCGATCCGGGCGAACCAGGCCGGGTCCATCACCTGGTCGACCTGGCGCAAGCGACCCTGGGCATCGAGTTCGACATTGAACACCTGCTGGCCGGCCGGCTGGCGTGAATACTGCAGCCGAGTGCCTTCAGGCAGGTCGATGGTGGCGGTGGGCCGGCCCAGCGCTCGCTCGATGTCGGCGCGTGGCGTGCCCGCCACCAGGCGGTCGGGCATGGCGGCGCAGCCGGCCAGCAGCCCGGCCGCCACCAGGGCGGCCAGGGTCAGGGCCGCACGCCGCCTCATGCCCGCTCCGCTTCGCGACGGGCCTTGACCAGCTTGCTCTTGATGCGGTTGCGCTTGAGCATGGAAAGGTACTCGACGAACACCTTGCCCATCAGGTGGTCCATCTCGTGCTGGATGCACACCGCCAGCATGCCTTCGGCCTCGATCACGCGGCTGTTGCCTTCGCCGTCCAGGGCGCGCACACGCACCGCGATCGAGCGCTCGACGCCATCGTAGATGCCAGGCACCGACAGGCAGCCTTCTTCGCCCTTGCGCTTCTCGTCGCTGGCCCACTCGAGCTCCGGGTTGATCAGCACCAGCGGCTGGTCGCGGGTCTCGCTCACGTCGATGACGATCAGGCGCAGGTGCACGTCCACCTGCGTGGCCGCCAGGCCGATGCCGTTGGCGTCGTACATGGTCGCCAGCATGCGGGGAATCAGGGCCCGGATGTGGTCGTCCACCGCAGCGACCGGTTTGGCAACGGTGTGCAGTCGGGGATCGGGGTAACAGAGGATGGGCAGCAGCTCGGGCGAATTCATGGACATCAGAAATGGGGGTGCCTGCAGACAGGCCCGCAACCGTTCAGAGCGACGGATTGGCCGGCTGTCGGCAGTGCCCATGGCGGGTCTGCGACACAGTTGGCCGTTTGTCGCTATTTTCGCTACTTTTCTCAGCGCGTGCTCGTGAGGTTGTCCATAAACATTGCCTAATCAATGGCTTGGGCGCAAAATCAAATGCGACTTGTCAAGACCGACAGTGCCGAGGCGCGTCGGCCCGGCCACCTGGGGTGCCGGCCGATGCCCCCTAGCCTGCCCCAGGGGCCCTACATGCCATCGAAGACCCTCTCGTCCGCCGCCGTTTCCTTTGCCCCGGTCCTGCGCCCGCTGGCCTGCGCCAGCCTGCTGCTGGCCGGTGCCGTGGCCACCAGTGCCCTGGCGCAGAACTTTCCCATCACGCCGCAGCAGCGGGCCACGGCCCAGCAGGTGGCCGAAGCCGGTGTGCCGCTGTCCGAGCTGGCGCCCGATGCGCCCACCGAATACACGGTCAAGCGTGGCGACACGCTGTGGGCCATTTCCGGCATCTTCCTCAAGCGCCCCTGGCGTTGGCCCGAGCTGTGGGGCATGAACCTGCAGGACATCCGCAACCCGCACCTGATCTTCCCCGGGCAGGTGCTGTACCTTGACACCTCCAATGGCCGTGCCCGCCTGAGCACCCGCCGGCCTGATGGTGGGCTGGAGACCGTCAAGGTCTCGCCGCGCATCCGCTCCGAAGCCCTGTCCGATTCGGCCATCCCCCCGATCTCCCTGCAGGCCATCGAGTCCTTCCTGACCGAGCCGCTGATCGTGGACGAGGCGACGTTCGCGCGGGCGCCGCGCATCGTGGCCACACCCGAGTCACGCGTGCTGCTCAGCCGAGGCGACCGTGCCTACGCCCGTGCCCAGTACGGCAGTGGCCAGGCCGACGATGGCAAGCCGCTGCGCGTGGCCGATGGCCGGCAGTACCGCGTGTTCCGCAACGCCGTGCCGCTGAAGGACCCCGAGACGTCCGAGGTGATCGGCTACGAAGCGCAGTACGTCGGCAAGGCCGAGCTGGTGCGTGACGAAGAGCTGCGCGAGATCGTGCCTGCGCCCGCACCCGCCGGCGCGCCGGCGCCCATGGCCACCGACTCCTACCAGCCGGCCTTTGACAATCCGGCCAACATCGAGCGCCAGGCGGTGGCCGCAGCCCCTGCACCGAAGGCCGCTGGCGCCGGTTCTGAAATCATCCCGGCCACCATCGACATCACCCAGGCCAAGGAAGAGATGCGTGTGGGCGACCGCCTGCTGCCCGAACCGCCGCGCGAATTCACCAACTACGTGCCCAGCGCGCCGGCCAGCGCCATGACCGGCGCGGTGGTCAAGGTCTACGGCAACGCCGTGACCTTTGCGGCCCAGAACCAGGTGGTGGCCATCAACCGCGGCAGCAGCCATGGGGTCCAGCAGGGCCATGTGTTTGCGCTGCAGCGCGAGACCAGCCGGGTGGCCGACCGCACCGATGAAAGCCGCCCCATGATGCGCCTGCCCGGCGAGCGCAACGGCCTGATGATGGTGTTCCGCACTTTCGACAAGGTGTCCTATGCGCTGGTGCTGGAAATCGGCGACGGTGTGAAGGTCGGCGACCGCTTCACCAACCCCTGACCGTCGGCTGCGAGTGAGCGCCGACGAGCTGCGCGCCTGGCTGCGCCTGCTGCTCACACCCGGTGTGGGCCCGGATACCGCACGACGACTGCTGGCCGCCTTCGGGCCACCGGAGTCCGTGCTGGCCCAGCCGTCCGCCGCCTGGCGGACCCTGGTCAGCGCGCGCGTGGCCCAGGCGCTGGCCGAAGAACCCCCGGATCTCGCCCTGCGCCTGGAGCGTGCCCGGTCCTGGCTGGCCGCCTCTGCGGATCACCATGTGCTGAGTTTTGCCGACGCGGCGTTTCCAGCCGAGTTGCTGCAGATGGCCGATCCGCCGGTGTTGCTCTGGGTGCAGGGCGATCTGCGGACGCTGCAGCATCCGGTGCGGCTGGCCATGGTCGGCTCGCGCAACCCCACGCCACAGGGCCAGGCCAACGCGCACCAGTTTGCCTGTGCGCTGGCCGGGGCGGGCGTCTGTGTGGTGTCGGGTCTGGCCACGGGGGTCGACGGCGCGGCCCACGAAGGTGCACTTGAAGGCGGCGGCCCGACCATTGCCGTGGTGGGCACCGGGCTGGACATCGTCTACCCCCGCCGCCACACCGAACTGGCGCGGCGCATCGCCGCGAACGGCTGCCTGGTCAGCGAATACCTGCCCGGCACCGGGCCGCACCAGTCCCACTTTCCCCGGCGCAACCGCCTGATTGCCGGCCTGTCGCAGGGCACGCTGGTGGTCGAGGCCGCGGTGCAGTCGGGTTCGCTCATCACCGCCCGCCTGGCCGCCGAACAGGGCCGCGAGGTGTTTGCCATTCCAGGTTCCATCCATTCGCCGCAGGCCCGGGGTTGCCATGCCCTGATTCGCCAGGGGGCCAAGCTGGTCGAGTCGGCGCAGGACATTCTGGAAGACCTGCGGCTGGTGCCACCCGCCCATGCCGGTCGGTCGTCTTCCGAGCCAGACCCGACTGATCGCATCGGCGAAGATGCCTCCCTGCTGCAGGCGATGGGTTTTGATCCGGTCAGCTTCGATGCCCTGCAGGCGCGCACCGGCATCGATACACCGACGCTTCAGGCGCGGCTGCTGGAACTGGAGTTGGACGGTCAGGTGGCCCGTCTGCCTGGCGGCCTGCTGCAGCGCATGGGCGCTGCCTAGAGCCTGCCGGGGTACTCAGGCGGGGGTGGGCTGACCCGGTCTGGACGGCAGGTCGCGCCAGCTCAGCTGAGCAGCCGTTCCGGATTGGCGTCGAGTTTGGCCAGTGCGTCGCGCGTGGCGCGTACGGTCAGGGCCTCTTCTTCGGCTGGCAGCAGCAGGCCTGCCTGCAGGTAGGCGGCCACGCGCACCACGGGCATCAGGAAGCAGCGGCCGGCACTGGTCACAAACAGGAACAGCTGGCCACGATCGCTGCGCCAGGCCAGCTGCACGGTGCTGAGCTTGGCGTTGTGGTCCAGCGTGAACCAGCTGCCCACCTGCAACTCGACCGCCCAGGCCCGCATGGCCTCGTTCGGCTGGCTGCCGCCCTGGCGTATTACGTCGATGTTGCTGGCATCAACGCCAGTGATCATCTCGATGCTCTGGTCGTCCAGGTCAAGGTCGCCGACCTGGTTGTCCGGCAGGAAGTCTTCGAGGTTGGACAGCCGCTTGGCCAGGCGGTCCAGGCTCTCCTGTGGAATCTCCTCGGTCCGCGACATGAAGGCATCGGCCAGCGTGTCGCTGACTGCCTTGATGTGCTGGTCCTGCAGCGCGGGTGGGTAGCCCAGCAGTCCCATGCCATGTCGCAGGCGCTGCAGCAGGGCGGGCAATTGCTGGATGACGCGGGCCCGGTCGGCCCGGTTGGGCTTGGCGCTGGCGGCCCACAGCAGGTCGGAAGCGACCTGCTTGAGGGCCGTGGTCTCCTCGTGCTTGAGGCCGTACTTGACGCTGGCCACCGCCAGCACCTCGACCCAGACCTTGAACAGGAAGTCGCGCACCTCGTTGCGCACCGGCATGTCGTCGAGCAGCTTGCGCAGCTCGATGGTGTATTGCACGGCCAGGGTTTCCTTCTGCTCGACCTGCTGGGCCACGCTGACGAACTTGCTGGTGGCGGCGTTCTGCTCGCTCAGGTAGGTGGACAGGAACTTCTGGAATTCGTCGAAGACCAGCTGGAACACGCGCCGTCCGGTCTCGGGGTACTGCTCGATCACCTGCACCACGCGCTTGATCTCGGCTTCGAGGGCGGCCGAGGTGACGTCGGTCTCAAAGCCCAGCACGACCGAACCCATGCGGTCGATCAGCCGCCGGGCCGGGTGCTGCAGCGCGCTGAAAAACTCGGGTTCGGCCAGGGCCACCCGCAGCACCGGGATCTGCAGGCGGGCAAACCAGACCCGTACGCTGGGGGGAATGCGTTCTTCGGCCAGGATGCTCTGGAACATCAGGGCCACGACCTCGATGGTGGCCTTCTCGCTCGGGGTTTCGGCGGCCTGCTTGAGTTCGGTCGTGCGCTCGCGCAGCGCTTGCGCGGCCCGGTGCACATGGCTGGCATCGATGACCGCGATGCCGCTGGCACCGCCGCCACTCATCTGGACACCAACGTCGGTGCGCACCACCGGTGCAATGCGCTGGATGGCCTGTTGCAGCGGGGCCGAGGGTTCCAGGATCTGGGTGGCCTCGAATTCCTCGCCCACGCGGTCGAGCAGCAGGCGCTTGAGCCGGCCCATGACCCCCTGGGCGCGCTGGCGCGCGCGCGCCAGCGGCGAGGTGCCGGTCATCATGCGGGTCTCGTCATGGACTCCGAAGCCGGCCCGGCGCAGGGATGAAGGCGCGCTGCCCATGTTGGAGGATCCGTCGCCAATGCCACTGGCGGGACCCGGGCTGTACGCGCCGCTACCGCCGGACGCAGCCCGTCCGCCGCCGCCGCTTCCTGTCGCCGCCTGGCCATCCGGCGTGTGTCCGGCAGCGGGCTGGCTTTCGCGCAGGTCGGCCGCAGAGCCGGTGCGGCTGCCGGGGGCGCGTTTGACCAGGGCGTTCAGGTCGATTTCCTTCATCACGCCGCTGCTCACGAGGAACTCGTTGGCCGCCTTGTAGGCCTCGTGCAGGCGGGTGGCCATGACCTGTGCAACAGCATCCTGCACCAGGCCCCAGCCCTCGCGGGTCATCTGGGCGTCCAGCCACTGGTCGATCAGGGCGCGTGCCACCACGTCGGGCAACAGGATGTCGCCGCGCGGCAGCTCCTGGCGCTTTTCCAGGTGCTGGATGCGCAGCCGCAGTTCGTTGAGATCGCTGGAGCACTTGTCGAGCACCCGCATGGCCAGGCGCGAGGCGATGATCTGGTCATCGATGGTGCCTTCGGCCACCAGTTCGAGCCGGCCGGAGTTGACCGGTTGTCCGGAAGCCGAGAACCGGGGCAGCAGGGTTCGCTGGATGGCCCGGCGGCTGTTGTTCAACCAGGCGGTCTGGTTGCGCTGGAAGCTGGTCCAGGCGTCTCGCCGCTCCTGCATCTCGCGCGCGGGGCCGGCCTGGTCCAGGATGGTGGCGAGCCGGGTGTCGCAGGCCTTGACGATCTCGGGAAGAGCACGTCCCACGTGAACCACGAAGAGCTCACGCGCCTGTTTGGCCAAGGAAGAGACGTGCTGGTCGGGTGACACCACAATGTGTGAAGTATGACACGAAGCGACCCACAGGCCCCGGGGGTATCAGGGCGTTCGTGACATGCGTCCGACCCTGTTGGCAGTTACACCACAGCGCCGGCGTTCGGGTCGTCCGGATCGGTGCCCTGTCCGTCTTTCTTCGGGCCGCCCTTGATCAGGTCTTCGCGCTTGACGCCCAGCCACATGGCAACCGAGGCGGCCACGAAGATGGAAGAGTAGATGCCAAACAGGATGCCGATGGTCAGGGCCAGGGCGAAGTAGAACAGGGTCGGGCCGCCGAACAGCAGCATGGACAGCACCATGGCCTCGGTCGAGCCGTGGGTGATGATGGTGCGGCTCATGGTGGAGGTGATGGCATGGTCGATCACCTGGGCTGGGGTCATCTTGCGCTGGCGCCGGAAGGTCTCGCGGATGCGGTCAAAAATGACCACCGATTCGTTGACCGAGTAGCCCAGCACGGCCAGTACCGCCGCCAGCACCGCCAGCGAGAACTCCCACTGGAAGAAGGCGAAGAAGCCCAGGATGATGATGACGTCGTGCAGGTTGGCAATGATGGCGGCGACCGAGAACTTCCACTCGAAGCGGAACGCCAGGTAGACCATGATGCCCACGATCACCAGGGCCAGGGCGATCAGCCCGTCCTCGACCAGTTCGCGGCCCACCTGGGGTCCGACGAACTCGGTGCGGCGCAGTTCGACGGCCGGGTTTTGCGCACGCAGTGCCTGCAGCACCTGTTCACTCTGCTGGCCCGAACTCATGCCAGACATCGGTGGCAGGCGCAGCAGCACGTCGCGCGAGGTGCCGAAGTTCTGCACCGGCACATCGGCGTAGCCCAGCCCGCCAATCACCTGCCGCACCGCAGCGAGGTCGGCCGGCTGTTCGTAGGCCACCTCCATGACGGTGCCGCCGGTGAACTCGACCGACAGGTTCAGGCCACGGGTGACCAGGAAGAACACCGCCAGCACGAAGGCCAGGGTGGAGAACGCGTTGAGGGCCAACGCGTGCTTCATGAAGGGGATGTCGCGACGGACGCGGAAGAATTCCATGTGAGGTTCCTTGAGTCAGTCGTCAGACCTTGCCTGGGGTTCGGGTGTCGGCATCGGGCTTCCATACCGTGCCGATGGACAGGGACTTGAGCTTGCGTTGGCGGCCGTACCAGAAGTTGATCAGGCCACGCGAGAAGAACACGGCCGAGAACATGCTGGTCAGGATGCCGATGCAGTGAACCACCGCAAAACCACGGACCGGTCCCGAACCGAACAGCAGCAGGGCGAGACCGGCAATCAGGGTGGTGACGTTGGAGTCCAGGATGGTGCCCCAGGCGCTTTCGTAGCCGGCGTTGATCGCGGTCTGGGGGGCAGCACCCCGCCGCAGCTCTTCGCGCACCCGCTCGTTGATCAGCACGTTGGCGTCGATGGCCATGCCCAGGGCCAGCGCCATGGCCGCAATGCCGGGCAGGGTGAGGGTGGCCTGCAGCATGGACAGCACCGCCACCAGCAGCACCAGGTTGAAGGCCAGGGCGATGCTGGAAATGACCCCGAACAGGAGGTAATAGATGCACATGAACACGACGATGACCAGGAAACCCCACATCACGCTGTTGAAGCCGCGTTCGATGTTTTCCTTGCCCAGGCTGGGACCGATGGTCCGTTCCTCGATGATTTCCATCGGGGCCGCCAGCGAACCGGCACGAAGCAGCAGGGCGGTGTCGCTGGCTTCGGCGGTGGTCATGGCGCCGGAGATCTGTACCCGTCCACCACCGATCTCGGTGCGGATCACCGGCGCGGTGACCACCTCGCCCTTGCCCTTTTCGAACAGGATGATCGCCATGCGCTTGCCAACGTTCTCGCGCGTGATGTCGCGGAAGATGCGCGATCCCTTGGCGTCCAGTGTCAGGTGCACGGCGGCTTCCTGGGTCTGGCTGTCGAAGCCGGCCTGGGCGTCGGTCAGGTTCTCGCCGGTCAGCAGCACCTCGCGCCGCACGATGACGGCGCGTCCGCTGCGGTCGAGGTAGCGCTCGGATCCGAACGGCACCGGACCGGTGCCGCGCTCGGCGGCCAGACCATCGGTGCTTTCGTCGACCAGCCGCAGTTCCAGTGTGGCGGTGCGGCCCAGGATGTCCTTGGCCTTGGCGGTGTCCTGCACGCCTGGCAGCTGGACCACGATGCGGTCGGCGCCCTGTTGCTGGATCACCGGTTCTGCCACGCCGAGTTCGTTGATCCGGTTGTTCAGGGTGGTGATGTTCTGCTTGAGGGCCTGCTCCTGCACGCGGCGTGCGGCCTCCAGGGAAATGGTGCCCTGCAGGCGCAGGTCTTCGCCCCGGCTGGCGTCGGTGACCTGGAGTTCGACGAACTGGTCGTTGATGAGGTTGCGCATGGCCTCAAGGACCTGAGGTTCGCGCGCCCGCACCTCGATGGTCTGGCCGTCCCGGGTGATGCCGCCGTGGCGGATGCCTTTCTCACGGGCGGCCAGACGCAGGTCGCTGGCCAGCACGTCGGCGCGGCGCGTCAGGGCGGCGTCCATGTCGACCTGCAGCATGAAGTGCACACCACCACGCAGGTCCAGGCCCAGGTACATGGGTGAGGCGCCCAGGGAAGCCAGCCAGGCCGGGGTGCGCGGGACGAGGTTGAGCGCAACGACGTGGCTGGGGTCGGCCGGGTCGGTGTTGAGCGCGCGGTCGATGGCGTCGCGCGCCTGGATCTGGGCGTCGGTGGTCTCGAAGCGCGCACGCACCGAGTTGCCTTCAAGCAGGATTGAGGCCGCCTCAATGCGCTGGTCGGCCAGCACCTGCTCGACGCGGGTGACGGTGCCGGTGTCCACCTGAACCGAGGACCGGGCGCCGGTCACCTGCACCGCCGGCGATTCGCCGAACAGGTTGGGCAGGGCATAGACAAGGCCGATCAGCAGCGCCACCACGATGACGGCGTACTTCCACAGCGGGTATCGGTTCATAGAAATCAGCCTTCGATGGCGTTCGGATTCGATCCGGAATGCGGTGGATGCGGCTCTGCCGGTCCGCCCGCATGGCCCCCTTGAGGGGGTACGGGCCTGCTCAGGCAGGCCCGTACGGGGGTGGGAGTTACTTCACGGTACCTTTGGGCAGCACCTGGATCACCGCGGTGCGTTGCATCTGGACCTCGACGCCGTCGGCAAGTTCCACGCCGATGTAGGTGTCACCGATCTTGGACACCTTGCCGAGGAAGCCGCCGGCGGTGACCACTTCGTCTCCTTTGGCCAGTGCCTCGACCATGGCCTTGTGCTCCTTCTGGCGTTTCATCTGGGGCCGGATCATGACGAAATAGAGCACCACGAACATCAGCACCAGCGGCAGCAGGCTGAGCATGGTCGAGGGGGCGTCGCCACCGGCGGCGGCCTGGGCGTAGGCGGAAGAAATGAACACGGGGGTCTCCAGCAAGGGAAAATCGGTCGGTCAGGGGGTTGTGCCGCCGGCCGGACCGGCCCTGGACGGGCAGTCCGGGCCAGCGGCCCGCAACCTTTTATTGTATTGCGCGCCTGCCCGGGCGTGCTGACCTCAGGCGGACCCTGGTCAGATCGGGCCGGTGCACCTCAGAAGCCCAGCTGGCTGGCCAGGGCATCCATGCGGACTTTCACCCCGGGATCCATGGTCATGGTGCGGCCCCATTCCCGCCGGGTCTCGCCCGGCCACTTGTGGGTGGCGTCCAGCCCCATCTTGCTGCCCAGGCCACTCTCGGGCGAGGCAAAGTCCAGGTAGTCGATGGGTGTGCGCTCGATGGTGAAGCTGTCGCGCGCCGGGTCCATGCGGGTGGTGATGGCCCAGATGACCTCGCGCCAGTCGCGAACGTCGATGTCGTCATCGACCACGACGATGAACTTGGTGTACATGAACTGGCGCAGGTGACCCCAGATGCCCATCATGATGCGCCGGGCGTGGCCGGCGTAGGCCTTGCGGATGCCGACCACCGCCATGCGGTAGCTGCAGCCCTCTGGCGGCAGGTGGAAGTCGGAGATCTCGGGGAACTGCCGCTGCAGGAGGGGAATGAACAGCTCGTTCAGGGCCATGCCCAGCACCGCAGGTTCGTCGGGCGGCTTGCCGGTATAGGTGGAGTGGTAGATCGGGTCGGTGCGGTGGGTGATGCGCTCGACGGTGAACACCGGGAACTCGGCCTGCTCGTTGTAGTAGCCGGTGTGGTCGCCGTAGGGGCCCTCGAGCGCGTGCTGCCAGCCGCTGGGGTGGGCCGGATCCGGTTGGATGTGGCCTTCGAGCACGATCTCGGCCCGGGCTGGCACGCGCAGCGGCACGCCGATGGCCTGGGCCACCTCGGTGCGGGCGCCACGCAACAGGCCGGCGAACTGGTATTCGGACAGGCTGTCGGGTACCGGGGTGACGGCGCCCAGGAGGGTGGCCGGATCGGCGCCAATGGCCACCGCCACCGGGTAGGGCTGGCCGGGGTGCAGGCGGCCATGGTCACGGAAGTCGAGCGCGCCACCGCGGTGGGCGAGCCAGCGCATGACCAGCCGTTTGCGCGAGAGCAGCTGCTGGCGGTAGATGCCCAGGTTCTGGCGCGGCTTGTGCGGCCCCTGCGTGATGACCAGCCCCCAGGTGATCAGCGGGGCCACGTCGCCTGGCCAGCAGTGCTGGATGGGCAGCCTGCGCAGGTCGACGTCATCGCCTTCGATCACCGCCGCCTGACAGGGGGCATGGCGAACCAGCGCCGGGCTCATGTTCCAGAGCGAGCGTGCCATGCCGCCCAGACCGGTCATGTCCCTGAGCCCGCGCGGCGCTTGGGGCTCCTTGAGTTGCGCCAGCAATTCGCCGAAGCGGCGCAGTTCACCGACCGAGGTCACCCCCATGGCACGGGCGACGCGATCGGGGGTGCCGAACAGGTTGCCCAGCACCGGCATGGTGTGACCGGTGGGCTGCTCGAACAGCAGGGCCGGACCGCCGCTGCGCAGCACCCGGTCGCACAGGGCGGTCATCTCCAGGTGGGGTGAGACGGGTTCGCGGATCCGGCGCAGCTGTCCGTCGGCTTCCAGGCGGGTGATGAAGTCGCGCAGGTCCCTGTATGTCATGGGCTCAGAGGGTCTGGGGCAAGCCCGTCCATCGCCGGCTCAGGGTGTGGGGCAGGCCCAGCAGGTCCAGCACGCGGGCGATGCTGGCGTCGACCAGTTCCCCGATGTCCCCGGGTCGCAGGTAGAAGGCCGGCATGGGTGGACAGACGATGCCGCCCATCTCGGTGACGGCGGTCATGTTGCGCAAGTGGCCCAGGTGCAGTGGTGTCTCGCGGGTCATGAGCACCAGGCGCCGACGCTCCTTGAGCATGACGTCGGCGGCGCGTGTGATCAGGTTGTCCGTCAGGCCGTGGGCCACCGCGGCCAGACTGCGCATGGAGCAGGGAGCGATCACCATGCCATGGCAGCGGAACGAGCCGCTGGCGGGGCTGGCCCCCAGGTCGTGGACGTCGTGCAGGTGATCGGCGAGCGGGTTCAGGTTGTCGGGGCCCAGGTCCAGTTCGTGCCGTAGCGTGGTCCAGCCTGGGGGCGAGACGATCAGGTGGGATTCGATGTCCGGTGTCTCCCGCAGCACCTGCAGCAGACGCCAGCCATAGATGGCGCCGCTGGCGCCGGTGATGGCCACCAGCACGCGGCGCCGTGGCGCATCGGGTTCATTCATCGGTGGTGTCTGGCCGGGAGGCCATGAGCAGCTGAATGTCGGCGCGTACCCGCATCAGCACCATGTCGGCCTGGTCGGGGTCGAAGTCTTCGTGCAGGCGCTTGCGTACGCCGTAGAGCTGCAGCTCGTGGTGCTGGTCGGGCGTGACGCCGTGGCGTTCCAGGCAGTGCCGAGCGCAGGCGAGCTGACAGCCATCCAGTGCGATGACAGGGCGACCTGCCTTGGCCAGCTTGACCAGCGACGGCACGTCGCCACCCACGCCAGCGATGCAGGACATTTCGGCCGCGCCGCTTCGGTCCAGGCGAACCGCTACGTGGTTGGCCAGCTGGGCCGCACTGGAGCAGCCGGAGCAGGAATAGACCAGGGGCTTGTGCTGCCTTGGGGCGGTGTCCATGGCGGTCTCCTCAGGGTGCCGACCGGGCCGGGCATCGCCTGCGCCGCAGGTGAGCCAGTACCGCACCCGGTGCCAGGCGGTCGAGGTTGAAAACGGGCATGTCCATGGCATCCAGCGCGTTCTTGACCAGCAGGCCAAGCTCGGTGTCACCCTCCATGGACAGGCGACGGTTGAAAAACAGCGTGTCCGGGTCGTCCTGGCGCCGGGCCAGGCGCAAGAAGTCGTGGGCGCTGGCGCTGATGGTGAGATGGGCCTCGGCATGGGGCTGACAGGCCTGGAAATGGCGCCCCTGCCAGACGAAGTCGAAGCGCAGGCCGGCGTCCCGCACATGGATGCGTACCCGCTGACCGCGCAGCCTCTGCCTGACGTCATCGGGCAGCTGGCGCGCCAGGACCAGGTTCAGTCCGGTGACCAGCAGCAGCGAGCCCGGGTAGGGCGGCAGGCGTGACAGCACCGCGGTGATCGGTGGCGGCAGGCTCGGGTGTGTCGTGCGGTCTGTTCCGGCGGTGTTCATGGCGATTCCTGGGTTCAGGCCGGGGTGGCACTGGGGTGGTCGATGCGTTCCTGCCCCGGACGGCCATGCCAGTAGCCGTTGCAGTCCTGGTCGGGCAGCAGGGGCAGCAGCGCCTGGCGGGCCGCCTCCGGCTGCAGGCTGCCGGCGCGAACCCGGTCGTACAGCGCAATGACCTCGGCCGTGTGGGCCGATTGCGGGCTGATGCGAAGCACATCCACACCCAGGGTTTGCAGCTCGTGCCAGGCGTCGACCAGGCTGTGCACGCGTGCCGACTGGGTCTGGATGCCGTTGAGCACCAGGAAGTCCGCCTTTTCGCGTGTCTTGAGCAGCAGGCCGTCGGGGTGCTCCAGGCAGCTGAAGCCGCAGTCGTCCTTGGGCAGGTTGCGGTGGCGTGCGGTGAAACACCGGGCCGAGAAGGCCAGCGGCAGTCGGCCGTGCACGAAGACCTCGGTCTGCAGGCCGGCGGGGCGCTCGCGTTGCAGGATCACCAGGTCGTCGCGCCGCATTTCCAGTGGAGCGACCCAGCGGTGGGCGCCCAGCGAAGCCATCCAGTCAAGTGATGGGCTGTTGTAGAGGTTCAGGTGGGGGCCGGCGACGAAGGGCAGGCGGCCGGTCACGGCACTCACTGCACCCATGTCGTTGGCTTCCACAGCAAACTTGCCGTTGTCAGCCACCTTGCGCATGGCGCTGACATCGGAGCCCGACTCCAGCAGGACCATGGTCGAGAGGATGGCGGTCTTGCCCGCGTCCTGCAGCAGACCGGCCACGTCCAGCCAGTCGCCCAGACGCAGTTCATGTCGACGCGAACAGGTGACTTCACCCAGGTAGACGATGTCCACTGCCGTGTCGGTGATCGACTCGTAGAAATCGAACACCGTCTGGCGTGACCAGTGGTACTGCAGGGGACCCAGTGCGAGCTTCATGTCATTTCCAGGGACGGTGGTAGGCGCCCAGCGTGTGTTGCTGGCCTTCGGCCACCTGGTCGAGTGAGGCCATCCAACTGCCGCGCGGTGTGTAGTGCTGGGGCTGCGCCATGCACTCGTCGATGGCTTCACGCCAGACCCGGGTGACCTGGGCCACGTAGGCCGGGCTGCGCTGGCGACCTTCGATCTTGATGGCCTTCACGCCCATCTGGTACAGCTGCGGCAGCAGGGTGAGCGTGTTGAGGCTGGTCGGTTCCTCGATGGCGTAGTAGTTCTCGTCGTCTTCGACATCGAAGCGCCCCTTGCACAGGGTGGGGTAGCCGGCGCTTTCGCCCGGGCTGTAGCGGTCGATCAGCACGCCGTTCAGGCGCGACTCCAGCCCCTTGGGCGTTTCCTGCCAGCGAACCGCCTTGGCCGGTGAGCACACGCCGTGGGTGTTGGGGGACTCGCCGGTGACGTAGGACGAGAGCGCGCAACGGCCTTCGACCATCACACACAGGCTGCCGAAGCCGAACACCTCGATCTCGACCGGTGTCTTCTGCACCACCTGGCGGACCTGGTCGAGCGACAGCACACGGGGCAACACCGCGCGCGAGATGCCGAACTGGCGGTGGTAGAAATTGATGGCGTCGTGGTTGGTGGCCGAACCCTGCACCGACAGGTGCAGGCGCAGGCGCGGATGGCGGCGGTTCGCATACCGCATCAGGCCGGGGTCGGCCAGGATGATGGCGTCCACACCCAGGTTGACCGCCTGGTCCATGGCGCGTTGCCAGCGTTCGGGCTGGGACGCCTGTGGATAGGTGTTGAGGGCCATGAACACCTGGCAACCCCGCGCGTGGGCGTAGGACACGCCGGAAGCCATGGCGGCCTCATCGAAGTTCAGGCCGGCAAAGTTGCGTGCATTGGTGGCGTCGCGCAGACCCAGGTAGACGGCGCTGGCGCCGTGGTTGACAGCTTCCTTGAGCGCCGGCAGGCTGCCTGCCGGGCAGATCAGGTCCAGGGATGTCGGGGATGGCTGGTGCAGGTCCATGCGGTATCTCGGCTGGGCAGTGGACGACGGGTCGGTCGGGACCCGGCGTGGGGACCGGCATCTTGTCAGTGCGCGGCTTCGGCGCGCTTGACCTGCATCAAGCGTGACCGGCTTGACGCAGGTCAAGCCAGGGCATCAGGCGCAGCATGCGTTGGCGTCCGGCTCGAAGCGGGGGAACAGCAGGTTGTTCTCCAGGTGGATGTGGCTGATCAGGTCGTTCTGCAACTGGGCAATGCCGCTGTAGAGGGCGCGCCAGGTGTTGCAGGCGGCGGGTGGCGGTGTGGCGTCGCTGGACAGCGCCATCAGGCGATCGAGCTGCTCGCCATGGCTGGTGTGTTCGTGGCGCATGGCCATGATGGGGTGGCGGACCATGGGGGAGCCCCCGGCCCGCAGCATCGGGAACAGGATCTGCTCTTCCTTGGCCATGTGGTCCAGCAGCTCGTCCTGCATGGATTCCAGGTGGTCGGCCAGGCCGGCGGGCACTTCGGGGTGGTCGCGGTGCACGGCCTCCACGCGGCGGGCCATGCGGATGAGTTCGGGAAGCTGCTCGCGGTGGACGGCGTGGTAGCGCTCGAGGATGTGGTCGATCAGGGCATCGGGCGAGGCGGGCACGTCGGCGCTCAGCGGGCGGTCCAGCGTGGCCAGTTCGGCCAGTACCGCGTCCACCGACAGGTCCTTGCGGGCGCAGGCATCGGCCAGCGACACCTGGCCGCCGCAGCAGAAGTCCAGCTTGAGGCGGCGGAACACCGCGGTGGCGCCCGGCAGTTCAACAGCAATCTGTCCGATGGCCTGGTCGGCGCGGTCGGGGGTGCAGGTGGTCATTCGGTTTCTCCAGAAGATTCAAACAAAGTGCATGAATTGTGGAATACACTGCAGGCTCTTGCCAATAGCCCGTTCGAACGATGCCCGGTTGTTCGACGGGGTGGAGCTCCGCCTGCCATGCGCCTGACCCACTGGACCGACTACAGCCTGCGCGTGCTCATGTACTGCGCCGCCAGCGAAGAGCGCCCGCAGGCGCCTACCATCGCCGAGATTGCGCGGGCACACGACATCTCGCACAGCCACCTCACCAAGATCGTGATGACCCTGGCGGCCAACGGCTACCTGCAGACCACGCGGGGTCGGGGAGGCGGCATCCGCCTGATGCGGCCTGCGAAGGACATCGTGATCGGTGATGTGGTGCGCCTGACCGAGAGCGACTTCGATATGGTCGAATGTTTCGACCCCGACAAGAACCAGTGCGCCATGGACGGCTCATGCCGCCTCAAGCGGGTGCTGCAGACCGCCCTGGAGCGCTACCTGGCCGTGCTAGACGACGTGCGTCTGTCGGACCTGCTGCCCCCGCCGGCGCGGGGCGATCACAAAAAAGCCCGACCGGGCTGGCCGCAGATCACCGTGGAACGGTGAAGCGGGCGGGCAGGCGGGCCGACCGAGCGTCCTGGCCATCGACGGCCATCACCAGCAGCGAGACATCCAGAGTTTGTCCGGCGTGGGCTGCTGCCTGCTCGGCAGGCATCACCAGCCGCAGTGGCATGGCGTTCGTGCCGGCCGCCTCGACCTCGATGCGGGTGGCGCTGTCGATGCGAAAGCCGGCGTCACCGTCGAGGCGGATCTCGAACGTGCGGGCATGCTCCTGGCTGTTGGTCACCTGCAACCGGAAGGTGTTCTCGATGCTGCCATGGGCACCCAGGCGGGCCAGGCTGCCCCGGTCCTTGATCAGCAGGGCGTCGAAATCGCGCCGTTGCTGCAGGCTCCAGAGCCAGGCGCTGCCAATGACCAGCAGCAGCACGCCATAAATGATGACCCGGGGGCGCCAGATGCGGGCGATCATCTGCCGGGGACTCCAGCCGCCTGCGACGGCATTCCCGGAGGTGTAGCGGATCAGTCCGCGCTCGTAGCCCATCCGGTCCATCACGCCGTTGCACACGTCGATGCAGGCGGCACAGGCAATGCATTCGTTCTGCAGGCCGTTGCGGATGTCGATGCCGGTCGGACAGACCTGCACACACAGGGTGCAGTCCACGCAGTCGCCCAGGCCCGCGCTGCGGGGGTCGGTCTTGCGGGAACGCGGCCCGCGCGATTCACCGCGCGCGGTGTCGTAGGCGATGACCAGCGAGTCCATGTCGATCAGGGCGCTCTGGAAGCGTGCATAAGGGCACATGAACTTGCACATCTGCTCGCGCAGGAAGCCGGCGTTGCCGTAGGTGGCTGCGCCATAGAACAGCACCCAGAACCAGAGCCAGGGAGACTCAGCCGGGTGCAGCAAGGCCGGCACCAGTTCCCGGATCGGGCTGAAGTAGCCGACGAAGCTGAAGCCGGTGAACAGGGCCAGCGCGAGCCAGAGGCCGTGTTTGGTGCCTTTGCGGGACAGCTTGTGCCAGCCCCAGGGCTGGGCATCCAGGCGCATGCGGGCGCTGCGGTCACCTTCGACGCGGCGCTCGATCCAGAGGAACAGCTCGGTGTAGACGGTCTGCGGGCAACTGTAGCCACACCACAGGCGACCGGCGATCGCTGTGAAAAAGAACAGCGCCAGTGCACTGATGACCAGCAGCACCGCCAGGTAGATGAAGTCCTGGGGTTGCAGCACCAGTCCCAGCACATAGAAGCGGCGCTCGCCCAGATCGAACAGCAGGGCCTGGCGACCGTTCCAGTTCAGCCAGGGCATGCCGTAGAAGAACAGCTGCGTCAGCCAGACCATGACCCAGCGCCACGAAGCGTACCGACCGGTCACAGTGCGCGGATAGATCTTGATGGGCTGTTCCGTCAGGGGATGGACGCTGGCCGGAGGCTGGAGGGGGTTGCTGGTATTCACGAGGATTCGCCCGGTATTTAAGATGCATTTTAAATGAATCTAAAAGACGGGTTCCAGCTGCAGGTTGTCCTGGGGGGTGGGTGCGGGGATAATCCGCCGCTGTGAGCAGCACCGCCTCCCTGTCGACCAAGCTGATCCGCATCGGTGCGGGACTGCTGGTGGTGGCGCTCGCCTCCATCGGCCTGACCCTGTGGGTGACCTGGCAGCTGGAAGGCGGAGCCGCCGCGGTGAACGAGGCGGGGCGCCTGCGCATGCAGACCTGGCGCCTGAACAGCGCGGTGCAGGCCGAACTGCCGCCGTCCGAGGTGGCCACGCTGGTCAGCCGCTTCGACAACAGCCTGAACCTGTTGCGGGACGGTGACCCGGGTCGGCCGCTGTTCGTGCCCTGGGATGCCGACGTGCGCCGGGAATTCACCCGGGTCGAGGCGCTGTGGGCGGCACGTCGCGAGGCCTGGCAACAGGAGCGTGACGAGAACGGGCCCCATTCGGTCGAGTCGGCCGCCACCTTCGTCGAAGCCATCGACGACCTGGTCAACGCCATCGAGCGCCAGCTGGCCAGCCTGACGGCGGTGCTCAACCTGTTCCAGTTCCTGATGATGGCGCTGGCCATCGTCGGCGCGGTGGTGATGCTCTACACCGGCTACCGCTATGTGATCAACCCGCTGGGCAACCTGCGGCAGGGCCTGCGACAGCTGGAATCGGGCGACTTCAGCGCCCGTGTGCAGGTGCATTCGAACGACGAATTCGGACAGGTGGCCGGCGGCTTCAACCGCATGGCGGCCACACTGCAGTCGCTGTACGAAGGGCTGGAGGCCAAGGTACTGGCCAAGACCCAGCGCATCGAGGCGCAGCGCGCGCGGCTGGAGGCGCTTTATGAAGTCAGCGCATTCCTGGCCCGCGCCAACACCATCGAGGAACTCTCCAGGGGTTTCTCGCAGCGGGTGCGCGAGGTCATGCACGCCGATGCAGTGGCGGTGCGCTGGTCCGACGAGGCCAACCAGCGTTACCTGATGCTGGCGTCCGATGCCTTCCCCCAGGAGATGCAGGACGAGGAGCGCAGCCTGATCGCCGGCGCCTGCGCCTGTGGCAACCTGTCACCCGATGCCCGTACGCGGGTGATCCCGATCCACTCCCATGACGCGGCGCCCTTGCGTCACTGCGCAAAGGTGGGCTACGAAAGCCTGGTGAGCGTGCCGGTGCGCCTGCAGCAGCGCCTGCTGGGCGAAGTGAACCTGTTCTTCCGCCAGAAGGTGATACTCAACACCGACGAAACCGAACTGCTGGATGCGCTGGCCAGCCACCTGGCCAGTGCCCTCGAGGGGCTGCGGGCGGCGGCCCTGGAGCGCGAGGCCGCGGTCGGCGAAGAGCGAGCCATGCTGGCACGCGAACTGCACGACTCGATCGCCCAGTCGCTGTCGTTCCTGAAGATCCAGGCGCAGCTGCTGCGCGGCGCCATCGAAAAGCAGCAGCCGCAGCAGATTGCGGACACGCTGAACGAACTGGACGAGGGCCTGCGCGAAAGCATCGGCGATGTGCGCGAGCTGCTGGTCCACTTCCGGACCCGCACCAACCAGGATGACATCCAGGCCGCCTTGCAGCAGACCCTGCAGAAATTTGAGCACCAGACCGGCATACCGACGCGCCTGCAGGTGCAGGGTGACGGTTTGCAGCTGCCCGCCGATGTACAGGTGCAGGTGCTGCACGTGCTGCAGGAGGCGCTGTCCAACGTGCGCAAACACGCCAACGCCACCCACGTGAGCCTGGATGTGGTCAAGGGGGCCCACTGGCGCTTTGTGGTGCGTGACAACGGTCAGGGTTTCGAGGTGGGGGCCAGCCGTGGGGAAACCCATGTGGGAACGCGGATCATGCGCGAGCGGGCCGAGCGCATCGGTGCCACGGTCGGTATCGAATCCACCCCTGGTCAGGGCACGGCGGTGACGCTGCGCCTGCCGCCCTATCCGGTCCACGCCACGCAGGTCGGTACCATCGGGCTGGATCTGCCCCCGTCACTTCCCCTCACCGTGGCCACCACCACCGTCCCATGAGACCATCTGCCAGTGCCCCCGTCCAGCTGCTGCTGGTCGACGACCACACCCTGTTCCGCCGCGGCCTGAAGGCCCTGCTGCAGCAGGACCCGCGCCTGCAAGTGGTGGCCGAGGCTGGCGACGCTGGCGAGGCCCTGCGAGCGGTGGCGCAGCACCGGCCCGACGTCGTGCTGCTGGACAACCACCTGCCCGGGGTGCGCGGCGTGGAGGCGATCGGCTCGATCAAGGAGGCGGTACCCGGGGTGCGCGTGCTGATGCTCACGGTGAGTGAAAACGCCGAAGACCTGGCCGAGGCGCTGAAGGCCGGTGCCGACGGCTACCTGCTCAAGACCGTCGAGTCCGACCAGCTGTGCGACACCATCCTGAAGGTGCAGGAGGGCGAATCGGTGGTCAGCCCCGAGATGATGACCAAGCTGGTGACCCTGTTTCGGGTGCCGGCGGCTGCAGCCGTTGCCAACGACGCGGCCCGGCCCGATGCACCGGCGACGCCCATGGCGGCCAACGGTTCACCTGCGCCAGGGCCGTCCGAGGGCGAGGCGCCCGGCGACAGCCTGTCGGCGCGTGAGCGCGAGATCCTCGCGCTCATTGCCCGGGGCGACAGCAACAAGCTGATCGCGCGCGAGCTGGACATCGCCGAGACCACGGTGAAGATCCATGTGCAGCACATCCTGCGCAAGCTGAACCTGAGCTCGCGGGTGCAGGCGGCGGTCTTCGCGGTCAACCACGGCCTCGACCAGGTCGGCTGAACGACCGAGCTGTTCCGTTCAGGGGCGGCATAGTTCTTTCGGCGCATGGCGCCACATGCATCCATAGCCCGTTCGGACGCCATCCGGCGTTCCACGGAAGGATGGGCAGACCCGGGCAAAGACCTCACAGTTCATGGGTGAACCTGGCCAATCGAAGGTCCGGTCGAACTGGAGGTATCCCATGGAAGTCATGCTCGCCTACGACCACTCGCGCAATGCCCGCATTGCGCTGGACGCGGTCAAACGGCTGTTTGCACACGAAGTCCCCACGGTCACACTGATTTCGGTGATCGAAGAGCCCGGCAGCAACACCAGTGCAGGTGATGAGATGTTCGAGGCCCAGTACCAGGAGCAGAAGCGGGGTGCCGAGGAGGCCGCCGCGGAACTGGTGGCTGCCGGCTTCAAGGCCAAGGTGCTGTTTGCCGAGGGAGACGCGCGCAAGATGATCCTGCGCGCCACGCAGGAGCGCAACCCGGATGTGCTGGTGCTGGCGCGACATTCGCATAAGTCCGATGGCAACTTCCTGGCCCGGCGGCTCGATGCCCTGGTCGAAGAGTTCGATCACATGACCTTCGGCAACGTCAGTGCCTTTCTGGCGCGGCGTGTGCAGTGCCCGCTGCTCATCATTCCCACCCACGCGGAGTAAGGGCCAACAACCCCCAACCCGAACCCCATCATGCAAGTCAGTGACCTGTTCCGGTTCAAGAACCGGGAAATCAAGGCGCTCCACCTCACATGGATCGCCTTCTTCATGTGTTTCTATGTCTGGTTCAACATGGCGCCGCTGGCATCGTCGATGCTCAAGACGGCCGACTGGCTGACCAAGGACGATATCCGGCTGTTTGCCATAGCGAACGTGGCGCTCACGATTCCGGCGCGCATCCTGGTGGGCATGGCACTGGACCGATTCGGTCCGCGCCGTGTCTTTTCCATCCTGATGGTGCTGATGGCCGTTCCCACCCTGTTCTTCGCCTTTGGTGACAGCAAGGAACAGCTGTTCGTTTCGCGTCTGGTGCTCAGCTCGATCGGCGCCAGCTTTGTGGTGACCATCCACATGGTCGCCCTGTGGTTCCCGCCGCGCAGCATCGGCTTTGCCGAGGGCTTTGCCGCCGGCTGGGGCAATTTCGGTTCGGCGGCGGCGGCCATGACCTTGCCGACCATCGCCCTGACCCTGTTTGGCGGTCCGGAGGGCTGGCGCTGGGCGGTGGCCACCTCGGGCATCGTGATCGCGGTGTACGGCGTTTTCTACTGGTTTGCCATCACCGATGGACCGACCAAGGACACCCACAAGAAACCGCGCAAGGTGGCGGCGCTGGAGGTCTCCAGCTACCGAGATTTGATCATGCTGGCCATCATGACCGTGCCCATGGTCGGCATCCTGGGGGTCCTGGTCTGGCGTGTCCACGGCACCGGCTATATCGATGACATAACCGCCTGGGCCTGCTACTTTGCCATTGCGGTGGTGGTCCTGTACCAGCTGTACCAGGTGTTCCGCGTCAACCTGCCGATTCTCAAGAAGGGCGTGCCGGCCGACGACCGCTACCCCTTCAGTTCGGTGGCGGCCCTGAACACCACCTACTTTGCCAACTTCGGTGCCGAGCTGGCCGTGGTGTCGATGCTGCCCATGTTCTTCGAAGAGACCTGGGGCCTGACGGCCGCCGCTGCCGGCCTGATCGCCTCGACGTTTGCCTTCGTCAACCTGTTTGCGCGCCCCATGGGTGGCCTGGTGTCCGACCGTTTCGGCAACCGCCGCTTCGTCATGATGGCCTACATGCTGGGCATTGCCATCGGCTTCGCGCTGATGGGCATGATGAACAGCAAATGGCCGCTGATCATTGCGGTGGCCATCACCATCGGCTGCTCGTTCTTCGTGCAGGGCGCCGAAGGCGCGACCTTCGGCATCGTCCCCTCGATCAAGCGCCGCCTGACAGGCCAGATCTCGGGCATGGCCGGCGCCTATGGCAACGTGGGTGCGGTGTTCTACCTGTTCATCTTCATGTTCGTCACGCCTTCGCAGTTCTTCTTCATCATCGCGGCCGGCGCCTTCATCAGCTGGATCGTCTGCTACGTATGGCTGAAGGAGCCCGAGGGGGGGTTCGGAGACGAATACGTGATCTCATCGGTCGACAAGGCGATTGCCGAAGAAGCACGTCACAAGAAGGAGGCCCAGGCCCAGCTGGCCCTGGTGTTCAAGGGCAGCCAGAAGGTCGAGCTGGTCGACAAGGGCGATGGCATCGCCGTGACTGCCAACTTCCGCAGCGTCGACGATCTGCGCGCGCTGGTGCAGAGCTTCGAAAAGCAGGGGCTGGTTCCCAAAGGCTAGTTGCGCCTGCACCCTTTTCTCATCCATTCCTCGTTTGGGCCGCACTTGTTGCGGCCCTTTTTTTTTCTGCAGATGCACATAGTCCTTTCGGACGATGCCGGCGCAGAGCCCATCGGTCTTTCAGACCGGGCCAGGTGTCCCACTGAGGGATGTTCACAAAAGGGCATGGACCGCAAAGTGCAGCCTGTGCTGTCAACCCTGCAACGGGTGACCGCAACACACCTGATTCACCTGGAGAGCTTCACATGAGCACCAAGAACCTGCGAGCCGCCAGCGCCCCGGCCGCCACAGAAAAGACCTACACGGGCGCGGACATCGTGGACTGGCGTCCCGAGGACGAACGTTTCTGGGCCACCACCGGCAAGGCCATTGCCACCCGCAACCTCTGGATCTCCATTCCCAACCTGCTGATCGGTTTTGCCGTCTGGCTGATGTGGGGAATCATCACGGTGCAGATGCTCAATCTCGGTTTCCCGTTCACGCCGGCCGAGCTGTTCACCCTCACCGCCATCGCCGGTCTGATGGGCGCCACGTTCCGCATCCCTGCGTCCTTCTTCATCCGCCTCTCCGGCGGTCGCAACACCATCTTCCTGACCAGCGCCCTGCTGATCATCCCGGCCTTCATCACCGGCCTGGCCCTGCAGGACAAGAACACGCCGCTCTGGGTGTTTCAGCTGTGCGCTTTCCTGTCGGGCATTGGCGGCGGCAACTTCGCCTGCTCCATGTCCAACATCAGTGGCTTCTATCCCAAGAGCCAGCAGGGAACGGCGCTGGGCCTGAATGCCGGTCTGGGCAACTTCGGTGTGACCACCATGCAGATCCTGATTCCGCTGGCCATGACGGCCGCGGTATTCGGTGCCTTCGGTGGCGGCTCGATGACGCTGATCAAGGACTCGGGCTGGCTGCTGGGCAAAATCGTGGCCGGCACCGAAACCTACATCCAGAACGCCGGTTTCATCTGGGCGGCCATTCTCGTGCCCCTGGTCATTGCCGCCTGGTTCGGCATGAACAACCTGATGCCGCTGTCGCCCAACTACGGCGGCACGCTGGCCGCCTTCGCCAAGATCCTGTACCTGTGGGGCCTGACCTCGATCGTTGGTCTGGTGGGCCTGTATCTGTACCTTCCGGCACCGACCGGACTGGGTCTGCTCAACATGTGGGTCGCATTGCCGCTGATCGTGGTGGTGACGGTTCTGCTGATGAAGCTGGCGGCCTTTGGCGAGATGAAGGCCAACATCGGCAAGCAGTACGCCATCTTCGCCAACAAGCACACCTGGTCAATGACCGCGCTGTACGTGGTGACCTTCGGTTCCTTCATTGGCTTCTCGATGGCGTTGCCCCTGTCGATCACCGTGATCTTCGGTTTCCAGCACGTGCTGGACCCCGCCACCGGCGTCTGGGACCATGCCCTGAAGAACCCCAACGCACCCTCTGCCCTGACCTATGCCTGGATCGGACCGTTCGTGGGCGCACTCATCCGTCCTCTGGGTGGCTGGGTGTCGGACAAGGTCGGTGGCTCCATCGTCACCCAGGTGATCTCGGCCGTGATGGTGGTCGCCTCCGCTGCGGTCGGCTACGTCATGCTGCTGGCCTACCAGTCCCAGACGCCTGAGCAGTACTTCTTCATTTTCATGGTGCTGTTCGTGGTGCTGTTTGCCGCCAGCGGTATTGGCAACGGTTCGACCTTCCGCACCATCGGCGTCATTTTTGACCGACAGCAGGCTGGCCCGGTGCTGGGCTGGACCTCGGCCATCGGCGCCTACGGCTCCTTCATTGCCCCCGTGGTGATCGGACAGCAGATCAAGGCCGGATCACCCGAATACGCCATGTACGGCTTTGCCATCTTCTACGCCGTTTGCCTGGTCATCAACTGGTGGTTCTACCTGCGCAAGGACGCAGAGATCAAGAACCCCTGACCGTGCACCTCGATCACCCTGGAGACCCACGATGAGTCACTTTCTCGACCGACTGAGCCATTTCTCGGCTCCCACAGAAGACTTCTCCAACGGCCACGGCCTGACCACCGGTGAAGACCGCACCTGGGAAGATGCCTACCGCAACCGCTGGGCGCACGACAAGATCGTGCGTTCCACCCACGGCGTGAACTGCACCGGTTCGTGCTCCTGGAAGATCTATGTCAAGGGCGGCATCGTCACCTGGGAAACCCAGCAGACCGACTACCCGCGCACCCGGGCTGACCTGCCCAACCACGAGCCGCGTGGCTGCGCCCGGGGCGCGTCCTACAGCTGGTATCTGTACTCCGCCAACCGGGTGAAGTACCCCATGGTGCGGGCCAGGCTGCTCAAGCACTGGCGCGCCGCCCTGGCGGTGGCCAAGAGCCCGGTGGACGCGTGGGCCAGCATTGTCGAGAATGCGGACGCGCGTCGCGAGTGGCAGCAGCAGCGGGGACTGGGTGGCATGGTGCGCAGCACCTGGGACGAGGTCAACCAGCTCATTGCCAGCGCCAACGTCTACACCGCCAAGAAGTACGGTCCGGACCGCGTGATCGGCTTCTCGCCCATTCCGGCCATGTCCATGGTCAGTTATGCCGCCGGCTCGCGCTACCTGTCGCTGATCGGTGGCGTGTGCATGAGCTTCTACGACTGGTACTGCGACCTGCCTCCAGCCAGCCCGCAGATCTGGGGCGAACAGACCGACGTGCCCGAGTCGGCCGACTGGTACAACTCCACCTACATCATCGCCTGGGGCTCCAACGTGCCCCAGACCCGCACCCCCGATGCCCACTTCTTCACCGAGGTGCGTTACAAGGGCGCGAAGACGGTGGCGATCACACCCGACTACGCCGAGATCAGCAAGCTCTGCGACATCTGGATGCACCCCAAGCAGGGAACCGATGCGGCGATCGCCATGGCCATGGGCCACGTGATCCTCAAGGAGTTCTATTTCGACAAACGCTCGTCGTACTTTGATGACTACGTGCGCCGCTACACCGACATGCCCAACCTGGTGCAACTGGAGGAGCGCACCCTGCCCGACGGCCGCAAGGTGGTGGTGCCGGGTCGTTACCTGCGCGCCAGCGACTTCAACGGCAAGCTCGGTCAGGCCAACAACCCCGAGTGGAAGACGGTCGCGATCGACCAGGACGACAAGGTGGTGCTGCCCAATGGCTCCATCGGTTTCCGCTGGGGTGCGGCCGACCGCGCCGACACCGGCAAGTGGAACCTGGAAGACAAGGAAGCGCGCGACGGCGAACAGGTCAGGCTCAAGCTCAGCCTGATGGAAGGTGAGGGCAGCGAGTACGAAGTGGGCGAGGTGGCTTTCCCGTATTTCGGCGGCATTGACACCCCCAACTTCAACGCCAACAAACAGGCCGATGCCTCCGACGACGTGCTGGTTCGCAAAGTGCCGGTGCGGCGCATCAAGCTGGGCAAAGCCGGCGAAGAGCGTTACGCGCTGGTGGCCACGGTGTTCGACCTGACGGTGGCCAACTACGGCGTGTCGCGCGGCCTGGCCGGCGAGAACGCAGCGATGAACTACGACCAGGACGTGCCCTATACGCCGGCCTGGCAGGAAAAAATCACCGGCGTCAAGCGCGAGCAGGTGATCGCCGTGGCCCGCCAGTTCGCCGACAACGCCGACAAGACCCAGGGCAAGTCCATGGTGATCATCGGCGCGGCCATGAACCACTGGTACCACAGCGACATGAACTACCGCGGCATCATCAACATGCTGATGATGTGCGGCTGTATCGGTCAGAGCGGCGGTGGCTGGGCGCACTATGTGGGGCAGGAAAAACTGCGCCCGCAGACCGGCTGGACCGCGCTGGCCTTCGCGCTGGACTGGGTGCGACCGCCACGCCAGCAGAACTCCACCAGCTTCTTCTACGCCCACACCGATCAGTGGCGCTACGAAAAGCTGGGTGTCGAGGAAATCCTCTCGCCGCTGGCCGACAAGTCGAAGTTCGGCGGCAGCCTCATTGACTACAACGTGCGCGCCGAGCGCATGGGCTGGCTGCCCAGCGCGCCGCAGCTCAAGACCAACCCGATGCAGGTGGTGCGTGACGCGCAGGCCGCCGGCATGGACCCCAAGGACTACGCGGTCCAGGCGCTCAAGGACGGCTCGCTGCAGATGAGCTGCGAGGACCCGGACCACCCCAACAACTGGCCGCGCAACCTGTTTGTCTGGCGCTCCAACCTGCTGGGCTCATCGGGCAAGGGCCACGAGTACTTCCTCAAGCACCTGCTGGGCACCACCCACGGGGTGCAGGGCAAGGACCTGGGCCCCAACGACGCCAAGCCGACCGAGGTGGAGTGGCACGCCAACGCGCCCGAGGGCAAGCTGGACCTGCTGGTCACGCTGGACTTCCGCATGAGCACGACCTGCCTGTACTCCGACATCGTGCTGCCCACGGCCACCTGGTACGAGAAGAACGACCTCAACACCAGCGATATGCACCCCTTCATCCACCCGCTGTCCACCGCGGTGGACCCGGCCTGGCAGAGCAAGAGCGACTGGGAGATCTACAAGGGCTTCGCCAAGGCCTACAGCCAGGTCTGTGTCGGCCACCTGGGCGTCGAGAAGGAGCTGATGCTCACGCCCCTGATGCACGACAGCCCGGCCGAGCTGGCCCAGCCCTTCGACGTGAAGGAGTGGAAGAAGGGCGAGTGCGACCTGATTCCCGGCAAGACCGCGCCGCAGATCAGCGTGGTCGAACGTGACTACCCCAACACCTATGCCCGCTTCACCGCGCTGGGACCCTTGATGGACAAGGTCGGCAACGGCGGCAAGGGCATTGCGTGGAACACGCAGACCGAAGTCGGCCAGCTCAAGGAACTCAATGGCCAGGTGCACACCGAAGGCGTGACCTTGGGGCTGGCGAAGATCGAGAGCGACATCGACGCCTGCGAGGTGGTGCTGCAGCTGGCGCCCGAGACCAATGGCCATGTGGCCGTCAAGGCCTGGGAAGCCCTCTCCAAGATCACCGGTCGTGACCACACACACCTGGCCCTGCACCGCGAGGACGAGAAGATCCGCTTCCGCGACATCCAGGCCCAGCCGCGCAAGATCATCTCCTCGCCCACCTGGTCCGGGCTGGAGTCCGAGAAGGTCTCCTACAACGCCGGCTACACCAACGTGCACGAGCTGATCCCCTGGCGCACCCTCACCGGTCGTCAGCAGTTCTACCTGGACCACCCCTGGATGCTGGCCTTCGGTGAAGGTCTGTCGAGCTACCGTCCGCCGGTGGACCTGAAGACGGTCGACGAGATGATCGACCGCCGTCCGAACGGCAACAAGGAGATCTCGCTGAACTTCATCACCCCGCACCAGAAGTGGGGCATCCACAGCACGTACAGCGACAACCTGCACATGCTCACGCTCAACCGCGGCGGCCCGGTGATCTGGCTCAGCGAGGACGACGCCAGGCGTGCTGGCATCGAGGACAACGACTGGGTCGAGCTGTTCAACACCAACGGTGCCATCGCGGCGCGTGCAGTGGTCAGCCAACGGGTCAACCCGGGCATGGTCATGATGTACCACGCGCAGGAAAAGATCATCAACACCCCGGGCTCGGAGATCACGAACACCCGCGGCGGCATCCACAACTCGGTGACCCGCATCGTGACCAAGCCGACCCACATGATCGGCGGCTACGCGCAGTTCAGCTACGGCTTCAACTACTACGGAACCATCGGCACCAACCGTGACGAGTTCGTCATCGTGCGCAAGATGCGCAAGATCGACTGGCTCGATGGCGAGGGGTCTGACACCGTTCAGGCCTGAGGCGAAGAAAGACAAGGAGAAACACGATGAAAGTACGTGCCCAAATCGCCATGGTGCTGAACCTGGACAAGTGCATCGGCTGCCACACCTGCTCAGTCACCTGCAAGAACGTCTGGACCAGCCGCCCCGGCATGGAATACGCCTGGTTCAACAACGTTGAGACCAAACCCGGCATCGGCTACCCCAAGGAATGGGAGAACCAGGACAAATGGAACGGTGGCTGGATCCGCAAGGCCGACGGCTCGATTGTTCCGAAGCAGGGTGGCAAGTGGTCGCTGTTGATGAAGATCTTCAGCAACCCGAACCTGCCCGAGATCGACGACTACTACGAGCCCTTCACCTTCGACTACGACCACCTGCAGTCGGCGCCCGAGGTCAAGGCCGCGCCCACCGCACGGCCGCGCAGCCTGATCACCGGCCAGCGCATGCAGAAGATCGAGTGGGGGCCGAACTGGGAAGAGATCCTGGGAGGCGAGTTCAGCAAGCGCAGCAAGGATGCCAACCTCGCGAACTTCGACCAGGTCCAGAAGGACATGGTCGGGCAGTTCGAGAACACCTTCATGATGTACCTGCCGCGCCTGTGCGAGCACTGCCTGAACCCGGCGTGCGTGGCCTCCTGCCCCTCGGGTTCGATCTACAAGCGCGAGGACGACGGCATTGTGCTGATCGACCAGGACAAGTGCCGCGGCTGGCGCATGTGCGTCAGCGGCTGCCCCTACAAGAAGATCTACTACAACTGGCAGACCGGCAAGGCCGAGAAGTGCATCTTCTGCTACCCGCGCATCGAGGCGGGTCAGCCGACGGTGTGCTCGGAGACCTGCGTGGGTCGCATCCGCTACCTGGGTGTGGTGCTGTACGACGCCGACCGCATCGCCGAGGCGGCCAGCGTGGAGAATGAAAAAGACCTGTACCAGGCCCAGCTCGACATCTTCCTCAACCCCAACGACCCCAAGGTGATCGAGCAGGCGCGCAAGGACGGCATTCCCGATGCCTGGCTGGAAGGTGCCCGCAACAGCCCGGTCTACAAGATGGCGATCGACTGGAAGGTGGCGCTGCCGCTGCACCCCGAGTACCGCACCCTGCCCATGGTCTGGTACGTGCCGCCACTTTCGCCGATCAGCGCCGCCGCCAACGCCGGCCACATCGGCACCAATGGCGAACTGCCCGACTTCAGCCAGATGCGCATTCCCGTGCAGTACCTGGCCAACCTGCTGACGGCCGGTGACACCGGTCCCGTGGTGCGGGCCCTGGAACGCATGCTGGCCATGCGTGCCTACCAGCGCGGCAAACACGTGGACGGCGTGGAGAACGTCAAAGTGCTGGAGCAGACCGGCCTGACGCGGGCCCAGGTCGAGGAGATGTACCACGTCATGGCCATTGCCAACTACGAGGACCGCTTCGTCATCCCGAGCTCGCACCGCGAGTACGCCGAAAACGCCTTCGACCTGCGCGGCGGCTGCGGCTTCTCGTTCGGCAACGGCTGCTCGGACGGCGCCTCGGAAACCAGCCTGTTCGGCGGCGACAAGCGCCGGACCATCCCGATCCAGTCCGTGGTCTGAAGGAGCGCAACATGAAACACACCCGCTATTCCCTGCGCGCCCTGGCCCGCCTGCTGTCCTACCCCGACCAGCAGCTGCGCGGCGAACTGGACGCCCTGGTCGATGCCATCGACACCGAAGGCGCCGTCCCGGTCGCCCGGCGCGCCGAACTGCGCACGCTGGCCAACAACCTGCAACGCCAGGACCCGATGGAGGTCGAGGCCCGCTATGTCGAGACCTTCGACCGGGGTCGCGCCACCTCACTGCACCTGTTCGAACACGTCCACGGCGACTCCCGCGACCGGGGCCCCGCCATGATCGACCTGGCGCAGACCTACGAGAAGGCCGGCCTGTTCCTGGCGCCCGACGAGCTGCCCGACCACCTGTGTGTGGTGCTGGAATTCGCCTCCACCCAGCCACCCCAGCTGGCCCGCGCCTTCCTGGGCGAGATGGCCCACATCCTCAACGCCATCTTCAGCGCCCTGATCAAACGCGAGAGCCCCTATGCCGCCGTGGTGGCCGCGGTGCTTGAGTTGGCCGGCCAGAAGGCGCAGGCCGTGCCGATTCCGGCCGAGGAGCCGATGGACGAGGCCTGGGCCGAGCCGGAGGCTTTTGGTGGTTGCAGCACGCGCGGTCAGGCCCGTCCGGGCCAGGATCAGCCCATCCACATCGTCCGTCCGTCGCGCAGCGCCGATCGCGCGACCGCCTGAACGTGTCCTGACGCCAGGAGATGACCATGAACTACCTCGACAACTTCCTCTTCGGTTACTACCCCTATATCTGCCTGACCGTGTTCCTGCTGGGCAGCCTGATCCGCTTCGACCGCGACCAGTACTCGTGGAAGAGCGACTCCTCGCAGCTGCTGCGCGCCGGCCAACTGCGCTGGGGCAGCAACCTGTTCCACATCGGCATCCTGTTCCTGTTCTTCGGGCACACCTTCGGCATGCTCACGCCGCACTTCGTCTACGAGCCCTTCATGACCGCCGGCGCCAAGCAGCTGCTGGCCATGGTCTCGGGTGGCCTGTTCGGTGTGCTGGGCTTCATCGGCGTGTCGATGCTGCTGCACCGCCGCCTCGGCGACCCTCGCATCCGCGCCACCAGCAAGACCAGCGACATCGTGCTGCTGTGGCTGCTGTGGCTGCAGTTCGCCCTGGGCCTGGCCACCATCCCGCTGTCGGCACAGCACCTGGACGGCGGCATGATGCTGAAGCTGGCCGAGTGGGCCCAGCGCATCGTCACCTTCCGTGCCGGTGCCCCGGAGCTGCTGGCCGATGCCGGCTGGGTGTTCAAGTCCCACATGTTCCTGGGCATGAGCATCTTCCTGATCTTCCCGTTCACCCGCCTGGTGCATGTGTGGAGCGGCTTTGGCACCCTGGCCTATGTGGTGCGTCCCTACCAGCTGGTGCGCAGCCGCCGCGTCGGCATGACCCCGCGCGCCCCGGCCAGCCAGGGCGGCAAGGTCTGACCGGCACAGCGACCAAGAACACAGGAGCCCGACATGAACGCCACCCCTTCCTCCGGCTGCGGCAGCGACCACTGCGCCTGCGCCGGCCAGCGGCAGATCGTGCCGGCCAGCATCAACGGCATTGCCCTGCACGAACCGGGCGAGCACGTTGAAGCCGAAGCCCTGCGCGAGCGCGCGCTCGGTGAAGTGCTGCGTCAGCGCGCGGTGCAGCTGGGCCTGCTGCCCCGGCACACCGGCCTGCTGGCGCCCGAGCTGGGCGAGGCCGAACGCCACGTCATCGAGGCCATGACCGACGACGAGGTGCGCACACCGGCACCGACCGTCGAGGAGTGCCGTCGTTACTACGAAGCCAACAAGGCCCACTTCATCGTTGGCCAGGCCCTGCATGTGCGCCACATCCTGTTCGCGGTGACGCCCGGTGTGAACGTGCACGCACTGTCACGCCGTGCGGAAGACGCCCTGCTGGAACTGGCCCGCAAGGACGTGCCACCCGGCCGCTTCGAGCAGCTGGCGGCCGAGCTGTCGAATTGCCCGTCCAGCGCCCAGGGCGGCGACCTGGGCTGGGTCACGCCCGAGGACTGTGCGCCCGAACTGGCCAACGAGCTGTTTTTCCAGAGCGACTCGCGCTGGGGCATGGGTGTGCATCCACGCCTGGTGCACACGCGCTTTGGCCTGCACATCATCGAGGTGCTGGGGCGCCGCAAGGGCCAGCTGCCGACCTTCGAAGAGGTGCAGGAGCGCATCGCCGCCCGCCTGTCGCTGCAGTCGAGGACCACGGCCCTGCGCCAGTACCTGCAACTGCTGGTCGGCGAGGCCCGCGTCGAGGGGGTCGAGCTGGAAGGGGCGACCTCGCCCCTGGTCCAGTAGGGTCGGACACAATGTCGCTGTGAGGCAAATGTGGCGACGTTTTGTGGTCCTTGCCGCTCATTCGGTGGCCTGTCCTTGACCCATCACAAGGCGGTTTCGGGCCGCCTTGGGTAGCCTCCCCCGACGGCACTGGGCCGTGAAATCGATGGACTCAAGCATGGATCACGTATTGAACAATCTGAAGGCCGCCGCCGATCTGCCCGGCGCGCTGGCCAGGCGGGCGGCGCGCTTGCTGGGCCTGAGCAGCGAAGGCGGGCTGCACACCTGGCGACTGGCCGGTCGCGAGCTGGTACCGGTGGTGCAGGGCGGCATGGGCGTGGGTGTTTCGGCCGGTCGGCTGGCCGGCACCGTGGCCAGCATGGGCGCCGTGGGCACCGTGTCGTCGGTCGACCTGCGCCGCCTGCACCCGGACCTGATGGCGCAGACCGCGCACCTGGACAAGGAGCCCGATGCCCGCCAGCGCATCGATGCCGCCAACCTGGTGGCCCTGGACCGGGAGATCCGCCGAGCGCGCCAGATTGCCGAAGGCCGGGGCCTGATCGCGGTCAACATCATGAAGGCGCTGTCGGCCTACGACATCTATGTGCGCCAGGCCCTGGAAAGCGGGGCCGATGCCATCGTGGTCGGCGCCGGCCTGCCGTTGGACCTGCCCGAGTTGGCGCAAGACCACCCCGGGACCGCCCTGATTCCCATCCTGTCGGACGCCCGGGGTGTGCAGCTGGTGGTGCGCAAATGGGAGAAGAAAGGTCGCCTGCCCGATGCGGTCGTCATCGAGCACCCGCGCCTGGCCGGAGGACACCTGGGCGCGGCCAAGGTGTCCGATCTGCAGGACACCCGCTTCGACTTCGAGAACGTGATCCCGGCGGTGCTCGAATTTTTCCGCCATGCCGGCATCGAAGGCCGGATTCCGCTGATCGCCGCCGGTGGCATCAGCAGCCGCGAGGACATCCTGCGCCTGCAGGGGCTGGGCGCCAGCGCGGTCCAGCTGGGCACCGCCTTTGCCGTCACCGAAGAGTGCGACGCCGACCCGGTGTTCAAGCAGGTGCTGGCCGAGGCTCGGCCCGAGGACATCGTGGAGTTCATCAGCGTGGCTGGACTGCCGGCGCGCGCGGTGCGCACGCCCTGGCTCGACAAGTACCTGCGCGTCGAGCCCAAGCTCAAGGCGGTGGCGCACGTGAAAAAGCAGTGCAACATGGCCTTCGACTGCCTGGCGCACTGCGGGCTGCGCGACGGCAAGCCGGAAATGGGCCAGTTCTGCATTGACCAGCAGCTCGGGCATGCGTTCGAGGGCGATGCACGCAAGGGCCTGTTCTTTCGCGGGGCCGGTACCCTGCCCTTTGGCAAGGACATCCGTTCGGTTCATGATCTGATGCAATGGCTGCTGGCCGGGGTTCGACCCGCTGCCATCCTCTGAAAGGCATCACGACATGAAACGAGACCACAACATGCGCCCGCACGACCTGACGGCCACCCAGCCCATCAGCCAGGACGTGCTGGCCGAGAAATACCTGAAGGCCGGCGAGACCGGCGCCGAGGACCTGTACCGCCGCGTCGCCCGTGCGCTGGCGTCGGTGGAGAAGGACGAACTGCGCGCCGAATGGGAACAGAAGTTCCTGGCCAACCTGCATGCCGGTGCCATCGGCGCCGGACGCATCATGAGTGCCGCCGGCACCGACATCCAGGCCACCCTCATCAACTGTTTCGTGCAGCCGGTGGGCGACTGCATCCAGGGGTTCGATGACGAGGGCTACCCCGGCATCTACGAAGCCCTGCGCGAGGCCGCCGAGACCATGCGCCGCGGCGGCGGTGTCGGCTACGACTTTTCGCGCATCCGTCCCAAGGGCGCCGAGGTCAAGGGCACGGCGTCCATGGCCTCGGGCCCGTGCAGCTACATCAACGTGTTCGACCAGAGCTGCTCCACGGTCGAGAGCGCCGGTGCGCGTCGCGGCGCCCAGATGGGGGTGCTGCGAATCGACCACCCCGACGTGATGGAGTTCATCACCGCCAAGCGCACGCCCGGCCGCTGGAACAACTTCAACGTCTCGGTCGGTGTCCCTGACCGCTTCATGGAGGCCCTCTCGGCCGACGGCCCGTGGGAGCTGGTGCACAAGGCCCGGCCCGGTGCCAAGCTGCTGGCGCGCGGTGCCTTCCAGCGTGCCGATGGCATGTGGGTCTACAGCACCCTGGCCGCCCGCGAGCTGTGGGACACCATCATGAAGTCGGCCTACGACTTCGCCGAGCCGGGCATCCTGTTCCTCGACCACATCAACGAGGACAACAACCTGCGCTACTGCGAAGGCATCGCGGCGACCAACCCATGCGGCGAACAGCCATTGCCGTCCTATGGCTGCTGCGACCTGGGGCCCATCATCCTCACGCGCTTTGTGCGCAACCCGTTCGGTTTCGGCGGCCGGCCCGAGTTCGACTTCGACACCTTCGAGCAGGTGGTGGCCAAGCAGGTTCGTGCGCTCGACAACGTGCTGGACCTGACCTTCTGGCCGCTGGAGCAGCAACGCGAGGAGGCCCAGGCCAAGCGCCGCATCGGCGTCGGTTTCACCGGCATGGGCAACACCCTGGCCATGCTGTGCCTGCGCTACGACCGGCAGGAAGGGCGGGTCATGGCCGCGAAGATCGCCGAGCACATGCGCGACGCGGCCTACCGTGCCTCGATTGCGCTGGCGCAGGAAAAGGGCGCGTTCCCGAAATTCGAGGCCAACGGCTACCTGGCACCCGGCACCTTCGCCAGCCGCCTGCCCGAGCCCATCCGCCAGTCCATCCGCCAGCATGGCATCCGCAACAGCCACCTGCTGTCGATCGCCCCGACCGGCACCGTCAGCCTGGCCTTTGCCGACAACGCCTCCAACGGCATCGAGCCGCCGTTCTCCTGGACCTACCGGCGCAAGAAGCGCGAGTCCGACGGCTCGACCAGCGAGTACGCGGTGGAAGACCACGCCTGGCGCCTGTACCGCGAGCTCGGTGGCGACGTCGAGCAGCTGCCCGACTACTTCGTCAATGCGCTGGCCATGAGCGCAGGCGAGCACATCGCCATGATGGAGGCGGTACAGCCCTTCGTGGACACGGCCATCTCCAAGACGGTCAACGTGCCGGCCGACTACCCTTACGAGGACTTCAAGGGCTTGTACCAGCAGGCCTGGCGGGCCCACCTCAAGGGCCTGGCCACCTACCGGCCCAACCACATTCTGGGCTCCGTGCTGGACACCGGCACGCCCGAGGCCAAGCCGGAGGCCGCACCCGCCGTGGCGCCGGTGGACCCGATGCGCACCGTCATCGAAAGCCGCCCCAAGGGTGCGCTGTCGGCCGTGGCCGACAAGATCGAGTACTGGACCCAGGAAGGGCACAAGACGCTGTACATCATCGTCTCCTTCCTGCCGGTGCCCACGGCCGATGGCACGGGCACGGTCGAGCGCGCCATCGAGTTCTTCATGCCGGTGGGGCAGAGCGGCGAGTCGCAGCAGTGGATCACCTCCACCATGCGCATGCTGTCGCTGGCGGCACGTGGCGGATTTCTGGAGCGGGCGCTGCGCGACATGCGCAAGGTCGCCTGGGACCGCGGACCGGTGCGCCTGGGCACCTACGAAAAGGCCGATGGCACCCATGTGCCGATGTGGCACGACTCGGAGGTGGCGGCGATCGCCTTTGCGCTGCAGAACATCCTGGCCCGCCGCGCCCAGGCCTCGGCAGCGGTGGTCCACCATGCACCTGCCATGCCCGAACTCAGTGGCATGCCCTCGGGCGTGATGGCGGGCAAGAAGTGCCCGGAGTGCGGCGCACACGCCATGATCCGCAAGGACGGCTGTGACTACTGCACCTCGTGCGGTCACCTGGGGAGCTGCGGGTGAATGCCACCTCGCGCAAGGAACTGCCGCTGCCGGGGACCGGCGGGCGGCCCGACTTGCGCGGGGTCACGCCGCCTGCCGATGGCTGGCAGCCCGGCTGGCTGCTGCAGGCACCGCACCGCCTCGCGTTCGCGCTGGCCATGCTGGTGCTCGTCAGTGCCGCGTTGTGGTGGTTCCTGGTGCAATGGGACCGATTCACCGGCCAGCTGGGCCTGCGTTACCTGGTCTCGCCCACGCTCACCCATGGCGCGGTGATGAGCCTGGGCTTCATCCCCCTGTTCTTTGCCGGTTTCCTGTTCACCGCCGGGCCCAAATGGTTGTCGGTCGAGGCACCGTCGGCGCGCCAGCTGCTGCCGGCCCTGCTGGCCCAGCTGGCCGGCTGGTGGCTGTGGCTGGCCGGTGCCCACCTGCACACCGGGCTGGCCATGGCCGGGCTCGCGCTGGCCACGCTCGGCCTGCTGGGCATGTACCTGCGCTTCTGGCGTCTGTTGCACCAGAGCGCGGTGCCCGACCGCCTGCACGCCACCGTGGTCGCGGTGGCCGGCCTGATCGGGCTGCTCTCGCTGGGCGGTCTGCTGCTGGCCATGCTGGCCGGCCGGCTGGACCTGGGCGCCACCCTGGTGCGCAGCGGCCTGTGGGGCTTTGTGGTGGTCACCTATGTGGCGGTGGCCCACCGCATGATCCCTTTCTTCACCTCCAACGCGGTGCCCATGATCGAGGTCTGGCGTCCGTTCTGGGTCTTGTGGGCGCTGCTGGCCATGGTGCTGGTCGAGTGGCTGGCGGTCTGGGCCGAGTGGGCCGGCTGGCCCGCCGGGCGCGAATGGATGCTGGTGCGCGGCCTGTTCGAGCTGGCCGCCGGCAGCGTCATCCTCTGGCTCGCCTTTGCCTGGGGGTTGGTGCAGAGCCTGAAGATTCGCCTGCTGGCCATGCTGCACCTGGGCTTTGTCTGGCTGGGCCTGTCCTTTGTGCTGGCCGGCGTCTCGCAGCTGCTGGGCCTGCGCACCGGCATGCCGCTGCTGGGCCTGGGTGCCCTGCACGCCATGACCATGGGTTTCCTGGGTTCGCTGATGCTGGCCATGGTGACAAGGGTGTCTTGTGGGCACAGTGGCCGCACCCTGGTGGCCGACACCCTCGTATGGACCCTGTTCTGGTGCCTGCAACTGGCCGTGGTGCTGCGCATCGTGGCGGTGCTGCTGCCCGAACCGACCGCGGTGACGGCCCTGGCCGCCCTGCTATGGGCCGGGGTCTGCGCCATCTGGGGCGCACGTCTGCTGGGCTGGTACGGTCGCCCGCGGGTCGACGGACGACCGGGCTGACCGGGGCATTGCCGCTATGCTGACCCGCATGTCCGTCCCCACCGAACCGGCTTCAACCGAATGGCCCGCCCTGGCGGCCGAGCTGCTGCAGGCAAGGCGCACCGTGCTGCCCCGGCGGCTGGCCGAACCCGGCCCCGATGCGGCCCAGCAGCAAACCATCCTCAACGCGGCCGCGGCCGCCCCGGACCATGGCCAGCTCCTGCCCTGGCGCTTCATCGAGGTGCCCCAGGCGCGGCGCGGCGAGCTGGCCGAGGTGTTTGCCCAGGCCCTGCTCGAACGCGATGCCGCTGCCACAGCCGACGAGGTCGAGCGGGCGCGCGAAAAGGCCTTCCGTGCCCCGTGGCTGATGTTGGCCGTGGTCGACGCCGAGCGCGGTGACGACCCCGAGGTCGACCTGTCCGAACGCATCCTGTCGGCCGGCTGCGCGGTGCAGAACCTGTTGCTCATGTCCACCGCGCTGGGCTTCGGCTCGGCGCTGACCAGTGGCAAGGCGCTCAAGTCGGAGGCCTTGCGACGGCTGTTCGGCCTGGGCGCCGCGCAGCAGGCCCTGTGCTTCATCAGCATCGGCACCGTGGCCAGCCACAAGCCGGGGCGACCACGCCCGGTGGTGGCCGACTATTTCCGGCGCCTGGGCGAGGCTGACGCCATCCCCGACAACTGACATCCACCCCCCGACGCATGAACATCACCACCTTTGACGACCTGCTGGGCGCCGCCCGTGCGCAGGCCCAGCCACAGCGCCTGCTGTTCGTATTTGCCGCCATCGAACTGCCGGACGATGCCACCCCCGCCCAGCGGGCCGGTTTCGAGCGGGGCGAGGGCGGTGCGCTGGTGCCGAAGATGTGTGTCGACAAGAGCCCGGATGAACTGAGCTCGTTCGAGCAGCTCAGGCAGGAAGCCGACGGCATGGGTCAGGCCTGGGGCATGGTGTTTGTGGCAGCCATGTCGGGTGCGGCAGGCAAGCCTCCCACCAGTGCCGACGCCGACCAGCCGCTGCAAGGCATGGTGGAGGCGATCCGGCAGGGCCGCATCCAGAACTTCATCCCGTTCGACCCGCAGGGTCGCGCGGTTCAACTGGGCTGACGACCGTGGCCGGTGTGCACCTGCACCAGATCGGCCCGCCGGGCACACGCGCGGTGGCCACAGGCTTTGCCGAGGCGCCGTTCGAGATGCTGACCACCTGCCACGAACGGGTGCACCGCATGCTGCGCCTGCTGGCACGGCTGCGCGAACACCTGGCCAGCCACGGGCACGACGAACAGGCGGCCCAGGCCGCCCGCGACGTCATGCGCTATTTCGACCTGGCCGCGCCGCTGCACCACCAGGACGAGGAACTGCATGTGTTCCCGGTGTTGCTGACGCAGGGCGATGGCGTGGTGCAGTCTGTGGTCCGTCGCCTGCAACAGGATCACCTTGCCATGGAGCAGGCCTGGCCACAGGCCCGTGCGCTGCTGCAGGCCGTGGCCGACGCCGGCCCGACAGCGGCGTGGATCCCCTGGGATGTCGCTGCCTTGCAGACCCTGGACGATTTTGCAGGCCGCTACGACGAACACATCCGGCTCGAAGAAGACATCGTCTACCCGGCCGCGCAGGCGGTGCTGGATGGCCCGACGCTGTCGGCCATGGGCGAGGAAATGCAGGGGCGGCGCATCCAGCGGCCGAGTGGCCAGGCATGAGTCACACGACAGCGCTTGTGCTGACCGATCTGCAGGCCTGGGATGCACGCCTGGAGACCGGTGTGAGCACCATCGATCTGCAGCACCGGGTTCTGTTCGACCTGCTGCAAAGGCTCCGGTGCGCCGATGACGCGGATCGCGCGCCCGGCTTGTCCGGGGTGTTGCATCAGCTCAAGGCCTATGCGGGCTACCACTTCCAGTACGAGGAAGCCTGGGTGCAGCAGCAGGGGGGTGATCATCCGAAGGCGGACGGGCATGCCCGCCTGCATGCGCGCTTTGGCCGCGACCTGGCCGAGCTCGAGGCGCGGCTGGATGCCCGTGCGCTTGCCATCGATGAGGTGCGTGAGTTCCTCCTGCGCTGGCTGATCGGGCATATCCTCGAGCAGGACCTGCCCATGATCCAGACCCTTCGGGCCCGGCGTCCTTCGACGCCCGGGGTGGACCAACGCGCCGCCTGAATCAGGAAATTCAGCGCATCAAGGCGGGCAGCCAGGTCGACAGGCCCGGTACCGCGGCAATCAGCACCAGCACCAGCAACACCATCACCAGGAACGGCAGAGTTGCGCGAAACAGCGGCCCCATGCCGATGTCGGCCTGCACCATGGCGACATACAGGCCCGGCCCCACCGGGGGTGTGACCAGTCCGATGACGGTGGCTATGGTGCAGATGACGCCGAAATGAATCGGATCGATGCCCAGCGCGTTGACCACCGGCATCAGAATCGGCACCACCACGATCAGCACACTGATGCTTTCCAGGAACATGCCCAGAACCATGAGCATGACCATCACCAGCAACAGAAAGGCAAAGGGCGAGTCGGTCAGACCGGCCATCTGTTCGACCACCAGGTCGGGCACCCCCTGGAAGGCCAGCACCCAGCTGAGCACAGAGGCGGCAGCAATCAGGCCGGTGATGGTGGCGGTGTTCAGTGCCACCGAGAGGAAGATGCCACCCAGGTCCTGCCATTTCAGCTCACGGTAGACAATGCCCAGTACGAGCGCAATGATGGCAGCCACCGCACCCGACTCGGTCGGTGTCATGATGCCCAGCATGATGCCGGCGATCACCACCATCGGGATCACCGCCGGCACCAGACCGGCAACCAGCACATCGGCCCGCGTGCGCCGGGCATGGCGTTCACCTGCCGGCAGGCCGCCCTTGAACACGCCGATCAGGAAGATCACCAGGGCCAGCCCCAGCACGATCAGCAGGCCCGGCACAATGCCGGCAATGAACAGCGGCGCGATAGGCTGCACCGCGACCACACCGTAGATGATCATCAGCATGGACGGGGGAATGATCGGCCCCAGCAGGCCGGCCGAGACGGTGACCGCGCCAGAGAAGGCCCGGTTGTAGCCCAGGCGTTCCATGGCCGGAATCATTACCTTGCTCATCACCCCGATCTGAGCCACCGCTGAGCCCAGGATGGAAGCCGCCATGGCGTTGGTGAACAGGTTGGCGTAGGCCAGACCGCCGCGCAGACCGCCCAGCAGCACCTCGGCCACCGCGATCAGGCGCTGTGTCAGCCCGGCCTTGTTCATGATTTCGCCCACCAGCATGAACAGCGGGATCGCCAGCAGGCCGTTGATCTCCAGCGCGCCGAAGAACTGGATGGGGATCGAGTCGAAAAGCACGGCCAGATCGTTGCTGGCCATGAAGATGATGGCCCCGGCCAGGATGGTGCCAACGATGGGCACGGCGGCGAACAACAGCAGGAAGAAGACGACCAGGGTGATCATGTGGCCGCTCCGGTCGCGGCGTGGCGGACGTGTCGCAGCAGGGCGGCGAACTGGTGGAAGGCCATGCAGGCAAAGGCCAGGGGCAGCGCGCTGAAGTTGTACCAGCGCGGCAGTTGCGTGGTTGCGCCCAGCTCCATGCGCACCTCAGGCCGGTTGATCCAGTCCCAGCCCAGCCAGGTCAGGAACAGCAGCAGGGCCAGCATGACCAGACCGATGACCGTCTGCAGTGCCGCCTGCGCGCGGGGGGGCAAGGCGCGGGGGAGAAAGTCGATGGTGATGAGCTGCTGGCCCTGCATCAGCAGCGAGAGGCCACAAAGGGTGACGAAGACCAGCAGCTGGACAGAAACCTCTTCCGCCCAGAACAGCGGGGCGCTGAAGAAGTAGCGCAGGATCACCTGCGCCATCATGATCAGGGCCAGCGCGGCGGTCAGGCTGCCGACCAGAACCCGTTCGATGCGGGCGAGCCAGACGTCGGTCGTCTGTATGAAGCGTAAGAGGGCCATGACGGGGCCTTTCGGCTGTGCAAAGACAGACAGGGCCCGGCCGGGCGCTGCCTGTCGCAATAGGAGGACTGGAAAAGCCGCTGCTCGGGCGGCGGGTGCTTACAGGTCCTTGACCTGTTTGTAGAAGTCCGCGATCAGCGGGTTTCTGGCGGTGTACTGTTCACGCACCTTGGCACCCACGGCCTGAAAGGACTTGAGGTCGGCCTCGACCACCTTGGCACCGTCCGCCCGGGCCTTGGACAGGTTGCTGACCTCGGCGTCAATGGCCGTCTGGTAGCCCGCCTTCTCTGCTGCTGCCACCACCTGGGTGATCATGTCGCGCTCGGCCTGGCTGCGGCTGTCCCACCACTTCTTGGACACCACGATCACGGCCGGGAAGGCCATGTGGTTGGTCAGGGTCAGATTGGGCGCCTGCTGGTGAAACTTGAGACCGACCAAGGCGTCCAGGTCCACGTCCACCGCGTCGAGCAGCTTGGTGGTCAGCGAGGGTGCCACTTCCGACAACGGCATGGCCGTGGGGGCCGCGCCGTTGGCTTTCCACCAGTCGTTGTAGATGGGGCTGGGGAAGGAACGGACCTTCTTGTTGGCCAGGTCCTTGGCCGAGGCCACCGGCTGCAGCGACAGCACATGGCGCATGCCAGCAAAGGTGTAGCCCAGGCCCACCAGGCCATGCGGCTCCAGGCGCTTGAGCATGGTCTTGGCGGCAGGCGTGCTGGCGGCGTGGGTGGCGTGCGCCACGTCCTTGAAGGTGTAGGGCAGCGACCAGGCCAGGAAGGACTCCTCGCGGTTGGACAGGCCGCCGACGGTGAACACGCCGAACTGCTGGGCACCTGCTTGCATCAGGTTGATCATCTGCGCCTCGTTGCCCAGCTTCTGCAGGGGGCTGACGGCGATTTTCATCTTGCCGCCCGAGGCCTTTTCCAGGCCGGCACCGATCTGCTCGGACACCTGATGCCAGACGTGGGTGGGCGGCGTGATGTGGCCCAGCTTGAGGTTCTGGGCGTATGCGCCAAAGGCGCTGGAGGTGGCGAATACGAGCGCGGCTGCGCGCAGCATTTGCATGCTTTTCATGAACGACTCCGGGAGAAAGAGAAACGAAAAGGGGGGTCAGGCCGCGTCGGGTTGACGGGACGGCGCAGCGTCCTGGAACGCGGGCATGCCCATGCAGGCCTGCTCGACCGATGCAATCAGCGGCCAGCGCGAGAGATCGACCTGGAAGCGGCGCGCGCTCTCGATCTGTGGGATCAGGTAGACGTCGGCGAGGGTCGGCGCGCTACCGAAGCTGAAGTCGCCGCGCACTGCGTCGGCGGCGAGCAGGGCTTCATAGGCGTCGAAGCCGGCGCTGATCCAGGTGCCACACCAGGCGTTGATGGCCGCCTCGTCGGCGCCGAAGGTCTTGCGCAGGGTTTCAAGGATGCGGCGGTTGTTGATCGGGTGGATGTCGCAGCCGACGATGGCGGCCAGCGCCCGCACGCGGGCGCGGCCATCCGCATCGGCGGGGAGCAGCGCCGGCGTGGGGTACTTTTCTTCCAGCCACTCGATGATGGCCGGTGACTGGATCAGTACCTGCTCGCCTGTGTCCAGCGCGGGCACCAGCTGCTGCGGATTGATGGCCTTGAAGGCATCGGTCAGGTGCGCCTCCTTGCCCAGATGCACCGCCACGTATTCGTAGCGCAGACCCTTGAGGTTGAGTGCAATGCGCGTGCGGTGCGAGGTGCCGCTGCGCCAGAAGTTGTGCAGCTTCATCGGGCTCACTCGGGCTGGCCGACGGTCAGCTCAATCTCTGCCACCCCTTCGACGCGGCCTGTGATCTTGTCGCCCGGCACCACGGCGCCCACGCCCTCGGGCGTGCCGGTGTAGATCAGGTCACCGGGCTGCAGGTGATAGTAGGTGGACAGGTCGGCGATGATTTCGCGGATGTTCCAGATCAGCTTGTCCACATTGGACGATTGTTTGGTTTGTCCGTTGACTTCGAGCGCGATCGAACCGTTCTCGATGACCACGCCTTGCATCGGCACGATCTCGGAGCACACCGAGCCTTCCTCGATGTCCTTGCCCGTGTCCCAGGGGCGGCCCTTGTCGCGCGCCACCAGTTGCAGGTCGCGCCGCGTCATGTCCAGGCCGGCGGCGTAGCCGTAGACCAGCTCATGGGCCTGGTCCTCGCTCACACGGAAACCAGGCTTGCCAATGGCCAGCACCAGCTCCATCTCGAAGTGGTAGTTGCTGGTGCGCGGCGGGTAGGCGACAGTCGCGCCGCTTTCCACCAGGGTCTGCGGCGACTTGGTGAAATAGAAGGCCTGCTCGACGCTCTTGTCGACCGGGCGGCCCATCTCGACCGCGTGCGCGTGGTAGTTGCGACCGACGCAGAAGATGCGGTTGATCGGGAAGCGCTCGGTCTTGCCCCGGATCGGCAGCGACCGCACGGTGGGTGGATGGAAGAGATACTGGGTCATCTGAAGGTCTCTTGGGGGTTATCGCGTCTCATGGACGCCGAGTTTTCTGTGAAGAGGGGATTCGTCGGCGATGAAGACGAAGGCGGGCTGGTCGGCCGAGCGGTTTCTCAGCGTGACGGGTTCGTAGCCGGGCGCGCAGCAGGTGTCGGCCTCGACCAGACCGAAGGTCTTGCCGCAGGTGGACACATCGACGCCGCCCTCGATCAGGTGGAACACCTGCGAAGGCGAGCGCGCCGGCAGATTCAGCGCCTGTCCGGGTTTGAGCATGAGTGCATAGAAGCCCAGGATGTTCTCGGCGTCGTCACCGGTCTCCGGGTTCACATAGGTGACCTGCACGCACTCGAGGTCTGGCTGGTTCTCGGCCATTGACACCAGCGCAGCGCGGGTGTCCACCCAGGGGTAACGCAGCATGGGATAGCGTTTGTCGCTGCGGCTGAACACCTGCGTGGGCACCACACCGGCGCGGGTCCAGGCGCGGTCGCCGCTGCCCTGCTTGACCGTCTGGCGCGAACCGTTGATGTGGTAGCTCGCTTCCATGTAATAGACCAGCGGCAGGTCCAGCACGTCCAGCCACACCACCGGGTCGGTGCCGTCGTGGCCGTGCTCATGCCACAGGCCGGTGGGCGTCAGGATCAGGTCGCCGCGGCTCATCGGGCACTTCTCGCCATCCACCGTGGTGTAGGCCCCTTCGCCCTCGACGATCATGCGCACCGCATTGGGCGTGTGGCGGTGGCTGGGCGCCCATTCACCGGGCAGCAGCAGCTGCATGCCCAGGTACATGGCCGGGCTGGCCTTCATGTTCTCCAGTCCGTGGCCCGGGTTGGCCAGCACCAGCACGCGGCGCTCGGCTTTTTCGATCGGCGTGAGCTCACCGGCCTTGAGCAGCAGCGGCTTGAGCGTGGCGTAGGGCCAGTGGGTGGCCTGCGTGGCGCGCGTGGGCACGCCCGGCGGCAACACTGCGCGCAGGCTGGGCCACAGCGGCACCAGGTTCAGCTTCGTGAGGTCGTCCCGGTAGTCCTGCGGCAGGTCTTCCAGGCGTCCGAGTTCATGGCTCATGTCTTGTCTCCTTGTGTTCAGTCTTGATTCAGGCAGTTGTTGACGTTCCAGCCGTACAGCCACTCCATCGCATCGTAGAACCGCTCCTGGCTGCGGCCCTTCCACAGGCTGTTGCGCACCAGGCGCTCGACGCCGGCGGCGTGGTACAGGCGGCCCATCTCGCGGCCCGACAGCACGATGCGCGCGGTGCGGGTCACACGGTTCTTCTGGTAGAGCTGCAGCGCAGCGTCCCAGTCCTTGTTCGTCACGCGCAGGGCCTCGCCCAGCGTCACCGCGTCTTCCATGGCCATGCAGGCGCCCTGTGCCATGTACTGCGTGGTCGGGTGGGCGGCATCGCCCAGGATGGTGGCCCGACCGAACACCCAGGTGTCGATCGGCTCGCGGTCGGCCGTGGCCCAGCGCTTCCAGCTCTTGGGCAACTCGATCAATTGCCGTGCCTTCGGGCAAATGCCCTGGAAGTAGCTCTCCACCTCGTCCTTGCTGCCGTCGGTCACGCCCCAGGTCTCCTGCTGGCGGCTGTGGAAGGTCACCACCACGTTGTACTGCTCGCCGCCGCGCAGCGGGTAGTGCACCAGGTGGCACTTCGGGCCGGCCCACAGGCTGGCGGCGTTCCACTTCAGGTCATCGGGGAAGTCGGCCTTGTCCACCACCGCGCGGTAGACCACGTGGCCGGTCACTCGCGGCGGGTCGTTCACATACTGCGCGCGCACCACGCTCTTGCCGCCGTCGGCGCCGATCAGCGCCTGGCCCACCCAGCGCTTGCCGTTCTGGTCGATCGCGGTGACGGTCCTGGCGGCCTCGTCCTGCTCGACCTTCTCGATGCGGGTGTTGGTGAAGAACGCGACACGACCAGTTTCCACCGCGCCTTCGAGCAGCGAGCCGTGGATGTCGGCGCGGTGGATCACCGCATAGGGGTTGCCGAAGCGCCTGCGAAAGGCCTCGCCGGTCTCGATGCGGCCGACCAGGGTCTCGTCGATCGCGTCGTGCATGCACATGTAGTCGGTGTAGACCGCACGACCACGGGCCTTGTCGCCCACACCCAATGCGTCAAAGGCGTGAAAGGCATTGGGCCCGAGCTGGATGCCGGCGCCGATCTCGCCGATCTCCGGCGCCTGCTCGAACACCTGCACGTTGAACCCCTGGCGCACCAGGGCGAGCGCGGCGGCCAGGCCGCCAATGCCGCCGCCGGACACCAGGACGGGCAGCTCGGATGGGTGGTTCATGCCTTGTCTCCTTTAATCAAACGACCGACAGATAATAAGTGTGCTTATCATATGCGTGCTGCTAACATGGGTCAATACCCCGCATCCTTGGGCGCCGCAGGCGCCGACCAACGGCATGAGCACCCCCGATCCGTCCCGCATCGACATTGACAGCCAGCCCGGCCACGCCATCCGCCGACTGCACCAGATCTCGGTCGGCATCTTCCTGCAGGAAGTCGGCGAGACAGGGGTCACGCCGGTGCAGTACGCCGCGCTGCAGACGGTGGCCAACCAGCCGGGCATCGACCAGCGCACGCTGGCCCGAGCCATTGCGCTGGACGCCTCGACCACCGGGGGCGTGGTGGACCGGCTGGAGACCCGCGGCTGGCTGCTGCGCCGCACCTCGCCCAGCGACCGCCGAGCGCGCGAGCTGGAGCTGACACTCTCCGGTCAGCAGGCCCTGCGCGAGGTGGTGCCCGCCATGCTGCGGGCACAAGAGCAAATCCTGGCGCCGTTGAGCGAGGGCGAGCGCCGCGAATTCATGCGCATGCTGGCCCGTCTGGTGACCGAAAACAACGCCCTGAGCCGGGCGCCCAGCGAAGCCGCGGTGCGCTGAGCCGCCGGGCGAACCGGTCGGCCTTAATGGCATGGTATGCATGCCAGTCCTGATGTGAAACCCATCGGTCTATAAGGCAAATTTTTTCCCCGCTTTTCCCGCGTTCATCCCTTCAGTTCCCCAGCGCAAGGCCGATCGATCACCCGAGAGCTTCGGATTTGCAGCGCAAGAGCGCCCGGTCACGGTGACCGGATCCCGGAGCATTTCGGGAGATCGACATGCGTTGGCAAACCTGGGGCAGTGTGATGACGGTGGCCTTGCTGGCAGCCTGTGGCGGCGGGGGCGGCGACGGTGAAGCGGCACCCCGAGGCCCTGCAGCGAACAGTGCCGGCAACGTCGATGTGCGCAGCGTCCAGCTGCCCGGCAGCCTCGGCTGCGACCGACCCGACTTCGCGGCCGCCCTGTTGCACGCCATCAACGAAGCGCGGGCACAGGCACGCAGCTGCGGCGCCGAGAGCTTTGGCGCAGCACCGGCCCTGCAATGGAACACGCTGCTGGGCCAGGCAGCCGCCGGCCACGCCAGCGACATGGCCAGCAACAGCTTCTTCTCCCACACCGGCTCCAACGGCAGCAGCAGCGCCGACCGCATCCGGGCCACCGGCTACCAGCCGCGCTACCACGGCGAGATCCTCGCGCACCCACAGGGCAGCCACAGCCGGCCGGACCAGGTGATTGCACAGTCCATGGCCAGCTGGCTGGCCAGCCCTGGTCACTGCCGGGTCATCATGAGCCCGTCACCGAACGCCCTGGGCGCGGCCTGCATCAGGCAGGGCCAGAAAGCCTGGCTGGCGGTCGATCTCGGGTCCTGAGACCCCATCCCGGTGGCGCGGGCCCAAGGCGGCCCGCAAGCGCCCACCCACTTGAAACTCCGCTGTAACAGGTTTCATCGATAATTGAAACCAAATTACAGCGAGGCCCGTCCCGGGCAGCGCACATTCCTGCCTGGAGACCCCGTTTCATGCCGCAACGCGCCACCAAGATTGTCGCCACCCTGGGCCCCGCATCGAGCGACCCGCAACTGCTCGAAGCCATGATCCTGGCCGGGGTCAACGTGGTCCGGCTCAACTTCTCGCACGGCACGGCACAGGACCACATCGACCGCGCCAATCTGGTGCGCGCCGCCGCCCAGCGCGCCGGTCGCGAGGTCGGCATCATGGCCGACCTGCAGGGCCCCAAGATCCGCGTCGGCAAGTTCGCCGAGGGCAAGGTGTTCCTGGAACCGGGCATGCCCTTCGTGCTGGATGCGGCACGCACCGAACCGGGCGACCTGGGTGGCGTGGGCCTGGATTACAAGGAGCTGCCACGTGACGTCAAGGCCGGTGACACCCTGCTGCTCAATGACGGCCTGATCGTGCTCACGGTGGACAAGGTGGCCGGCGAGGCGGTACACACCACCGTCAAGCTCGGCGGCGAGCTGTCCAACAACAAGGGCATCAACAAGCAGGGTGGCGGACTGACCGCACCCGCACTCACCGCCAAGGACATGGAGGACATCAAGACCGCCATGGGCCTGCGGGCCGACTATGTGGCCATCAGCTTCCCCAAGAACGCCACCGACATGGAACTGGCGCGCCAGCTGTGCAACATGGCCGCCGCCCCGTACAGCCACAAGCCGGGCCTGATCGCCAAGATCGAGCGCGCCGAGGCCATCCCCGAGCTGGAGAACATCCTGCGCGTCTCCGACGGCATCATGGTCGCGCGTGGCGACCTGGCGGTCGAGGTCGGCAATGCCTCGGTGCCCGGCCTGCAGAAGCACATGATCAAGCTGGCGCGCAAGATGGACAAGGTGGTGATCACCGCCACCCAGATGATGGAAAGCATGATCGTCAACCCGGTGCCCACCCGCGCCGAGGTGTCCGACGTGGCCAACGCCGTGCTCGACGGCACCGACGCGGTCATGCTCAGCGCCGAGACCGCCGCCGGCAAGTACCCGCTGGAGACCGTGCGGCAGATGGCCGCCATCTGCCAGGAGGCCGAGAAAACCGATCACGACCCGCTGGAAGACGACTTCGTCGGCGAAACCTTCCGGCGCATCGACCATGCCATCGCCATGGGCGCGCTGTTCACCGCCCACCACCTCAAGGCCAAGGCCATCGTCGCCCTGACCGAGTCCGGCTCGACCGCCCTGTGGATGAGCCGCCACAGCGTGCGCATGCCCATTTTTGCTGTCACCTCCAAGCTGGCCACGCAGCGCAAGATGACGCTCTACCGCAACGTGCGCCCGCTGCTGGTCGACACGAGTGCCGACCGTGACAAGGCCCTGGCCGAGGCCGAGGCCGACCTCAAGCGCCGCGGTGTCATGCAAAGCGGCGACGTCTATGCCATCACCGTCGGCGAACCCATGGGCACGCCCGGCGGCACCAACACCCTCAAGATCTGCCGGGCGGCCTGAACAAAAAAGCCCCCGTCCTGCATCCGGTTCGCCTTGCATGGCGTAATCGGGTCATGACCCCCGCGCAAGAACCGCATCGGCGCCGCCACTGGCTGGCGGCCATCGGCCTGCTGCCCCTGCTGCAGGCCTGTTCACCCCTGCGGCTGATCAACGCCACGGTCCCCTCCGACACCCACCAGCGGTTGGCCGACCAGGCCTATGGTGCGCACCCGCGCCAGCGGTCCGATGTCTACCTGCCGGCCAGGGCCGCCACCGGAGCGCCCATGGTGGTGTTTTTCTATGGGGGCTCCTGGCAGAACGGGCGCCGGGAAGACTACCGCTTCGTCGGAGAAGCGCTGGCCTCGCGCGGCATTGTCACCGTGGTGGCCGACTACCGGCTCAGCCCCGAAGTGCAGTACCCGGCCTTCCTGGAAGACAGCGCGCTGGCGCTGCGCTGGGCACTGGACCGGGCCGCCGGCTGGGGCGTGGACCCCGCACGCGTCCACCTCATGGGCCACAGCGCGGGCGCCTACAACGCGGCCATGCTGGCGCTGGACCCGCGCTGGCTGGCCACCCACGGGCTGCACCCTGACGTGCTGTCCGGCTGGATCGGCCTGGCCGGCCCCTACGACTTCCTCCCCATCCGCGCCGCCGGTGTGCGCCAGGCCTTCGACTGGCCCAACACCCCGGCCGATTCTCAGCCCCTGTTCCACGCCACCCGTCCCGATGCGGCACGGCTTGCCGGCCGGGTGCTGCTGCTGGCCGCGCGGGAAGACCGGCTGGTCGACCCGCAGCGCAACACCGTGGGCATGGCTCAGGCGCTGCGCCGGCAGGGACTGAACGTGCAGGCCGAGCTGCTGGACGGGGTCGGCCATGCCACGCTGATCGGTGTCCTGGCCCCACCACTGCGCAGCCGGGCCCCGGTGCTGGAACGGGTGGTCAGTTTCGTGGCAGCCGGCACCGCTTAAAATCTCGGGTTACAACGCGGTTACCAAACCGGCCCAGGCCGGTTGTCCGAGCCGCCAGCTGCGAGGCCCCAGGCGGCCCGCCCCACCGGTTTCCCAGTCTCACCTCAGGAGAATCCCCATGGCGCTCGTATCCATGCGCGAACTGCTCGACCACGCCGCCGCCAACGGCTATGGCATCCCCGCGTTCAACGTCAACAACCTGGAACAGGTACAGGCCGTCATGGCCGCCGCCGACGAAGTCGGCGCCCCCGTCATCCTGCAGGCCTCGGCCGGTGCCCGCAAGTACGCTGGCGAGAGCTTCATCAAGCACCTGATCCAGGCCGCCACCGAAGCCTACCCCCACATCCCCCTGGTCATGCACCAGGACCACGGCACCAGCCCCAAGGTCTGCCAGGGCGCGCTCGATCTGGGTTTCGGCTCGGTCATGATGGACGGTTCGCTGATGGAAGACGGCAAGACCCCGGCCAGCTTCGACTACAACGTCAACGTGACCCGTGCCGTGGTCGACATGGCCCACAAGGTGGGTGCCACGGTCGAGGGTGAACTCGGCTGCCTGGGCAACCTGGAAACCGGCGAGGCCGGCGAAGAAGACGGCATCGGCGCCGAGGGCAAGCTGGATCACAGCCAGATGCTGACCGACCCCGAAGAGGCTGCCCAGTTCGTCCAGGCCACCCAGCTCGACGCCCTGGCCATCGCCATCGGCACCAGCCATGGCGCCTACAAGTTCAGCCGTCCGCCCACCGGCGACATCCTGGCCATCAGCCGCGTCAAGGAAATCCACGCCCGCATCCCCAACACCCACCTGGTGATGCATGGCAGCTCCAGCGTGCCCCAGGACCTGTTGGCCATCATCAACCAGTACGGCGGCAAGATGAAGCAGACCTACGGCGTGCCCGTGGCCGAGATCCAGGAAGCCATCAAGCACGGCGTGCGCAAGATCAACATCGACACCGATATCCGCATGGCCATGACCGGCGCGGTGCGCAAGTTCATGGCCGAGAACCCGGACAAGTTCGACATGCGCGAGTGGATGAAGCCCGCCCGCGAAGCCGCCAAGCAGATCTGCAAGCAGCGCTACATGGAGTTCGGCTGCGAAGGCCAGGGCGCCAAGATCAAGGGCATGCCCCTGTCGGTCATGGCCCAGAAGTACGCCGCCGGCGAGCTGGCGCAGCAAGTTCGTTGATCGCCTAGGCCCCCACGCTCCGCCGCTGCGCGGGTCGCTGCCCCCCAAGGGGGCTGATCCGGCTTGGGGCGGCCCGGCGCCGGATCGCTTCACTCCCCCGCCACGCCCGCGAAGGGCCCGGGCAGGTGGCGTCAGATCATCGGGGTGGCGCCGCCATCCATGCTCACCGTGACACCGGTGATGTAGCTCGCAGCGGCCGAGGCGAGAAAGACCACCGTCTGCGCGACCTCGGCCGGTTCGGCGATGCGCCCGAGCGGGATCTTGCGGCACAGCTCGTCCAGTGCCTGCTGGGCGGTGATGCCTTGTGTGCGGGCCATGGCCTCAAGCCCGCCGGCAAGCCGATCGGTGTGGGTGCTGCCCGGGTTGACCGCGTTGACCCGAATCCCCTGTGGCCCGAGTGACGCGGCCAGGCCGGCCGTCACGAGCATGAGTGCCGCATTCGCAGCGCCCCCTGGAAGATGGGACGGACTGGCCACTTTGCCACCCGCTCCGATCACATTGACAATGCAGCCCTTGCCCCGTGCGCGCATCTGGTGCGACGCTGGCGTCATCGTGTTCACATAGGTGAAGAACTTGGCATTCATCGCGTCCCGGTAATCCTGGGGTTGCAGCTCCTGCGCAGGGGTGCGCCGGGCCGCGCCCGCCGAATTCACCAGCACGTCCAGGGGCCCGAAATGCGCTTCTGCCATGCGAAGTGCCTGCTCGGCCTGCCCAGGGTCGCTGAGGTCTGCCGCGAAGGTGGCGACGTGCGAGGCAGGGCCTTGCTTGCCCAGCAACTGGCAGGCCCGTTCCAGGTGCTCGGCCTGGCGAGACACCAGACTCACCCGGGCACCTTCTGCCAGAAAGGCCTGTGCGCAAGCCAGGCCGATCCCCTTGCTGCCGCCTGTGATCAGCACGTGCGCGTTGTCAAGTTGAAGATCCATGCCCGACCTCTGCCGCTTCATTCCACGCGGATACCCGCCGACTTGACCACCTGCTCGTATCGTGTCAGGTCGCGGCGCACACTGGCGCCGAAGTCGGCTGAAGTGCCCGGCGTGGGTTCGATGCCAAGGGCATCCAGGCGCTCGCGGAAGACCGGGTCTGCGAGTACCTGATTGAGCTCGGTGTTGAGCCGCTGAACAATCTCTGGCGGTGTCTTCGCCGGTGCGAAGAGACCGACCCATGAATCGACCACAAAGTCGGTGAGACCGCTTTCAGCAAACGTGGGCACATCGGGCAGGGAGGCCGAGCGCCTGGCCGAGGACACACCGATCGCCTTGAGACGACCCGCCTTCACATGCTGGTGTGCACCGGCCACAGCGGTGTACACGAGTGGAATCTGGCCGCCCAGCACATCGGTCATGGCCGGACCACCGCCCCGGTAGGGCACGTGCACAAAATTCGACTGCGCGCGCTGGTTCAGCAACTCTCCGGCTATGTGGGGCGTGCCACCGGTGCCCGAGGTGCCGTAGTGCATGCCCCCCTGCTGGGACTTGGACAGGGCAATCAGCTCGTTGATGTTGTTGGCCTGTACTGAGGGGTTGGCCACCAGAATCAGGGTGGCATTGCCAATCTTCCCTATCGGCGCGAAGTCCTTCACCGTATCGAAGGGAACGCGGGGGAACACGTGCGGGTTGATCACCATCGTCCCGTCAAAGCCCAGCACCAGGGTGTAGCCGTCCGGCTCAGCCCCGGCCACCTGTGCCGTGCCAATGTTGCCTGACGCGCCGGCCCGGTTGTCCACAATGACCGGTTGTCCCAAGCGTTTGCTCAGGAACTCGGCGGTCAGTCGGCCGCTGGTGTCGGTGACGCCCCCGGGCGCGAACGGCACCACCAGGCGGATCGGCTTGCTGGGGTAGCTGCCCTGCGCCGCTGCGGGCATGGCCAGGCCGGCCATGCAGCCAGCCAGCGCTGCCACGAGGATGCGCCGGCGACCCGGGCGCAGGAAAGACGGGCTGTGCTTCTGTTCGATGGGTTTCATGTTTGTCTCCTTGTGTCGTTGGTTCAAGAGGTGCCCGATCATGAGCAAGTGCGGCGGGTGGCTGGTGTTCAGTTCTCCTGTGCATGCGCCCGGTCAAAGGCCCAGATGTCCTCGAAACCCATGAGTTCGGTGAGCGCGGAGAACGACGAGAGCGGTTGCGCCAGTTGGGAAGACGAGCCCTGTTCCTTGAGCGAGCGATACACCGCTTCCATCGCGTGGGTGGCGGCCAGCAGCGCGGTCACCGGGAAGATGGCCAGCTTGTAGCCCAGTGAAAGCAAGTCCTCACTGCCCAGCACGGGTGTCCGCCCGCCCTCGACCATGTTGGCCAGCAGGGGCAGGTCGAAAGCCTGGCCGATGGTGCGCATTTCCTCGACCGATTCGGGCGACTCGATGAACAGCACGTCCGCACCGGCGCGGGCATAAGCCTCACCCCGGCGCAGCGCCTCGTCCAGACCCAGCGAGGTGCGCGCATCGGTGCGGGCCACGATCAGAAAATCGCGGCTGCTGCGGCTCTCAGCCGCCACCCTGATCTTCTGCACCATGTCCTGCATCGGAATCACGCGCCGACCCGGGGTGTGACCGCACTTCTTGGGGAACTCCTGGTCCTCCAGCTGGATGGCCTGGGCGCCCGCGCGCTCATAGCCCTGTACCGTGTGCCGCACATTGAGCAGGCCGCCATAGCCGGTGTCGCCATCGGCGATCAGCGGGGTGCGGGCCATGCCGGCCATGGCGCTCACGCGGTTGAGCATGTCGCTGTAGGTGGCCAGTCCGGCGTCAGGCAGCCCCATGTGTGAGGCCACGGTGCCGAAGCCGGTCATGTACAGGGCGTCAAACCCCATCCGGTCCGCCAGACGCAGCGACACCATGTCGTGTACGCCAGGCGCCACGACCAGACCGGTCTGGTTCAGCCGCTCTCGCAGCTTCATCGTTGTTTCTTTCATGGGCTTCTCTTGGTTTGTTCAAGCGTGTGCTCCACCACTCTGCAGGTGCCGTGCCAGCTGCTGGCGAGGACTCAAGTCTTTGTTTTTGTTGAATATTTTTTCGACATTTGCCGAGAACAGGTTTCAGTGAAACAATAGGTGGAACATTTAGTGAAACACTGAAACCTGCGTTTCGCCTTGTCCTGCTGCCGGGCGGGTCCCGTCCGGCCACCGTCCATGTCAATGAACCGGCGCGCGCCCCACCCCAGCGGTCTGCCCAGGCTCTGCTTTCTCAGCTACCCGCAGATCCGGCACCTCGCCATGCCGGTGCTGGCCGAGTACGCCGCGCGCGCCGACATCGAAACCGTGGATGCGGCCTTTGGTGATGCGCTGACGGTCGCTCGGGACCGGCTGCAGGCCGGGACGGTCGACGTCTTTGTGAGCGCCGGCTCCAACGCCAGCCTGCTGCGTCAGTCCCTGTCCGCACCGGTGGCCACCGTCCAGCTGACCGGTTTTGACATCATGCAGGCCCTGATCAAGGCCAGTGCACTCACCGGGCGCGTGGGCATCGTGATGTTCGGTCAGACCATTCCCGAGCTGGATGCGGTGCGGCAGCTGCTGAACATCGAAATCCGCCAGCATGCCTACCGCAGCCGGGAGGATGTGCGCTCGGCCATCGAGAGCCTGAAGTCCGCGGATTTTGGCGTGGTGGTGGGGCCCAGTCTGGCCGTGGCCATGGCTGAAGAAGCCGGGTTGCGGGGCATGCTCGCCTATTCGCTGGCCAGCATCCGCCAGGGCTTTGACGACGCGCTGGAGCTGGCGCGGGTGGCGCGACTGGAAAGCGGGCGCTACGAGCAACTCAACGGCGTGCTGCACAACCTGCATGAGGCGGTGCTGGCTGTGGACGCCCGAGAGCGCATCCTGGTGCTCAACCCGGCCATGCAGCGCCTGCTCGGCGTCGACGAATCCGCCGCGCTGGGTGTTGAACTCTCCGCGCTGGCGCCGCCGCTCTCGCTGGCCGGCACCCTGAGCAAAGGCCTGGCCGAGCGCGGGGTGGTGCAGCAGCACGCCGGTCGCGACTGGGTGCTCAGCCGCACGCCGATGCGCGAGGCGGGCAAGGTGGTCGGTGCCGCCCTCACCATGGTTGACGCCCGCACCATTCACGAGGCCGACAACCGCCTGCGCATCCAGCAGAGGCGACAGCAGAATACGGCCCGGCACACCTTTGCCGATCTTCTGGGCCAAAGTCCTTCGCTCACGCGCGCCATGGCCACCGCCCGCCGCTACGCGCGGACCGATCTGGGGGTGCTCCTGCTGGGCGAAAGCGGCACTGGCAAAGAGCTGTTTGCGCAGGCCATGCACAACGAAAGCGCCCGGCGGGGCAAGCCGTTCATGGCGGTCAACTGCGCCGCATTTCCCGAGAGCCTGCTGGAGAGTGAGCTCTTCGGTCACGAGGAGGGGGCCTTCACGGGCGCCCGTCGCGGTGGGCGACGGGGGCTGTTCGAGGCGGCCCACACCGGAACGCTGTTCCTGGACGAGATCGGAGACATGCCGCTGACGCTGCAGACCCGACTGCTGCGTGTGCTGCAGGAGCGCGAGGTCACCCGGCTCGGCGCCAACCACGCCATCCCCATCGATGTGCGCATCATGGCCGCCACCCACCAGGATCTGCCGGCTCAGGTGGCTCAGGGCAGGTTCAGGCAAGACCTCTACTACCGGCTCAACACCCTGCGCCTGCTGTTGCCACCCTTGCGGCAGCGCCCGGAGGACATTGCCCCCATGGTCCAGGCGCTGGTCGCACGCTCCCTGGCCCGCCTGGGGGCGCCGGTCCGCTCGGCCGAAGCACTGCTGCCACTCATGCCGTCGCTGGCAGCCTACCCCTGGCCCGGCAATGTGCGGGAGCTGGAGAACGTGTGCGACCGCATGGCGGTCGGCCTGGTGCAGTTCCGCCCCGACGAACCGGTGGACCTGGCCGCGATTCGGGCTGAATGCCCTGAAATCTTTGCGCCGTTGCCTGCACCTGCCGTCAGTCTGCCAGCTGAACGCCGGCAGCGGGCAGAGCAGGCCTTGCTCGACCAGGGGGGCAGTCATGCCCGGGCCGCCCGTCAACTGGGCATCGGACGAACCACCCTTTGGCGCTGGTTGAAGTCCGAAACCTGAGTGAGGTGTCCAGACCCATCCCGACACCGTGGAGCGGCAGATGGCCCGGCCGACCCAGTGCCCCGACCTGCGATAATCCGCCGGAATGGTTCGGAGCCCGCTGACTGTTCGGTCGGCGGGCTTTTTTCTTGCGACGTGTTTTCCGCCACCGACAGCCCATGACCGACGCCCTGCACACCTCCGCCCTGAAATCCCTGCCGCTGCTGGCCCGCGGCAAGGTGCGCGACAACTACGCCGTGGGCGACGACCGCATCCTCATGGTCGCCTCCGACCGCATCAGCGCTTTCGACGTCATCATGGGGCAGCCCATCCCGGGCAAGGGCAAGCTCCTGACCCGCCTGTCGCTGTGGTGGTTCGACAAACTCGGCCCCCAGGGCCTGAACATCTGCCCCATCCACCTGACCGGCGACGCCCCCGAAAGCGTGGTTTCGGCCGACGAGGTGTCGCAGATCGAGGGCCGTTCCATGCTGGTGCAGCGCCTCAAACCGATACCGGTCGAGGCCGTGGTGCGCGGCTACCTGGCCGGCAGTGGATGGAAGGAATACCAGGACAGCCGCTCGGTCTGCGGCGTGCCCCTGCCCGAGGGCCTGCAGAACGCCTCCAGGCTGCCCGAGCCCATCTACACCCCGGCCGCCAAGGCCGCGGTGGGCGAGCACGACGAGAACATCACCTACGAGCGCACCGTCGAGATGGTGGGCGCCGACATCGCGGCCCAGATCCGTGACAAGGCGATTGCGCTGTACAAGGCCGCGGCCGAAATCGCCCTGGCCAAGGGCATCATCATCGCCGACACCAAGTTCGAGTTCGGCCTGGACAAAGACGGCACCGTGGTGCTGATGGACGAGGTGCTCACGCCCGACTCCTCGCGCTACTGGCCGGCCGACCAGTACACCGTGGGCGGCAACCCGCCCAGCTTCGACAAGCAGTTCCTGCGCGACTGGCTGGAGACCGCCAAGGTCAATGGCCAGCCCTGGGACAAGGCGCCCCCCGCGCCGCGCCTGCCCAAGGACGTGATCGAGAAGACCGCCGCCAAGTACCAGGAAGCGCTCACCCGTCTGCTGGGCTGAAACCGGCCGCCAGCGCGCCGCGCAGGTAGTCCACAAACGCCGTCACCGCCCGCGGCACATGGGCCGAGTAGGGCCGGATCGCGCAGATCCGGCCGGCGAACGAACCCACCGGCTGCCAGTCTGGCAGCACCTGCACCAGCTTGCCCGCCTGCAGCGCGGCCTGGGCGCTGAAGTCCGGCAGCAGCGCAATGCCCAGGCCTGACAACGCCGCGTCGCGCAACGCCTCGCTGTTGTTGGCCGCCAGCGGACCGCCGATCTGCACCGTCACCCGCTCGGGCCCGTCCGGTGTCTGGCGCTCCAGCGTCCAGGCCGGGTCTTCCTGCGGCCGCGGGTAGTGCAGGCAGGGGTGGCCGGCCAGCTCCCGCGGATGCTGCGGCGTGCCCTGCCGGCGCAGGTGGCTGCGGCTGGCCACCAGCAACGAGCGTGTCTCGCACAGTGTCCAGGCCACGTGGGTGTCCGGCGGGTGGTCGGTGTGGCGGATGGCCAGGTCAAAACCCTCGGTCGCCAGCGAGGCCAGGCGGTCCGACAGGTTCAGCTCGATGCGCACCTGCGGGTGCTCGCGCAGAAAACCCGCCAGCCGCGGCACGATCTGCTGGCGCGCCAGCGCCACCGGCGCGGTCACGCGCAGTAGGCCCTGCGGCCGCTCGGCCAGGTCGCGCACCTGGGCAAAACCCTGGGCAATCTGGTCAAAGGCCGCACGCGTCTGGTCCACCAGCCGCTGCCCGGCCTCGGTCAGGCGCACGCTGCGGGTGGTGCGCTGCACCAGGGCGATGCCGGCCAGCTTCTCCAGCTCCGACACGCGCTGGCTCATGGCCGCCTTGCTCACGCCCAGTCGACTGGCCGCCGCGGTGTAGCTGCCCTGCTGGGCCAGCACCGTGAGCCAGTGCACATGGCCCCAGAGCTCGGGCTGGTTGGCGTTTTTCATGCTCCGATTGTTCACCAGATCGAACAATCAATTCAAGCCAGTGGCCTTGTGGCCGGGCGGTGCGAGGCATAGACTGCAGCGATCGATCACCGGAGACTTTCAACATGAATGCCCGTCAACCCGCCATCACCGACATCACCCACTACATCGGCGGCGCCCGCCAGGCCGGCACGTCCAGCCGCCACCAGCCGGTCACCAACCCGGCCACCGGCGAAGTCACCGGCAGGGTGCTGCTGGCCAACACGGCCGACGTCAATGCCGCCGTCGCCGCCGCCGAAGCGGCCTTCCCGGCCTGGGCCGAAACGCCGCCCATCCGCCGGGCGCGCATCATGTTCAAGTTCCTGGAGCTGGTGAACCAGCACAAGGACGACCTGGCCCGCGCCATCACCGTCGAGCATGGCAAGGTGTTCACCGACGCGCAGGGCGAGGTGTCCCGTGGTATCGACATCATCGAATTCGCCTGCGGCATTCCCCAGCTGCTCAAGGGTGACTTCACCGACCAGGTCTCCACCGGCATGGACAACTGGACGATTCGCCAGCCGCTGGGTGTGGTGGCCGGCATCACGCCCTTCAACTTCCCGGTCATGGTGCCCATGTGGATGTTCCCGCTGGCCATTGCCTCGGGCAACACCTTCGTGCTCAAGCCCAGCCCCATCGACCCCACGCCCAGCCTGCTGATCGCCGACCTGCTCAAACAGGCCGGCCTTCCCGACGGTGTGTTCAACGTGGTGCAGGGCGACAAGGAGGCGGTGGATGCGCTGCTGGTGCACCCGGACGTGAAGGCGGTGTCCTTCGTCGGCTCCACCCCCATCGCCAACTACATCTTCGAAACCGGTGCCCACCACGGCAAACGGGTGCAGGCCCTGGGTGGTGCCAAGAACCACATGGTGGTCATGCCCGACGCCGACCTGGACCAGGCGGTGGACGCGCTGATCGGCTCCGCCTATGGTTCGGCCGGCGAGCGCTGCATGGCCATCAGCGTGGCGGTGCTGGTGGGCGACGTGGCCGAACGCATCATGCCGCTGCTGGTGGAGCGCACGAAGCAACTCAAGGTGCTGGACGGCATGAACCTGGCCGCCGAGATGGGCCCCATCGTGACCGAGGCCGCGCGCCAGCGCATCACCGGGTACATCGAGGCGGGCGAGAAAGAGGGCGCCCGGCTGCTGGTGGACGGCCGCGGCTTTGATGGCAAAGCGGCCGGCGCCGGCTGCGACCAGGGCTTCTGGCTGGGCGGCACGCTGTTTGACCATGTCACGCCCGAGATGAAGATCTACAAAGAAGAGATCTTCGGCCCGGTGCTCAGTTGCGTTCGCGTGCCGGACTTTGCCACCGCGGTGCAGCTGATCAACGACCACGAGTTCGGCAACGGCACCAGCTGTTTCACCCGCGACGGCAACGTGGCGCGCGAGTTTGCGCGCCGCATCCAGGTGGGCATGGTCGGCATCAACGTGCCGATCCCGGTGCCCATGGCCTGGCAGGGTTTCGGCGGCTGGAAGAAGAGCCTGTTCGGTGACATGCACGCCTATGGCGAAGAAGGCGTGCGCTTCTACACCAAGCAGAAGTCCATCATGCAGCGCTGGCCGGAGAGCATTGGCAAGGGCGCTGAATTTGTGATGCCCACCGCAAAATAAAGTCTTTCCCTCGCGCCGCCTTCGGCGTTACGCCCCCCAGGGGGCGCCACCTGTGGCCTGTCCCGAACTTGACGAAGGGCGGATTCGCGGTGGACCTGGCATTGAACACTTCTGGCCCCGTTGCGCTGTGGCGTGACGGGGTCTTTTCGTTGGGTCGCCCTCCGTCCTGAATTCCCAAAGATTTGCCCGAAAAATATATATCACGGCAACATACAGCATGCCTGATTTGGACCGCATCACAGGCTTCGACTGGAACAAGGGTAACGCCCGAAAGAACGAGAAGCACGGCGTGTCCATGGCCGAGGCGGAGCAGGTCTTCTTCAATCAGCCGCTGCAGTTGCTGGAAGACGGTGCGCACAGCCGGTCAGAAACCCGATTCCCCACATTGGGCAAGACCGATGCCGGGCGGAGTTTGCGCATCACGTTCACCCTCCGGCAAGCCGGCGCCCTGATCCGAGTGATTTCAGCGCGCGATACGCACCGAAAGGAGCGAGCTATCTATGAAAACGCCGAATAAGCCCATTCCCAAGTTCTCCAACGAGGCTCAGGAGCGCGCCTACTGGGAATCGCATGACTCTACTGAGCATCTTGATTGGTCTTAGGCCCGCAAGGTCAGCCTGCCCAACCTCAAACCGACCACCAAGACGATTTCACTTCGCCTGCCCCAGCACCTACTGGGCTCGATCAAGGTTGCGGCCCATGCGCGGGATGTGCCGTATCAGTCGCTGATCAAGGTGTGTCTGATGGAGAAACTGCAGAGCCGATAAGTGCCTGAGCGAGGCTTTTTCTATCGCAGCGCCAGCGGCTAGCCTGAGTCGGGGCAAAAGACGGCGTTGCAAGGGCACATGTTATGTGCAGTTCATCTCTGGCATCTGAAGCAGCTCGTCAAGCGCGACAACACGCCTCAGTGCCTGCGCTCAACCGCCGGATACGCGTACTCCCTGCCCACCAGCGCCCTTGCCCCGAGATAGGCGTTTTTCAGGCGCTCGGACAGGTCGTCCAGTGACACCTGCCCCGAGGCGTCGCA
>Ga0208242_100177_pt1 | contig 77405 bp, 77 predicted proteins | sample SubbioAug_CSW13A_FD_184825 | JGI IMG/M metagenome (GOLD analysis project Ga0208242, IMG submission 184825) | Serpentinite rock and fluid subsurface biosphere microbial communities from McLaughlin Reserve, California, USA - CR12Aug_CSW13A (SPAdes) | ecosystem: Environmental > Terrestrial > Deep... | reverse complement strand
TCCCACCTGTTCCCATCCCGAACACAGAAGTTAAGCACTTCAGCGTCAACAATAGCATGGCTTGCCCATGTGAAGATAGAACGTTGCCGGGTAACTAACGCCTCCTACCCAGGAGGTGTTTTTTTATGTTTATGTTTACAGTTGCATTTGATACAATAGATAATGAGGTACTTTTATGATCATTATGTTATACATTGCCCTTGTTTTATTGTGGCTTTTGTTGGCACCACAATTTGAAATATCATCCTTACTTCTAGGAATGTTCATTTCACTGATCATTGTGTTGTTTACTTATGAAAAAGAAGAAGACAAAATCACAAAACCGTTTTTATTAGTAAAAACACATGTTCATTTCATCATTGTCTTACTGATTGAAATCTTCAAAGCGAACATTGATGTGGCTAAGATTGTTTTATCTAAGAACATGGAGATTCAACCCCATTACCTTACGTATCAACCTCAGCTTCGATCATCGTATGTTGCGGTGCTCTTAGCCAATGCGATCACACTCACCCCAGGAACACTAAGTGTTGACTACAATGAAGAGGGGTATGTGATTCATGCTTTAACCAACAGTGCAGCCCAAGGATTAGTGGGTTCATCACTAGAAAAAGTCGCAAAGGAGATTGATGCATGTTTATCGAAACACTAGTCATGGTTTTACTCTTAAGTATGACCTTCATTTCATTAGTGCGTGCTGTGATAGGCCCAAGCATGCTTGATCGCTTAATTGCGATTAACGTTATTGCGACGAAAGTGACCACACTAATTGTGCTCGTTGCCTTTGCCTTAAACCAAGATATGTTTATTGACGTGGCGATGGTGTATGCCCTCTTAGGCTTTATTATGTCCGTGGGTGTAAGCAAGTTTGTCTTTAAAGGAGGATTAGGGTCATGAGTACATTCATTTTAGAAGCGTTCACAATCTTATCCTTTGTGTTAGGTTTATTCTTCTTCCTTGTGGGAAGTATTGGACTCATTCGCTTACCTGATGCGATTACTCGTCTTCATGCGACCACTAAAGCGGATACGCTTGGAGCTGGATTTATCATTTTAGGGTTTATTTTAAGAACAGGATTTTCACTGATTAGTTTGAAGTTAGTTCTAATCATTGTCTTCATTTGGTTAACAAACCCTACTGGAGCTCATTTGATTGGAAAGATTGCGTATGAGAAGAAGGAGGATCAAGTATGAGTCAACTCTTCAATGCATTATTACTTATATTTTTAATTGTTGCGGCGATTGCGGTTGAACATACCAAAGATCTATTAAGTGCAATCATTATCTTCGCCTCATACTCCCTTATGATGAGTGTACTTTGGTTATTACTGATGGCTCCTGATGTTGCGCTCACTGAAGCGGCAATTGGAGCGGGGATTACAACTTTGCTATTTTTAGCACTCTTAGCGAAAACGGAGCGACTGGAAAAATGAAACACATCACGACATTTTTATTTTTCGTTTTGTTTCTAATACTTTCATGGGGTGTGCTTTCAATGCCTGCGATGGGAGATCCTAATGCGCCAGCGCACAATCAACTTGCGGAAATCTATAAAACACGCTCTCTTGAAGACACTGGAGCAGCCAATGTGATTGCGGCCATTATTACTGATTATCGTGCTTTTGATACTTTAGGTGAAACCACTGTCTTATTTACATCGATTGCGGCTGTGGTCTCCATTATGGGGGCAACGTCAAATAAAGGGAAAGATCATGAATGATATTATTTTAAAAACCATCACGAAGTTACTTTTCCCATTCATATTACTCTTTGGATTCTTCATTATGATGCATGGTCATATTACTCCTGGAGGAGGATTTTCTGGAGGAGCGATTGTCAGTGCTGGGTTTGTCTTATATACACTTACCTATGGTTTACATGCTGCTGAGGCTAAACTACCTCATCATATTTTAAAACTTGTCGAGACCGCGGGTGTATTATGGTACATCTTAGTCGGTTTAGTGGGTGCAGTAACCATAGGATCATTTTTAAGTAATGCTTCAGCAGGATTTCCGTTAGGAGAAGCTTTTAGTTTGCTTTCTAGTGGTATGATTGCGCTTTTGACCATAGGCATTGGAATAAAGGTAGCTTCGACCATGATTACACTATTTAGAACACTTATTGAGGACCACCATGATTGAATCGATACTAACGCATATGAATTACATTGGCGCGATGGCGTTATTTGTGATTGGATTACACACGGTGTTAACCCACTCAAACCTTGTGAAACGCATCATTGGCCTTAATATTATGGAAACCTCGGTGTTTCTCTTTTTCGTGAGTATTGGTTCAATCAGTGGGGGAGTCTCACCCATCTTTACCTCAGAAACGTCCACGGGCTTTATTAATCCCATTCCTTCTGCCCTCATCCTGACAGGGATTGTGGTGGCGGTGTCCATCTCAGCGTATTCATTATCGCTCATCATTAAAATCTATGAGTTCACGAAAAGTTGTGAACTTAAAGAGTTCATGGAGGATCCTTCATGAATCTGATGATCTTGTGGATATTACTACCATTACTCATGAGTGCATTAATCCTACCGTTACTTAAAAAGCATTTAAAACTGGTTAAGGTTATCTTCATGGGAGCGGTGATGCTTTCCACGCTAGTCACGTGGATGATGATTCTTCAAGGAGACACGTTGGCGAACACCAGTGTGGTGTTTAGTTCTTGGGACGTCTCGATTGGGATTGAGTTTAAGTTCACCTGGTTAGCGATGGTGTTTGGAACGTTTGTGATGTCACTGTCCACCTTAGTGGCGAGTTATGCACTCTCAGATATGCATCATCATATTGATGATCATGCCTTGGCGTCGTATGCGACCTTAGTGTTACTCATGCTTTTTGCGATTAATGGGTTAACCTATACCAATGATATCTTTAATATGTATGTGTTTATGGAAATCTTATCGATAACTTCGGCCGCGATTATTTCCATCAAACACTCCAAAGCGAATTATCTAGCCTCATTTCGTTATTTAATGCTTAACTCGATTGGCTCGATTTCAATTCTGATGGCAATCGCCTTCTTGTATATGATTGGTGGCCAACTTAATATGGATGCCTTGGCTCTAGCTTTGAATCAAGCGATTGTGGATTATCCTTTAGTGCTTACCATGGCAATGATCTTTATGATGGTGGGCTTTGGACTAAAAGCCGCCATGTTTCCGCTTCATGTATGGTTACCTGATGCGTATTGTGTCGCCCCTTCACCAAGTTCTGCATTTTTAGCAGGGCTTGTTGGGAAGGTTTACATTATGTTATTGATAAAGATGCTTCATCTTGTTTATACTTTTGAATGGTTTGAAAATCTAAACTTAAACACCACCTTAAGCATCTTTGCGATGTTAGGGATTGTGGCAGGATCTTTATTTGCGATGGGACAAAAGGATATTAAACGTATGCTTGCGTATTCCTCGATTGCGCAAATCGGTTATTTATTCTTAGGACTCTCCTTAGGCACCAGTGCAGGTCTAAGTGCCACATTATTTCATATGATGGCCCATGGCGTGCTTAAGATTGGACTATTTTTAAGTGTTGGGGCTTTTATCTATCAAACTCATCAACGACGTATTAGAGATTTAGAAGGAATAGGCTGGGAAATGCCACTTTCCTTAACCGTCTTTGGGGTTTCAGCGTTAGGGCTTATTGGAATTCCTGGCACCATGGGCTTTATGAGTAAGTTTTACTTATCGACTGCACTCCTTAATGCGAATTTCCCACTCGCCATCATTGTCATCATCTTATCAAGTTTCCTGAATGCAGTGTATTATATGCCAATTATCATTAATGGATTCTTAAAAGAAAACCAAACTCAAGACACGAATATGAAAATCGATAGAATTCCATTCACGATGAAATTAAGTTTAGTGAGTTTGTTAGTGATTAATCTAGGAGTAGGGTTATACCCAAACATACTGAAAAACATCATCGATATGGCCATTAATACGATGATACGAGGTGGTCTATGAATCAAGTGTTATCAACGCTCATCATTACATTACCCCTATGGTTTATTGGCGTAGGATTGTTAGAAGTATTGCTTATGCCACTTGTGGGTTCAGCACGTTCTAAACTACGTAAAACTTTATCTGCGCTTTTCGTGATTTTTGCGACTGGGGTTATTATTGCCTTATATCCACTTGTCACTCAAGCTCCCATCATCTATCGCTTTGACGATGTCTTAGGTTTTGGGGTGGTATTTAAGATCGACTTTCTTAACTATATCTTAATGTCATTTGCGGGGATTATGTTTTTTGTGGTCGGGTTGTTTGCGATTAATGATATCACTCATGATCAACATCAACGCTCATTCTATTTCTTCTACATGCTTACCTTCATTGCGACGATTGGTTCGTTAATGGCCGCAGACTTACTTAGTTTCTTCTTATTCTTTGAATTGATGACCTTCTCCACGTATGGCATGATTGTTCATTATCGCTGCCAAGATGCTTATGAAGCAGGGAATGAGTATATTTATCTTGGAATTATTGGAGGTCTTGCGATCTTAGGAGGAATCATAACTTTAGGAGCTTACACAGGCTCGCTGGAGTGGGTCAACCTTGCGGAGAAATTCTCGATGCTTGGCATCACGAAATATATCATTGGAGGGTTATTTCTTTTAGGATTTGGTATGAAGGCAGGGGTTGTGCCACTACACTTTTGGGTTCCTCGTGTCTATGAATCCGCTCCATTTACGCTTAATGCGATTTCTTCGGCCATCTTAACAAAAGTGGGGGCTTATGGAATCTTTAGAGTCGCAACGGTATTATTTTTCTCAGATACAACCCTGCTTAACTGGAATGATACCTTACGCTGGGTGACCGCAAAAGAATTTGGAGTCATCATCATCTGGTTAGGCATCGCGACCATGGTGATTGGGGTGACCTTAGCTTTACTGGAAAGTAATGTGAAACGTATGTTAGCGTATCATTCCATTTCGCAAATGGGCTATATTGTTATGGGAATAGGGGTGGCCTCTTATCTTGGTGTTAAGGGAGCGATGGGATATAGTGGTGCCCTATATCATATGATTAATCATGGAATATTTAAAACTTTACTCTTTATGGTTGCGGGGGTAGTTGTCCTCAAAACTAAAGAAACGAACATGTATCGCCTTGGTGGCCTTGCGAAACGTTTCCCTGGTTTAGCATTCCTGGCCTTATTTGGGGTTTTAGGCATCATGGGAGTTCCACTCTTTAATGGTTTTGCCTCGAAGTCCATGCTTCATCATGCGATTGAAGAAGCGATTAAATATGGTGATTCATCCTTTAGATACGCTGAGATGTTATTTACCTTAGTGAGTGCAGGGACAGTGACTTCATTCATTAAGTTCTATTCCTTCATTTTCTTAGGCAAAGAGAAAACAAAAATCCGTGAAAAGAGTAAATCAACACGCATGATGTATCTAGCAATGAGTATTCTTGCCTTAATGATCATCATCATTGGTTTACAACCACGCATTATCTTAGATACACTCCTTATTCCAGCGGTGTTATCATTCTCCTATGATCCAAAATTCATCGCAACTTATTTATCAGAGATGGTGTTCTTTAATATGAAAGACATCTTGGTGATGGTTCGTGTCATTGGTTTAGGATCACTCATCTTCTACTTAGGGATTAAACTTGATTTATTCCACCTGCATTTACCAACTTGGCTAAATCTAGAAGCCATGATTTACAAGCCTGTTGAGAAGATGGGGGAAAACTTGAGTGAATATGTGGTGGAGCACGTTGAGCGACCACTCATGCTTGGGGATGTTCTTCTCTATGTAATTCTATTATTTACACTGTTACTTACCCTTATCTTTAGACTTTAAACACTTCACATCGATGAAGTGTTTTTTCTGTTAACACGTTTTTAACATTTCTCACATAGGATTTTAATATTCCTCCTCTATAATGCCTTTGAAATCAAGGAGGATTTTCAATTGAAAAAGTTAAGTATGATTCTTGCGATGGGATCAATGCTTGCATTAGCAGCATGTGCTCCAAGTACACCAGATCCAGTCGACACATTTGCATCAGAGAAGATTAACGTTTATACTCGTGATACCTCATCAGGAACTCGCGATGGCTTTATGAGAGGGATTGGATTTGCGGATGCGGCTGCGAATGATTCGGTCTTAGTCTCAGGATTTATTACAGCTGATAACAATGCGATTATGGCTGCAATGGCCACCGATAAAGCTGGTATTGGATATGTTTCATTATCATCAGTGAATAACACCGTTAAAGCATTCAAATTCGAAGGTGTAGAAGCTACTGAAGCTAACGTTCTTAATGATACTTATGGATTAAAGCGTCCATTCGTGCTTATGAGACGTGTTGATGGTGATTACGTCAATGATACTGAATATCAACTCACTTTAGCATTCATGGCGTTTGTGGCTTCTAATGATGGCGCAGACGTTATTGCGAATGCAGGTGCAGTAGCCACTAATGGAACCGGATCATGGTCATCACAAGTGGCGAATCACCCAGTATGTGCACTTGATAATTCATCCATAACTCTTAAGTTTGGTGGATCTGATTCTGTGCAAAAGATTGCGGAAGCCTTATCAAAAGCATTCACTCCAGCATGTGGAAACGTTCAAACTGAAAATGACCATACTGGTTCATCGGATGGATGGAAACGTACTCAAGGCGATCAAAAAGATGGCACAGTGTACAAACACATTGGTTACTCTTCACGTTTCTTCCGTGATGCGGAGTTAGCGGGTCCAGCAGAAACTCGTATGCAAATGGCATGGGATGCCATCGTTGCGATTGGTCATAAAGACAATCCGGTGGACAGCTTAACAGGTGCTCAACTTACTGCGATTTACAAAGGTGAAATCTCAGTATGGGGCGACCTCTACGACTAAGAGAACAAAAACAGACCAAGACACAGGCTCTATCACTAGAGCCTTTTCATCCTTAGGAGCAAGCGTATGAAATCCAAACTTTCCAATAAAAAAGCATTAAGTCAAACGGATACACTCGTTAGTGGAGCACTCATGATTTTAGCGCTCCTTGCGAGTAGTTTTATTGTCATGATTGCGGTGTTTATCACTGCGCAAGGGATTCTCCCTCTTATCACCAATAATCGTGGATTAGGGAGTGTGAACTTATGGCATTTCCTCACGGATACCGTTTGGCTTCGTGGTGATTATTTTGTCTCGACGGTATATGGTGCGGGATTTCTAATCATTAACACACTTTACATCGCCTTTTTAACGATTCTTTTCGCCTTTCCGGTGGGTGTACTCACCGCATTATTTATTGCGCGAATTGCCCCAAGACCCATTGCCGCCTTTATGAGAACGGTCATTGAACTCCTTGCCTCAGTCCCTTCGATCGTGTTTGGTTTAGTGGGGGTTGGATTATTTCTTCCAATTGTCTATAACGTGGCACGCGCCTTAGGATATAACTCTGCAGGGGGATATAGTGTCCTTGGGACGGTGTTTGTGTTATCACTCATGAGTATTCCTACCATCACGGCTGTCGCCGAAGTATCTATTCGTCAGGTGGATGAATCATTATCGCATGCGGCACTCGCATTAGGGGCAACGCCAACCCAAACTAATTTCAAAATTGTTCTATTGGCCGCAAAGTCAGGAATCTTTTCAGGAGCGATCTTAGCGGTTGGTCGCTCACTTGGTGAAGCTACAGCCGTGGCTTTAGTGAGTGGGAATGCGCGTAGTGGACCTTCTTTTGGGTTATTTGAAACAACCGCGACGATTACCTCTACATTACTTCAAGGCTTAAAAGAAACGGTAGGTATTGACTATGACATTCGCTTTACATTAGGAATCTTACTGATGATTGTCATATTGCTTACCAATGCCTCACTTAATTTTGTGAAAAGAAAGGTAGGACGACTCGATGCGTAAACCAAGACGAATGAGTGATAGAGTGTTACAAACTTTCACCATGTTAGCTACCTTTGTATCAGTTCTGGGATTAGGCTTAATTTTCTACTTTGTATTTTCTAAAGGACTAGATTTACTTTCAGTTGAATTATTTACCTCCAACTATCATGCGAAAAGTTATATTGCAGAGTTAAAAGAATATGAAGAAGTGACGTATGGTCTACCAAATTTCAGTGGTGATGAAGACGTATTTGTGGTTCCTCGTTATGGTTTAGCACTTCGTCAAGGCATTGACTTAGCTGGCAATGGTGTGGTGGAAGTTCATTACATTCATCCCGATTCTCCTTTTAATACAATGATCTCTGCGGAAGTCGGGTTGGATACCATCGATATGGATGCGAATAATATCATCGAGCGAATTTCCTATGTGGATCATCCTACCTCACTTTCTCGTCGTGGTGCTGAATTGATGGCCCAAGAACTTAATGATCCAGAACGAGTGATTTATCAAGTTTTCTTTTCTGATTTAGGGGGAGGAATACGAGGATCTTTAATTACTACATTATGGCTTATCTTTTTAACCCTCATCATGGCTCTTCCTATGGGTGTCCTCACAGCGGTGTATTTTAATGAGTTTGCGCCAGTGAATGCCATTACTAAAACCATGAGAACCTTTATTGAAACCTTAACAGGGGTTCCATCGATTATTTATGGCTTACTTGGGATATCGGTGTTTGTGCCTCTCACTGTGGCCTTAACCCCTGCAGTGAATACTAACCTGATTGCGGGAGCCATGACTCTAGCCGTCATTATTTTGCCAGTCATCATTAGAACAACAGAAGAATCACTTAAAGTGGTTCCTGCAGATCATCGTGCAGCTTCTTTAGCCTTAGGAGCTAACAAAACTCAAACGACCTTTAAAGTAGTCTTACCTCAAGCCACACAAGGAATTCTTACTTCAACTTTCTTAGCCATTGGTCGAATTATTGGGGAATCCGCTGCGTTAATCTTTGTGTTAGGTGCGATTGTGCGAGATCGAGTGTCTGTCTTTGAACAATCTACTTCACTTGCGGTGCATATATGGTCGATGATGACTGATGAACCCGCCAATGTCGCTTTATCAAGTACCATCGCATTACTCATCTTGGCGGTTGTTCTTATCTTAAATGTATCTATCAAACTTAGTGTTTATTTCTTTGGAAAGCGAGGACAACGATAATGGAAAAAGTCATTAGTGTTGAAAACTGTAATTTATTCTATGGAGACTTTCAAGCTTTGAAGGATGTGTCTCTTCCAATTTATCGTCACAAAGTGACAGCCTTAATTGGTCCTTCTGGATGTGGCAAATCAACGTTTTTAAGAACTTTAAATCGTATGAATGATCTGATTCCAACATGTAAAGTGAATGGAAGTATCCAATTTAATCATGAGGAAACCTATGGTGGTGGGTATGATGTGATTGAACTTCGTAAGAAAGTGGGGATGGTGTTTCAAAAACCTAATCCATTCCCAATGTCTATCTTTGATAACATTGCTTTTGGCCCTCGCCAACAAGGATTAAAAGATAAGGTCAAATTACAGGAGACTGTAGAGCGCTCACTTAAGCAGGCGGCGTTATGGGATGAAGTGCAAGACCGTCTCAATCAAAGTGCTCTTTCACTTTCTGGAGGCCAACAACAACGTCTTTGTATCGCTCGTGCCATTGCGATGGAACCAGAAGTTATTTTAATGGATGAACCGACATCTGCCCTTGATCCAATTGCCACCCAAAAGATTGAGAATCTTATTGAAGAACTGAAGAAAGATTATACCATTGTGATAGTGACACACTCGATGCAACAAGCTGCCCGTATCTCCGATTACACTGCGTTTTTCTATATGGGAGAACTCTTAGAATTTGATGATACTAAAACATTGTTTGTCTCTCCAAAACTCAAACAAACTGAAGATTATGTCACGGGTCGCTTTGGATGAGGATTCACAGATGTGAATCCTTTTTCTTTCTCATCTTTTACCTTGAAGTTCTTGACATTATATGAGTGTAACCTTATGATGATTTCACGAAAAGGAGTGTCTATGAGTGAATCAAAAAAACTGAATCCGAATTTCAATCCATTTGGAGTTCGTTTGAATAAAGAGAGTCATATTAAGAAAGTGGTTGCGATCGTAAGTGGTAAAGGTGGGGTTGGTAAATCCTTAGTGAGTGGATTACTTGCGAATACCGCCGTGAATCACGGATACTTTACAGGACTTCTTGATGCGGATGTCACGGGTCCATCCATTGGTCGTATGTTTGGGATTAAACAAGGTGCATATTCTAATGAAGAAGGCTTAATTTATCCAGCCGTTACCCCAAAACATCTTAAGATTATGAGCGCAAACATGCTTTTAGAAGATGAAGAAAAAGCAGTGATGTGGCGTGGAATTATGATTAATAATGCGATTAAAGATTTCTATGCGAAAGTCTTATGGCAAGACCTTGATTTACTCTTTGTGGATATGCCTCCAGGCACAGGGGATGTCCCACTGACGGTGTATCAATCACTTCCTGTGGCCGGGATTGTGTTAGTCACAACCCCACAAGATTTAGTCAGTATGATTGTGGCGAAAGCGATTGATATGGCGAATAAGATGAATGTTCCAATTTTAGGGATTATTGAGAATATGTCCTATATGAAAGATGAAGAAACTGGGAAAGTTTATTATCCATTTGGGGAAAGTAAACTCGAAGAATATGCGCTTCGTCATAACCTGAAAATCTTAGCTCGCTTACCCATTGATGCCTCATTAAGAAATGCGGCTGATCAAGGTGATTTTGATGCGCTTGAGGTGGAATATCTACAGGAAGCATTAGCGAGTATTGTTTCAGAACTTGATCTTAAGATTGAATAGTCAAACTTGAGTACTTGGGTTAAATAGGGTATACTAACTTTTAGAAAGAGGTGGAATTTATGTGTTGTCTCTGTCCTTGTCGATGTCAATGCTCCTTAGTGGAATGTCCCACCATTTTCAAAGTGGATGATCAACTCAACTAAGGACATATTCCTTAGTTTTTTTAACACATGAAAGCGAGAAATTATGTTAGTCAAAAATATAACCCAACTGATTGGAAACACTCCATTAGTCGATGTCAGTGAAAACTTTAAAACGAAAGCTAATTTATACGTCAAAGTCGAATTCTTTAATCCAGGGGGAAGTGTCAAAGATCGTATTGCCTTTGCGATGATTCAAGAAGGACTCAACCGTGGTTTAATTAAACCAACCACTCATATTATTGAAGCCTCAAGTGGGAATACAGGGGTGGGCTTAGCCATGGTATGTGCTGCCCTCAATTTAAAACTTACGATTGTGATGCCAGAAACGATGACGATTGAACGTCGTAAGCTCATTAAAGCGTATGGTGGAAATTTAGTGCTTTCTGATGGAACTAAAGGAATGAAAGGGTCACTAGCGATTGCGCATGAAATGCTTGCGCAAGAAAGTGACTCCTTCATGCCCTCACAATTTGAAAACTTAGTTAATCCAAGAACTCATCGTGAAACAACCGTGAAAGAAATCCTTAACGACTTACCCCATGTGGATATCTTTGTGGCGGGTGTAGGCACTGGCGGTACGATTTCTGGGGTTGGCCAAGTACTCAGAGAAACTCTTAAAGATGTGAAGATTGTTGCGGTTGAACCAGCCAATTCACCAATGATTTCAAAAGGAACTCCTGGAAAACATCATATTTATGGTATTGGGGCAGGATTTATTCCAAACACTTTAGATACCTCAGTCTTTCATGAAGTGAAGACGGTAGAGGATGAAGATGCGGGTGAATTTGCGCGTCAATTGGCCGCCAAAGCTGGAATATTTGTGGGCATTTCTTCAGGGGCAGCCTTTAAAGTCGCCTATGATTATGCCATGTTAGAAGAGAATGCTGGCAAGCATGTGGTCGTACTACTTCCTGATACTGGAGAGCGCTACTTGTCATCTCCATATTTATTGAAAGAGGATGAATAATGGCCTTATTGGAGTCAGTTCGATCGATTAAACGTCGTGATCCTGCCGCAAAATCACTGCTTGAGGTTATTTTACTGTATCCTGGAGTCCATGCGATGGCATGGTATCGTATTGCTCATGCATTGTATAAAATACGATTCTATCTTCTCGCTCGTATGATCTCTCAGTTTGCTCGTTTTCTAACTGGCATTGAGATTCATCCCGGAGCGAAAATTGGTAAACGTTTATTCATTGATCATGGTTTTGGCGTGGTGATTGGTGAAACAAGCATTATTGGGGATGATGTCATGATGTATCATGGAGTCACGTTAGGATCAAAAAACCTTGTGCAAACCAAACGTCATCCGACCATTGGAGATCGCGTTGTCCTAGGAGCAGGATGTAAGATTATTGGTAACATCACCATTGAGCATGATTGCATGATTGGTGCGAATGCGGTGGTGAGTAAATCATTGCCTCCTCATAGTATTGTCGGGGGAGTACCCGCAAGATCACTCAAGAAAAACTAGATGGATTTTTCCATCTTTTTTATATTGTCTTTACTTGACAGACCAAGACTAATAAGTATAATAAATAATGTTAGCACTCTATAGTTTTAAGTGCTAAATTAAGAAGGAGGCAATATGATACAACCAAGTTTTGATCGAGTCGTCCTCATCAAAATCACGCAAGAGGCTAAGACTCAAAGTGGTATTCTTTTATCACAAAACACCCAAGACCAGACCCATTTAGGTCAAGTGGTTCATGTCGGTGAAGGCCGGTATGAGCATGGTGTGCTCATAAAACCCCCATTTAAGATTAATGATGTGGTGGTTTACAAATCCTATGCAGCAACCACCATTAAACACGAAGGTCAGGAATATCTAATCGTCGATAGTAAAGACATTTTAGCGACCATTCAATAAGGAGGACTTATGGCAAAAGATCTTAAATTTCATGCGGATTCCCGTAGTAGTATGCTTAAGGGAATTGATACCCTTGCGAATGCGGTTAAAGTAACATTGGGTCCAAAAGGACGCAATGTCGTGTTAGAGCGTAGTTATGGATCACCTCTCATAACCAATGATGGAGTTACGATTGCGAAAGAGATCCAATTGGTTGATCCTTATGAAAACATGGGAGCACAACTTATTTTAGAAGTTGCCAACAAAACCAATGATGTGGCTGGGGATGGCACCACCACGGCGACCTTACTGGCTCAGGCCATCATTCATCAAGGCATGAAAGCTTTAGAAAAAGGCGCAAATCCAGTGTTAATGCGTGAGGGCATTACTTTAGCTGCGAAACGCATTAATGATTACTTATTGGATCACACCACTCCGATACAATCTTCACAAGACATCGCGGATGTTGCGGCGATTTCCGCTGGCGACCCTGAAATTGGATCCATCATTGCGAAAGCCATGGATAAAGTGGGTAAAGAAGGGGTTATTACGGTTGATCAATCCAATACCTTTGAAACGGAATTGGAAGTGGTGGAAGGACTTCAATATGATAAAGGGTATATCTCACCTTATATGGTCACCAATCGAGAAAAGATGGAGATTTTATTAGAAAATCCATCACTGCTTGTAACAGATTCAAAGATTACTTCCATTCAAGACATCCTACCTCTCCTTGAACAAGTTGTAGCAAATCCTAGACCACTACTTATCATCGCGGAAGACATTGATCAAGAAGTGGTTGCGACCTTAGTGGTCAACAAGTTAAGAGGAACCTTCAATGTGGTTGCGACCAAAGCTCCAAGCTTTGGGGAACACCAAAAAGCGATATTGGAGGATATTGCGATAGTATCAGGGGCTACCTTCATTGCGAAGGACCTTGGCATGAAACTTAAAGAAGTGACACTTGATCATTTAGGTCGAGTCAATAAAGCCATTATTAAAAAGGATGAGACGACCCTCATTGGTGGACAAGGAGACAGTGATTCCATTCAAGGACGCATTGATGAGATTCGCTCTTTGATTGAGAAAGCGTCCTCAGATTATGAAAAGAAACGTATTCAAGAACGACTCGCAAAACTTACGACTGGGGTTGGTATCATAAAAGTTGGTGCTGCCACTGAAAGCGAGCTTAAAGAAAAGAAACTACGCATTGAAGATGCCTTAAATGCCACCAAAGCTGCGGTTGCTCAAGGTGTGGTGATGGGTGGTGGAAGTGCACTTGTGAATGCTTACAAAGCCCTTAAAACAGAAGTCACTTCTGATATTATGGATGTTTCCAAAGGCATGAATGCTGTCTTTGAATCCTTACTTGTTCCACTATGGCAAATTGCCGAGAATGCAGGGTATGATGGTCAAGAAATTGTGGCTCACCAATTAAAATCTGAGCCTGGACAAGGTTTTGATGCGAAGAAGGGACAATGGGTCAACATGATCAAAGCTGGTATTGTGGATCCAACCATGGTGACACGCAGTGCCTTAAATCATGCGGCCTCGATTGCAGGTTTATTCTTAACCACAGAGGTCGCGGTCGCAAGCATCCCAACTAAACAAACCCCTGAATATCCAGATCCAAATATGATGTAATCAAAGACTTGTGAACTTTCACAAGTCTTTTATAATCACCTTGATGATTTGTGTGATAAAATGGGGGATATGCGAATGATAGGAAGAAAACTATGACCAATTATGCAAAGTTATTTGAAAAAGTAAATCATGAAAATCCATGTGATATGGTGATTATCGAAGGAGTCGTGGGGGTTGGAAAAAGCAGTTTACTTGAACATCTTGTGAAACTAGGATTTATCCCATACCGTGAACCTGTGGTGGATAATCCTATTCTTGATAAGTTTTATTATGATCGTGCTCGTTACTCATTTCCTTTACAGGTTTTCTTCTTAAATAAGCGTTTTGCGCATATTAAAGAAGCGCTGCATGTGAATCGTGCGGTGATGGATCGCTCAATTTATGGTGATGCGATTTTTGCTTCGATGCTTAATGCGAATCAAGAGATGGAAGATATCGAATTTGAAATCTATCAAGAGCTTTACCAAAACATGTTAGAGCATGTGGCTCCACCTAAACTCATGGTGTACTTACAAGTCTCTGTGGATGAAGCGATTCGTCGGATTATGAAACGTGGCCGTGACTATGAGCTTATCGTGGAACGTGCCTATTGGGAGCGTTTAAATGCTGAGTATGAAACTTACTTTAACCAATACAATATCTCTGAAGTACTAACGATTAATGTGGACCATCTTGACTTTGAAGCGAATGAAGATGATCGTGAATATATTCTTATGCGCATCCTAGAGCGCTTAAATGAAATAGACTCGAGATAGTATGATTAAAGCTCATCTTGCGGGTTTAGGATTCGCCTCCATTTTTGGATTATCCTTTATCTTTTCAAAACTTGCCTTAGCAGAGTTAACTCCTTTTGGATTATTATCCATACGTTTTTGTTTAGCTTGGGGAGTGATGCAAGTGTTAGTAAGCTTAAAATTTGTAACCATTGAGTTTAGTCAAAAGAGTTTCCTCATTGCCTTACCAGTAGTGATTGCGCAACCTTTAGTGTACTTTACTTTTGAAATCATTGGATTGTCTATGGTACCTTCTTCACTTGCGGGAGTCATGATTGCAATGATTCCTCTGATTACACTTGCGATCGCATCAAAACTAACGAAACATAAGATTTCGCTTATTCAATTAGGTTGGATGGTATTAAGTTTTCTTGGAGTATTATGGCTCACTCAACTGAACACCTCATCACAAAACCAAAGTGCATCCATACTTGGAATTGTCCTTATTTTCTTAGCTGTACTTTCAGCCGCTTCATTTAACGTATTATCAAAACATGCCACTCAAAGCGTGAGTGCAATGACGCTGACCTACATGATGATGTTAGTGGGGGCGATTGGATTTAGTGTTGCGCATGGCGTGGAAGTGATGTTTCTTGATATTCCATGGAGTTTTAGTCTATGGTTCAATTCACCTCAACTTGGGTTACCGTTACTCTATCTTGGGATTGTGGCGTCAATCGGTGGCTTCTTTTTAGTGAATTACGCTTTAAGTATTTTAAGTAGTGCGAGCGCAAGTGTTTATGCGAATCTCGCAACAGTGGTATCAATCCTTGTTGGGGTGATCTTTCTTCAAGAATCATTCTCATCATGGCATGCGCTGGCAAGTCTAATGGTTATACTTGGTGTTAAGATGAGTGTTTCAATGAAATCCTAAGTGAGCGAAAATCCTCTCATCGCATACTCGTGGTCATTTTTACGGTTTTGGTGTACAATGTACACGCTATACCTTTAAGGGAGTCGACAATTATGTCAAATACACCTCTTTATACTCGTGTTCCAACATCTTGGGTTGGACCCCTATATTTTAAAGCGATGCACGATCTTGATCATTCGACCTTGGATGTCTCACTCAGTGCACCCCTTGCTACGTATGAAACGACTTTATTTCATTCAGTGGGCCGTGGCGCAAAACTTACACGCTTAACTCAATCGTTAGAAACCACGCTTATTTCAGATCATATGACTCGCTCTGTGCTATTTGAGTGCGAACATGCTCTTGAAGCGGCGAAGCTAAGTGAGTATGTAAAAGCTAATCTTGAAACATTTCAAAACGATGTCGTATCCAAACATTCAAAGTATGCGAAGTTAAAAAAGATTGATACTCATATTATTTCAAATTTGCTTTTTATTCGCTTTGCCTATGATACTTCCAATGCATCAGGACACAATATGTCAACCTTTGCCTCTGATGCGATCGCATCAGAACTTATGCGCCAATTTCCGACTCTAAAATATATCTCAGTCTCTGGAAACTATTGCACCGATAAGAAAACATCAAGTGTAAATGCGATTTTAGGTCGTGGTAAGCACATGGTCGCTTCCATGAGAATCTCTCGCGAGCTATGTGAAACCCAACTTAAGACAACTCCTGAGCGGATCATTGACTTGAATATTAAAAAGAATATGATTGGTTCGATTATTGCCGGGGGAGTGCAAAGTGCAAATGCACACTTTGCGAATATGTTACTAGCCTTTTACATTGCGAGTGGTCAAGATGGCGCAAATATTGTGGAGGGATCACAAGGCATTACTCATGCCTATCTAGATCACGATGACTTAATTTTTACCGTGACGTTACCTAATGTGATAGTGGGAACTGTAGGCCATGGTAAAGATGTCAATGATGCTTCTGAGGCTTTAAAAACCATGGGATGTGATCAAGAAGATGGTGCAAAGAAAATGGCTCATATTGCGGCAGCACTAGTGTTATGTGGTGAATTATCACTGATGAGTGCTCTTAGTAATCAACATGAATTAACTCAAGCTCATCTAAGATTAGAGCGAAAGGGGAAGTAGAATGATTGGAATCGATAAACTGGGATGTTATGTCCCAAAAACAGTATTACCTTTAACAACCCTCGCGCACGCAAGAGGAGTTGATCCTGATAAATATACTCAAGGCATTGGTCAAAAAGAAATGGCCATGGTCTCCCACAATGAAGATGTGGTGACGATGGCATGTGAAGCGGCTCATACTATTTTAAGTGATGAAGATAAAGCTCTCATTGATATGGTGCTTTTTGCGACTGAAACAGGACTTGATTATTCTAAAGCTGCATCGATTTATGCTTTAGATGTATTAGGATTACCAGCATCAACGCGCGCTATTGAACTTAAACAAGCATGTTATGCCTCCACAGGAGCGATGTTTTTAGCCATGGATTATGTCAGATCTCACCCGACTAAAAAAGTACTGGTCTTATCCAGTGATATTGCGTGGTATGGATTTGAAAGTGCTGGAGAAGTCACTCAAGGCGCTGGGGCAATTGCCATGCTTATCTCCATGAATCCACGCTTAGGTGCCATTAAAGAAGGTAAGAAAACGGTGCGTAATGAGAAAGATTTCTATCGCCCACTGTATTCTAAAGTGCCTGTGGTGGATGGTAAATTATCCATTGAATGTTATCAAGATATGCTCAAAGAAGTTCAAGATCATCACCCACGGCTTTATACATGTTTCCATTTACCTTTCGCCAACATGGCTAAGAAGGCCAATCAAGTCATGACACATCCTATGGATGAACAGCACTTAAGTGTTGTGAAGGAATTAGGGTCTAGAGTAGGGAATATTTATAATGGATCACTTTACTTAAGTCTATTATCCGTCTTAATGCATGCGAAAGAAGACTTACGAGGTGAAACCATTGGGATGTTTGCCTATGGCTCAGGAGCTATGGCAGAATTCTTTACGATTACATTAAAAGAAGACTACAAGTCTGGACTCAATATGGAGTCTCTCAAAGCCATTGATCAAGATCGCATTGAACTGTCCATGCACGAGTATGAATCTTTAATGAATCATTATGAAAATAAAGAGTATTCAGCATCATTAGATTTGAGTACCTATGTGAAACCATATCAAACCTTTGTGTTAGATCGTGCTACTTCAGGTCATCGCACTTATAAGAAACTAAAATAACAGGTCAGTGACCTGTTATTTTTTAGTGATATCATAATGCTTCAGTAAATCAGATACGAATTGATGCACATCATTTTCTTCGATTTCTTGACCAAAGAGGATATAATCAGCACTAACATTCAAGACTTCGACCAGTCGAACTAATGATTTAACACTCATGGAGGTATGACCCAGTTCGATATCCGCTAATTGGCGTACTGAAATACCCGCTAATTGCGCTAAATCTTCACGAGATAATCCAATATGATCACGTCGTATCCTAATTCGACTTCCCACCGCTTTGGTTGAATAAGGTTTGTTCATAGTTTTAATCATACGCAACAGTGTCATGAATGACCATGCGCTAAAGTGCATGTTTTTATGCAGTTTAGTTCATATAAAAAGCATGCAAGCATGCTTTAAAGTCGTTTTAGAATTTGATCACGACGTGGTCCATTAGATACCATGGCAATTTTCACACCAATGAGCTCTTCTAATGTATCCACATAATTCTTAGCTTCCTGTGGTAAGTCATGATAACGTTGAACCTGGGTAATATCAACTTTCCAACCAGGCACTTTCTTAATGACGGGTTTTGCACTCCATAACACTGAGGTAGCTACGAAGTGAGGGGTAATACTTCCATCTTCTAATTCATAATGGGTAATGATGGGAATTTCATCAAGATAGGATAAGACATCAATGTTAGTGAGTACGACATGAGTTGCATTTTGTATGGCACAACCATAACGGGTTGCGACCGCATCAAACCAACCCACACTACGAGGACGACCGGTGGTAGCCCCATATTCTCCGGCATCACCACCACGTGAGCGAAGTGTTTGGGCTTCTTCCCCAAACAACTCGGCAACAAAAGGTCCTGCCCCTACAGCACTAGAATAGGCTTTCGTTACTGCCCATACTTCATCAAGATGACTCATTAAGCCCGATCCTAAAGGAGCATAAGAGGCTAGGGTCGATGATGATGTGGAATATGGATAGATTCCATAATCAGGATCACGAAGTGCACCTAACTGTCCTTCAAGCAAGATTACTTTCTTTTCAACCATGGCATCCTTAAGAATTAAAAATGTATCGGCCACATAAGGGGCAATGGCACTCTTTAATGATTCGATTTCTTCTAATAGATCCTCTATCTTTAACGCTTCATGATGATAAAGTTCTTTTAAAAGGGCATTTTTAATTGGAAGAACTCGCTCTAATTTTTGAATACAGCTTGGGGTATGGAAAAGCTCTTGAACTTGAAATCCTAATTTGGCATATTTATCACTATAGAATGGGGCAATCCCTGATTTAGTACTTCCGAAGGAAGCGTGTCCCATACGTGCTTCTTCAAGTTGATCAAATAAAGGGTGATAAGACATCACCACTTGGGCACGATCGGAAACTAACAATTTAATCGGATGAGGATAACGCTCCTTGACCATTTTGATTTCTTTCATCAAGGCATGAATATTTAATGCTACTCCTGGTCCAATTATATTGAGGGTATGAGGATTAAAGATTCCACTAGGTAACATATGTAATGCGAACTTACCATATTCATTAATAATTGTATGCCCTGCATTATTTCCACCTTGGTAGCGAATGACAATATCACTGGATTGCGCAAAGACATCCGTGACTTTTCCTTTTCCTTCATCGCCCCAATTGGCTCCGACAATAGCTTTAATCATATTGGTGTTGACTCTCTTTCACATAGTTAATGGCTTGTTTTTGGGCTAATCCAGTTAAAGACTGAGGGTCCATCGCTTGGAGTAGTTGTAATTTGGTGAGGTTGAATTTTGGATGAGCCATGAGTTCATCCATAAAGGCATGCATTGAATTGTTTTGACGATGTTTTAAGCTAAGTGCTCGTAAGATTTCATGCCAAAGTTGACGATCTCCTCCGGCTTGAACACAAGCCATCAGAATATTTTCAATGGAAAGCATTATTTGATGTTCTTTAAACAAGGCATCATTGATTGCGACATTCAAGACACATCCCTCACTAATCTTAATCATGCTTTGAGTGAGCTCACTCGCAATAATCATCGATTCAGCCATCACAAGACGACGATTGGAGGAATCATCTAGACTTCTTTCAAACCACTGAGTTGACGTGGTGAGTGAAGCGTTGGCACAATCAAGAATGAGTTTGCGTGATAATCCACTAATCTTTTCACTTAAGATAGGATTACGCTTATATGGCATGGCGGATGAACCTACTTGGCTTTGACCAAAAGGTTCAGAAACAATTCCATCATGCATCATCAGTCTCATATCTTGCGCAAACTTACCACTAGCAGCCGCAAGCATTTCTAAGACATTGCATAGCTTTATATCCATCATGCGAGTATACGTTTGACCACTAATCATTAAGGATTCTAGTCCAAGTTGTTTCATGACGGAAGCTTCAATTTGATTGACTTTGCTTTCATCATGAACAAGACTTAGAAAACTAGCTTGTGTTCCTGTCGTGCCTTTAACCCCTAAAGCCTTTAACGTTTTTTGAGTAAAGCGAAGTTCTTCCAACACTAAATCAAAATCTTGAAGATACATCGCAAAGCGTTTGCCTATGGTTGTAGGTTGTGCGACTTGATAGTGAGTGTAACCTAATGTAGGGACATGAGCTGTGGCTAAGATAAAGCGCATAAGGGCATGACGAATGGTCATCATGTCTTCTTCGAGCTCTTCTAATGCACCCTTAAACTGCATCATTTCCGTATTATCACTGACAAATGCTGAAGTTGCACCAAGATGAATAATCGGAGCAGCGAGTGGACATAATTGGGCAAAATGATGAATATGAGCCATGACATCATGTTTGAGTGAGGCTTCGAGTCGATCAAGTTGATCCCAATCAAACTCATTGAGATGATCTTTCATTTCTTGGATTTGTTCTAAGGAAACATTGAGTCCAGCTTCGTGTTGAGCCTGTGCAAGCGCAATCCAACACACTCGCCATAAGCGGTATTTCTCATGTTTTGAGAATCGTTGGCGCATGCTTTTTGAGCCATAACGATGCGACAATGCGCTTTCGTAAGTCATAGTTTACCTCCTGCGTGGATTGTAATATTTGATGTATGATTCACAAATGTAATCTTTTCTGAAGTAAGAGTTTCCACAAGTAACGTCATCATATCTTTTCCAGTATCAAAAATAAGTGGAGCTTGTGCGACCATCGCAAAGTCACCACCTCCAACACTACGATAATTATTCATAGCGCATGTAAGAATGCTGTCCTGACTCAGCGGTTGTCCCTTATAAGTTAGTGAGGTCACTCGTGATCCCCATGGCTTTGAAATATCAAAGGTATATTCAACACCATCGATCATATCGTAGTTATATAGTTGTTTCTTAGGACTTACAAAAGATTCAGTGATGACTATATGGCCTTCATGATCTAAAGAAAAGAAGGAGGCAAGTTGTTCAAGGTAGGCTTTCAGAGTTTCGTAATTTAACTCCTTAACGACAATAATATTCGGATAGGGATAGGCTGCAAGAATATCTTTCATCGTAGGTTTTTTTGGCAAACCAATTAAGGCATTAAAAAGGGAACTGCTTGCACAATCAGCCTTGGTTTCTTTCATCATGATCTGATTAAATAACGAAATTAATGGGGGTTTAACGAGGCGATCATGTAAGTCATCAGTTAGTTGATAGCGATCTTCATCAAGTTCGCCACACGGCGTATTAAGCCATGCATTGAAGCCAGGTAAATCATCATGGTATAGAGTTTCTATTTCTGAAGTATAATTGAAATCTTGAAGTTGAATAAGTTTTGGAAGCCAAGCTTGTTCCTCATACGAGGCAAGCATGACTTCTATCCCTTCAAAACCACATTGTAGACAAGCCATATTATTTTGAATGGTGGCGATAGAGCGATGTTGATGACCAGTAAATAAGACATCAATGCCTTCAATACGAGTCAGTTCATACCCTACATTTTCACCGGTTAAACGCTCAGTAGCGACACCAGTGTTGAGATCTTTCTCAAATCCACCATGATAGACCACGACCACACTATCAACAAGCTGACGAAGTCGATTGACTTCATGTTTGACGTGGTCAATGACACTGATAAATTCAAGTTCTTGAATATGTTCTGGTTTCTCCCAATGGGGAATGTAATCAGTCACCGCGCCAATGAGTGCAATTCTATGACTTCCTATGGTATGGATGACGCTTTGCCCTAATGGTTTTCCTTGGTAAAGAACATTCCCGCTAATGCACTGAGCATTTAATTCATTAAGAAAAGATAAAAGCACATCCAAACCGTAGTTGAAATCATGATTGCCGAGGTTAAAAAATTGATAACCACAAGCATTCATCGCCTGCGCAATGGTGTGCTTAGCTTGAGGATGAGTATTTAAATAAGTGGCCAATGCGCTTCCCTGCAGGATATCACCATTATCAATTAATACGGTAGTTAAAGGATCAAAGCGCTTCAGCAATGAGGGAAGTGAAGATAAACCATAGGGTTTCTTTTGGTCAAGAGCAACATCATAATTGAGTAGATTTCCATGAATGTCACTGGTACAACAAAGTTGAATCATAGTTTATAATCCTTTCGTGTCCCATTATACCAAAAACGGTTTAAAATTGTGAAAAAATCGTAAAGTCTTACCTAAGTGATTGTATCACTTCATAGGATTGTGATATATTTGTGAAGTAAGCAATGCTTACAGGAGGGACAGATGAAGACTTTATTTAAATTACTCATCGTGTCATTTGTTTTCTTTGGCGTGCTCACTGCGTGTGCACCTGCTACTGAAGACAAAGTGATCGATGAACTCGTCGTGCTTTTTGTACCTAGCCGTGACCCAGGACAAATCCTTGGTGCTACTGCTCCTTTACGCCAACTTCTAATTGATGAATTGGCTAAAGCTGGCTTTACTGTTAAGTTTGTTCGTATTGAAGTATCCACTGATTACAATGCTGCTGGGGAAGCACTTGCTGCTGGAACGGCACACATTGGTTTCTTACCAGGTGGTACTTATGTAGCTTACTCAGAAGAGGGAGCTGAAGTTATTCTTGCGGCAACTCGTGCTGGTCTAAACAAAGACAGTATCGTTGCGAAAGACTGGAATGATGGTCAACCTACGCTTGGTGATTCAGAAAACCAAGTGACTTACTATCGTTCACTCATTTATGCAGGACCATCTGAAGTTGGTCAAGCGATTGCTGCTAAAGTCAATGCTGGAACAGCATTAACTTGGGATGATGTTAACGCTGCTAAATGGTGTGTATCATCTTCACCAACCTCATCTGCTGGATATGTCTATCCTACAATGTGGTTAATGGATAACTTTGGTAAAAAAATCACTGATTTATCACAACCAGTAATTCCTGGTTCATATTCAGTCATCGCTCAAAACTTGGCTACTGGCCAATGTGATGTTGGGGTTGGATATGCTGACATTCGTCGTGATTACAATGTTCAATGGACTCGTGACTGGGGCCGTACAGAAGCTATCTGGACTGAAATGCCTGTTATTGGTGTAACTGAAGGAATCTTCAATGACACAATTTCTGTATCAGCAAATCATCCTGATATGACTGATGAACTCAAAGAAGCTATTGCGAATGCATTCATTGCTCTTGCACAAACTGAACTCGGACGTTCCGCTATTTCCATCTACAACCATGAAGGTTACAAAGTGGTTACAGATGCTGATTATGATGGAGCTCGTAAAGCACGAGACATCGTCTCAGGTAACTAAGTTAATCAAGCGAGGGTTATCCCTCGCTTCTTTTTTTATCTTTCATGGAGGAAAGTATGATCCAATTTACAGATGTAGTGAAACGTTATCCAAATGGCGTAGAAGCGCTAAAAGGTGTTTCCTTAACCATAGAACAAGGTGAATTCGTCGCGATTATTGGTTTATCAGGAGCTGGTAAATCAACTTTACTGCGTGCAATTAACCAAATGCACACCATTACTTCGGGTTCACTTAAGGTGAATGGTGTGGAAGTTTCATCACTTAAAGGGAAATCACTTCGACGTTTCCGTCGTGGTATCGGGATGGTGTTTCAATCATTCAATTTAATCAAACGTACCACAGTCATCAAGAATGTCTTAGCGGCTCGTGTCGCTGACATGAGTTTATTGCAGAGTTTGTTAAGTTTCTATTCTAAAAACGACAAGATTATTGCCTTAGAAGCATTAGATCAAGTGGGTATTTTAGAGAAAGCTTACATTCGTGCTGATCAACTTTCAGGAGGCCAACAACAACGTGTCGCTTTAGCACGTACTGTTGCGCAAAAGCCATCTATTATTCTTGCGGATGAGCCTGTTGCATCCTTAGATCCAGTCACTTCAGCGCAAGTGATGAATGACTTCTTAAAAATTAATGAGGCTTTAAATATCACCGTGGTTGCGAATATGCATCACGTGGATTTAGCTTTAAAATATGCTCGCAGAGTCATAGGGATAAAAGAAGGAATTATTGTTTATGATGGACCAGCTTCTGGCATTAATCAACAAACCCTTAAAGAGATTTATGGTCGTGATCTCACGGAAGATGATTTGATGGGAGAGCATTAATGGCTTCTTTAATCGCTTTAGTCAAAGGATTAGTGAGTAAAGCTTTAAAAATCATTACTCCTGAACCTTTACAACTCTCAAATGGAAAGATAGTACGACCAGCTATCTCGATCATGTGGATTGTGATTCCAGTATTGACTTTCATTACGGTGTGGTCTGTATCCATGACTCGTTTCCGTTTAGATATGTTACTCCGTCGTGGTGGCCAATTCTTTGTGATTGTCGCACGTATGATTCCACCGAATTATGCTTATTTTGATAACATTGTCACGCCACTTGTCGCAACCATTTTAATGTCTTTAGTTGGCACAATCATTGGGGCTGCATTAGCTTTACCTTTTGCCTATGCATCGAGTGAACTTAATCAAAGCAAAATTGGTAAATTTGCGGTGCGTGCTTTCTTCTCAATCGCTCGTACACTACCTGTGTTAGTCTTAGCGGTATTATCCATGATTGTCTTTGGTGCAGGGGCCTTTGCGGGGACTGTAGCAATCGCCATCTTTACATTCACCATCATGGTGAAAATGTTCTTTGAACTGATTGATACCGCCGATATGGGGCCATTTGAAGCCATTCTTTCCTCAGGGGCAAATCGTATTCAAGCCTTTTGGACAGCCATTATGCCACAACTGTGGGGACAATACTATTCACTCACTTTATATAACCTTGAAATGAATATTCGTAATGCGGCTATTTTAGGATATGTGGGAGCAGGGGGGATTGGTATTGTATTATCAGAACGCCTCGCTTGGCGTGTTTATCCGGATGTGGGACTTATTTTACTTGTTTTGATGGTCACAGTGCTTGTGATTGAATCTGTCTCACGTGAAATTCGCAGGAGGTTGTTATGAGTGTTATTAAACCAAAAATTAAAGATGCATTACGAAAACAACCTAATGAGTGGGGAACTAAACTCTTTGTCTTAGCGATTATCTTAGCGATTTTCTATGTAGCGAAAGATTTCATTCCATACAATGGTGTGACCGAACAAGGTTTGCTTATTGCACGAAATATCTTTAATGCCTTAACAAATCCTAATCAAACCATCTTGTTTGATTTTGTCACTCGTGATGGGGTTCCAGTACTCATTATGGAAACTGCAGCGATTGCTTTTTTAGGCACTATCTTTGGAGCGCTAATCTCAATTCCATTCGCTTTCTTATCAGCTCGCAATATTGTTCCTAAATGGATTGCATCCATTGGGGTAGCTATCATTGTGGTAATTCGCACTTTTCCAGCCGTCGTCTATGCTTTAATGTTTATCCGTGTGACAGGTCCTGGTGCCTTCACTGGGGTCCTTACACTAAGTGTCGCTTCCATTGGTATGCTTGCGAAATTATTCGCGGAGATCATTGAAGATTTAGATCCTGGCATTATTGAAGCGTTAGATGCAAGTGGATGTAATACCATTCAAAAGATTCAATATGGTATCTTACCTCAACTTATGTCAAACTTTGCCTCCACGACCATTTATCGATTTGAAATCAACGTGAAATATGCCACGATTTTAGGGATGGTAGGAGCAGGGGGTATCGGTGCTCCACTCATCTTTGCGATTAGTGCCTATCGTTGGAGTGATGCTGGGGCATTACTCATTGGACTTGTGATCTTTGTCTTAATCATTGAAATGATTTCAACACGCATTCGTAAGAAACTAGCCACAGGAGAATAAATGAAACAACCTATTGAAGCCAAAGTAACTTTTGGGAGTACATTTGATGGTGAACTTGAACTTAAAGAAGGAAGTGTCAGCATTGGCATGTTGCCTCATCAAGCCTCTCCATATAAACTACTTCAAGCTGCATTAATATCATGTTTACATTCAACATTCCTAGATGTCATTGAAAAGAAACGTTTAAATCTTGAATCGGTAACCTATCATTCCTCAGGATTCAAGCGGGAAGAGATTCCTTCAACGATTGAAACACTTCATCTTGATGTCCATGTGAAAGGCATCGAAAACAAAGTGGCAGTTGAGAAATCATTTGAACTGGCTACCAAAGTGTGCTCAGTTTATAACACCATTTCTCAAGTAGGAACCATTACATACACCATTCATTATGAATAGAAACCTCTTTGAGGTTTCTTTTTTATCATTGTTGGTGAAGCGTTTTAAACTCGTTCAATATTTTATTGACATGACTATGGTTAAGCGTAAAATGATATTTAGGAGATTTAACTATGACACAACTAAAGAAAGAATTGAATCAAACAAGCGTATGGTCTCTTGCTGTAGGGGCTATCATTGGGTGGGGAGCATTTGTATTACCGGGGAACAAATTTTTACCTGATGCGGGTCCATTAGGAACGATCATTGCCATGAGTATTGCCGCGATCATGATGATTATCATTGCGAAAAATTATGGTGTGATGACTCATCGATACCCAATTGCGGGGGGAGAGTTTACCTATGCTTATATTGGATTTGCTCGCTTTCAAGCATTCTTTGCGGCATGGTTTTTAGGTTTGTCATATTTAAGTATTGTTCCACTGAATGCGACCGCATTAGGACTCATTTCAAGAGCTATGTTTCCTGGTATTTTCCAACAAGGTTTACTCTATACTGTTGCGGGATGGAATGTATACCTAGGTGAAGTTATTTTAGCTTCAGTTGCTATATTACTTATTACCTACTTAAATCATCGTGGTGTGAAGCTATTTGGACGTTTTGCAACCTTACTCGCATTATTATTAGTGTTTGGAGTTGTGATTTTAATGGGTTGGGCCATCTTATCACCAGTTGCATCATTTGAACATCTTAAACCACTCTTCTCCAGTTCAAAAGCACCTCTTGAAGGAATTCTAGCCATTATTGCGATTGCCCCTTGGGCGTTCGTTGGATTTGATACGATTGCGCAAGCTAGTGAAGAAATGAATTTCGATGTGAAGAAGTCCGCAAAACTGATGGTATTCTCCATTATTGTAGGGGCTTTAATTTACATCATGTTAACAATCATTACAGGAATGGTTGGACCTTGGCCTACTTTCATTCAAGAAAATTCTAACTGGGCTACAGGAAGTGCTGTACGTATTATCGCAGGGGATGTAGGATTATGGATTTTGGGTGCAGCCATCATGAGTGCAATCTTAAGTGGTCTAAATGGCTTTATGCACGCCTCATCTCGTTTATTCTTTGCGATGGCTAAAACGACTGCATTACCATCATCATTTAAAGCACTACACCCTAAAACAAGTACTCCTACCGTGGCATTACTATTTATTGCGGGAGTCTCACTTTTAGCTCCTTGGTTTGGCCGTGCTGCATTATTATGGATTGTGGATATGGCTTCAGTAGGGGCAGCTATTGGTTTCTTTTATACGAGTGCAAGTACGATTGTTTTAGCACATCGTTATAAAGATGATGTGGAGCTACGTAAAAATCGACTATTTGGTTGGTTGGGATCGATCTTCTCACTCATCTTTGTCTTCTTGCTTGTATGGCCATCAAGCCCAGTTCGACTTGAAACACCATCCATGATTGCTTTAGTTGTTTGGTCTGTCCTTGGTCTTTTATTCATTATACGGGCGAAATCATATCGTCACATGGATGAAACAACACTTGCAAGACATTTCGAAGGAGAAGTATGAAGCAGATTCGCTTAAAACTGCAACGAATGTTAAGTGATCCTTTAAGAAAACCACTTATCATCATCTTATTTGAAATTGTGAAAGAGACTATTCGGCTTAGAAGAATACCTAATGAGTACGTAAGCCGGTTTTGTTATAGAAGAGGAGCACCAACATTATCAAATTATGTCAGTGATCGTATGATTGGGCATATTCAACTTTCAAAAGTGCTTCATTCTCCTCATTCTGTTAAAAGACTTCTTGATAAACTTGAATTCTTTCATTTTGCGCGTGCGAATCATATTCCTACCGCAAAGGTAGTTGCATATTCTAGAGAAGGTGTGTTGTTTACCATTGATCATAAAACATGCAATATTGGCTCTTTACAAGAATTTAAAGCTTACTTGACGCATTGGTTAAATCAATCAAAATATCAGAGTTTATTCATTAAGCCTAATGATTTAAAAGGCGGAGTCGGAGCTTTTAAGTTAAATTCATCAAATCTATCCGATGAAGCCTTAATTCAATCCATTTATTATCAAGTATTGAATAATAAGATGCTTGTTCAAGAAACACTGATTCAACATCCTATTCTCAATGCGATTAATCCTCATTCCATAAATACTATCCGTATTGACACGTATCAACCTCTTAATGGAGAAACTCGCGTAATTGCGGCATGCATGCGATTTGGTCGAGCTGGTTCAGTGGTGGATAATCCTGGAACTTCAAAAGGTTTTTTTGTGAAGCTTAATCTTGAAACACATCAACTTGAAGGAGTCGGTCAACAAATCATTACATTTGGTAATCAAACGTTCACCCATCATCCTGATACTCATCATCCACTGGATGGAGTTCATATACCCTATGTGAGTGAAGCCATTGATTTAGTCTTAAGAGCAACTCAAGCTGTAGAAGATCGTCTTATTGGATGGGATGTTTGTGTAACTCCAGATGGACCACTACTTATTGAAGGTAATCATAATTATCACATTGTCATGCTTGAGATTGCGAATGGGGGATATGCCCATTTAGAGTCATATCAAGATGTACTTCAAGAAGTATCCTTAGAATTAACACAATCCTAACATGGACAAAACTATGGATGTGGAGTATACTACTCACGTACAAACATTATGAGCACTCGATTCTTTATTGACTCAAAACCGATCACTCTTCGCCCAGCGCAACAAATTGCGCTAGGCTTTTTATCTGTGATTTTAGTAGGAAGTGTTTTGCTTTCACTTCCAATCGCTCAGCAAATGCCGGTATCATATCTTGATAACTTATTTATCGCAACATCCGCGGTGTGTGTGACAGGATTATCACCACTCGTCGTGGCGGAGTCATATACCATTTTTGGTCAAGTCATTATCATATTACTCATGCAGATAGGGGGATTATCCCTCATGACGTTTATTGCTTTATTTCTAATTGCGATTGGAAGTAAGCTTAATGTGTCTGATAAAATTGTCATGCAAGAAACGTTAAATCGCACAACCTTAGCTGATATCACTTCATTTATTAAATTCATTATTAAGTACACTTTGTTTTTCCAACTTATGGGAATTATCTTCTTGTCAATTCGTTTTATCCCGGAGTTTGGTGGGGTTGATGGTCTTTATAAAGCCATATTTATCTCAATTTCAGCCTTTAATAATGCTGGGTTTGATATCTTAGGTGCTGTGTCATTGCAAAGGTATGTCAGTGATCCAATTATTAATTTTACGGTGATGACCTTAATCATCATGGGTGGATTAGGATTTAGTGTTTGGTTTGATTTGCGCAAATCTTCAAAATCAATACTTAAACATATTCCTGTAAAACGAGTGATGACGCAACTTCGCGTTCATGTCAAATTAGTATTATTAGTGACATTTATTCTCATTTTTTCAGGATGGCTATACATATTTTTAGTCGAATTCAATAATCCTTTATCCCTTGGTCCATTATCCTTAGGGGATAAACTCATGGCTTCCTTATTTCAATCCGTCACGTTAAGAACGGCAGGATTCTCAACTTTAGATATTGGACTATTAAGACCGGCCACGCTTTTGATGATGATGTTATTTATGTTTATTGGGGGATCTCCTGGAGGGACTGCTGGGGGGATTAAGACAACAACTTTCGCATTAGTGATTCTCTATGTTATTACTGAACTTCGCAATAAGGACTCCCTTGTGTTGTATAATAAGACTATATCAAGAGATGTGCTAAGACGTGCCGTCACGATTTTGGTGCTCAGTGTAGGGATCGTGTTTACTGGAATTATCGCATTATCATTAGTTCAAAATACATCCTTCCTTCCTTTAGTCTTTGAAGCATTTAGTGCGATGGGAACAGTGGGATTATCGATGGGTATTACTTCCTCGCTCAATGGATGGGCTAAAGGAGTTATCATTATCTTGATGTTTATTGGTCGTATTGGACCAGTTGCGATTGCGTATACCTTAAAGTCAAATCGAGTGATGCGCCGTGCAAATTTAGTGGAGTACCCACAAGGACAAGTCATTGTCGGATAGGAGCATTTATGGCAAAGAATAAATCAAATGAAAAAACGTATGCGGTCTTAGGATTAGGGATTTTTGGTTCCAGTATTGCGAAAACATTATCCGAAAATAACAATGATGTGATTGCGATTGATAAAGACGTGGTCAACGTGGATCGAGCAGGAGAATATGCCTCAAGTGCTGTCGTGGCCGACTTCACTGATATTGAGCAACTAAGAGCGGTTGGGGTTGCGGATGTGGATGTTGGGGTTGTCGCGGTAGGTACAAATCTAGAAGCTTCAATCTTAGCGATCATGAACCTTAAAGAACTGAATGTTCCATATATCGTAGCCAAGGCAAAAAACAAAACATACATGAATATTCTTAAGAAGATTGGGGCAGATTATGTCGTTCGCCCTGAGAAAGAAATGGGTGAGCGTGTTGCGAAAACACTCATGTCCAAAAATCTTAAAGAGTTTCTTGATCTTGATGCAACCACCATGGTGGCTGAATTACTTGTCCCTGAAAAATGGGTAAACCATTCATTGAAAGACTTAAATTTACGTGCTGTCTATGGGGTGAATGTGGTTGGTATCAAACAAAATGGTCAAAGCAAGATTACATTGTCCCCTGATGCGGACTACGTGTTAAAGGATGATGATTTGCTGGTGATTATTGCAGACAAAGAGACTTTTGAAAAATACGAATTACAAGGGAAATTATAAAAAAGTGGGGAACCACTTTTTTCCTTTTATCATTCACAAGATTACGTTATAATAATAAAATGACAGGAGGACCCTATGAAAAAACTAAATCGATATGACCAATGGTTAGTGATTATCTTAGTGATAGGGTCAACCCTACTTTATGGTTCACTTTCTTGGTTAATCAATGCGACAAATTCAGGACAAAGAATTGCGATTGTCTCATACAAAGATGAAGAGATTTTACGTATTGATATGTCAATTAATAACACGTATATAGTTCAAGGAACTTTAGGTGAAGTCGTTATTGAAGTTCAAGATCAACGTATCCGAGTCGAGCGTGAAACATCTCCATATAATCTTTGTTCCATCCAAGGATGGGTGAGTTCTTCACGTGTTCCTATTACATGTTTACCCAACCATATTATTATTGTGATCGTCGCTCCAAAAGAGGGAGACATCGATTTTGAGGTCAAATGAATCGTAAATCCAATGTTAGAAATATGATGATTGTCACTATGCTCATGGCCATGAGCATTGTTTTTCACTTAATTGAACCGGTGCTTCCCATTCCCGTACCAGGTGTAAAATTAGGATTGGCCAATATCTTAGGATTAATTGCATTAATGCTTTATGGCATAAAAACCATGTATGCTGTCAATGTGTCTCGAGTACTGATTGCTTCACTACTTCGAGGCATATTATTTGGAACAGGATTTTGGGTTTCACTCAGTGGGGTGCTCATTAGTACCACCATTGTGGCTTTACTTTATAAAACAAATAAATTCTCGGTTGTAGGTTTGTCCATTGCGGCAGCGGCATTTCATAATATGGGACAAATTCTTATGATTATCTTCATTTATTCCTCCATATTTATGATTTATTGGATGCCTCCATTAATTTGGTTGTCTATCCCAACAGGACTTTTAACCGGAAGTCTTGCTGCTGGAGCATTGGCCCGTCTTCGCTTAGTGAAGTAGAAAGCTGGTACTATGTCGTCGTTAAAGTTATTACTAAAGCATATTATTAAACATGCATGGATGATAGTGGCCCTCCTAGTATTTACTATGTTTGTGGTCTTATTTTCACTGCTGACTCCTTTGTATGTTTCCTTTTTTGTGGATTCCATTCTAAGCATGAAGGATCCATCTCATCCAATTTTCAGATTTATCACTCAAAACTTTATTAGTGTTGAACTTCTTCGTACTAATCTATGGATTGCGGGTTTAGTCCTTGTACTTGTGACCTTATTTTCAGGATTATTTATGTTCTTACGTGGCGCATTCAATGCTATTCTTTCAGAAAAAGTTGTAGAGTCACTTCGAAATGCTTTGTATCACCATGTATTAAGTTTGTCTCATAAAGAATGGAGTTCCCATCACTCTGGAGATATGATTCAAAGAGTCACCTCAGATGTGGATACACTTCGTCGTTTTCTTGCATCACAAATTTCAGAACTAATGTATGCAATTTTCATGGCAACTATGGCATTTGTGATCTTATTAGGGATTCAACCTAATCTTGCATGGATTTCAATGATGGTTATGCCCATTATATTTACCTTTGCGTACGTCTTTTTTAAACGAATGCAAAAAGCATTTAAAGCTTCAGATGAAGCTGAAAGTGATTTAACAACCACCATCCAAGAAAACATTCAAGGGGTTCGTGTGGTGAAGGCATTTAATCAAGAGGAACATGAGATTGCGAATTTTGAACACAAGAACGCAATCTATCGTGACTTAACTTATAAACTGATTCATCAACTTGGAATGTATTGGGGTCTATCCGACTTCTTCATTCTGATACAAATTGTGACAGTCGTGGTTGTAGGGGTTAATTTTGTCTTACGTGGATCACTTAGTGTTGGGGAGTATACTGTTTTTGTTTCTTACGTTTCAATGGTCTTATGGCCCATTCGTAACGTAGGTCGTATATTATCAGATATGGGTAAAGTGGATGTTGCCCTCACTCGTTGTGCACAACTCCTCACTTATGAAATCGAAGATATCCATCAAGGAGTTGATCATAAAGTGGTGGGGGATATTGAATTTAATCATGTCTCGCTCATTTATCCTGATGATCATAAAAAAGTACTAGAAGATGTCTCATTTACTATTGAAGCATATTCAACCGTTGCGATTATGGGAGCAACAGGAAGCGGTAAATCTTCGATTGTGAGCTTATTAGCACGTTTGGTTGAACCCACTGAAGGTGAAATACGCATGGATGGAATTCCATTACCTACGATATCTAAGCGTTCACTGCGCTCACAATGTTCGTTTGTGCTTCAAGAACCCACCTTATTCTCTGATTCAATCCGGAATAATTTAACCATTGCAAGTCCAGATGTCGATGAAAAACTTATTCAAGCCACCTTACATCAAACTTCATTGGCGCATATGATTGAAAACTTTGAAGCTGGACTAGAAACAAAAGTTGGAGAAAATGGAGTCACTTTATCAGGGGGACAAAAACAAAGACTAGCGATGGCTCGAGCTTTAATTTTACGATCTCCTATGATCATTTTTGATGATTCACTTTCTGCACTCGATGCGAAAACCGATGCCCATGTTCGCTCAGCTTTAGATCAAGTGGATTATCCACTCACAACATTAATTATTACTCACCGTGTGGCGAGTGCAAAACATGCGGATAAAATCATCTTCCTTAAAGATGGTCGTGTTTTAGCACAGGGCACACATGACACACTACTTGCGACATGTGAGGATTATGCCCATGTTGTAAGCCTACAAGAGGAGGTTCAACATGGATGATCATGAGTTATCCTCGCTTCCTTCCTTAGACCAAGGACTTTGGAAGCGAATCTTAGGCATCCTATGGACGTATAAGAAGGATGTATTCATCTTACTTGCGTTTATGGTGACATTAGCCATTGGGGATGTCATATTCCCATTATTTAATCGCTTTGCGCTTGATGAATTTATTGGAGCACGTCGCTATCTGGATAAGATACCTCTCTTTGCTTTAGCCTATGTGTTCCTCATTGTGTTGCAAACGTCGATGGTTTACTTATTCATTAAACAAGCTGGAAAAATTGAAATGAACTTTGCATACTACATGCGTAAAATGTCATTTGAAAAACTTCAGCGCTTATCATTCTCCTATTATGATACGCATGCTTCAGGATGGATTTTATCTCGCTTAACATCAGATATTAATCGTCTTTCTGAGATTGTGTCTTGGGGATTACTTGACATGGTATGGGGGTTTTCAATGATGATTGGCATCAGTGTTGTGATGCTTGTCATTAATGTGTATCTTGCCCTTATTGTGCTTGTAATGGTTCCCATTCTTTATGTCATTGCCCGCTACTTTCAAAAGCAAATCCTTAAAGCCTATCGTGAAGTTCGTAAGATTAATTCAATGATTACTGCGGATTTCTCTGAAATGATTTTAGGAATTAAGAGCATTAAAACGCTGACCATTGAAGAAAAACGAAGCAAACATTTCAGTTCCTTAGCACAAAATATGCGTGCGAAATCTATTCGCTCAGCATTATTTTCATCATTATTTATGCCGATAGTTTTTGCGCTTGCTTCTATTTCTAGCGCAACCCTCCTAAGTGTTGGAGGTCAAGCAGTCATTATTGGAACTCTTGGGTTGGGAACTTTACTTCTATATATGTCGTATGTTGGATCATTCTTTGAGCCACTACGCAACATTGCCCGCATCTTGGCGGAAATGCAAATGGCGCAAGCGAGTGCTGAGCGTGTCTTATCGTTACTTGATGCGAAGGAAGATATTGTAGATCAAGTTCAAGATGAAAACTTTGAACCTTTAAAAGGGGATATTGTCTTTGAGAATGTAAGCTTTCACTATATCGAAGGGGAACCTGTCTTAGAAAACTTCAATCTTCATATTCAATCAGGTCAAACAGTCGCCTTAGTGGGTGAAAGTGGAGGTGGAAAATCCACCATTGTGAACTTACTATGTCGCTTCTATGAACCTACTGCGGGTAAAATTTTGATTGATGGAGTGAATATTCAAGATCGACCACTCTCATGGCTTCGCTCATCCTTAGGATATGTGCTTCAAACACCGCACTTGTTTATGGGAACCATTGCTAGTAATATTGCCTACGGTCGTCCTGATGCCACGATGGATGAGATTATGGACGCAGCCAAAGCAGTCCATGCGCATGATTTCATTATGAAACTTGAAAAAGGATATGAGAGTGAAGTGTTAGAAGGTGGTGCTAAATTATCAGTGGGTGAAAAGCAACTTCTTAGCTTTGCGCGAGCATTGTGTGCACATCCTTCCCTCATTATTCTTGATGAAGCGACGGCTTCAATTGATTCGACTCATGAAGCTTTAGTTCAAGAAGCCATTAAGTCACTACTTCACAATAAAACAGCGGTGGTTGTCGCGCATCGCTTATCCACGATTGTGAATGCGGATGTTATTTGTGTCATTAATCGTGGAAAGATTGTCGAGTCAGGGTCACACTCTGAGTTGATGGCCTTAAAACAACGCTACTACGAATTGTATACGCATCAATTTGCTGAATTCGAAGATTAAGGAGGAAGTCAATGATTAATACATTACACTATATTCCTTACCAAAGCGAACTCGATGAGCGCATCTTTACTAATCATCATACGACTCGTGAAGCAACGCGTCATGATCGTCTATGTGCCTTATTAGTTGAACTTGGTGAGTTTGCGAATGAAATGAGAGCTTTTAAGTATTGGAGTCTTAAACCATCCTCAGCCCAAAGTGTACTACTTGAGGAATATGCGGATGGCTTACACTTTCTAAACTCATTATGTATTGATTTAAATATTACTCCATTAATTCAACCTGAGAAATCTTCGCTTGGAGTTGTCGCATTAACGCTTAACGCCTATGAAGCGATTGTAGCGTGTTTAAGTAACTTTGATGAACAACACCTTATCTTCGCTTATGAAGCGTATGCACAGCTTGCCTACGCGTGTGAGTTTACTTCAGAGCAGTTATTTGAAGCCTATGTATCAAAACATCAAAAAAACCATGTTCGTCAAGATGAACATTACTAGGAGAAACTATGTCAAAACATGTATGGAATGAAACGATAGATTACAGCTTTATGCAAGAGGTTGCACTTGCGGATGGCATTGCTGGGAATGAGAAGGAAGTCTCACGAGTATTGAAAAAATTCGTGAGTGAGAGTGTGGATGAGGTCTTTTACGATCATTTAGGATCAATTGCCTTTAAGAAAAAAGGTTTAAGTGATAAGACTATTATGATTGCGGGTCATATCGATGAAGTTGGTTTCTTGGTGAAACACATTGATGATCAAGGATACATTAAACTGCATCCGGTTGGAGGATGGTGGGGTCATGTCTTGCCATCTAAACCGCTTGTGATTACCACGGCTTCAGGATCAAAGATTATCGGGATTGTGGGATCACAACCTCCTCATGGCATGAAACCAGAAGTCCGTAAACAAGTCATTGAGGTAGGCGATTTATTTCTAGATTGTGGCTTCACTTCACTTCAAGAGGCGTTAGATGCGGGAGTACAATATGGAGATATGGTCACTCCTCATAGTGAGTTTTTCTCTCTTGGAAATGGTGAAATCTTAGCTACAAAAGCATGGGATGATCGTGTAGGTGCGCTTATTATGGCTCAAGTAATGCTTAATCTAAAAGAAGTTACACCACCTTGCACTGTGGTTGGAGTAGGTACAGTTCAAGAAGAGGTTGGGTTGCGTGGAGCTAAAACGGCCGCAGCCATGGTTAAACCTGATGTTGCCATTACACTTGATGTGACCATTGCGACAGATATTCCTAAAGGTGATAAGCGTATTAAGATGGGTCATGGGGTTACTTTAGAGATTGCGGATGCTTCTCACTTTGCCCATCGAGGATTGCTTAGCCATGTTGCAACTATGGCTCAATCTTTAGGGATTGATGTTCAATATGAAATGTTATCAGCAGGGGGTACTGATTCTGGAGAGATTCATAAATCAGGTCAAGGGGTTATAGCCATTACAATGTCCATTCCAAGTCGCTATATTCATTCACATTATGCTTTAATTCATCATAAGGATGTGAAAGCAACCATTGATGTCTTAACTCATTTTGTGAAAAACTTCAGTGAATCTGATCTTCAAAGTTTAGCGCTCAATCAATAAAATAAGCCACCTTCACAGGTGGCTTTTACATCCAAGTCTTAAGTATCACAACCCAAAGAGATCCAGCAATCATGGTCCACATTGGTTTTTTTGTGATGAGATGAACTAATATCATGATTCCAAGACCACTGAGTTCAATCCAAGCAAAGGATTCAAAGAAAGAAGACGGTAATGCTAGCATTACAAGTAATCCTGCCAGCAATGAAGGCATGGTGATATTTAATCCTTTCCATAAAGGTGAGGATTGAACTTTTGATGGTAAGAAAGATGGTAATAAGCGAGGCACTAGACTGCTGATGATTAAGATGATGAGTATTATAACAGTTGAATTATTCATAGTGATGCCCCTTATTAAACCATAAAGAAACTCCAAGCATTAAAATAAGTGAAAGACTTAGGGCAATGACTTGAGGAAATAACATAAAAGACAAACCACTAATAAGTAATCCAATCCAAGCAAATTTTGAGGTTGTTGGGTCAGTGATGCGTGAACACAAAGCACTAAAAAATAATGCGGTTAACACAAAATCTAATCCTTGAATGGAGTTGGATAATGATGATCCAAGCCAATGACCCATGAAGGTTGCACCACTCCAGTAAAGATAATGAAGAGATGTCACAATGAGCAGAGAAGCTCCTTTAAGATTTGTATGCATCATGAGGGTTGTGAATGTTTCATCTGTGAGGGTGAGATATGCAAAGTATTTAAAACCTTTTAAAGAGGCAAAGCGCTCTTGAAAACGCATGGAATAAAATAAATGACGACTATTCACTAAAAGCGCAATCACCCCCATGAGAAAAGGGTGTAAAGGATTCACAATCCATCCTAAAGCGATGTATTGAACTGATCCCGCATACACTAGTAACGAAAATAAGACACTTAATCCTAGAGGAACTTGAGCTTGTTGCATAAGAAAACCATAGCTCATGCCAAAGAAAAGATATCCAAACAAAGTAGGGAGGGTAACACTCCAAAGTGAAAGTGCAGTTTTAAGTTGTTTTGAGGAAGGAATCATATTGAGAACAAGTGTAACAAGTGTGCTTTAGGATGTCAAAGGGTTTTTAAAATGGTATAATACACCCATGAAAAAATATGATATGTTATTAATCCTTATTTTGATCGCTCTTGATCAACTCACCAAGTATATTGTAGTGGTAACCATGCCACTCTCATTTTCGATTCCTTTGATTCCTTCATTCTTAGCACTGACTCATGCCCGCAACTTTGGAGCGTCCTGGAGTTTGTTTCAAAATCAAATGCCTTTTTTGATTGGCGTCACCATGGTGGCATTAGCCGTTATGATTAACTGGTATATCCGACTTACAAAGGGATGGAGTTTTGAACGCTTAGGGTTAGTCTTTATGATTGGTGGAACCTTAGGTAATTTCATTGATCGTTTGATTTTAGGATATGTTGTGGATTTTATTGATGTGATTATCTTTGGTTATGATTTTCCAATCTTTAATGTTGCGGATATGGCATTAACCTTTGGAGTTATTTTCTTAATCCTTCATGAAATCAAGGAGTTTAGTCATGTTAAACGAACGTGAATTTGTGATCACATCACTTCATCATAAAGAGCGACTTGATAAAGTCGTGGCTTCATTATGCGATCTTTCTAGATCTTATGCCCAAACTCTCATTGTCGAAGGCTATGTTTTAGTTAATGATGAAGAAGTCATGAAATCAAAAACGGTCCAAGTCAATGATGTTGTCAGTGTCTCTTTAAAAGAAGTCTCATTAGAATTAGTGCCTGTGTTTATGAACTTGGATGTCCTTTATGAAGATGAACATCTCATAGTTATTAATAAACCTTCTGGACTAGTGGTTCATCCAAGTGAAAGCGTGAAAGAACCCACTTTAGTGGAAGGCTTAATGGCGCAAGTGAGTGATTTATCCACGATTGGTGGTGTTAAAAGACCCGGAATTGTTCACCGTCTTGATAAAGATACGAGTGGGTGTATTGTGGTGGCGAAACATGATGAGGCTCATCAAGGTTTATCATCTCAGTTAGTGGATAAAACCATGAATCGTACCTATGTTGCCCTGACTCATGGACAAGTTGTTCCTAATGTTTTTAAGATTGATGCCCCCATTGGCCGTGATCCTCAAGATCGTCAGAAGATGTGTGTGACCCATGTGAATGCAAAAGATGCGATCACTCATGTGAAAGTCTTAGAAACCATGAAAAAACACTCATTAATCGAATGTCGTTTAGAAACAGGTCGAACGCATCAAATTCGTGTTCATCTCAGTTACATTAAATTTCCCATTGTGAATGATCCAAAATATGGTCCAAGAAAACTAGTGGATGCTGAATTTGGTCAATGTCTTCATGCGAAGTCCATTGATTTCATTCACCCTATCACCAAACAAGCGATGCACTTTGATGCTCCACTCCCAAAGGCGATGGAAGACATCATTGACTTAGCGCGAAAGGAGCTTCTATGAGTGTTGTTCAAATCAACAAAGAAATGCTTCAACTCATGCATTATTTTATCTTTAATCATCAATATCAACTCATTAAAATGGGGGCTTCCTATGATGAGATTTGGCTCACAAATCCAAAACGAAAGCTTCATCCCATTATTCGCTTATCACCAAAAAGCATTGATGAAAGTTTCTTTGAAGTTCAGCGAGTTATTTCAACTCACACTAGCTTAGCACAGAGCCTAAATATTTCTTCTCCACTTTTAGACATTCATGTGAATGTCAAAGAAGGGGAAAGTGATGAGCGCTTAGTGCAAGTTCGTGCGACTTCAGAGTTTGTAGATCCACTTCTTGAAGCTGATTTTAAAGGGATTAAAGGGGCATTTTTAATCACTCCAGATTTTAAAGAGGTCCCACAAACAAAAAAGAAAACCTCTCGCAAAAAGGCAAAAGTTAAAACAATTTTTAATGTTCCTATCTTAACCTTTTCACTTCTAATCATCATGATCATTAACTTTGTATTAATTAATTTTTTAGGAGCTTTAATTAATGATCCAGCGGCCGCAGCCATTATCTTTGGGGCATACTATAAAACCTTTATGGTGGCTCATTTTGAATACTGGCGTCTACTCAGTGTTGGGATTGTGCACATTAGTGTCACTCATTTACTCATGAATGGTTATGCACTCCTTAATCTTGGTCGTTTAGTGGAAAGAGAAGTAGGAAGTATGAAAATGCTCATTACTTTCGTGCTCAGTGTGATAAGTGGCTCAATGTTTGTCTTTGTCGCCCAAGGTAATATTTTACTGGTCGGTGCAAGTGCTGGATTGTTTGGCTTATTAGGCCTTGTGGTGGTGCTATCATTTGAAAGTGGTAGTATTCGTAATCCACAAGTTCGTATGAGTTTTATTAATATTCTACTCATTAATGTCTTTATTTCCCTTCTACCTGGTGTTTCTTTTTTAGGTCATTTAGGTGGTTTCGTTGCCGGAGTATTATATGGGCTATCAATTTCGATCAAGAAATCGTGGGCAGGATTGCGACAAAATGCTCAATTAGCCCTCGCATTCTTAGGTTTTTCACTCATCTTTCTCATGATTCAAGGCACCACTTTAACCCCGTATTATGTGAGCACAGATCAGCGTGTTCTTAATACATTATCCACTATTCCATTTGAACCCATTCAATGGTATGTTCGCTCTTTAGCACAAGCGTTACTGCGCTTTTATGGAGGTTAAGATGAAACGAAATCAGGTTATTTCGTGGGATGATTATTTTATGGGAATGGCTCATCTAAGTGCCATGCGCTCCAAAGATCCATCAACTCAAGTTGGTGCATGCATTGTGACTCCAAGTAAGAAAGTCGTTGGTTTAGGATACAATGGGTTTCCAACAGGTCTTAGTGATGATGATTTTCCTTGGGAAAAACATGATGATTATGCTCAAAGTAAATATGCTTATGTTGTCCATGCAGAACTCAATGCGATTTTAAATGCTACGTCAAGACTTGATGGATGTACGATGTATGTCTCATTATTCCCGTGTAATGAATGTGCGAAAGCCATTATTCAATCAGGCATTAAGACCTTAGTCTATGAGAGTGATAAGTATGCACAAACTCCTTCAGTGATTGCCTCCAAGCGCATGTTACAAGCAGCAGGAGTATCACTACTTCCTCTCAATCATCAAGTTTCAATTACATTAACACAAAAAAGCGACGAATAATTCGTCGCTTTATTTGATTGACCCAATGATAAGAAAGACTAGAAATAATACAATGAGTCCTCCAATCACAATCGGCAATAATGTCATCATAGCCATGTTACTCCTTCTTAGCGTGTTCTAGCACGCGAGACGTATTTTTAAAATGCAGTTTTGCCACATGTTTCAAGTGAGAATGCCCATGTTTTTGAATAAACGTGACTGCCGCTTCATCCACTTGATGGCCAGCCCCTTTAGGAAGTGAGCACTCATAATGGGCTTCAAGTTTTCTTAATGATAAGACAAACTCAGCTCTTGCAAAGATACTTGCGAGGGCAACCGCAAGATATTTTGATTCAGCTTTTGTTTCAAAGTGAAGAGGAAAAGTTTCACTTGGGGAAGTATTAAGATATTTATAAAACATTGCTTTTGGAGTAAACTGATCCACCACACATAACGAAGGCAGCTTCCTTTTGTGTGATAGGGAGCGATAGGCTTCATAATGAAGCATAGCTTTAATGGCATTCATGTTATGTTTTTGATGAATCTCATTATATTTAGTTGGAGATACAATCATCATCGAATGAGGAATAGAATCTTTAAAGGTTTCATAAATCTTAATCATGGTTTCATCATCAAGGAGCTTAGAATCCATGATGTGATGTGCTTTCAAAGATTGTAATGCTACCTCATCACAGATGCAAGCACACACCACCACGGGACCAAAATAATCTCCGGTACCGACTTCATCACTCCCTGCATGAGTTTGGATGACTTGTGTTGGAACATACTTGTTTTTAATCATTTCCGCAAGTTCTCCTTGAAAGACAACTTTATTGGATGTGTACACGTGAATGAGGGTATCTTCTACCTTGAAAGCGTGAGTCATATAGGGATGATTAAAAGAAATGGCATATTTTGCCAAGTCTTTCACTAATGCATGAATGGTCTTTGAATCAAATGTGGTCGACAATGTGGGTTTCATGGTAATATTGTACCATAACATGTCTTCATTGGAGGGCTAACATTTATGATTGAAACATTACTTCAATATCCTTGGATTATAAACATCCTTATCGCGTTATTTGTGCTCATCCGCTTAAGAATGGGTTTAACAAAAGGTTTGTTACTCATGTTATTTGAACTGCTTTCACTTGGGATTGCACTGCTTTTCGCGTCCATGTTGCTTCCGGTTGTGTCTTCTCAATGGATGATTGTAAATATCAGTGATGCGAACATCAACACTGAGATTTTAGAAGCCATCAGTGGACTAGCAAATCAAATCGTTTGGTTCTTTATTCTTTTTGCGATTGGATCACTGCTCATGTTGCTTGTGACACCGTTGATCAAAGTGATCTCAAAAGTACCAATATTCAAACCCATTAACAGTTTCTTTGGAGCAATGTTTTCACTGATCGGAACGTGGATTTGGTTGTTTATCTTCTCATTAATCTTAATGCTTCCATGGATCCCTTCAGGATCAACTTTAGTGAATCAATCTTGGTTTGCGCCAATTCAAACCCATACATTGACATTATTTGATGAAGAGACAAGAAATGACACTGTTCAAGCGAGTAAAATCTTATTTACAATCTTAACTGATCCTGATCAAGTCAGTGATGATGAACGTGCCTATGTCAAGCAATGGCTTCTTAAGCTAGGTCTTGATGAAGCTATCATTAATCAATTTTTAGAAGGAAATTAAAACAATCATGAATGATGCATTAGAATTACAGTCGATACTTCAAGAGGTGGCCTCTTTAGCTCACTTTGAAGACAATCAAACGCTTATATCAATGAGTGTTCCAACCTTTAAGCGTTTAGAAATCACCCAACGCCTAAACGATACACATGATGCCATGGAATACATTCTTTCAGGGGGAGATCACTATCTTAAAGGATTGGTTAACACCCAAAAAACACTCATCAAAGCCTCTAAAGGAGGTCTTTGTGACATTTTAGATTTAGTGGCTTTAAATAAAGTGAATCATCGCATTTTATCGTTAAAGAAACAAACGATGAAAACTTTAAGAGGGGAAAGGGTAAAGGATGTCCTCGATGGGATGAACATTCATGGACCCTTAGTTGCACGACTTGATGCATGTTTTTCTCCTACTGGAGAAGTGCTAGATAGTGCCAGCCCCACCTTAAAGTCACTGCGCAAACAACAACGTGATATTGAAGCATCGATCTTAAAACAAACTCAAGATTTCATGCGTGCGAATGCCAATAAACTAAGTGAACAAGTCGTTACCATGCGTCAAGATCGCTATGTCCTCATGGCTAAGGTGTCTGAAAAAAATACCTTTAATGGTCTTGTGGTGGGAGAATCGGCTTCTGGTCAAAGTGCCTATGTAGAGCCTGCTTTTTTAATGCAGCTAAATAATCAAAAACAAACAATTCAATCGCTCATTGAAAATGAGATTGAACGTATTGCTTGGGAATGTTCGCAACTAGTCGGTGAACATGCCTTAACACTGATGGCATCACATGAATCACTCATGATGCTTGATGTTTGGTTTGCGAAAGCACGCTATGGTTTAGAGCGAGATGCTCATATTCCTACCCTAGGAGGGAATGTACTTCATTTAGAGGCGGCGCGTCATCCGCTTATTGATCCTAAAAAAGTGGTTGCGAATACGTATACCTTAGATGAAACCACGCATATGTGTATCATTAGTGGTCCTAATACAGGAGGTAAGACGGTTTCCTTAAAGATTATTGGACTATTCACACTCATGGCATATGTGGGATTACCACTGCTTGTGAAGTCCGCCAATCTTCCTTTTTATGATGGTGTCTACGCGGATATTGGGGATGAACAATCCATTCAAAGTTCGTTATCAACGTTCTCTTCTCACATTTCAAATATCTCACAGATTCTATCCGTTGCGACTTCATCATCCTTAGTGCTTCTTGATGAACTTGGAAGTGGGACAGATCCTGATGAAGGGGAAAGTTTAGCTGTAGCAATCTTAGATGCCTTCCATAAAATTGGGTGTACGACCATTGCCACCACGCATTACAACCGTATTAAGCAAATTGCCTATGAATGGGATGGGGTCATGATTTCAAGTGTAGAGTTTGACATTAATACCTTATCACCAACGTATCGTTTCTTTCCTCATCAAGCCGGTCAATCAAATGCTTTAGCCATTGCTTCACGCTTTAATTTACCAGAAACATTATTGACTAAGGCTCAGGAAGAGTTGTTAACCAAAAAGAGTGAAACATCACGTTTACTTGAGCGACTGAATGAGCAAATCGCTATTAATCAAGAGATGGAAGCCTCATTACTCACTCAAAAGGACACTTTACAAGCTTCTTTAGAAAATCTTGCGAAAAAAGAGGCTGAAGTTGAAAAGATGTTAGAAAATATTCAACTTAAAGCTCAAGAGCAAATCAGTGATTTAGTGAATGATGCTTTAGAAGAAATAAACATGTATATCTCTGAAGCTGCGAATGTGAAGGCTTCAAGTGCTAATCTTCAAAAGATCAAACAAGAAGTGGTAAAACTACAACCTAAACCAAAAACACTGGTGGATACGAGTATCGAGGTCGGGGACTATGTTAAGGTCAAGGGATCACAGCGGAGTGGTCAAGTCAAAGAAATTAAAGGGAAACAAGCCATGGTGGATATCAATGGCATGAGAATCAAGGCCTCATTATCTCAACTTGAGAAAGCCCAAGCCCCACAAATGAAGAAAACAACGTCATCATATACCTCTTCGATTAGTGCGCCTCGAGGTAGTTTATTAGAATGTGTGGTGGTGGGGATGAGAGGTGATGAAGCAATTGCGAAAGTGAATGATTATATTGAAGATTGCTTACTTCATCATATTCCTAATGGAATCATTATTCATGGTATTGGAACACTTACACTAAAGAAGGTCATTGCAGAGCATTTATCTCGTCATCCGAATGTGAAGTCGCATGGTCAAGCTCCTCTTGAACAAGGAGGTATTGTGGCCACCGTGGTAACTTTTAAATGATTGAAAAAGAAGCTTTAGCCATCATTCCTACGACAAGTGGGTGTTACTTATTTAAAAATCGTGATGGTGTGATTATTTATGTTGGTAAGGCGAAGGATTTGAAGAAGCGTGTCAATTCCTATTTTAATCGTCCTCATGAAGGGAAAACCTCTAAACTAGTCATTGAAGCCACGAGTGTGAGTTTTATTACAACCCCATCAGAAAAAGAAGCCTTGCTTTTAGAGATTGATCTAATCAAACAACATCGACCCCTTTATAACATCATGTTTATGGATGATAAGACCTATCCAATGATAAAGCTTACGCATGAAACGTATCCTCAACTGCTCGTGGTTCGAGATCGTAAGAAAGATAAGAAAGCAACTTATTTTGGACCTTATCCTGATGCACGGGCTGCGCGAGATACTCTAAAACTACTTCATGATGTGTTTCCACTTCGTAAATGTCGCTCACTTCCAAAACAAGTGTGTCTTTACTTTCATATTAAGCAATGCAGTGGTCCATGTCAGGCATTTATTAAACCCAGTGAATATCAACTCATTGTCGAGGATGTGAAGAAAGTTTTAAAAGGGGATTGGGAATACTTATTCACAAAATTAAACCATGATATGATGCAAGCTTCTTCAAGGTATCAATTCGAACTTGCGGCCACTTTAAGAGATCGCTTAACCTCAGCACATTATGTGTCGAAGCGTCAAACCATCACTAACTTTGAAAGTGAACACGATGTGATTGGTTATGCCACTGCAGAAGGGGTATTGTCACTGTCGTTTTTTATGATTCGTGAGGGTAAGATTGTGAAGAAGGATGATTGGATTAATGATTTAATGCAGCCGTTGGAAGATCAAGTTGAAACCCTGATTCAAGAATATTATATGTCGACGACTAAACCAAAACTACTGATGGTTCCACCTGAACTCAATGCATCACTTTTATCCGAAACCTTGGATATTAAAGTTGTATCCCCAAAACGAGGGGATAAGGTTAAAGAAATGCAGTGGGCTCATGATAATGCGAATCAAAGTTTACGATACCATTTGAATCGAGAAAAACAAAAAGGTATTGATGTGCAAGAAGCCTGTGAAACCTTGGCAATGCATCTAGAAAGTCCATCCATTGATTCGATTGAAATGGTGGATGTATCTCATACCTTTGGAACCCATACAGTCGGTGCACGCATTGTCTTTGAACAAGGCATCTTTAATAAAGCCAAATATCGTCGCTATAAACTGCATGCGCAAAATAATGACCTTGAGAATATGAAGGAAATGCTGTATCGTCGTTTGTATAGAGCGCTTGAAGGGAGTGAACCCCTTCCTGATCTCATGCTTGTGGATGGTGGACTAGCACAACTTCATGTGTTACAATCACTTCTTCAAGAGATGAATTTACAGTGTACGATTGCAGGCCTTGTGAAGGATCATAAGCATCAAACTAGTGATTTAATTCGAGTGGATGGAGTGAAGATTCCATTACTAGCCTTAGACCCATTAACTCTATTATGTGTTAAACTACAAGATGAAGTGCATCGATTTGCGATTAGTTTTCATCAACACCTTCGCTCCAAAGCTCAAACTCATTCACAACTTCGAGATATTGAAGGTTTAGGTGAAGCACGCATTCGCTCACTCATGAAGAAGTTCAAAAGTATATCTGGGATTAAAAATGCTTCACTAGAAGCATTGAGTGAGGTTGTGCCATTATCGGTAGCGCACAACATCATCAAGCATTTTAAAGGAGATTCATATGAGTGATTCAATTGGCATCTTTGATTCAGGGGTAGGGGGATATACCATTTATCAAGCCTGTGTGAAGCGTTATCCGCATCATAGTTTTGTGTTATTGGCGGATCAACTTCATCTTCCTTATGGAGATAAAAGCCAAGCGGAACTTAAAGAAATTTTTGATGTGCTCATGAATCATTTTAGAGCGTTGGATGTGCATACCATCTTGATTGCATGCAATACGATGAGCAGTTTACTTGATGATGAGCTAAGAAATCAATATCCAGAAATGAACTTGATTAGTATTATTGAGCCTACTTTATCGATTATTCCAGAAGATGGGGATATCATGGTATTGGCAACTCAAGCCACACTATCTTCAAATAGATACCAGGAGGCCTTGCGTATTCAAAATCCTTCCCGAACGATTATTGAGGTTTGGGGACGTCAATTGGCGAAGCATATTGAAGAAGGGGATGAAGCAAGTATTGAATCTTTTATTCAAGAGTATATGGTGTCCCATCGTGTGGATCATATTGTCCTTGCATGCACCCATTATCCATTAATACGATCACACATTAGTGCGCATATGAGTGCTAATTTGATTGATTCCATTGATGTGATGAGCTCCATGATAAAGAACACTCCAGGATCCAATCATCCTAATAAAATCTACACTACGGCGAATCCAGAACTATTTGAAGCGAAAATAAAGCGAATCTTTAATGAAGATGTTAAGGTAGAGTTATGTTAAAGATTGTGATTACCTCAGATGTTCATGGGCATATCGAAAGACTAGAAAGAATAACACACATTCATCATGATGCGGATTTCTTTCTTGATGCTGGGGATAGTGAAGCAACAGAGTCCATGATTCTACCATTTGTGAGTGTTGAAGGGAATAATGATATGTTTCATGCCTTTCCTAAAACACGAGTTATTGATGCCCCTCCACATAAGATTTATATGACCCATTCGCATGAATTCTTTATCTCACAGCGTGATGAAGGCCTTGTCAAGAAAGCAAAGCGCTTAGGATGTGATCTTGTCATCTTTGGCCATTCACATGTTCCGTTAGTTCAAGAGATGTATGGAGTGACACTGATTAACCCGGGTTCGCTCTACTATAATCGTGATCGTAGTCCGATATCGTATATGGTTCTGACCATTGATGACTTCAAGATAAATATTGAAAGAGTACCTTATAAGTAAAACATCCCCATTTCTGAGTGAAATGAGGATGTTTTCTTTATTTCTTTAAACGAGCTGCAATATCAAGTAGTCGAGTGACTTGATGCGTCACAGCATCCTTCACATCTTCCACCATATGACCATTTTGATCAATGGTGACTGAAGTTCCATAAGGATTGCCTCCAGCTTTACCCACACTGGCATCAGTATACCCTGGTGAAACCACAATCGCTCCCCAATGATGCATGGAAGTGTAGAGATTTAAGAGTGTTGCTTCTTGTCCTCCATGAGGGTTTTGAGCTGAAGTCATGGCGGATACTGCTTTGTTTATGGTTTTGCCTTGAGCCCACAGTCCACCTTGGGTATCAATGAATTGTTTGAATTGAGAAGGTACATTCCCAAAACGTGATGGGACTGAGAATAAAATCGCATCAGCCCACTCAATATCTTCTGATGATGCATGAGGAATATCTTTGGTTTTTTCCTGATTAGCTTTCCATGCTGGTTGTGAATCAATCACACTTTGAGGGGCAAGTTCAGTCACTTGACGAACACGAACATTCGCTCCTAGCTGTTGTGCGGCTTCTTTAGCCCACTGGGCTAATTGAGCATTGGCTCCATACGTACTGTAATAAATAATCGATAAATTCATGAGTTCTCCTTCTTACTTTTTGTAAGTCTTTGTTAGTATAACGACTTACTAAAAGAAAGTCAAAGAAGATGCACTATAAAAAAACACCGGTTAAGGTGTTGTATGTTGATCAGCGAAATGTTGGACAGCCTCAAGCACTTCTTTGAGTGCATGTCCTTTTTCAGAGAGTTGATAGTAAGAGTCAATATGTTCAACAATGCCTTCATCTTGAAGTTCTTTAAGTCGTTGAGTTAAGACTTTATCAGAACAAGTTTTTAGACATGTGCTTATTTGCGTGAATTTGAGAGGTTGATTTGAAAGGCATCGTAAAATAAGACCATTCCATCGTTTGCCTAGCCATTTAAATACGTGTTCATATTTTGGACATAGTGTGAGTTCACTCATACGTCGATTATAGCAAACTTTCCATGAAACTGCACCTTATGGAGTTACATCAAGAAGATCATCGATGATTTCTTGACTTAAACCTAATTCTGTGAGTAATTTTCTAAGATCTTCAATGGTGAATCCTTGTTCTTGTGCATAGGCTAATAAGGCACTGAGTTCTTCATTGGTGACTTCTAGTTCTAAAGCGAATTTTGAAAGCGTTGTAGCATGAACCTCAGGAATATCAAAGGATACTAACAAATCGATGATCTTACTTTGATCATCAATACTCAGCGCTTCACCACTCATGAGTTTTGTGACTAAGCTTATATCTTCAAGTTGTTCACTGACATTGTCAATGACTTGTTGACCAGAGGATTTAAAGACGACTAGGATTGTATTATCCACAATGGTTTCCCCATTCGCAAATACTGGAGATAATAAGGCAGCACTCATGATTGTTCCAATGAGGAAGACTAAGACACCACTTATGAGAAATGATAATGCTTTATCAAGTTTGCGATCAAGTTTAAGTGGAAAATGTTTAAGAATTGGTTTCTTAATCAGTAAGAATAAGAGAGATAGAATGGCATAGATGATAACTCCCCATATCGCTTGATTTGCGAAGCGTGAAGCAATGACTCCAAAGAGGCCTTCACTCATTTGACCACTCGAGATTAGAGGGATATTTTGTGAGAACCATGCACTGAGTGGAGAGATTGACACCACAATGATTCCAAAGGCTATGAAGTCATACAGTGAGGACATGAGTCCCTTGATGTAGAAGATGAGGAAGATAATTAACGAGATAAGTATAAACCCAATATTAATCCACATGACACTTGAAGATAATTCAATCATAAGAAATCCTCCCTATGGTTCTATTATCAAACATTCAGACTTAAACTTCAATGAAAGAGTGTCCATAAGTCGTTGAAATATAGGTTCGAATTTGATATTATACTGTAGCACATGTCTACGTAGCTCAGTTGGATAGAGCATGCGCCTTCTAAGCGCACGGTCGGGGGTTCGAGTCCCTCCGTGGACGCCATGTTAGAACAAACCGCACAAGCGGACACACACTGTCACTTCGTGACAGTGTTTTCTTTGAAGGAGGGTTATGTCACTGTGGTCTAAAAACTACACCATTATCACCATAGGGACGATCATATCGGCCATTGGGGGTGTAGGGATAAACTTTGCGATTGGAGTGCTTGTCTATAACCAGACTCAAAGCACACTACTGACGGCATTATTTTCTGCCGTAGTTATGATTCCGAATATTTTGTTTCCACTCTTTATTGGTCCTACCATTGATCGCTTTTCACGTAAAAACATTATCGTAAGAAGTGATATGTTGATGGGACTTGTGTTTCTGATCATTGCCTATGTGACTCGTAATGGATACTTCAACTATTCCATGTATATGCTCTTAGGCTTTGTACTCTCCACTAATGGAGTGATTTATGGGATTGCTTATGAGTCATTGTTTCCAGAACTTATTCCTGAAAAAATGATGCAACAAGGCTATGCCATTTCATCACTGATCTATCCTTTAGTGAATACTATTATGCTTCCAATCGCAGCCATTGTATTTGAAAACTATGGACCCTCCGCAATCTTTCTCATTGAAGGGGTACTACTAGTGATTGCATCACTCTTTGAGCGATACATTGATGTGGATGAGGCACAAATCAAACGATTTAAAGAAGCTCCACAAAAACTAAAAGTGATGATTATGGATGGATTTGAGTATTTAAAACATGAACGTGGTTTATTAGCCATCTTCACTTTCTTTTTCTTCCTAATGATGGCAGGAGAAGGACTTAATGTTTTGCTCTATCCATTCTTTGAAAATCATCCAACACTGACTATCACTCAGTTTGCGTATCTATCAAGTTTTATCACTGCAGGTCGACTTGTAGGTGGGATTTGGCATTATGTGTTTAAGGTAAAAACGCATCAACGTTTTATGGTTGCAGCCTTTGTGTACTTTTCATTAAACGTACTCAATGGTATTCTACTATTAGTTCCATATCCAGTGATGTTAGCCCTTCAGGTCATCATGGGGATTTTATCCATCAACTCATTTAATATCAGAATGAGTAGTGTTCAAAGTTATGTCCCTAGTGAAAAACGTGGACGTGTCAATGGTGTGTATCACATCTTGACCGCGACTGGGATGATCATTGGTCGACTTGTTGCCGGGGCACTAGGAGAATTCTTACCCTATCCAACGATTGTTATGGGATTCTCATCGATAGGACTCATGGCCTTCTTTGTGATTATTCTAGGTCAAGCAACTCATGTAAAGGCGATTTACAATCGAAAGGTGTAATATGATTCTAACGATTCAAGAGATTTTAAATCTTGAAGCTCAGGGAAAACTTGAGGAGGCTTATCAGAGTATTGTGATGGCACTTTCCTCCAACTTGTTTTCGCCAAGTGAAGAGAAAGAACTTAAAGACATCATGCATCGGATATTAGAAGCCATGCCACTTAAAGAGAAACCATTAAGTGTTGCGGAAGCTTTTGAAATGATAGTGCATGATGATGATGCTTTTGCGGGACTCCTTGTTCTTGAGAAGACCAATCTAAGACATGAGACAGAGAGAATACAGCGTTGTTTTGATGAGGGTGTATCTGCATTAGCGAATGCATTACTGCTTCAACTTTGTGTTGAACAACAACTTCCTGCCACCTTTACGTATCATCATCCAAGTGGAGTGAAATGCGAGGTCATTCCAGCCACCTTAACCCCATTACTTGATTGTGATGTGGTCAATGAAGGATTAGCGATGATTCATGATTATTTTGCGAGTGATAATCCGAGTTTAATGCAGCTGATTATCCATCAGTTTATGATGGATGTCAGTTTGCTGTATCCCATTGAGACGGATGAAAGTGAATATGATACAATCGTCCTAGAAAGCATTAAAGCCACCTATCTTGCGATGCAAGATGAAGCAGGCTTTAATGAATTTATGGCTGTATATCCAAAACAGCGACAAAATATCGTCAATTAGCACTCATTAATTGACAGTGCTAAATCAATCTTATATAATTAACACCAGACAAAGGAGAACTTATGAAATCAAATTGGACTGTTAAAGAAAAATCGACTGGGACACTTAGTGTAGTCGTAGCGGATGAGGCATGGGCCTTAGCGCAAGAAAAAGCCTTCAATAAGCTTGCAAAGAATGTTGAAGTCAAAGGATTTAGAAAGGGAAGTGCTCCTAAAGATTTAGTTCGTAAGCAAATCTCTGATGCGTCCATTTTCAATGAAGCCATTGATAGTGTGGCTAATGAAGCCTATGTATTTGGATTAACACAACATGATTTAAGTGTGGTAGGACGTCCACAACTTGATGTGAAAGACATCTCAAAAGAATCAGTGGAATTACTATTTGAAGTCACAGTGACTCCAGTGGTCACTTTAGGAGATTACAAATCTGTTAAGGTTGCTCAGGAGAGTGTTGTAGTCAGTGATTCTGATATTGAAGCTGTGATTAATAAAACTTTAGAAGATTATGCAGAGCTTGTGGTTAAAGAATCCGCAGCAGAAATGGGCGATACAGTTGTGATTGATTTTGAAGGATTTAAAGATGGTGTTGCCTTTGAAGGTGGTAAAGGTGAAAACTACCCACTTGAACTTGGATCACAATCCTTTATTCCTGGATTTGAAGAAGCGTTAGTTGGAAGTGTTGTGGGCCAATCACTTGATGTTGAGGTGTCTTTCCCTGACAATTATGGCGTGGAAGATTTAGCAGGTCAACCTGTGGTCTTCAAATGTACGGTTCATGAAGTTAAAGCAAAACAACTTCCTGAACTAACCGATGAGTTTGTCGCTTCTTTAAAGAAAGAAGGCATTGACACCGTTGATGCTTTCAAAGAAGATGTGATTCATACCTTAAAACATGAGAAAGAACACGAAGCTGAACACGCCTTTGAAGATGCGGTATTATCTCAAGTGGTGGAAGCAAGCAGTGTTGAGATTCCACAAGTGATGATTGATGAAGAAACCAATGTATTATTTGAAGATTTCAAACGTCGTTTGGAACAACAAAATTACAACATGGAACTTTATTCAGCATTAACTGGACAAGATGAAGCATTCCTACGTGAACAAATGTCAAAAGATGCTGATCGTAAAGTTCGTTTACGATTAGTGCTTGATGCGATTGCGAAAGCGGAAAACTTTGAAATGTCACCTGAAGATTTAGAAGCAGAATATTCCAATATTGCAGGCATGTACAACATGGAAGTCGACCAAGTTAAACAAGTGTTAACTCCATCGGTGGTCATGCAAGAATGGCGTCTAAAAACAGCCTTTGAATTTATTAAAACTAACGCGAAAGCGTAATTAAAACAAGGAGGGTCATATGGAGTCTGAAAAATTAGAAATTAGTGTTCCTGTCATTGCGACCCGAGGTATAGTCGTATTCCCAAATCAAGACATTATGATTGAAGTGGGACGCGAAAAGAGTATGAATGCAGTGGAGGAGTCCAACAATTACTTTAATGGTCATGTATGGCTCGTCTCACAAAAAGATATTTTAGTGGATGATCCTACAGAGCATGACTTATTCTCCTTTGGGACATTATGTCGTATTAAAACGGTCAAACGTAAAGAAGGCTTTTTAAGAGTGACCTTCAGTGGCTTGCAACGTGCATCACTGGTAAGAATGAGTGAAGATGATCGCATGTTTTTTGCGACAGTCTTACCTCAAGAAAGCATGTCTGGCGATGCCATGGAAGAGATGGCGCTTATTCGTCGTATTGCGAAGGAACTTGAGAATGTTGCCTCTTCAAACGTGAACTTCCCAACTGAGATGATTAATCAATTGACCAAGGGAGTGAGTGCTTTACAACTTTCTGATCAATTTGCTCAGTTTTTCCCACTTAACTTAGAAAAGAAACAAGCTTTACTTGAAACACTCAACATTAATGAGCGTTTAATGCTTATTATTGGTGAACTTCAAACTGAAAAGCAAATTTCATCCATCGAACAAGATATCAATGATCGCGTTAAAGAACGTATTGAAGATAATCAACGTGAGTATTACTTGCGTGAGAAACTTCGTGCGATTAAAGAAGAACTTGGCGATGTCGGTATTAAAGATGAAGATGGCGATGATTTACGCTCCATCATTGAAAATAACCCATATCCTGACAACATTAAAGCTAAAGCATTAGAAGAACTTTCACGTTTTGAAATGCTTCCTGCCGCAAGTGGTGAATCAGGAGTGATTCGTACCTACTTAGATTGGTTACTCAAAACTCCTTGGTGGCAACTGACTCAAGATAATGAAGATTTAAAAGCTGTGCGTGCGGTGCTGGATGGTGATCATTATGGTCTTGAAAAAGTAAAAGATCGCATTATGGAATATCTTGCGGTGAAGACGATGACTAAATCACTCAATGCTCCTATAATTTGTTTAGTAGGGCCTCCAGGGGTTGGGAAGACTTCACTTGCGAAATCCATTGCGAACGCACTAAATCGTAAGTTTATCAAAGCGTCATTAGGTGGGGTTCGTGATGAAGCTGAAATCCGTGGACATCGTCGTACGTATTTAGGGTCTATGCCAGGACGTATCATTCAAGGTATGAAAAAAGCTGGAGTAATTAACCCAGTGTTCCTTATTGATGAAATTGATAAAATGGCGTCCGATTACAAAGGTGATCCTAGTTCTGCGATGCTTGAGGTCTTAGATCCTGAGCAAAACAAACTATTCTCTGATCACTACCTTGAAGAACCTTATGATTTATCAAACGTGATGTTTATTGCGACCGCAAACTATCTCGATAACATTCCTCATGCCTTAAGAGATCGCCTTGAAGTGATTCAACTATCTTCTTACACTGAGGATGAAAAACTACATATTACACGTCAACACCTTATTCCTAAGCAAATGCTTGTGAATGGATTAAAACCGACTCAAGCGTTATTTAGTGATGAAGCGATTTTATATCTTATCCGTCATTACACTCGTGAAGCTGGTGTTCGTCAACTTGAGCGTCAAATTGCCGCCATCTGTCGTAAATCGGTCTTAGCAGTGCTTAAAGATGGTAAAAAGAAAATCAGCATTACCCCTAAGAAAGTCAATGAATTATTAGGCAAAGAAATGTATGAGTTTGGTAAGAAAGAAGTCAACAATGAAGTCGGAGTCGTCACTGGTTTAGCCTATACTTCCTTTGGAGGGGATGTGCTTCCTGTTGAAGTGACCACCTTTGATGGAAAAGGTCGACTCATTCTCACTGGTAAACTTGGGGATGTCATGAAAGAATCCGCAGAAATTGCGTATGGATTTGTGAAGTCACATGCGGCAACCTACAAGATTGAACCAAAATTCTTTGAGACTCATGATATTCATATTCACGTTCCTGAAGGGGCCGTGCCTAAAGATGGACCAAGTGCAGGGATTACGATGACCACTGCGATTGTCTCAGCGCTCACTCAACAAAAAGTGTATGCGGACTTAGCGATGACAGGGGAAGTGACCTTAAGAGGTCATGTGCTTCCAATTGGTGGATTAAAAGAAAAATCATTAGCGGCTCATCGAGTCGGTATTCGTAAAGTATTAATTCCTAAAGGAAATGTTAAAGACATGGATGAAGTTCCTAATTCAGTTAAAGAAAGTTTAATCTTTATCCCGGTTGAAAATATGGAACAGGTCCTTGAGGAAGCTTTGGTGAAACCATGAGTTTACACGGTCATGACGCACATCTCATTATTTCGTGTGCATCATTGGCGCAGTTTCCTCCCAATGATCGCCATGAAGTGGTGATGGTCGGGAAGAGTAATGTTGGAAAAAGTTCGTTAATTAATGCGTTGACTGGACGAAAGAACCTCGCTTATGTTGGGGCTCGTCCAGGCAAAACGCGTTTAGCAAACTTCTTTCACATTAATGATGAACTTATGCTTGTGGATGTTCCTGGGTATGGATTTGCGAATCGCTCAAAAGCAGAGCAAATTGCCTATGGTCAACTTATGGATGATTACTTTGGACATCGCAAACTCACGGCCATGCTTTTATGTGTGGATGCTCGTCGTGGTTTAAATCATGATGATGAACTCATTATTGAATTGGCTCGATCGCAACGAATACGATTTGCGATTGTCTTAACAAAAATTGATAAGTTAACGCAAAGGGAACTCTCTTTGATGAAACAGACCTTATCAGGATATCACTTCTTTACTTTCTCAGCTTTAAAGAAAAATGGAGTTGATGAAATAAGTGAACAAATTTTGCGTTGGTGTGAACACTAACGCTTTTTTATGATAGAATTTTGCAGTAGGAGAACTTCATATGAAACGAAATAAATCATTGCGTATCATCGCATTTCTATCGTTAGTATTTATGATTACACTCAATGCTTTAGCAAATATTCTTCCCATTAATGGTTTAATGACCGGTGAAATTTCTGATTCATACTTTAATCTTTTTGCGCCTGCAGGGATTACCTTTGCGATTTGGGGATTAATCTATCTTCTTTTAACGATGTTTGCGATTGTGCAACTTAAAGTTGATCATGACTTAAGTGTTCGTCAAAACTTGTTTGATGATTTAGCACTTCCGTTCACCATTTCAAATCTTGCGAATGGAGCTTGGATTGTAGCATGGCATTTCTTACGCATTGAATTTAGTCTTGCGCTTATTGTGATTGTTTTGTTTTGTTTACTTCTGATGATGTTTGAAATCAATCGTACATCCCTTTATAACAACGATGGGTTCTTTATTGCGCTTCCGATCTCGGTTTACTTTGGTTGGATTAGTGTGGCCACCATTGCGAATGTGACCACCTATTTAGTGTATCTTGGATATTCATCCTATTTACTGAATCCACTTCTAAACTTAGGGGATGATATATGGTTGCTTATTATGTTAAGTATTGGAGCGTTAGTGATGCTTCTTACTTCACTTCGTTTTAAATCACGAGCGTATGGTTTAGTGTTTATTTGGGCCTATGCAGGGATATATTTGAAACTCACTGATTTACCACTTCGAAGTGAATTAGCTTATCTTCCACTAATTCCTAATGTAATTCTAGGTATGATAGGGTTTTTTGTTTTAGTGATATTATTGGTAAGCCTTAAAATTAAGAAAGATAAGTATAAATTGGGGTAATCCCCCTTTTTTGTGACATTATGGGTTTAGTATTTCCTTATTGAGAATAGGTTAATAAAAGAGTAAACTATAGATTGAGGTTCACTATGATTACATTTCTGATTCCAAGTTATCAACCTAATCACACACTCATTGACTTAGTCAATGAATGCGTTCAACATCCCATTCGCGTTATTGTCGTAGATGATGGGGGTCAAGCCCCCTTTAGACCCATATTTGAGTCTTTACCAGCTCAAGTGATCTGTTTAACTCATGATGTGAATCAAGGTAAAGGGGCTGCATTAAAAACAGGATTTCAATATATTCTAGATCATTTCAGTGATGAACGTGGCGTGGTGGTGACTCTTGATGGCGATGGTCAACATAAAGTTGAGGATGCGCTTGCGCTTGCGAAAAAAACAGGTCAATTGGAAAAAGCAATCATGTTAGGGGTAAGAGATTTTTCATCTCATGATGTCCCTTTTAAATCTCGCTTTGGGAATAAGCTTACACGTTTTCTAACTCAATTTCTCATCGGATTTCCCATTAGTGATACACAAACAGGTTTAAGAGCATTTACCTTTGATACTTTAGAGTTTTGTTTATCCATTCCTGAAAACCGTTATGAATATGAAATGAATATGTTACTTCAAGCCAAGAAACATAACATCCATTTATTAGAGCATCCAATCGCGACCGTCTATATTGATAATAACTCTGCTTCGCACTTTAATCCTGTTGTGGATTCACTTAAAATTTACTTACAGATTGCTAAGTTTGCATTGTCATCCATTTTGAGTGCTGTTGTGGATGTGAGTATGTTCGCATTCATATATGGATTACTTAAAGAGGATTTGTTGTTTAGAGTCATTGTGGCCACTGTGTTAGCTAGAATTGTATCATCCATGTTTAATTACACCCTTAATAAGACATTGGTCTTTCAATCGAAAGGGGACGTGAGTAAATCACTGATGTTTTATTACATCCTTGTGGTGCTTGTCATGTTAAGTTCCGCATTACTGGTCTACGTATTTGATGTCCTCATTCCAATTTCACCAATCATCATTAAAGTTGTAGTGGATGGTTTACTCTTCTTCTTAAGTTTTAATATTCAACGTCGTGTAATTTTTAAGGAAAATGAAGTATGAAAAAAATAACCATTATTCTTGTCATCTTAATGAGTATTTCCCTTTCAAGCATCACCTTGTTTGATGCCTTTTTGCTTGAGTTGAGTCAAACCCCGATTGGTGATAATGTGATTGACCCTAATAAACCGGTGGATGAAAATCCTAATGATGAAGATCCAGTTGAAGAACCAGAACCGATTGTTTATGAACTCATCTCCAATGAAACGATGTATCAAGATCAAGATATGACGATTACGATTGAAAAGATTCGCAAGTTTGAAAGTGATGTGTATGTTGCGCATGTACAGGTTCGTAATATGGCGGTTGTTCATGCCATGTTTGCGAAAGATACCTTTGGTAAAAACATTTCAGAAGCGACTTCAAAAATGGCTAAAAGAGCTGGTGCTATCTTGGCCATTAATGGTGATTTCCATGGGTATCGTTTTAGAGGCCTTATTATTCGCAATGGTCGTTTATACCTTGATACTCCTCGCAGTGCTCCTGATAATACAGTGATGTTGATGAATTTGGATGGTACCATGTCATCGATTATTGAAGGATCAATTCCTGGTGAAGAAGTGCTTGCTTCTGGGGTTTATCAAAGCTTTTCATTTGGCCCTGTACTGGTGAATGATGGTGAAATAACTTCTTTAGAATCAAATTTCGCTCGTCGTAAAAACCCGCGAACTGCGATAGGAATGATTGAACCGTATCATTATGTCATTGTCGTGGCGGATGGAAGAACAGCTCAAAGTCCTGGCTTAAGTATGCAAGAACTTGCTCAAACCTTTGTGGATTTAGGGGCATCCTTTGCCTATAATCTTGATGGTGGTGGTAGTAGTGCTTTATGGTTTCAAAATAAGATTATTAATAAACCTACCTTTGATGGCACGAAATTTGGTGAACGTGCTGTCTCTGATGCTTTAGGATTTGTACCGGTCCAACCATGAAAAAAATAATCCAACAGATCGTCCTTGTGGCCTTTGTAGCCATAGCTGGGGCGATATATACATATTTTTCTCATGGAGTCACTTCACCATTTATGTCATATGCGTTTTTATGGCTTCTTCTTGGTTTTGTGCTCCAACATGTGATTTCACCACGTTTACCACGTAAAGTTAAAAAGGGGATTAAATCATTACATTATAGTTTATGGCTTTCATATATGCTTAATGCGACATTAGGAAGCATTAGCGTTGGAATTATCTATATCGCAGGAAGTTATACGGATTTATTATATGCTCAGTTAGTGGTGGGCTTAATCTCATTACTGCTTTATCTTATATTATCCATAGTCCTTATGTGGGCTACTCGTTGACATTACCTCACAAATTAGTTAAGATAGTGCTAATTCAATGACATGATTTAAGGATGATTCGGTGGACATGTAGAAAGTTTTGGGTCGATGCAACAAAACCAATCCATCATCGTATAAGTCATCATGTGGAAGTAACACTGAACCTTCAGTAAGTGTTAACGTAGGACTGCGTTAAAGTCATCGAGGGCATCAACTGTGTTGATGAACTAAGGTGGTACCGCGAGTCTTCGTCCTTAGATGAAGGCTTTTTTTATTGCTTGAAAGGAACGTTATGACAAAACCATTACCAACACGCTATGATCATAAACACGTGGAATCTGGAAAATATGATTTTTGGATGAAACATGATTTATTTAGCGCAAAATCACCTGAAAAACCTCCGTTTTGTATTGTAATTCCACCTCCGAATGTTACCGGTAAACTTCATTTAGGACATGCCTGGGACACTGCACTTCAAGATATCATTGCACGCTTTAAACGGATGCAAGGATTTGACATGCTTTGGCTTGCGGGCATGGACCATGCGGGAATTGCAACCCAAGCGAAAGTTGAAGCTCGTTTAAAAGAAGAAGGCATTTCTAAATACGATTTAGGTCGTGAAGGCTTTTTAGAACAAGCATGGGCATGGAAACATACTTATGCGGATTTTATTCGCAAGCAATGGGCTACACTTGGATTATCACTCGACTATTCAAGAGAGCGATTTACTTTAGATGATGGGTTAAGTGATGCGGTGAAGAAAGTCTTTGTGGACTTGTATCACCAAGGGTTAATCTACCAAGGGGAACGTATCATTAACTGGGATCCTCAAGCGCAAACCGCATTATCAAACATTGAAGTTATCCATAAAGAAGTTGAAGGGGGCATGTATCACTTTAGATTTAAAGTGGTCGATTCTGATGAAATATTAGTGGTCGCAACCACTCGTCCTGAAACGATGTTTGGGGATGTGTGTGTCTTTGTGCATCCACTTGATGAGCGATATAAGCATCTTCATGGCAAGATGGTGATTAATCCTGCTTCAAAAAAGATGATGCCTATTCTCACTGATAGTTATATAGATCAAAGCTTTGGAAGTGGGGCTATGAAATGTACCCCAGCTCATGATCCAAATGACTTTAGCTTAGCTCAAACTCATCATCTTGAAAAAGTATTATGCATGCATCCTGATGGCACCATGAATGAATTGGCCGGTCAATATGAAGGATTAGACCGCTTTGAATGTCGCACTCAACTTGTGAAGCAACTTCAAGAAGAAGACCTTGTTGAGCGCATTGAAAAGCATATTCATCAAGTTGGTCACTCTGAGCGTACTGATGTGATTGTTGAGCCTTATTTATCAAAACAATGGTTTGTGAAGATGAAACCACTTGCGCAAAAGGTATTAGAAAAACAACATCACAATGGCATGAATTTTGTGCCAGAGCGGTTTGAGAAAACCTTTGTGCAGTGGCTAGAGAACATTGAAGATTGGTGTATTTCTCGTCAATTATGGTGGGGACATCGAATACCTGCCTACAAACATAAAGTCACTGAAGAGATTGTGGTTTCCTTAACTCCTCCGCAGAACATGGATGACTATATCCAAGACGAAGATGTCCTAGATACATGGTTTTCAAGTGCGTTATGGCCATTCTCAACTTTAGGTTGGCCGGATGAATCCTCACAGGATTTGAAGCGATTCTTTCCTAATAGTGTCCTGGTCACAGGCTATGACATTATCTTTTTCTGGGTTGCTCGTATGGCCTTTATGTCAGAACACTTTATGAATGAGTTACCATTTAAAGATGTCTTAATCCATGGTCTTGTTCGTGATGCATCAGGTCGAAAAATGAGTAAATCATTAGGCAATGGGGTTGATCCTATGGATGTGGTTGAAAAGTATGGGGCTGATGCACTGCGCTTTTTCCTCACAACCTCATCTTCTCCTGGTCAAGATTTACGTTATATGGAAGAAAAGGTTGAAGCTAGTTGGAACTTTATTAATAAGTTATGGAATGCGTCTCGCTTTGTCTTGATGAATTTACCAGAAGGGTTTAAGAGTGATGAATCTCACTTAAAAGATGCTTCTGAACTTGACTTATGGTTACTCACTAAGCTTGATGCCACCATCACGCAAGTGAGTGATGCCATGGAAGCCTATGATTTTGGTTTAGCTGGTTCAACCTTAGTTAATTTCACATGGAATGATTTCTGTTCTTGGTCAATTGAACTTGCGAAAGTGCCACTAAGTGGCCATGATGACCATGTTAAGCTTGTCACATTAAATACATTAGTTTACACATTAAAAGCTATTTTAAAAATGCTTCATCCATTTATGCCTTTTGTGAGTGAAGAAATTTATGGTCAACTAAGCGATGAATTAAGCATTAGTGTTTCATCGTATCCAACTCCATCTCAAAGCATGAAGAAGGTTGATGTGACGCGTGTTGATCGTCTTACTTCACTCATTAGTGCACTAAGAGAACTTCGCTTATCTCAAAACATTAAGAAAGCGAATGAACTAATTATTTCACTCATTGATGAAAGTGGACATTCTTATAAGTTAAGTGAACTCGAAGCTGATATTTTAGTGAAGATGGTGAATGCACGAAGTGGTGACATTAATCCTGAAGGGGCGTTAACACTTCCTATTCTGAGTGCATCCGTCATTGTTTCCATGCATGAGCACATGGATATGAGTGAACAAATCACTAAACTTGAAACACTAAAGGCTCAACTTGAGAAAGAAATTGCTCGCTCCAAGGCTATGCTTTCAAATGAATCGTTCTTAGCCAAGGCTCAACCATCCAAAGTTGAAGCAGAGCGTGCAAAAGCCAGTGAATATCAACGACAATATGAGACAATTCTCGCCCAACTTGATGCAATATTGAAACGTTGATGTGCATAGAGTGCATAGATTTGGTATAATAATGAATGCGTTATCAAACATAAGGAGGAACTATGAGTCACAAGTTTGTGTATTTGTTCTCGGAAGGTAATGGCAAGATGAAGGAGTTACTAGGAGGAAAAGGGGCTAACTTAGCCGACATGACCTCACTAGGACTACCAGTCCCACAAGGATTTGTGGTGACCACTGAAGCTTGTACCCGTTACTACGATGACAATCAAGTAATTGCGGAGGGTATCGTTGATGAAATCTTCGCAAACGTCAAAAAATTAGAAGAATTATCTGGAAAGCAATTGGGTAATCCAAGCAATCCTCTACTATTAAGTGTTCGCTCAGGCTCACGTGCTTCAATGCCAGGGATGATGGACACCATCCTTAACTTAGGTTTAAATGATGAAGTGGTGGAAGGCTTTGCATCCCTCACAAACAACCCTCGTTTTGCCTTTGACTCCTACCGTCGTTTTATTCAAATGTTCGCAGATGTGGTCATGGATCTTCCAAAACACAACTTCGAAGTCATCATTGATGAAATGAAGGAAGAAAAAGGAATCAAACTCGATACTGATTTCAGCGCAGATGATTTAAGAGAAATGGTGGCTCGCTTTAAAGCGTATTATGTGAAACACAAAGGAAGTGAATTCCCAAGTGATCCTAAACATCAACTCATTGAAGCGGTGAAAGCGGTCTTCCGTTCATGGAATAACCCACGTGCGATTTACTATCGTCGTTTAAATGACATTCCTTCATCATGGGGAACTGCCGTTAACGTACAAATGATGGTGTTTGGTAACATGGGTGAAGATTGTGGTACAGGGGTAGCCTTTACACGTAACCCAGCCACTGGTGAGCGTAAACTTTACGGTGAATTCCTCATGAATGCTCAAGGGGAAGACGTTGTTGCGGGTATCCGTACACCTAAAGATATTGAAGAACTTTCTGTCATTATGCCTAAAGCCTATAATGATTTCGTAAAAATCTGTGATATCTTAGAACATCATTACAAAGACATGCAAGATATGGAGTTCACCATTGAGAAAGAAACATTATATATGCTTCAAACTCGTAATGGTAAACGTACGGCCGCTGCCGCATTAAAGATTGCGGTTGATTTAGTCGAAGAAGGCATGATTAGTAAAGAACAAGCCGTATTACAAGTTGATCCTAAACAACTTGATGCTTTACTCCACCCTCAATTTGATCCTGAAGCGATTAAAGGTGCAAAACCTATTGGTTCAGCACTTCCAGCTTCTCCTGGTGCGGCCAGTGGTAAAGTGGTCCTAACAGCTGCAAGTGCAGTTGAATGGTCAAATAAAGGTGAAAAAGTAGTCTTAGTTCGTTTAGAAACTTCACCGGAAGACATCGAAGGTATGCACGTATCACAAGGGATCTTAACTGCTCGTGGTGGTATGACTTCTCACGCAGCCGTTGTGGCTCGTGGTATGGGTACTTGTTGTGTTTCTGGATGTGGCGATATCGTCTTTAATAAAGATGGCACATTCACATTAGGTGGCAAAACCTTTAAAGAAGGGGATGCAATTTCTCTTGATGGAACAACTGGTAAAATCTATGGGGAAGCGATTCCTACCGTAGAAGCGACTATTTCTGGTGACTTTGAAACGCTTATGTCTTGGGCTGATGAATTTAGAACGCTAAAAGTTCGTACCAATGCGGATACTCCTCATGATGCTGCAACTGCGGTTAAATTTGGTGCTGAAGGTATTGGACTTGTACGTACTGAACATATGTTCTTTGAAGGCACACGTATTAAAGCAATGCGTGAAATGATTGTGTCTAAAACAGAAGAACAACGTCGTGTCGCATTAGAGAAGTTACTTCCATTCCAACGTAGTGACTTTGAAGGTATTTATGAAGCGATGGAAGGACGTCCAGTCACCATTCGTTACTTAGACCCTCCTTTACATGAATTCTTACCTACAGCTCAAGCTGATATTGAAGCGTTAGCGCTTGAAATGAAGCTTTCTGTGACTGATCTAGAAAATGTGATTCATTCCTTACACGAATTTAACCCAATGATGGGTCATCGTGGATGCCGTCTTGCGGTTTCATACCCTGAAATTGCGGAAATGCAAACACGTGCTGTCATTGAAGCAGCCATTAATGTCACTCGTAAACATCCAGAATATCACTTAGTTCCTGAAATTATGATTCCACTTGTTGGGGAAACTCGTGAGCTTAAGTTTGTGAAGGATATTGTCGTGAAGGTTGCGGATGAACTTATTGCGCAAAGTGGATTAGACATCAAATACCTCGTTGGTACCATGATTGAAATTCCACGTGCTGCTTTACTTGCGGACGACTTAGCTAAAGAAGCTGAATTCTTCAGCTTTGGAACTAACGACTTAACACAAATGACCTTTGGTTTCTCACGTGATGATGCGGGTAACTTCCTAAACCATTACTATGAAAACAAAATCTACGAACAAGATCCATTTGCCCGTTTAGACCAAACAGGTGTTGGTAAACTTGTGAAGATGGCATCAGACTTAGGTAAAGTCACTCGTCCAGATATCAAACTTGGTATTTGTGGTGAGCATGGTGGCGATCCAAGCTCCATTGAATTCTGTCATAAAGCAGGATTATCCTATGTTTCATGTTCTCCATTCCGTGTACCGATTGCACGCTTAGCTGCTGCGCACGCTGCACTTAAAAACAAGTAACAAAATGAAACCCACTTCGGTGGGTTTTCATGTTTTTCAGTGTGCTTTCTTTGATACAATAAAAGAAAACGAGGTAATTATCATGATTGTTGGGTCGGTAAAAGAGATTAAAACGCATGAGTATCGAGTAGGTTTAATTCCTCCTCACGTGAGTGTGTTTGTAAGTATGGGGCATGAAGTTCTCATTGAAACACTGGCAGGTGAGGGAAGTGGCTACAGTGATCAAGAATACATTGATGCGGGAGCGAAGATCATCACCTCAGCATCTGAAGTGTGGTCACGTGTTGATATGATGGTGAAGGTTAAAGAACCTCTTGAGAGTGAATATGAGCTTATGAAAGAAGGACTAATTCTTTACACTTATCTTCACTTAGCAGCGAATGAAGCCCTCACTAAAGCCCTCATTAAAAATAAAGTAACGTCCATTGCCTATGAAACGATTACGGATGATTTTGGAGGACTACCACTACTTAAACCAATGTCTGAAGTCGCAGGTCGCTTAAGTGTGCAAGAAGGGGCAAAATATCTTGAGAAACCATTTGGGGGTCGAGGAGTATTACTATCCGGAGTTCCTGGAGTACCCAAAGCGAAAGTGGTAATTATTGGGGGTGGCGTTGTGGGGACAAATGCCGCAAAGATTGCGGTTGGTATGGGTGCTGAGGTCAGTATTCTCGATCGCTCCATTCGTCGTCTTGAGCAGCTTGATACCATTTTTGGAAATCAAATTCAAACACTATACTCCACTCCAGCCATTTTAGCATCTCAACTTGAAACCGCAGACTTAGTAATCGGGGCAGTGCTTATTCCAGGCGCAAGTGCACCTAAACTTGTGAAAAAAGACATGCTTAAAAATATGAGAGTGGGAAGTGTGATTGTGGATGTCGCGATTGATCAAGGAGGGTGTTTAGAAACTTCTAAGATAACTTATCATGATAATCCTACGTATGTCGTGGATGGAGTGGTTCACTACTGTGTTGCGAATATGCCAGGAGCTACTCCTCGTACCAGTACCCAAGCCCTCACGAATGCGACTTTAGACTATGGTCTTAAGATCGCATCAGGTGATTTAGAAACCCTCATAAAAGAAGATAAGCATTTAGCGAATGGTTTTAATACGTATTTGGGACATTGTGTCATTCATGAAGTGGCGTCTGCTACCGGTGTTGCCTATACACCGCTTAAATCCTTACTGAGTTCTCAATAAGTCAAACACATCATCGATCATAAAAAGTTCAGAATTATTTATTAATTCTGAACTTTTAATTTCATTTAATTTAGATAAGAAAAGTTTATTCACTTCATCGAATAAACTTTGATGATTCAATTTTAAAGACTTGGCAGAATTAAAATTGTGACCTAAATTTATATTTTTATCGACTTAACATCATTTTAATACACTCAGCTAATGCTTGACCACGATGAGCCATTAAGACAATACAATTCGCAAGAAACAATCCGAACATAACTTCACCTCCTTTTATTTAATGACAGTGTATATCAAGGATGTGTAGAAATGATGGAGTTTTTAAATTATTGCATGAAATTGAGTATAGCCAAAGTGAATTATACTAACTTGTATTTCTTCATAAATTCTACATAACTAATTGTTACTATACCTATGCCCCCCATTTTAAGCGGGGAAAATCAATAGAAATGGTTAGGACATATGCAACAAAGTGTAAAGATAAATGGTATGACGTGTGCTGCTTGTGCTCAAAAAATTGAGAAAGCAACCTCAAAACTTAATGGTGTTGAAGTTTCTAGTGTGAATTTTGCGACAGAGAAACTGAATATTACGTTTGATGAGTCAATGGTTTCACTCCAAGATATTCATTCAATCATTAAAAAGATTGGTTATGATGTTCAAGGTGACAGTGACGATAAACAAGTCACCATTCCAATTTCAGGAATGACATGTGCTGCATGTGCGAATAAAATCGAACATGCTATCAAACAACTCAATGGTGTGAAAGACGTAAGTGTTAATTATGCGAGTGAAAAGGTAAGTGTTAAATATGATCCTAATCTTGTTCGCATTTCACACATTAAATCAAGTATTATCAAACTTGGATATACACCTCACGAGAGTGTAGGTTTAAACCAAGTTGATGAAGATCAAGTTCGTAAAGAAAGAGAAATCAAAATCATGTGGATTAAATTCACCATTTCCATGATTTTCTCTATCCCATTATTGTATCTTTCGATGGCTCCGATGATTACATTTTTAGCATTACCTCTCCCAATGTTTCTAAATCCAATGATGAATCCAGTAAACTACACGATTGCTCAGATTATTCTTGCGATTCCAGTCGTCATAGCAGGGTATCGATTCTATGTAGTAGGGTTTAGAGCAATATGGCAAAAGTCACCCAATATGGATTCATTAATTGCCATGGGGACTTCCGCAGCTATTGTGTATAGTGTTGGTATTTCATATCAAATTTTTACTGGGGATTATTCCAATGTCCAAAATATGTATTATGAGACAGCCGCGGTCATTGTTGCATTACTTTTACTAGGGAAAGCCTTAGAATCAGTCACAAAAGGAAAAACTTCAGAAGCCATTAAGAAGTTAATTGGATTAGCTCCCAAAACGGCGCTTGTGTATCATGATGGAAAAGAAGTTGTTATCTCAGTGGATGAAGTTGAAGTTGGCGATGTGATTATCGTCAAGCCAGGTGAGAAGATTCCTGTCGATGGTGAAGTGACTTATGGATATACTTCCATTGATGAATCCATGCTGACGGGTGAAAGTATGCCAGTAGAAAAAAGAGTAGGAAGTGCAGTCTTTGCGGCAAGTATCAACACGAATGGAATGATTCATTTTAAAGCAACTAAAGTGGGAAGTGATACTGCACTTGCACAGATTATCAAATTGGTTGAAGATGCTCAAGGATCAAAAGCCCCGATTGCTCAACTCGCAGATATCGTATCTGGTTACTTTGTACCTGTAGCCTTTGCGATTGCGGTGATTGCGGCCATTGGTTGGGCTTTGAGTGGACAATCCATCACCTTTGCGCTCACAATTTTTATCTCAGTCTTAGTCATTGCATGTCCATGTGCACTTGGTCTTGCGACTCCCACCGCGATTATGGTGGGAACTGGTAAAGGTGCAGAAAATGGGGTTCTTATTAAAAGTGGAGCCGCACTTGAAATGGCCTACAAAGTGAATACGATTGTTTTTGATAAAACCGGAACCATTACTGAGGGTAAACCAGTAGTCACAGATATTGTGGAATTATCTCATTATTCTTCTGAATATCTTCTACAAATTGCAGCATCTGCAGAAAAAGGTTCTGAACACCCTTTAGGAGATGCGATTGTTAAAGCAGCTATTTCAAAAAACATTGATTTCTTGACACTTGAATCATTTGAAGCCATACCGGGTCATGGAATTAAAGTATTGATTGATGAGAAAGTACTACTTTTAGGTAATCGAAAACTTATGGTTACCAATCAGATTGATCTACTTCATAGTGAAACTCTTTCCGATCAACTTGCAGACGAAGGAAAGACTCCGATGTTTCTTGCGATTGATGGTCAACTCAGTGGCATCATTGCGGTCGCAGATGTTGTGAAGAAAAGTAGTGCCAAAGCTATTAAAAAGCTTCATGATTTAGGGATTGAAGTCGCAATGATTACAGGTGATAATCGTAAAACAGCTAATGCAATCGCAAAACAAGTGGGAATTGACACAGTACTTGCGGAAGTTTTACCACAAGATAAATCCAATGAAGTCAAAAAACTCCAAGAAAAAGGTCGAGTTGTCGCTATGGTTGGGGATGGAATCAATGATGCTCCCGCATTAGCTCAATCAGATATTGGGATTGCGATTGGTTCTGGAACGGATGTAGCTATGGAATCTGCTGATATCGTATTAATGAGAAGTGATTTAATGGATGTTCCTACTGCGCTTAAACTAAGTAAAAATACAATAAGAAACATCAAGGAGAATTTATTCTGGGCGTTTGCGTACAATGTCATGGGAATTCCTATTGCAGCAGGTGTACTATACATCTTCAATGGTCCTACCTTAAATCCAATCTTTGCGGCGGCAGCAATGGCATTCTCATCAGTCTCAGTATTATCGAATGCATTACGATTAAAAGCATTTAAGCCTTATCAATCGTGAGAAAGGAACATGAACATGAAAAGAACAACTTTGAAAAAGAAGGTTGAAACACGTACGGATCTAGAATCCATGGTGAATCGACTAAATCGAATCGAAGGACAAGTTCGTGGAGTTAAAGGAATGATCGAAAAAGAAAGTCCTTGTAATGATGTTCTTAATCAAGTTGCTTCAATTCAATCCGCACTCAATTCATTTAAGAAAATCCTCTTTGAACGTCACCTTAGAACTTGCGTGAAGCACAGTGATGATTCAGATCAAAAACTAGATGAATTAGTTGAAACAATAAATTTCATATTCTAATGGATAGTATTCATCTTTTAAAAGAAATTAAACCATACAACTCTAAACAAAAATAAATTAAGGTTGTATATGCAAAAAATGATTAGACATCAAAGAATTGACCTCTTGAATTTACTTAATAAGGAGGTAAGCACGATAAGATAAATTAAATTCTTAGGAGGAATTAATCTGGATTATTTAGTAAAAGTCGTTTTGAATGTTGAAGGAATGACATGTGTTGGATGTGAAACAAAAATTCAGAATAAACTAAAATCGTCTCAAGGGGTGATTAGCGCAAAAGCCAGTTATTCGAATGGTAGTGTGAAGATTACTTATGATCGAAACATGATTTCATTGAAGAAGCTTGTGTCATTAATTCAGAAGATGGATTATGCTGTGGTGAATTCAAAAGATGTTAGAAACAGTTCAAAGAGTAATAATATTGACAAGATAATCGATTCATTGACAATTGGAGTCGTGATATACTTCATATATCATTTTGCACTAAGATTAGGTTTACTCAATGTCTTTAACACATTTCCTGAAGCTTCTTTAGGTATGAGTTATAGTGTGCTCTTTGTGATTGGAGCGCTCACATCCATCCATTGTATTGCCATGTGTGGGGGTATTAATTTATCGCAATGTATACCCACTCAACGTGAATCAATCGATGGTCGAGGCAGCAGCTTAAAACCAAGTCTAATGTATAACATGGGTCGGGTAGTCTCATATACGATAATTGGCGGTGTTGTTGGAGCGATTGGATCAGTTGTTTCCTTCTCAGGAGCCGCAAAAGGAATTGTTGCGATATTTGCGGGAATCTTTATGGTGATTATGGGAGTCAATATGCTTAATATTTTCCCATGGTTAAGAAAGTTCAATCCTCGATTGCCTCGATTTTTAGGAAATATTGTCCATCGTCATAAACGAGGTCATTCAAGTCAGTTTATGGTGGGATTATTGAATGGATTAATGCCTTGTGGTCCATTACAAGCCATGCAACTCTATGCATTATCCACCGGTGATCCAATCCAAGGCGCACTATCGATGTTCTTCTTTAGTCTAGGAACTGTACCACTCATGTTTGGTTTAGGGGCATTGAGTTCATTATTAAGTAAGAAGTTCACAGAGAAAATGCTTCAAGTGAGTGCAGTCTTAGTGGTTATATTAGGGTTTACAATGTTTCAAACAGGTTTAGGGATTTCAGGCATTCAAGTTCCTTCGATTGCTTCAGTGTTTGGATTTACGAAAGAAGCTGATCATGTCGCTGTAGTGGATAGTGATGGGATACAGCGAGTGTCATCTGAAATGACTCTCAATAGTTATGAATCTATCTCAGTGAAAGTTAATGTCCCTGTAGAGTGGACATTGCATGCGGATGAAGATGAAGTTAATGGATGCAATTATCGCATTGTTGCGCAAAACTTAGGTATCCAAGCGCAGCTTAATGAAGGTGAAAATGTCATAAGATTTGTGCCAAATCGAAAAGGTACATTCACCTTTACGTGTTGGATGGGTATGATTAGAAGTTATATCGTTGTGGAATAAAAAGGAGAAAAAATGGAAACCATTATACTAAATGTTAAAGGACTATCATGTTCACATTGTGAACATTCAGTAAAGACAGGATTACTTGAACATACTGGAATCAAGCATGTTGAAGTCTCGTTAAGTCAAAAAACCGTATCGGTTGATTTTACCCCATGTCACATTACCCCAAGTGATATTGTTAAAATCATTCAAGATATTGGATATGATGTTTTATAATCATTAGTGAATTAATCATTACTCGTATTAATACCTTAACCTTACCCAAATAAGGTTAAGGTTTTCTACATTATTTTCACATCAAAGTAATATTAAGAAAGATTATTTAACCTTTTGTGTTTATTTAACCCAAGAAGGTGTCATAAACCTTATTTTCACTTGATTTGTGATGTTTGAAATACAATATTAAGCTTTAAAGATGGTATATTATGAATTGAACCTAGTATAAATAATTGTTCGAATTCTCTGAATTTGACGTGAGAGGGCATATGAATAAGGGAAGCGTATTATTAGTTGAAGATGAATTAAAGCTTGTTGAAGTTCTAAGAGCTAATTTTGAACATCAAGGTTTTAGTGTTGTTTCTGTTGGGGATGGACTTAGTGCAATCGAACACGTCAAAAGAACATCATTTAATCTCGTTTTACTTGATTTAATGATTCCTAAAATGAGTGGTGAAAATGTATGTCAAGAAATTAGAAAGTTTTCACGTGTTCCTATTATCATGTTAACCGCACGCTCAACGGAAGATAATATTATTGAAGGATTAAAACTAGGGGCCGATGATTATATTACAAAACCATTTAGTTTAAAAGAATTAAATGCAAGAGTTGATTCAGTATTGAGACGCGCAGAAAACTCAGTATTTCCACTTTTTCAAATCATTAAACTTGAAGGTGATTTAGAAATTGATATAAGTAAAAAAACAGTCTCAAAAGGAGGGCAGCAAATTCATTTAACGCCTAATGAATTCAAAATTCTTTCAGTTCTCATTCATCATCCTAATCGAGTATTTACCCGTGAAGAACTGGTTGAATCTGTATTTGAATCTGATTTTGATGGATATGATCGAACTGTGGATACTCATATCAAAAACCTAAGAAGTAAAATTGAAGATAATCCTAAAAAACCATTCTACATCAAGACTGTATTTGGCGTTGGATATCGATTTGGGTCAGTAGAATGAAACAATCATTAAGTCGAAAAATCACATCAATCATTGTATTAACTGTGCTGATAGCGGTTGGACTAGTCAGTTTCTTTTCGAGTTACAACATTCATAACAGATTCAAGGAATATATTATTGAGAAGCAAAACCAAACCATTAACCAAATTATTGCTCAGGTTTCACTTCAATATGACATAGATACACATTCATGGAATCAAGATAAAGTGCATGAAGTCGGTATGATTGCCTTGAGTAGTGGATACATCATTAAAGTTTATGATAATGATAGTGTTTCAGTGTGGGATGCAGAAGCTTGGGATATGAGTGCATGTGTTCAACTCATTAATGATGTGACTCATAGAATGTTAAGTAGCTTCCCATCTCAAGAAGGTGCTTTTGCTTCAACAGATTATCTTTTAGAGTATCAAAATGAAAATGTAGGGAAACTAACAATTAGTCATTATGGACCTTTCTTTTATCAAGAAGATGATTTAGTGTTTATCAATCAGTTGCAATTGATTTTACTTATTATTGCTATGGTAAGCATACTATCAAGTGTCCTTGTAGGATTGCACTTTGCTAAGACTTATACCAAACCTTTGCTCATAACTATTGATGCAACAAAAAACATTGCATCAGGACATTATGAAAGTAAGATTGAAGATACCTCCAATATTCTAGAAGTCAGTGAACTCATTGATTCTGTGAATCATTTGTCAAAATCATTAAGCCAACAAGATCAAATTAAACGACAAATTAGTGCAGATGTCGCTCACGAGTTAAGAACACCGCTTTCAACACTTCAGATTATGGTTGAGGCTATGCTCGATGGCATCATTAGTTCTGATCAAAAGCGTATTAAAAGTATCCATGATGAAATCATTCGTTTGACAAATATCGTGAAAGATTTGGAACAATTGAATCAAGTTGAAATTTTCGCAAAAGAACTTGACTATCAAACCTTTGATATTAAAGAGCTCATTTTAGAATGTGTAAGTTCACTTGAGATCATGCAAAATGAAAAACATATTGTGACGCATGTGAATTCGGATTCTATCCTTATTGAGGCCGATAAGGCTAGATTAAATCAAGTGATGTATAACTTAATTGTTAATGCGTATAAATATTCAGATGAACATTCACAATTAACGATCAACGTCCAAAGTAACGATGCTTATATCACTCTAAGTATTATGGATACAGGTATAGGAATTCCAGAGGATTCCATACCATATCTTTTTGAACGATTTTATCGTGTAGATTCATCTAGAAGTCGCGAAAGTGGGGGTAGTGGTATAGGGTTAACGATTGTGAAGCAGTTTGTTGAAGCACATCATGGGAACATCGAAGTTGAAAGCGAAGTCGGGGTAGGATCAACATTTACAATTGTGTTGCCAAAACGTAAACAAGTAAAATAATCTAAACTCATTGACAATTAAACGTGGTTTACATAACTTTAATGGTACGATGATTTCTTTTTGAATGTGCTTAATTATGATTATGGGACTATTATCATAGTATTAATGGCTAACTAGTGAAGATTTTGCATGTTTTTAAGATGCCGTATTGATCAAGTTATTTTATAGCTTAAACTTAAAAGAATACCTATGATTAGTCTCTACTCACCTCGTGATAAGTGTGATATGATAGGATTAATCTGAAGAAAGTGTGAAGATATGCCAAATGTTTTAACTCATGGTCTTATGGCACAACGTGTGTTTGAAACGATGTGTGAAGGAGAAGTCGTGAGCGCAATTAAAGCTCATCCACAAGTCTATAAATTCGCTTCAAATGGACCTGACTTTTTGTTTTACTACAATGCATGGCCATGGCTAAATCAAGATGAAGCCAAACGTGTCAGTGAATATGGCGAACAAATGCATCGGGGTCGAGTGAATGAATTCATGGACACTATGGTTGGGATTGCCCTCAAACAGAAACAACTTTCAGCTCAAAAGATAATGATTGCCTTTATTGCAGGGTATATTTGTCATTGGGCTTTAGATAGTGTTGCGCATCCTTTTATTTTTTATCGCTCTGGTTCGATGGCGGGTAATTTAAAGTATTATCATTTCCGCTATGAGTCCAATTTAGATGTGAAGATGGTACGAGATGTATTTAAATATAATCTCAAAGATTATCCAACTCGATCATTTTTAAACATGACTAAGAATCAAGAAGAAGTGGTTGCTTTCTTAGTGTGTGAAGCCCATAAAGTAACATATCAATCTGAGATTACGAAAGAAGATTGTCTACTTGCGATGAAACATGGTAAAGAGATTCTAGTGCCTTTATTTGATCCGACCGGCCTAGTATACCCCATTACTCGTACGGCTGAGAAATACTTAGCGAATAATTTATGGAAGTTTTCATCTCATATGGTGTCGAAAAACATTGATGATTCTTATGATGAATTAAATTTAAAGAAGGATCTTTGGAAAAATCCTGCTGAGCCTAGTAAAACATCCAATGCGACTTTCTTAGATCTTTTTGAAGAATCCATCGATCGTGGATATGATGCATTAGAAGAACTTGATAAAATGATTAAAGGAGAAATCAAATCCTTAGCGCCTATCATCCAAGATCGCAATTTCAATAGTGGTCATTCAACCTTCATTGAAATGTTTGAATTTGATAATATATATTTAAAGAAGTGACACCCTATAAGGGTGTTTTTATATGAAAATTAGAAGTCTATAATTTAAACATAAATATCCACTAAATATATGATATAATAAATTTAATTACTCAAAAGGTAATATTAATTGACAAATATGAATGGAGATTCTATAATGGATATTGCTGGTTATGGGAATAATAAAACGAAAAAACTTTGTTAAGATATCAAGTATGCAAGAAGAAATTTGCCAGATAATGTCTCAGAAAAACTACATGCTACTATAAACTTCATACAAAATGCTTCTACTTTATATGATGTAGCTTGTATACCTACCTATAGACTTCATCCTTTAACTGGAAAGCGAAATCTTGAACTTGCTATTGATTTAGGAAAGAAAAGTGGCTATCGAATAATTATTGTTCCAAATCCAATAATAGATTCAAATGTACATGACAGTGATTTCCATTCAAAATGTAAGTCAGTTAAGTCAATAATAATAAAGGAGGTTTCAAATCATTATGAATAAGTTCGAATATAATAATCAAATGATTTTCCATCCAGGTTATTACATTAAGGATTTAATTGAAGAATTAGAGATGACGCAAGAAGAGTTCGCGAAAAGATTAAATGTCACTCCGAAGAATTTGAGCGATTTACTTAATGGAAAAGCATCTATATCTGAGACCATTGCAAAAAATCTTTCATTAATGTTGGGCACAGGTGTTGATGTATGGCTTAACTTACAAATGAACTATGAGCAAAAATTGATTGAACAAAGAATTCATGAAGCCCAACAGAAGGAAGAGTCATCTCTTAAAGACATAGACTTTCAATACTTCGTTAATCTAGGATTATTACAGCCTCAAAATGAAAAAAGGCAGAAGGTATTAGCTTTGTTTAAGTATTTTTCGATTTCAAGTTTTGATGTAATGAAACAACCAGATTTTTTGGTTCAATTTCGACTTCAAAGTAAAGCAAATGAATTAACTATTTTAAACTCAAATATATTGGTTCAAACGATTATCAATATTGGTAGAAATATAAAGACTGAACCTTTCTCACTTAGAAAACTAAAAAAACACTTGTCAAGTATAAGAAAAATGCAGTTTGAGAGTCCTGAGACATTTTTACCTAGATTAGAAAAAATACTCAATGAATGTGGTGTTGCGTTTGTATTGTTGCCTAGCTATCCTAAATCTGGAGTATATGGTGCAGTAAAGTGGTTGAATAAGAACAAGGTGATTTTAGGGATGACTGATCGCGGGAAATATTCTGACGTGTTTTGGTTTTCATTTGCACATGAACTTGCTCATGTAATGCAAAAGAGAATAAAGAAGACATTCATTGCTTATAATGAAATTGAAATAATAGAAAATTTTGAAGAAGAGGCTAATAATTTTGCTCGTGACTTTTTAATACCAAGTGAGAAGTACGAGGTATTTAAGACAATTAATTCAATCGAGCAAAATGATATTTTAGAGTTTGCAAAGTTAATCAATGCTCACCCTGGGATTGTGGTAGGTCGACTTCAAAAGGACAAAATCATTGAATATAACCAATACAATAAACTAAAAACTAGATATCAATTTTCATTTGATAATTATAAAAATGAAAAAAGCGTCAATTAACGCGATAGAGTCCGTATAATTGTGTAAAAGTAAAAAGGCCATAGAAGTCTGCTATTATGTTAGTAACGACACCACATAAGGACAAATTCTATGACCCAAATCAATCTTAATTTAAATATGGAACAGATTC